>Ga0065711_1033444_pt1 | contig 25487 bp, 5 predicted proteins | sample Hoacrofraction12_FD_59098 | JGI IMG/M metagenome (GOLD analysis project Ga0065711, IMG submission 59098) | Hoatzin crop microbial communities from Cojedes, Venezuela - Epithelial fraction 12 v2 (version 2) | ecosystem: Host-associated > Birds > Digestive system > Esophagus > Crop | place...
GTTCCCTGCCCCAATGCAAAATTTTATTTCATGCTTTAATCTTTTTTTTTTTTTTTTTTTCCTTTGCATAATGTCTCCAAATGGGCCACAATCTCCGTAACACTTGTGCTGAGGAGTTCAGGTCAGGCAGGGCAGGAGTCAGCCTGGACCTGTGTACCCAACCTTCTGTAGCTACAGTGGTGGCTTCTTTCTCCTTCTGCGTGCTCCTCAGCATCTGCTCTGCACATTCTCCAGTGGCTGCACCATTACTTTTTGTATTCCCCATGGACCCTGCTCCTTACCATGCATCAGTGAGGCTGAGAGAGTTTGCTTCTCCACTAGAAAAGTGTTCGCCATGGCGACAACTGGGGAAACTAGAATTAGTGAACATATGAAACGTTACTGCTGAGCTGCTGTTTCTTGTGATATTCCATTTCTGTTTCATTAGGGCCATGTTGTGCAACTGGATCTGCCATGTGTATGCCTATATAGGTATTTTGTGCATTCTTTTGTATATGCCTGTATGTGTTGCCTGCAAACCTTACTTGCTTTATATTTTTAACTTTAAATATGACAGAAGAGAGAACATAACAAATCTTGTAACTTTAGTTAGATACTTGGTGTGTCTAATTTCTGTAAACGCATTCCATTATTGAAAGAAAAACTTACCATTTTTAGTTTGAGCACAAGAAAATCGTATGTCTTGTCATTGGTAAAGCTCAGTTTATACAGAATGTACCTTGAGTTTCTCTAAAACTGAAATGCACAGACAATAAGCTCTTTCGTGTTCAGTCTAGCTGAAATGCATTGAGAAAATTGTATTTCTTGGCCTTCATTTCTGCTCCATCACCAATGCAGAAGCACTCTTTGCAGTATGGTAAATACCAGTGTTAGAAAGAAAGGAAGTCACTTAAAGAGCTAGTTTAATATTCAGTTTCTTCTCTGTAAATAGATACAATTTGATTAGTATAATTCACTGGGGAGCGGTGCCTTTGACTTTGAAATTTTGCCTTTTAAGGCCAAACTATGAAATAGTCCATTAAATTCATCCTTTTTGAAGCATCTGGACCAATCAGACCTGCTATTTCCTGGTAGTTCCAAAGAAAAGGTGACAAAGTCAGAAGGGGTCTGCTGTATGCTAGACCTGGATGGTACTGTTGGAATGCCTCACAATACTCATACCTACTGGAGCACCATCAAATTGCCAGCTGTCACACTAGGAAAGAGGCAGTGGCTTTCTTCTCTCCCCTTTCTCAACCATTATGGAGTTGCTCTGGTCTGCAGTGTGTCTGGCTTTACCCTGGAGTAAAGGCTGTTGCAGGTTACGTCTTCCAGAAGAAAAGAGCTGCTTCCCCACTCACAGTAGCACAGCATCCGTTCTCCCAGACAGCCCACACCCTTCCAAGGAGGACTTGTAGATCTCTGTGCTTGAGCCATCACCTCTCTGCTCTGCACTATGAGGGGAGGAGGGAGGAGACAGGAGAGCTCCTTCCTTCAGTCTCTTCTGAAGCAAAGGCTCGGTGTGGGTACTTCTCCTCTAAGTTTGGAGCAGCTGCAGAATAAGTGGGGTGGTGATGTAGGGCTAAATGTAAAATTGGAATTAGGATTTAATAATTTGTATGCAATCTGATATCCCACACGTAAGCAAGGGTGAAGCTGCCAAATATTTTGTATATTGTCTTCTGTATATTATTGCACCAGTTTGATATAGAAAACCTAGAATTTTTTAAACATCAGTCAGCTCATGTTATCAGTATAGTCTCTTCTACCCATAAAATCTTTAAATCTATTACAGTAGCTGGATTTATAAAGCACAGGGGTCAAAACAATTAGCAATCATGCAGGCAGCTGAGGCAAGGCAACAAGCCCCTCCACCTCCTGCCCACGGAGTGGCTGCTCCTTGTCCTCTACCAGACCTGCACTGTCTGTAGTCCGCATCCCTTGCCTGTGGTCCACTGCCCCTTCCAGCTGGAGGCAGAAAGGCACTTTTCGAGCAGCCCCATTTTTTCCCTTCAGGTGTGTGGTGAGCTGCAGCTCCAGCAGTGCTCAGCTGGAGGCTGCCCTGGCCCTGTGGCAGGGTGTTGGGCTCGGAGATGTACCAGCGGCCGGCGTGCTCCGTGACGCGTGGTGTCGGCTTTTGTGTGTGCACAGGCGCTCTCGTCTGCGTGCATGATCTTTCTCAAATACCAAACCAAGCTCATAGTTCTATCTTGTCTTATCCATGCTTCTCCCCTCGTTTCTCTGGCAGGATGGTGCAAGGGAAGTGTGTTATTTCACATGTTATTTCAGACACAGATGTTCCAATGGTGCTATGTAAACATAACTACATTTAGAAAAAATAAGAATAAAACAATGCTGCATGCAGTCAAGCTAATGTTGCTGTAAAATCTGAATGCGTTCTTGTTTTTCTAATGTTTGAGCTGAAAATGTGATTTTGAATTATCTTATTTATCTTTGTACTTAAAGCGTGTGTAAAAATTAAAAGCTACTGCTCTTTAGAAGCAAATATCAGTCCACTTTATCTTCCTGATGTACTGTAAACTGCATACACAGAGGAGGTTAGTAGCTGAATGGGGGATGATTATGAAGATGAATGAGTGGCCGGGAGACAGAGTCAGTTTAATGAGCTGAGCAGTAAGGAGGCTGTAATTTTTATAGATTAGCACTGAACTTGTCACTTACTGGCTGATACGACAACTTAGTTTCAGAATTACGGTATGTCAGAAATGAGCTCAACAAGCTCAGACCAGTGGCAATCTGATTATCTCCCACATAATCCAAATGAGAAGCGTAGTTTTCCTGGATGTATATTGCCTCTTTCCAACATTTTATCTGCACAGGTAATGAGCAGAACCCAGAAATGTGCATGATTAGTCATATGTCAGATGATTATTATATTTTTTTTTTGCTGTGCTAGTGGAGCCTCTGGCCAGCCCCCCATCCCCAGACTCTCTTGTGCCGAGTCCACTTGGCGCATCATCAGACATCTGCCCTGAGAGAAGCGGCCAGTGTTAGGGAAGGAAATGGTGAATTCCCAGGACCACCAGTTTGCTAAAGGAACTGTTGAAGATACAGTACTTTTTTGTTATCATCACTTTGGGTTCTTGTGTAGTCTCTAGCTACCTCCTAATACATCTGCTCTCTCTGTGCAGGTTTGTCACCAGGGCTCATGGGCTTTGGCTGTTCAATAAGAGCTCTGAGTCCAACAGGCTGGAGGTGGAGTCCCTTTCCCTGCATCTGCTGGGTTTGGAAGCAGAGGAAGCTTGTGATCCTTTAGTCTGTTGCTGGCAGCTACTTGTCCCACTGTCCCCAAGAAACTCATGCTTCCCAATATTGCTCCAGGTTTGCTCTCACCACAGGGCGACTTGGTACAAGTGAGCGGAGGACCTGGTTCCCATTAGGGAAGGCAGCAGCAGAACAAACACCTGGGCTGATTCGATTTTTGCAAACTGAGTGAAAGTCGTGAACCTCCAGTTTGGCACCATTCCCAGAAGTGTTATTTCACAGGCATGATGCTTTTGATAACGGTATCGCTTCTGGAGCAGCATACAAGGGATAATTATTGTTCTACAAGCAGATGACAGTGTTGATTTCTGCCCCTCATAACTCAGGCTGCAGGGTGATTTGTTGGAAGAAGCAGTTTGATTTTAGACAGCTCTGGGATGGGAAGGGGAAGGCCAGATTTGAGTTGATTAAGACAACGGTTATCTGGAATTCTGGAGATAACTCTTCCAGCCAGCTGTAGACAGAACTGTTGTGGCTCTGGTTTTGGGGACCTGAATTTGAGCCAAACCCTGGGCAAGAAATGGTGCTCTAGTCCTGTGTCATGATAGTGTTTCGCTTACAAAGTGCTTTATACAAGGATGTGCATTAGCAATGTGGGGTTTTTCAAGTACCATGGTAAGATTTTTCTACTAACGTCTACTCTCGAGCCCTTCTCCCGGATGGTTAACCTCTCCGGTGAACACATACTTTGTTCCAAAAGCTTGGTTTTCGCCTGATATTTATACTGCACAAGTGCAGCAAAGGCAGTAAAATCCAGTTGACGAGAACATTGGTTTTGTTTTCCTCAGCCGCTCACCTGCTATTTCACCTTCAGAGTTACTTTTACCCTCTCTCTTTCTCTGTGCATAAAACCAGAGCAGTGATGTTGTCTCCCTTTGTTCAGCCCCCTGCAAGTTTTCAACTGCTGCAGGGTATTATATAGGCACTGTTAATACTATGCATCTTACAAGTAAATAATTTCAGTTGTAGCAAATTGCAATAACTCAGTAAAACTATTTTTCAAAAAAAGTTATCCTCCACAATATAAATGAGATTCTTGATCAAACAGTTTTGCCGACAGCTGTCGGCAGCCGAAGGCAGAGGGCTCACTGCTGCCCTCGCGCAGACCTGAATCCTACCATGCTTCCCCCTAGGCCTGCCTCATCTCCTCATCCCGTCTTCTGCTTCTGGATCATGGTCTCGGGAGCGGTTGGTTCTCCTGAACACGTGGATGTGACCACGTGGTTCTTGATGACTTCTGTCAGCACATGAAAGCAGATCTTTTAAAATATAATTTTCCCATGTGCTTTCTGAGTATTAGTTAAGTAACAATGTTAATCTGTCAGGACCCGAACAGATGAGTCGGTGATATTTTTTTTGTATGTGTAATCTTGTCTTTTTAAATGTAAGTGCCTATTTTTTAAATGACCCATTTAAAAAAAAATAACACATTGACCTTTTAAAACCACTGTATGCCAGACCTTCTTAAGAGATTTGGCACTGACATTTTTGTCATAATGGAAAATTCATTAAGGTTAGTGATAAATTTGCTGCAATAAATACAGAAGAATTAAGAGCTCATCAGCATTACCACAGTGTAATGCTCAGTGGATTGAATTATGTACTTAGAAAGATGAATCTGTGGCAATTGGCAAGCTTCAAGAGGAAAGCTGTGTGTGTGCATGGACATGGGCATGCAGGTGCGTGAGAGGGACAGCAGAAGAAATGAGGAGACAGGAAAGGAGTCTAAGAAAGCAAAACATTTTTTCACTCATTTTGTAGTCCAGTAATATTTACAGTAGTCATGATGAATAGTGTGATTGTATTCTTCTTCATTGCCTTGTAATCGACGTTTCTTGTGGTAAATGCTGCGGTATGACTGGGTATCTGTCCTGCTCTCTTCCTCTTGTAGAGTATGTACTGTCTTTTAAGCCATATTTAGTGCAAACAACAGTATTGATCGTGATTGATGAAGCAGCATGAGAGGGTCAGCCCTTTACTTGCCCCCTAGAGTAATTGGGCTGCAGTTTGTTAAAGGGTAACAGAAGAGGTATTAAAAATGAAGAAATGCACTAAGTGGCTGTGAGCTGTGTTCCCAGCGGTTCAGAACATCTATTCTGTAATACGGAGCATCAATCTAATTCTCTGCGCAGGGTAGGAGCATGGCAACTCAAATGCCTCCGATAGGCAGCCCTCACCAGCAAGATACAATGTTCAATTTAAGGAAAGATTGAAGAACATCAGTCTTCCCTTAAAACAATTTGTACAGAATAAATTTGGCACTTGCAAGCTATTCCCACAGAGGGAAACTGATAATAGGACAGAAAAAATCATGTAACATGATTTAGAATTCCCAGAATGGGATTACTGTTGGTAATAAAACAGGAGGGAGGCGGGAGAGAGAAGAAGAGCTGACAGTAAGCTGGATGTTAATTCAGGATACTCTCAAACCCCTGCAAATTCACTGGGGCTGTGGGTGCTGGGTACCTATCAGTATCGGAACTCGGTCTGAATGCGGGTTCAGCACACCCGCAGACCCTGGCTCTGAGTCCCTCAGCTGGAACTGCTGGGCGTGAGTTCCTCTGAAAACCTGGCCCTTGAGCCTTATGTCTCCTACAAAATGATCCTCTCCTGAAAACTGGTGTCAGCTGCTGAACCAATGCCACACAGGGCTTGCCTTTGTCTTTCCTTTTGGCAAAATCATTTACAGGACTAGTATAGCTGCATCTATGCTGACGTCCTATATTGGTAATAAAAAAAAAAAACCTTTTGTGAAGCTTAAAACTAGGTTCTGCTGCAGGTCACCCAGGTCAGCCCCTACACACCACCTTGGAGCAAACCGACTGAGAATTTCTTCTAAGGGCGCCTCTTCTACTCTGCTTATGCCGGGTGGCAGCTCATTTTGTCTGTTTGCTGTGTAAAGGTAGAAGTGACCCTGTTTGAGATGGCTTGCTCCATCTTCTGAAAGTAAGTGCAAAACGGAGGATCAAGCGTAGCACATGTTAAGTGCACAAATTTACTTCAGGACTCAGCTAGCTTTAGTTGCCCTTATGCAATTATTACTTGTACAATGTGGCATATAAACTATGTGCCTAAGTCTTTTCCTGGAATCTTAGCTGTATTAATTGGACGGATGTGCAGGTAACGATGCTGGAAGGCATTTTACCTAGAGAAGGCAGAACTGGTGCTCTAACAAAGCCTGGTACCAAAGGTCCAGTCGTTAGAGGATGGGGAGGGAGGTACAGTCAGCCCTGCAGTCAATGTATCCACTTAGAAGATCTGGTGGTATGGGCCTGCAGCAAATCCCAGAGTCCCACAGGGCAGGAGGTCAAACCCTTGCTTCTCTGACCTCCTTTTCTTCTTTTTGCTAAGTTGCATGTCATTACCAGGCATCTCATAACCATGGCACTGAGAAAGAAAAGATGGAATTTGGTTTCCTCACCATAAAATCATTAGTGTCTACTTGATTTAAAGGCTCTGCTAGCAGAGCAGAAGCTGTGCTCTACATGGCTGAGGAGCTGAGTACTACTGTGCCTTACAATAACAAGCCTTGATATATATATATTTGTTCAAAGCTCTACTGTAACTAAGATATATTGCTCTGATCCTAATTTTAGTATGGTTTTAGTGGGCGAAACTGGAAATTTCCAAAACCAGATTTTCTCAGCAAAATAATCTTGTGCATATACTGAAAGTCATTTACATGTTTCTGAGAAATATTAAGATATTTTGAATACCATTACAATAGTAAATTTCCTTTCTTTAATTTTGTTATTGAAATTGCAATATTTTAAATTAGTGATATTTTTTTTTTCTGTGATATTGTCATTTTCTCTAGGCCAACTATCATTTGTGGAAACAGCAGAGAGTGTTCTTGGAGTGATGTATAGTTTCTAATGATGTATTTCCTTTCTCTCACATAGTAAATAACAATGACATTTTGGTCATTATTCCTATGGAATGCATATTAGCCATTAAGAAAGGGATGGGTCCTTCCGAGATATGTCGGAGTACCTATATGTATACAACAGGTGTAATGCTAAATCTAGAACTCTACAGGAGTGTTCTTAACACACAAGCTTCCCGCACCCCAGGTCCCCCCAAGTGCACCCTGTCCCACACAGCCATTTGGTCTCATAATCTGTGCATGAAGTTGGTGGTGTGTGAACTCTTTAGGGAAGGAGCTGCCTGGACAAAATGCAAAGGGACACAGGGGACATCACTTGGATAGGCCTTTGCCCTTGAAGCCTTACTTCAGCAGAAAGAAATTAATTTTAAGATGGTAAAGGGAATCCATTCTTTACACTAATGCTACACTAATGTTTAAGACTTCCTGAAACACAAGAAATCTGCAGTCCTGAAGCTGAGATAAGGAAGCAGAGCATATTTGTTCTGATCATTTGTATTCACAGACAGGAACTTCGTCATTGGTATTTGAACATAGGTTCTCCTTCAAGGCATGCTCAGCCCTAAGCTGAGAACAGTTGGCTTCATCAGAACTAATGCAACCCAGCCTTAAACTCAGCTTTGGTCTTAAAATCAGAGCCTGAAAGAAGAGTTTGGATTGAAGTTCAACGTGTAAATTCATTTTTCACCAGCTATAAAAATCTGCCTTTGAACTGATATAATGGTTTTCAACATGGGATCCTTGGACAACTTTCTTCAGGTGCACAAAAAGAAATAAAGACTCTATATGCTGCATAATATATACACCTTATATGCTGTACGGCAATCTGCAAGTGTGATATCTTCCGTAAATGCTTTTAGAGGCCCTATTGATCCAAAGAGCACGAGAGCAACAAAAAATAATTCACTAAATAATAACGAACAAAAATGTGCTGGTTTACGAGGAACAAATTTATATACTCCAATTCTCCTCCAGTTTTTAAATTATATCATTCCTATTTCATGAGGCACATTTTTAATACCTTTATAAGACAAATTTAGAGGAATATCTACCAATCAAGTGCCACTTACACTTTGTCTTTGTGTTTCACAGTGCACACAAATATATACTTATAATTTTATCATGGTTTTTTGCTTCCTTTTCCCTAATACACTGAGATGAACTAGTGAGGCAGAAACAGAATTGGGGACTTCCATTTAGATTCATTAGTCACACAGTAAGGTAATCAGCTAGTTAGAAATGGCATCATAAACTTGCCTCAGTGGAGCACATTTACTTTTCTCCCAGCAGCCACCCTGTTGGAATAAAAGCTGTAGTCAGAAGGAGAATGGTGATTAGCAGGATTTTAAATATTTAGGGTTTTTTAATATTATGTAATTACTGCCTGGCTCAGATTACCTAAATGATGATGATGGTAGTAGTAGTAGTACAATTAAAGAAAAAAGAATTAGTCTGAAGTAAACAAAACCAGCCTACTCGCTACTGCCTCCCTTCCCCTAAAATAACCGGACGGGGTCTAGTCCTGAGCACGAATGCAGCAGCACTCTGGGTGCAGTTTATCCCTGCAGGTGAAGCCAGACAAGAAAAGCAAGGTGAAGCCTGGTTTCCTTGGCCGAGTTCTGCCTTCGTTCACACGCAGACAAAACACGCTCCCTCCCCAAGCCGGTGCTGCCCTGGGCTGGCGTGGCTGGGGCCTCCCCCGTGCCCCCCCAATGTCACAGAGCGGGGCGATGTCCCCGTTACCACCGTTGGAACAGCAGTGTGGGTGGTGGGATGGAGGTGGCACCACTGCTGGGCTCTGCTGCCGCCTGCTCAGCGCGGCTGCTGACTGCAGGAGCCACGGAAAGGAGAATCAGATGCTGCTTCCCGGAGGTGAAGGGACAGTCCTAGGGTTACTGAGACCTACACAAAATGTCCTGTCTGTTTTTAATGAACAAGGCCAGGTTTTACATTTACATTCAGCCAGTAATTAGCTGGAGAGCTCGTTATGAAATGTTCTGTGGCAAAATTGCTAAGGCCTACTCTGATGTCTGGAAAAGTTTTACATACAAGATTCATGAGCAAAGCCTGCTTTAAGATCACCGAGAAACTAAAAACCTAGGGCAGGTACTGATTAATTACCCCCAGTGGAGTACGGTGCAGCTGACAATGATAATGACACTCTGAATGGGCTGAGAAACCTTGCTACTAGGCAGAGAAAATGGTGATAAATGTCTCTATAAAGACTTGTGTTTAAACTCTTGCTGACTTCTTACCTGAAGTGCGTTCTTTAGCGGTCAGAGGCTTCAGATGCTTCTCACCCAGTTACTCTATGCTGAACTTGTTCTATACTTTTAATTTTCCATTTCAACTATTTTTTGTCTTTCTGTGGCTTCTTTTGTTAAAAAAAAAGGCTGTGAAGTGCAGTAGTTACTTTGTAGTGAAGAGTAGATTGTATTTAAGCACAAAATGTATCGAAGTTCCTGGTCCCATTTGTTATAAGTATACATTCGCATGAATAAATTACGTGACACGTCTGTATTTTGATTTATTTGAGGCATGGAGTTTTAGATTTTAACAGTGGGGTTTTTTAAGACTTTTAAAAGTCTTCTGGGAACGTGACTTCTGCATCTTAATTCCTGTCAGTGCCTTTAACCCATGCAGCATATAAAAGGGTTTAGTAACTGCACCAATTATAGCTGATGCTTTCACCTCTCAGCAAGGGCCTAATGAACAAGAAGAGTAGAGAAGAATGTTTGAATAGTCAGGAAGGAAAAATGAAGCGAAGGGGTTGCAAACAGTAAATCATATGAGTGAGAAATGTGAATTCACTCCAGAGTTTCCATATGAGGTTGCTCAGGCTGCAGTTTCTTGGCAGTTTGACATCACACTGACTGTTTTCCACATATATCAAAAGTTATGCTTTAAAAAGGCTAGGTCTGCGTGCTGTTGTCCTCGCTGAGTGTGCTGCATTTTTGGCTTTCCTTTTCTCCAAGGCAACCCGCTGCCTAAGGGCACTTTATGAGCACCTTGCATGGGGTTCTCCAGAGCTCCCAAGTTGGTGAGTCTTACTTGTTAGCCTTATGGAAGCCTCAACAACAGGTGAACATAAAAAGTCAAATCAGCCTTTCAAAACAAAATATTTTCTAATATCTCTATTTAAAGTGTAAAATGAGTACGTGTGTTTTAACTTCATTGGAGATTTAAAGTTTAGGTAGAACTGTTTCATCCAGGTAGGTCTCAGTTGTTCATCTTGTAAATAATTATTATTGGTAAATGAAAGCATGTGTTTTGTTGCATACAAATTGACTCCTGCCTGAATTAGGCAATGGAAACTGTATGGCAAACAACAGAGCAAATAAACTTGTGCATGTCCCATTCTCACAGAACTGTAGATTTCTAAATGTCCTTCACAGACTTGCTCAAAACGTGGCTCCTCTGGCAAAGCAGATTTCAATAGGACGGCTTGCACAGTAAGGTGTTACAGGTATCGATAGAGCATAATGCAGAGGAATTACAAAATTTGGTAGAAAATGAGTAATAACAAGAGATTTTTTTTTTCTTCTCAAATAGAAAAATAAATGTTTATTTTAGAGACACAATAGAAAAAAAAAAAAGTTATGTCTTTTTTTCCCTACCAGAGTAAAAACCCGATAGAGGTAAATCTGTATACCTGACTATAAATGCTGTTCCCAAGAACTAAGTTTCCCCATGTATTAAGTTCCCTCAACTATCATTTGCTTTGCAAGCAAAAGCATTGCATACAAAGCCGAAATAGGGAGGAAGAAAAAAAAATGACATGGGAGAAATGGAAGCTGTTGATGTGAAAGTGTGGAAGTGCAGTCTGTAGCTGTGCATTTGCCTCTGCAGCAGGAAATCATTTCTCCACCCAGGGAAGCATACGCTGTAGCCTGAGCTGGAGCCACGCGCGCTGGGGAGCTCAGCAGCACGCCCGCTGCTGGGGCCATGTTGCATGCCTTCAGCAGGCAGCCGGACCAGGATGCAGAGGTGCTCACCCAAAAATCCAGTGCTGTCTGACCTAGTTGTGCTACAGCATTCTTCTCCATTTAGTGACCGTTTTAGTCAATGTATGTATTTCTGGAAAATATTGATTATTATGTATTACAGAATTTTTCATTAAGCTTATCTAAGTCTTGCAGATACCATGTGAGCGATAGAAGACCTGAGCTTTGAAATTAGATATGTCTGCACCAAGAAAGAGACAGATCTATCCTAAGAGGATAGTGACTTACAGGGATGAAGTTATCCTTGTTATATCCTATTCTTTCAATGAGCAGAGCTGCAAAGCAAAAGATCATTTTTTGAAGTGCTGAAGTGACTTCAGACTCCATGTTTGATTCTCAGAAGTGACTTGAGCTACTTGTGTCCTTCTATGCTTTATCCTTGCAACTACGATCAAGTTCAAAAGGAGTAAGCAGGGGAAATAAAAGCTCTAATAAAAGCCACCACCTTGGCTAAAGCCCTTCTCATCTTTTCCAGGTCCTGGCAGTACTAATGCTGAGTTAAATGTGCTAGATGTGGTAGTGCAGGGTGCTGATTTCATTCCCTTCCTTCTCAGGGTGGAGGACGACTGTCATCCCTCCATACTTTGTGTTGTGGAGTCCACCTTGACCAGGTGCAGAATGCCAGGTGCAGCCTAAGTTGGCTTCCACTGCTGTGAAGCTCTTATTATTCAGACAAACTCATAATTATAAAATGTTTATTAAAGCGTTTCAGCCACTCCTTTTAGTTGTTTTAGTTAACAGGAGAAAGAGAGGTTGAACAAGACAGCAGGATGAAAGGATTGCTGTTCCCTTGGGACCGTCTGGCGCAGTGAGCTCAGCCACGATGCCGGTGGCTGCTCCTTTCACTGCATGCTTTTCTGAATGGGAAAACCAGGGTCAGTCCTGCCCTAGAGCCAGAAATTGCCCTGAGCACCTCAGGAGCCCCTGTTCAGTAGTGACCGCCTGCCAAGGCAGGGCTTCAGCCACTGACTGTGTGAAATTGGTTGTGAAACAACTTTTTTGTCAGAACAATAACAAGGCCATTTAAATAATAAAATAAACATTGATTAATTTTAAATGTTATTATGTAGAAGGAGAAGCATTAGGTCTTCTCCGGATCCTCCTGGAGAAAGATCTAGCATACCGGCTGTTAGCTCATGGCGTTGTTTCCTGAAGCTTCTGTTTTCTCTGCGAAGATCCCTGTTCTATCATCCCTTGGACAGCTACCACTCAGCCTCCCTTACCCTCCATCCTCTCCATAATATCATTTAAACTACACTGGCATTTCCAAAAGACTGGAGCTTGAGCTCTTACTGAGATTTTAATTCAAAGCAAACATAGAGGTAGTAATCTCTAAGCCATGAGCTGACGGTGTTAAGTATGGTATAAAATGCAAAAATGTCATCTCTGTGCCTCTCCTTCCACTTAGAAGCACCAAAACACTTTCTTTCAGCAATAAATGCCATTTAAAGAATTATTAAGAGTTTATATGTTCTGTCTGGCAAAGAGGATTAATTATTCTTCCTGCTTAGTTTCTATTCAGGCAATAAATCAAATGATATTAAGCTAATTCTGCTCTTCACTGTTTAGTTTAAAAGAAAAAAAGAGTGATCTCTGTTTTTCACATAGAATGCTAGATGATTCATGTTAAAACAATTTGAAGTAATGTCAAATTAAGCATTTCAATAGGGGATTTTGTTCCATTAAAACTTGGTTTCTGTTTCCTTAACACCTGGCTCCTGCAAACCAATTATTTTTTTGGTATCTCCCAGTACGTTTAATTTATTTAACAAAAAGGGTGCTTTCAAAGTAGTTCTAGAGCTGCATGCACTTTCTTAAATGAATAGGATTGGTGGCGTTGGGTCACAGTTGATGGTCAGGATGTTCACCGATACCACAGCCCCAGCTGGCAATGAGTCCAAAGGCCAAATGAATTCCAGCTCTCTTTCTACTCATGAGCACAGTCCAGGCTGAGGGTGCTTGTAAGGGCAGCACATAGAAATGTCTCTTTAGATTGATGCTCTGGTGTGGGGAGGGCTGGAGTGGATGGGGGAGAAAAAAAAATTGTAAGCTCCTTCTGCAGGGCCAGGAGAGCCTCATGCAAGTTAAAGTCAGTGATAGCTTCAACTCTTTATTCTACAGGTTGTATTTTGTGAAAGACTTGCTGAGAAGGTTCCCTGCAGCCAGCATTCAGTAATCTGCTTGCTAAGATGCAAGGGCCTGTTGCATCTGCAAAATGGATTCTCTTCCCATTTTATTGTTTTCCTGCTGGTTGGCAGGCATGAGGGAGGCAGTGCGGGCTGTTCTGGTGTCCAAAGTAAACCAGGTAAAACATTCTCAAAAGGGAAAACACCCCACTTGTCAAGAAATTACAAAAAGAAAAAAAAAAAGCAGCAACCTCTAAAGCTGTAGTAAGGTCTGTAGCACTTGCATCTCCTCTCCTTCTCTTGGGACTCATTGCAGAAACCCCTGTGCAGCCCCAACCCCTTCTGGGGGAGGTCAGGGGGTGCAGAGGGGAGGGCTGAGCCCCTGCCTGCTGCCTCCCATGCTCACGACGGGACACTCTTACTCTGGCCCTGCCGTGTTCCTCGGCACCCTCCTGAAACCTGAAGGCAACTGCATGGCTCACGCCAGGGCTCGGCACCCTGGGATCTCCCCTCCTGGGCTAGGTGCCCTGCAGAGAAGTAGCTCTGGGGCCACCCATGCTGCACAGAAGCACGGCCAGGGCTTCCCTGCGAGGACAGCGCTCTGCGGTGCTTTCTTCTTGCCTAAACAAATGTCGTTTGGAATGAAAGAACTGTTTGGTCTCTGAGTATGGGAAAACGGGACAGACGGAGGTTATTTTGGCTCATCCAGCTCATTCGTGCTGCTGAAATTTAGTCCCTTTAACAGGTTCTGGTAGTTTAATCTGTTTCTTATCCCACTGGTCTTCCAAATAGAAAAATGCTAACAATATATCTTACTTGAGCCTTTCAAGTGATCCTTGTGAAACACTTTCATTTGCAGTGTAATGAGAACTATCAGGTATTATTGTTAAGAGCTGCTTCAGTCCTGGCTGGATACCAATTCACCTCTCGAGCTTGAAGAATAGTGTATTTCACTCCACATCATTTGTTCACATACGAAGAACAGACTTTGAAATACTCCTTTTTTCATCTCCTTTTTTGTTTAGCTGGAAGGATTGACACTAGAAAAGCTCATTTCACGAAATAAGTAGTTCTTGAAGTGATGGGTGATAAAGGGATATGTTTTAAAGTGAACAGCAACACAATTCTCTAGTTCTCCAGCCTGCGACGCTAGGTCTATTCACGGAGTGCTGGAACGGCTGGAGCCAAACTCCCATGCAATCTCTTGCAAGCAGGCTGTGCTCACTCCAGCATACTCGCCAAATACATGTTAGGCAATCTGCAATGAAAATATGTATCACTTAACCCCTCTTTCTCAGTTTCTGCCTCTCTAAATCAGGGAAATTATTTTTATTGTGTACGCTGGTCATAGTGCATTGATAGCTATGTGTAGGGCAACAGTATTGCCTCTGTTCTGTACGTTGGGAAACGGTCTCACAAACCCGGAAAGATGAAGTTTCTTCCATGGGGAGGCTTTCTGGGGTCAGGCAGGGTGGCTCACATGGCAGCTGATTTTGGCCCTAACGTTAATTATGATGCTAATTTGAGTGAGCAAGTTGTCAAGCTCTCCTGATCTCAGTTGCTTCATCTCTTGGTTTTGGTTGGTTGGTTTGGTTTGATTTTAAATGAATAATAAATCACATCTCTTGCATCTTCTATGCTTAGTTCCTAGCTTTGCAAACAAAATTCTGCGCTCACCCAAAGAACTACTGTAGCACCATAAGTCAACATTGCTGCCCCGTAATCCTCCTCTAGCTAACACTGCCACAAAAAACAAGTGATGAGAGCCAGGCTGGGGAAGTTGTCATGGTGAAAAGGGGACAAAAATTAAAGCTGCCCTCCCCTGGCAGAATCCCAGCTGGAATGCAGCACTGCGAACACCATCTGCTTTCTCCTGCAAACAAGCCCTTGCAGGGTGCAGCGGGTCTGCCTGGTAGAGGAGCAGGGAAATTCTACTCCCATGCATCACAGCCCCTACAGGTTTGGGCTCAGCCTTTGCTAGTAAGTGCAAACTATTTTTAATTCTAAGTCGTGTAACTGAGTCTGGAACTCGAGCCTAGGTAGCTCCTCTCTTGATTCGTGACCATTCAATGATATCAACAAATCTCTTCTTTTTCTGTAAGTTTTTCAATTTTATGTCACTCTCAGATATTTGCTAGGCATTTAAAAGAAAAAACAACAAAACACAAATCCCGTAAAACTCCCTTCGAGATTTTATAGGAAGGGCTTTGGAAAGATATGAAACTGTCGCAGGACTTTTGTTAGTGTATAACAAAACAGCTTCAGTGTCTCAGCTCCTCAAACCTCTGAGAGAAACTTTCATTACAGAAATATCATCCAGATCTTAGAATGATGTCTGCAAGTGACCGCTGGTTCCAGAAAGCTTCCTGCATTCATTTCCATAGAGGCAAATAAATTCAGGGGTTAAAATAAGTTTGTATGTTTCTTCAGGAAGCACAACTATGAGTGACGCAATCCTTAGCGTCTACACTTCTGCTGAGGAAAGGTGGACAGCTGATTGTAATGCTTGTTGAAAAAAAAAAAGGGAGAAAGTTTGTGTTACTGATGAACTGCTTCTTGAAATTCATTTACGCAGCTGATGAAGTAGATCCTGTGGCATTTCAGTTAAGCATCTGAAACTGGTACAGCGGTAGCTGCTTCGACCTTGAGGCTCAAGTTTTAAGGCTTCTCCATACAGGGTCCTACCATACCCAAGTTCTGTCCTGGAGAGACACTAAATGTCCCTCTGTGTTTTATGGCTAGAGACTTTTATGTTTCCTCTTTGTCCATCACTGAAATAACTGGGTGTTTTGGTTAACAAATCATACCTTTAGTTTTAATATCCACTCAAGCTCTCTCTCTTTCTGTTTTTTCCAATTATGTATTGAAGAAACATCATCTTCCTAAGTAATTTAGTCAGTGACTAGGGATTCTCAAACTCTTCTCTGATTTCCATATATCATATTAAGTGCTGCCTCTTGTGTAACGAATAAGTACTTATCTCTCCTGTCTCGTATTCTTCCCAACCTGAGAACAGGCTCTGCTCTTTTGTCCTTTCTAATCTCAGGCTATCAGGAAAGTTTCTATTACTTCCAGGCTGATATCACTTGAAGTACCTTGGCTTAGTCCCATTTCCCTAAGGATTTAAGGGATTTTTCTTTGTGGATCTGAAAAATTATCATTATTTAAAAATAATTTGGCATTAAAGCCCAGCTGAAAAAACTGCCCTATTTCTCCTCTTCAAAGCTAATGGATAAGAAAGGCTCATTTGGCAAAAAAATACTAAGCCCCAAATTGCCATTTCATTAAGTAAGTTCTAATTCCATTATTATGATTGCTATTAAAATTTGAGGAAGACCAGAAGATTTATCAACAACTAAAAGAAAATCACTATATCCAGGTTATAATGTTTTGGGCAGTAGAAGCAGAGATTAAAGATATGTAAGTAAAAAAACTATTGGCATCAACAAAAAGCCAAAGGTCAAGTAGGTTGTTAGTAATAGACAATCATAGAAAATTATTATCATCTATTGCTACAGATAATCATAGATAATTATTATTATCTGTTACTATTGAATACTGTATGTTATTAGCTAAAAGATAATTTGCCATCTTCATGGAAGGAACTCACCATACGCCTACATTCATACTAAGCTGTCTAGCTTTTGTTCCTTAAATTTAGTCACTTTTGTAAATTCAGTTCAACCTCTTTCTTAAAGTGCTTTGCACCTGTTTTCTATTATTATTATTATGGAAGTCCCTTTAAAATTTCATGTATGCATTTAAATCAGGTTCTGTTATTCTTCAGGGTTGTATAATTCAACAAAAATGTTATTTTTCTGTTTTTCAACGTATCTTAACATCTTATTCTGTGGTATAATTGCCTATTAATACCTATATGACAGTTAGAAACCATTGCATGCTGTGAACTGTCCCATGAAGGTTTCTTCATGTATTACATCTTTCTGTTTATTAGAGCACATAAGTCCTAGGTGCATGTCGTTATTCCACCCTGAGGTTTAACAGGAGCCACATATTTTACCCAGGTTGTGTGGTATAATTTTAAAGAGAAAACAAAGAGCCTGATTCTTCTGAAGTGCTGCTGTGTGTTCGTAGCCCCAGCCAAAGTCAACGAGAGGTAAACGAACTCTGCACTTCTGATTCAGACCACAAACTTTGATACTCTGCTTAAAGTAAACAGCACATGCACAGCACTTCCGACCAAGGCAGTGGATACGGTGCCTTGTCTCTGAGGAGCCGCACGGCAGCGAACCAGGGTGCAGACGCAGCAGAAGACAGCCAGGTCCCCCATCCTGCAAGCGTGTAGGCACATCACAAGCTTTACTCACACCTGTGGTTTCACTGATGCTCTCATGAGATTACTCATACATGCAGGTTTAAACACACGTACATTTTAGAAGGGTGACTAACTTGGATTTCAAAATTGCCAAAGGTAACATATTGGGAGGAAAAAAAGACCTGTCATGAAATCATTGTGGAACTGTTTTGAAAGTTTTTTTTTTGGTACTATATTCTCTTGTCCTTTGATATTGGATGTTAGGAGAAAGCACAGAACAGTCCCTTATAACATAGAGGGTCAGTGGTTTTTAAAGATAATTTTCTATTTTAAAATTACCAAAAATGAAGACATAAATTTAAGACAAAACTTTTAACAAGAAAGTGGATTTATTTTGGCAAAACAGAAATTTTCAAGGAAAATGTTTCCTCAGCCTCTGTGATCCACAGAGACTGTAACAATAGGATTTTTTTGTACGCTCTAGAAAAAGTAGTATTAATTATGTATCTGGTTTAAACAATTACCATTTTACAGCTTCCATCTTATACCTGAAGGTTTTTTTTTTTTTACAGGCCTGATATGTACCAATGTATATATTTGGTCACATACTAAAACATTTTTAAAAATCAAAAATAAGATTGCTCATGCTATCTGCTATTTACCATTTAAAAAATTATTGTTCACAATATATGTTAACTATATAGGTTCATCATTCTTAGGCCTTTTAGATCCTATATGTTATCATTCTTCTAAGGTTCTGGGTCAATTCCCTTTGATTACTGATACATCTTGATTATTTAGTGAATGTATTTTGTCTGTCAAGAAGGTCCTTACCATCAGCACAGTCCCCATCATGCAAATTATTCAATCTAAAAGCAGCCTTCATGAAAGCAGTCTGCACCTTACTGGATGTCATTCCCCTGATATTTAAGTTCTGCCTGGGAATGCTGCTGCCATTTTCCATGGTAGATGGTATCTGGTACAGCTTTTCTGTAGATCCAGAGCAGAGCTACAATCGGCATAGATAATGTCTGGGGAATTTGGGGTGATTTGGCTTTTTTTGTGACGATGAGTTTTCAGGCAGTGGTCTGAACCATTTATCTTCTGAGGGAAAATGCTGGTGTCTGCGTGTAGTGTTCACGAGGATGAGGAACTCTACATTTTCTGTACATTTTTCAGCTGCACCAAAATGCTGCCAAGAGCACCACCAGCTGGTGCTGGTGGACGAGCACAGGGCACGGCAGCCCCAGCCACGGGTCCACCATGCTTGCTTCTCACCTACCCACAGAGCGCCTGTTGCCACAACATTGCTTTATTCCCCGTATTCTGACACGGAAACTTCATTTCAGCCTTCTCCCACGCAGAGAAGGCATCTGATGTCCTGTTTCCACCTAGCTGGATGCAGCTGGTGGCTCAGCCCCTGAGGGAATGTTCCTCTCACAACCTGCATTAGGCTCCTTTTCTTGTGGCTCATTTTGTCCCCACCAGTCTTTCCAAGTATAAACTGGCTTCAGATGCAGTAAGCATTTTCCTTTTACACAGACTTCTGTCCCCAGAATGTTCCTAGGTTTCCCAGGCACCTGCTGTAATTCAATCCGTCTTCGTGGCAACCAGAAGTGTCCGTGAACAAAATGCTATTTGGCAGGCGAGGGCAAACAGGTGTCCTATAGTATCCCAAAGTATGCAGGTGCACGTGTCCGTGCCCTCTTGTAGCCCCCTGTGCCCAAATAAATCAGTGCTCCATGAAGCATAAGGCTGAAATCAGACCCATATTGTGGAACAGTGAGGCATAGGTGCTCAGACAGTATTAACAAGGCTAGACAGTATGTTTGGGAATTAACAACAAGGAGTAATAGTGTCTGTTTTGTAGCTTTGACTGGCAAAGAAGCCTGAATTTCCTCACTTAGACTGATGGAAAAGCCACAGGGAACGTGAACAAACCAGCTTTCATGTATGTTGTAGGGCAACACCGCGTGAGACTTAGAACTGGATCCTCAACTTCATTACAAGGCAGTGAACCTCTTTCAGCACTGAGTTCACACTGAGATTTTGGCTCTGGTTACTGTGTTGGCAACAGAGTTCGGCACAAGCTACAGGCAGCTCCAGGGAAATAGCAGGAAGTCCCCCAAATGTATGAATTAGAGTTATCCAGATGGGGCATACCACAGGCTGTATAAGCACCTGATGATCAAGGCAGGAGATAATGATTCATATCTTGGAGCTATTCCTAGAATTATTATGGGACAGCTCAATAGTGTGGTCCTGTGACCCTCGAAGCTCTGGAGATGAGTTAAAACAAAGATCAGGAAATTTCATGGAAGGGGAAAAAATAAAGTTACTTTTGCCAGAAAGCACCTGTGAAAACAGGCAGAACTTTAAAGGAAGGTTTGTCCCTGTCAGTACTCCTACTTTGTCAACATCTTAGAAGAGATATTTAGCACCCTGACCTTAAAACATGGCGTATGTTTCAGGAAGAACTAATTCTGAGATATCTGGAACAAGACTGTCCCTGTGCTACCTTGATATACAGGACACTAAGTCACAGGAAACATCCTGGCGCTAACAGAACTATGTATTTACAAAACAAATTGCCATGGGGATGCACCATAAACATAGTTGTGGAAAAGTTAAAACCAGGATAAGATAAACACCTTCTATGTTCTATTCACAATCTCTAATAAATGGGAAGTGGGGAGAGAAAAAAAAAGGGAAAAAAAAATGCCACTGAGAAAGATCAAAGTAATTCCTGCAAGTTCTTGTGGGTCACTGCCTTGAAATTGTAGAGCTTGGATGTGGTCCCACGATAGATCGGCTCTAAGAACACAGCCCAAAAGGAATAACCTGCCCGTGTAGAGAGGAACATTAAAGTCTGTACTACAAAATTTAGCAGAGATGGTCAGCTACTGGCAGAAAACCTGAGACATTTTCTTTTTAAAAATAGATCTGCTTTATTTGTACCAGAATGGATTTCACTATAAAACAATACTGTCATTTCAGTGCTCTAGACTAGACAAAAATCATTCCACTGTAATCTGTCTTACAATTCTTAACATACAGATATTTCTACAGGTAGGGAATAATGACTTTGTTAGTAGTTTCTGGTAAAGGTAAAGAAACTTTAGGGAAATAAATTAATAACTAGCAAGGTAACATTGCCATAAACTTCGTCCCAATTAGGGTATCTTCAGACCATGGGGAGAACCAGCTCCAAGGAAGTGATACACTGATGGTGTTAGTAACACGAGCTCTTGAAGTCCCCACAAACAGCAGGCGCATACGACGTTGTGTCACTGACCTTGCTAACGAGTCTGCTCCGATGTGGTGTTCTGCTGGAGAAGCAGAGGGGTGCACACACAGCTGCCGCGGACAGCCCAGGCACGCAGGGGCAAACCCAAGGACAGCCCGCAGCCAGATGCTGGTTCTGTCCATAACCCTTTGCACAGGTTGCTGGCATGTGTATTAGAGTAAAAAGCAGGTGTTTCTTAGTAACAGCCAATGCTTTACATCTTTTTTTAGGTCTAAGAACCCGCAACCATTGCCTAACATTTGCGGAGAATTGGACACTAAAGGAAGAACTTACACCACCTCCTGTACTATTTATCTTAGCTTCTCTCTGGCTGTTTTTTTAGTGCTGGCACACGAGCAGAACCTCCTGCAGAAGCAATGCTGCTTGCTGTGTTTTGCAGGCTGGCCACTAACTCGTTACTGCTGGGCACCTGTGCTCTGGGGCATGGGGCCAGCCAACTTGAAAGCAGGCACTGCTCCGTGCTGACAGATGGGGATTAACGTTCCCGGCCATGAGACCGTCTACTCTGTACATATCAGGCATTCTAGACAAGATTCCCAGCCAGGGCCACCATAGCTGTAGTCCATACTGAGTTTCTGTGGCTCCGTTTAGGAGATTGTGCTGTTGCTCATCTGGTCCCAGACTGGTTTTCCAAAAAACTGGGAGTTTTCAGGCAAGCTTGACTGCATCGCAGGTTTGTAACATGAGGCAATAAGGCAGCGTGGTGGGCAGGGAGGTCTTACAACTAATTTGGGACCCGCAGGCAGAAATGCTCCAGCTGATAGGAGAGGAACTCATTACAATGTCCCTTCCCAGAGGTCTCAGCTCCAGGGGTGCTCAGGGCACCCCCCTGCTTGCTGACCTCAGCTCTGCAGGGGGAATTAGCAAAAAAGTCACCCCAGCAAATACCCGGCCAAGTGACAGACAGGCTGAGCTGCCTGCTCCAGGGAGCATACGAGCCAGAGGTACAGCCTTTGCAGAGAAAGGATAAAGAGCTAGAGGCAAGTTCATATTTATTTGCTACTTTGATTTAGGCTTCTGTCAGAACAAGATCAGATATGCTAGGACTCACCCTCAAGACTGTAGAAATGTGTGCAAAGCTTATTAATTGATAAAAAATGAATAGTCACAAGCAGGACAAATAGAAACTAGGGTGGACCAAATTATCTGCTTAAAGTATATTTCAAAGTGTAAGTGATGGTGCTAAATTACTAGTACACATCAGATACTAGCTAACCATATGGCATTTGTTATGACAGTAAAAAATTCTTGATCGATGAACTCAACATTAACTCTCTTTAGAGAAAGAAAGGTTTTTAAAAAAATGAAAGATTTGTTCTCTTTCTTTAGCTCTGTTGCTTTTCTGACATAATATTTGCAGTCTTATTTTTATTTTTTGCCATTAAGACTTAGAACATGGATCTTGCAGACCTTGGGAATCTTACTGCTGATCACTACTAGCAGCAGATCTGGCTTTTAGTAGCCTAAACATTAGTAATCAGCTGGTAGCTGCCAAACTTGGCACACAGTATTCTAACAACAGGGGTCACAGCGTAGAAGTGAAATTGTTCTGTTTTTTTTGAAGGAACATAGATATTTTTCTAAGATTTATTTTTGTATTTTCTGTCAACAGCTTACAAATGTTTCATGAGAACTAAGCTATGCAATACACAGCATGTTAACTTAGAAAATGCTTACAGCGCCTTTACTGAGTTCCCACACAGAACATGGCAATCGGAATTTGCTCAATTTTTAGGTGAAGAATAGATGGATAAAGCTTATTCTGGATACAGAAGGAAACCTCAGTTTCATGCAAAATGCGCACTGGAATCCAGGCTACCATTTTCCATTCCAGTTGGCCTTTCCCCTCAAGGCTCAAGCTGCCCCATTCTCTTCTGCTGTGCACCTGCATGCAATGTTCAAAGACAAACCAGTTCTGGTGTTTTTGTAGTGTTTCTGCTTATTCCACTTGCTCTTTGTAGTATTCCTGGCCCAGCAGGAAATAGCTAGAGCACAGCTTTCTAGCAGTCTGTTCCTGGAAGACTTGTAGCCCAGTTTTTCAGTTTAATAGCTCAGTCCTACACGAGCAAAACCCAATGTTTTTTCCAATTTTTGTGTCTGTAGTGCAAGACCACGTCCAGGGTGGGTTAAGCATCATGAACTTCTGAGCCTTCCCAGGTTTGCTCATTTGTGATATGAAAGAGTGTCTTTGTTAGTGAGATTCTGGGTCTTATGAGGGAATTACATCTAATGGAATCTAATGCAGACTTCTACTTATCACTGCTGTGCATGCATAATTCCTATCAAAATTCGAAAGAGTTAAAGATTTAAATGGCTAAAGGAATTCAGAGCAATATTAGTTATCACATCTCTTCTCTTCTGGATGCAGAGGAGAGACATGCAGTTCTTTTGACCTAATTCCTCAATCAATTGAAATTCACCAGGAAAAGCCCAGGCTAGTATTGCCTTCACTGCATATGCTTAGAGTTTGATAGCATTGCACCCGTTCTTTTACACTGTAAAGGCAGAAATAAAATAAATTTATGTCCACCTTTGAAAATGTCGAAAGTTTTAATTCTGTTGATACGTCAAGACTAAAGAAAAAAATATTCCCTCACAAACTGCCAACTTGGAAATTTTGACCCCACTGCTGGCACCTGTCTTAAGATGAAAACATAACCCAGAATTTTTTTTGAGAGAAATTTTGATCATCTTTGACTGCAAGTCTGCATTATGATTTTACTTTGACATAAATGGGTATTGTGTGAGTTCTTTTATGAAATAATACAGCATTTCTCTCGAGAAATGAGATGAGAATCTGGGCCAGTCAGTCAAAATAACAGTTATTTGAGTGTGTGATACCTTGTAGATACAACTAGATTTCTCAGTCAGAGCTGCTACTACAGTTGCGTTGTGAGTACAGGAAAATATTGTTGCATCTCAGATGCTGGCTAAGCACAAATTATTGGTAACACTGACTCTACCATCCCTTGATCAAAAGAAATGGGAATGGTCTGTGCCCCACCTAGACTTCATCCCTGCCTAACTTGGCTTGAGTCTTACCTAGTGAGCTAGAGATGAGCCCTTGGTTTGTCCCAGAGCCACCCTGCCCTCTGTGCCATCGAATCTCGCTGGGTGAGCTGTTGTCATACCTCTGGCTGGTAGCAGGCTGCTCTCGTGACTTCCCAGTTACAGGGGCAGCAGTTTTGTGTTATTTATGGCCTCTTTGGTGCATGGTTCCAGGAGAGAGACGTAGTAGCAAACAGCCATGTCCTCAACATTTAGAGTTCAGCAGATCAAGTGGTGGAGGAACCAACAAGGAAAGGCGCTCTGCTGGACCTTGTACTAACAAACAAGGAGGGACTGGTTGAGGATGCGAAGGTTGGAGGTAGGCTTGGCTGCAGTGACCATGAAATGGTGGAGTTCAGGATCCTGCGTGGAGGAAGCAGGGCAAAAAGTAGGATCAAAACCTTGGATCTCAGGAGAGCTAACTTTGCCCTCTTCAAGGAGCTACTGGGAGGAATCCCATGGGCCAGGGCTCTCGAAGGCAGGGGGGTCCAAGAGTGCTGGTCACTGTTTAAATATCACTTCCTCCATGCTCAGGACTGGTGCATCCCCCTGAGAAAGAAATCTAGAAAAGGAGGCAGGAGACCTGCATGGCTGAACAAGGAGCGCCTAGCGGAGATCAGGTGGAAGAGAAAGGTCCATTGAATGTGGAAAGAGGGACAGGGCACTTGGGAAGAATACAGGAATGTGGTCAGAGCATGCAGGGATGCAACGAGGAATGCCAAGGCCCACCTGGAATTGAATCTGGCAAGGGATGTCAAAAACAACAAGAAGGGCTTCTTCAACTACATCAGCAGCAAATGGAAGACTAGGGACAATGTGGGGCCGCTGCTGAATGAGTCAGGAGTCCTGGTGATGGAGGATTCAGAGAAGGCAGAGCTACTGAATGTCTTCTTTGCTTCAGTCTTTGTGCCAAGGCAGGCCCTCAGGAATCCCAGGCCCTGGAGGCAAGAGAGGAAGCCTACAGAGAGGATGACCTTCCCTTGGTCGAGGAGGACTGCGTGAGGGATAGCTTAAGCAATCTGGATGCCCACAAATCCATGGGCCCCGATGGAATGCACCCACGAGTGCTGAGAGAGCTGATGGATGTCATTGCTGAGCCACTCTCCATCATCTTTGAAAGGTCCTGGAGGATAGGAGAGGTGCCCGAGGACTGGAGAAAAGCCAGTGTCATTCCAATCTTCAAAAAGGGCAAGAAGAAGGACCCAGGGAACTACAGGCCGGTCAGCCTCACCTCCATCCTGGGAAAGGTGATGGAGCAGCTCATTCAGGTCATCATTAAGCAAGTGGAGGAAATGAAGGTTATCGGGAGTAGTCAGCATGGATTCACCAAGGGCAAATCATGCCTGACCAATCGGATAGCTTTCTACGAGGGCAGAACTGTCTGGGTAGATGAGGAGAGAGCCGAGGATGTTGTCTACCTTGACTTCAGCAGAACTTTTGACACAGTCTCCCATAACATAATCTTAGGGAAGCTCAGGAAGTGTGGGCTGGATGAGTGGTCGGTGAGGTGGATTGAGAACTGGCTGAATGGCAGAACTCAGAGGGTTGTCATCAGCGGCACTGAGTCTAGTTGGAG
>Ga0065711_1033445_pt1 | contig 25487 bp, 15 predicted proteins | sample Hoacrofraction12_FD_59098 | JGI IMG/M metagenome (GOLD analysis project Ga0065711, IMG submission 59098) | Hoatzin crop microbial communities from Cojedes, Venezuela - Epithelial fraction 12 v2 (version 2) | ecosystem: Host-associated > Birds > Digestive system > Esophagus > Crop | place...
GGGGGGGGGGGTGTGCAGGGAAGTGAGAGAAGCCATTAACATTTTGCAACATTAGTCAGAAGCCTGGGGACCTGCTACAGCAAATAAAAAACCCACATAATTTAGTCAAGGGAATTCAGCCAAAAAAAATTAGTTTCATTTTTTTCAATGTAATAACTTTTTACTCCATTTAATCTCCAGTTTAACCATCTGAACAGATAATAGAAAAGTACTGTGAGATAGGGAATAATCGGAACTGGAGAAAAGGAGAGAAATAATGCTCAGAAACATGCAGGCATTTTCACAAGCAACAGTCATCCAAGATACCAGAGAAACCAGGAGGCAAGTGAATCAGGGCAAAACCAGATCCTCCTACCCTATCCCAGCAAAGAGGAGGAACCTGCTGTGCATTTCCATCTGGCAGCTATGCAGACCAGCACAGGATCTGTGTACACAAGATCCCGTCAACAAGCGCCTGGGCTTGCAGACTTGATAACCTCCAGTCTCCAGCTGTTGCTGCTGGAGAGTTCAAGTCACACAAACTCAGCAACGAGACATTGGACTGTGACAAAGGTGCAGCTCTTGCTATCCCCCCTTAATTAAAAGAAAAACGTCAGTTCAGGATTTAATCTTCTGCCACTGAAGCCAAGAACCTTAGCAGGAGCAAGGTCAGACTTTGACATCCCATTTATTCTGTTTAAAAGTTATTATTTTGACTTTTGTACAACTTGCAGCTGTACTTACCTGTTGTCCTTGCTAATAAATATCTTGGAGTGGATAAGGGGGAAGGAAGGGAAAAAGCAGCTGAGGTTTAATTCCACCATCACCCCCCTGCCAGGTTGCGGCTTTGTTCTGTACTTTTTTTAAATTTCAAGAAAGAAAAGTTGTTGCAACTCAGGGCTGGAAAAAAGTAGGTTCAGGTGTACATGGTAATGTGCATCTCATCACTGCCCTGCTCGTGTGATAGGGCACCTGCTCACATGCGTGCTCAAAGCCACGCTTTTACTTGTGTTAAAATCAAAGCCACAAAGATGCCAGTGAAGGGCCAATATTTCAAACAGACATTTCCCATCATGTACTTCTAAAGCTCCGAGTTGCTACAATGTAGAGTTTGTGGTCAAAATAATATGAAGGTGAGGAGATGGGGAGCTTTGGTGTAGCCCCTGGTAACACTGCGGTGCAGCTTGGGGGGACGAGATGTGTGCCGGGGTGGGGAGAGCAGGCATGTGCCAGCCCGAGCTGCTCTGCAGGAGCAGAGCTCGCCTCCTTCACTTGCATGAAGTGCTGCAGTTGCCCAGCTATGGGGATTGCACCCCTGTCCTCTGCCCAAAATAAAACGTCATTAAAAGGAAAGGCAGATGCCACGCGAGGTCTGAATGGAGCTGTGCACCTCTGATGGGCACTGGTCCACAACACCGGGATGGATTTGTGAGGAACGGTACGAATGAGGTTGAGCCTTCAACCACTTTAGGAGGAGAAGTGAAGAAAAACATTGCATCAAAGCGTTCAGGGGGGATTCGGGCTGGCCGAACATGAGACACGCTGCTGGCGCCCAGCCAGGAAGGGGAGTTCGGCCCAGGAGGGCTGCGGAGGGCGCAGACAGGGCTGGCAGGAGCCCAGCAGCTGTCCTGCAGCTCTGCCGTGGGGAACACGAAGCCACCGGTGATCCCACTGCTGGCTAGTCTAAACAGAGAGAAGTTACAAGTGTATTGCAATTAAGGTGACCTTGCGAGCCAGCCAGTCCTCCTGCAGCCCAACAAACCCTGCCCAGCTCTGCTGCGGGAAGGGCACGGGCTGCGCAGGAGGCCAGCGGGCTGCAGCAACCAAAGCCAAGCTAGGCTTGTCCTGGAAGAGCCAAACCTGCTGGCCAGCTCTGCGGGCTGAGGGCAGCTGCCCCGCTGCTTGGCAGGCAGGCTTGAAAGGAGCTGCTGCACGAGGGCATTTCCCCAAGCTCTGCAAGACATTTAAAAACAAATCCTGCGAGGTTCAGGTGTGCAGGCAAGCAGGATTGCCTTCCTAACTGAAAACCTAGCTCAAATTTTTAAATTAATATCTGCCTTGGTCTGAGCTGAAGAAAACACATTTTTGGACATTTCCCCATCAAAACCAAGTAAAGAAGGTGTCTCATGTCTAGAGAGCAGCAACTTAAATGAAGATAATATTATTAGATATCAAGAGTTCTTCGGTCCGGATTCTTTAAGTACATTCCCCTCAACTGATACTATTTTGTGCTCATATAGTATTTGGTAGCCAATTTTCAAAAAGTCATCTTTGTTAAATGCTTTTTAAAGGCTACGTGATGTTCTTTCCCCTTGAAGAATTTCACCTGAACTATGTAGTTTTTAAATACACCCCAGTTAAGATGTTTGGGCCTTTGGTATCTAGGTTTTCTACAAACAAATATTTCCTATCTTCCTCACGATACTCCCTTATCCTCCCCAAAACATCCAATACATCTCAAGAGTAATCGAGAAGCCACAGCAACTGCTCCTGGCAGGAAGCTGCTGAGCCGTTATCCAGAAGCCTGACCGGCATTATTTGGAACAGATGCTCTTTTAGCTTTGTAATTTTCAGCCAAAAAAAAAGGCAGTAAGTAAAAGTAAAGCTGCAGGTCAAAGGAAGGCTAAACTGTATGAGAATCATGTGAAAATAATTTTGATTTCACACATCCTCTCATTTACAGCACATGCTTCTGAAATGGTCCATGAACCCTAACGTGCAGCTGCAGGTTTGGCCTCCACGTCCACGACCTGGATTTGCCACCAGCCGGGACCCGCTGGGAGAAGCCCCGTGCAGGGTCACCATCCCGCAGGAGGAAACCCACGTGCAGATGGGCCAGACCTGAGGATCCGTTGTTACCTGTAGCCCCTGCCAGCCCACGAGAAGGGCACCAGATGACGTTAGTGGCCAAGAAGAGGAACGTTACTGCAGCCAGACAACACCCGGCTGCGTAAAATCCTTTGGCTTACCTGCGAGCCAAGAGCAGTCACTAATGTAGAAGATGAGGTGCAGCCTGCTCACCCGCACGGCCGTCTCTGCACCCGGGAGCTCGTGTGGTTTCGAGGAGGCAGGTCCCATCTGCAGGGGATCCTGGGGCTGCACGGGACACGCGGACAGGGCATAGCAGGAGGGCTGCAAAGCAGAATTAAGCTTTTAGTTACTAGGGCCAGGCAGGCAAGTTTTGGTGTCCCCAGCTGGATGGAGGTCCGCTGGGCTCCTGCCACCTCTTTCCTTCGCTAGGCATGCTCAGTTGAACAGAGCTCAAGAAACGGGCAAGTCTCAGGAAATAAATGTTTTCAGTCTCTCTTTTTTATTGCCTGTAAAACAGCAGGAGGCTTTCAAAGCAACAGCAAATCCTGTTAAAAAAAGTAGAGAAAATTAAAGAAATGTTTCTTGTCTCAGATCCAGCCCTTTTCACCTTAACTTTCCATCATGGTACATAAAACTTCTGTATATTTTGGCAGAGCAGAGAAATAGCTTTTCCCCCTTCTCTTCCTCACACAGCCCAGGAGCTCCAAGTGAGCTTTAAAACAGAGTTTTGCACAAGCACAGAATGGCCAAATAATAGAGCAAGAAAACAGCATTAAACTTTGTAGACAATCAACTTTATTCTGTGCACAGCAGCTAGTTTCTCCTGCTCTCAGCAGAAATAAAAATTTACAAGTGTTCTGGGAAAGCATTAAAAACCAAATACGTCCAGACAAAGTCTAGTGCAAACTGCTTGGAAATAGATCTGTGCATCACCTTCTGAAAGGCTCATTCCAGCCATGCTGGTGCAGCCAGGCTGATGGCGTCCAAAACAAATACACCCTGAGAGTTCAGGGCAGGACTGGAGGGCTGAGATTTTGATACCAGTCACGCGGGTGTCCCAGAGAGGCAGTCGCAGTTCTCTGCTCTTGCAAGTCTTCTGATCAAAGAGCCTTTCTGCATTATTGCTTGCACATCGCCACAGAGGAAGGATGCCTACGTATTTGGGAGAAAGTGGAGCCTCCCACCACCGGCAGGAAAAGCCCAGCTACTAAATAGAAGGGATCAAAGATAAGAGGGTAGGAGGCGTCCACAGGCACCCTCCCCTCCCCCCCTTTCCATAGGGAGCATATTAGGTTTGCTGTACACTCCTACTGCACGGAATGTCATCCTCCAAACACAGCAAATAACATTTTCATAAAGCACTGCTTTTAATCAAGCACAACCTTCACATCCCCAAAGGAGCTATCTGGAGTCTATCCCTTTTCTCTACTGCTCTTCCTTGCCCCCTTTTAACTCCCTCCCTTGGAGGCTCGCGCCTCTAGCAGGGAGAGCTTCACACCGTTCCCTTTGGAGCTCATTAACACGGGTCCATCCATCAAGCCACAAGGCTGAAGCGGGACACACGGTGCCCACAGTCCCCTGGGCCCAAGCACACAGCCTGTGCGCAGGGCTCGGCTGTCACAGCCATGCATCAATAACCGTGGTGCTTGTGTGGAAACACAGTGTGGGACCTGGCTACACAGCCCCCTGCGTGCTGGGACACCTGAGCAGGCCGCCAGCCTTGGTGGAGCAGTGGGATCCACCAAGCCCTGTGCTTCCGCAGTATATTAAAAATGCCAGTTACTTCAGCATCATCCAAACCTAGAGCAGGTTATTTGCATAGCCAGCCACTGTTGCCGCTGGGGTCAGAGGCTGGGGCGTCTGGTTTGAAACCACCTACACTGCATTGCAGAGCGTGAGTCCAAACCAATACTCTCATGACCACAGCAACGCAGACCGGGCCCTTTCCAAGCACCAGCTCCATGACCTCATGCGTGATCACCAGTGAGTCTGTTGACTGGTGAGCAGCTTGCGTGGGTGAGAGCGAGACCAACTTCCCAAAGAGTCAGACAGTTATTTCCTGTATGGCAGATGCTTTCTATCCAACACATCAGAGAGAAAAGCCTTCCAAATATGTTTGTTTCCTTAGCAAGTACTAATGCCTGGGGCAAGAGGTCGAATCCCTCTCCGTGCACAGTCTGCAGTCAGTAAGTGCTCCTGAATAGGAAGGCAGAGCCACCCTCAGCTGTACGGAGGACAGGGCTGGTGGCTAATGAGAGTGGCTAAGGAGAACTGATACTAGCACATGTAGTGCTGCTGGTCAGGTTTACCTGTCCCCATGGCTGGCTCTGGGCAGAACCCATCACATCTGAATCTCGGAGGAAGCGGACTGATCAGGACTGTAGCAGACTGAAGGCTTTTGCTCTCCGGTGCAAATGGTTCATTATGGCCTTTCTCAGATGGTACTGATGAGAGGAATCATTCTTCACTGATGAGAAATCCTGCATTTTCTTCTCTGGGAGAACACAGCTTTGTTCCCTTCCCCCATTTAATAATGCACAATTTATCAGGCTAAATTGGTGAGCCTGGTAGCAAGTGATTCAAATCAACTTCAGCAGCTATGAGCAATCACATGTACTTGAAGAAACCCACTTATGTCACTTTCTGCAAAACCTGAGGAAAGCTATGAATGCAGTACCATAGCCTATTAATGCTCAAGAAAACCTGTTTAAATGAATTTCTAATGGCTGATTGAGACTTCTGTAATGAAACGCCATAAGGCCCAGTTATTTCCTTCAGCTTGGGCAGGCCAAAAGCCTCCCTGGCTCCTCTTGCTAGCTGTGTGTAGGAAAAGCAAATGGAGGCAGGGACAAATGTGCTGTGAGGAGAAAGGAGGGAAGCCTCCTGGTTTTTCGAGGATTGACACTCTCAGGTAGCCCTACCAAGAAGGTCACAGAGTGCTAAATCTCACCTGTGTCTTCTGACACTACAGGAAAGAGTTAATTGGACTGCAGTGACCACCGTGCCCAGAAGAGCTGTCTCACACCTTCCTCCTACACAAAACTGAAAGGCGTTTGAAGATGCAGAGAAGAAAGGCTGAAGTCTCATGCTATTTTGCAGGCTAAGCTGTGTCCCCGTCTCCACAGAAGGCATGCCAGGCCACACCAGCAGCTCAGCTGACAGAGCCCTTCTGCTAATTCCCCGCTGAGGCAGTGACCCAGCAAAGGGCACTGAGCCCCTGAGGGTGCTCCGAGTCCTGACACTGAGCACAAAGCCTCCAGCACACGGGTACTGCGATGGCAGAGTGCTTCATCCCTGGTGACTGGTCTGCATCTCACCTTGGGGTCAAGACTGCCCTACCCAGCTCCTTTACTCTTCTCTCTTTCAGCGCAGGCCAAGAATGTCCTTATCTTAAAGCAAATCTTGTTAACAAAACTACTGTGTTTCACTGCATGGGAAAATGCATTTTCTCAAGGGCCCATCCAAGGTGTGTTGAGGGTGAGATGAGCAGGGCTGTCTGGCTGAGCTCTCCCTTGATAGCTTAAAAAGTTAACCTTCTCCGGACTGTAAACACAAATATTTCTCTACTGGGGAAAAAAAAAAAAAGAAGGGATTTCTGTGCTTCACTACAGCCCACGTTAGCCCTATGTTTGAAGCCTGCCTAAAAGTGGACAGGCTGCCTAGACTCAGGGTATGGAAGGAGAGGAAAAAAGACAGCCCCTGCTAATCCCAGCTGCGTATCTCACCTCTTCTTGCATCCTGTTCCAGGGCAGTGAGGTGGCCAGCAGCGAGCTGCCTTGCCCCAGCAGCCAGTTTCAGCACAGAGCAGACCCCTACGGTCAGCAAAGCATAGGAAATACATGGCCATACACCTCCAAAAGCATTTACATCGCAGCAACCTCCTCCCGCCCTTCCAAAGCAGCAGGACCCCAATGGGGAAACAGCCCTTCACTCCAGACAGGAAAGGCACTGACTCTTCCCTCCCTCCCCTATAAACCCTGCAGGCTCCTGATGCCTCCCAGGTGCCTCTGTTTTGGGCAGGTCGGCCCTTGCCAGCAGCTGGGGGGGGGTTTGCCAGGCGCTGTGTCCCTGGGCAGCTGGGCAGGGGATCCCCAAACCCCGGCTGCGGAGCCCAGCCTTCCCGAGCCCTGCTGAGCAACAGCCACCGGCCGGGCGGTCCCCGAGGACGTGCACCGACCCGCGTGAGATGTGGGTGGTCGTCCAGAGGGGGCCGGGGCCCTGCGATCGGCGCACCCAGGGCCCTCAAGCCCGGAAAGGCTGCGGGCGCCTTGGCAAAAGCGGGGCTGTCCTCCCATCGCTGCTTTTGTGGTAGCAACCGCTGCGCAGAGATAAAAGCTCTTGTTTACCTTTTCTCTCCTACATTCCTAATCTCCCTCCGTGCCGGTCTCCCCTATAGTCCATCAAGCACTTTTAATCTCTAATTGCATATGACTGATGAGCTGAACGCCGTACACAGCGTTGCCAAGAACCGCTTTTTTTCAGAGCCTGCTTTAGCTCTTTAGGCCAGCCATAACACACTGCAGGACCATTAAGAGTTTATAGTTTGTATACATAACACCCTCGGAGTACCAGAGGGTGGTTTATCCAAACAGAAAAGAATTGAGATGAATGAATGCAGAAATGACTTTTGGCCAGGAAATACTTTAATTTTAATTAGGGGGAAGGGGGTGAGAGAGGAATGAAGAGGCTTTCTTCTCTCACAAAAGACAAGACTAATGAGTTTACAGCTGCAGGCGCTGACCTTGGAGCATCTCGTATAATGCTAGTGCTGAAATGTTTGGATGTGATGTTGGACCCGATAACCTTGCTTCTAAAAGGAAGACATAAAGGGAAACGGCTGAATGGGGAGGGATTCATTTCATGGGGATCTAAGGACGTATTTATTTATTTTTCCCGCTCTCGCATTCCCGTTCAGCTGCCTTTGGTGACACAGCCGTTCAGCCAGCTGCTGAGCTTCCAATGGGCCTCATCTATTCTGCAGAAAAAAAGAGTCAGTTACTGCAGTTTTCCCATTTTTAGGACCCTTCCTCATGCCAAAGCCCCCTTCGCCAGCCCCTACCTCTCTGGAGCCCGTGACTGGAGGGAACGGGGTCCCAGAGCCCAGGGGAGCCCCAGCGCTGGGGAACTGTGCACGGGGGAAGATACAGCCAGGGCTTCTGATGCGGCGGCTCGAAATAGGCTGAAAGCCTGAAATTATCCCCACAGGCATCGCCACCCGCTTCGCTTGGTCACTGACTCGTGGGGTCTGAGCGCCGCAGCGCTGGGCTCAGTCGTCCGCAGCCAAGGAGGCTCCTTCTCCCGCCCCAGCAGCGTCGTGGCACGAGGACCCCCGTCCAGGCGCAGCGCGGAATTGGAGCCGCCCGTCCACAGGTCACGGGACTGACCCGAGCTGGCAGCGGGGTCTTCCCGCGGAGATGCAGCCCTGGGCCTGCCGGGGTCTTCCTCCTGCTCCGGAGCATGGCCACCGGTGCGTGCCGAGGCTCCTGCCAGGCTCAGCCATCCCACGGCACCGCGCTGACTGCACAAAGGGCGCAGCGTGCACATCTTCCAAAAACTGCAGAGCTGCTGCTCCCACCGCCCTCCCCAGCCCAGAGAGGACGGCCTGGGTCCATCGGCCATAAAGTCTCCCAGCAGCTTCTGGGCACCCTGGCATCGCCTTCCTCCCCTGGAGCTCTTTCCACGGCCCCGTAAAGCGTCATCTGGCCCCGCAGATCCTCCCATGGTGGCTGCCATGCTACAGCCATGGCGATTATTAAACTCTCGCACTGCAGCATGAAGCTGCTGTGAGCAGCCGTGGCTGCGAAGCCAGTTTTGCCTCTGGGGAATCGGCACCCCCTGCCCAGCTGAGTCGGCAGCCAGACGGGCTGAAACAATAGTGCAAGTTAACGGAGCAGAACAACCGTCGGTGTTTCCTATTAAAAGTATTTTTATGATGATGATTATTATTAATATTATATAGGGGCTGTAATTTTCTCCCGACTCCAACATCTCACAAAATAAACAGTTGCTGTATTATCCCCTTGTAAATGAGACCACAGGACTGTAAACTTTAATTTGTTACTTTTGGCTGCTCTCAGGTTTGGCAGACAATTAAACCAATTCATTAGTTCTGAGGCACATTTTTGGCCATGTCTGGCTGCGTGAAGTCATCCAGTGAACACGCTGGAGGCAGGCTGCAGAAAACCCATACAGTGTCTTTGCCACAGGATCCGTCAGTAATGGTACAAATAGGCCAGTGTGGATTTTGTGGACCGAGATGGGAGGGGGTCCGGTGCCTCCTCTTGCTCTGCCGTGCCCTGGGCAGGAGCCGTTGGCAGCCCAGTGACCCGACTTGCTGGCCAGAGGCACAGTATCGATCCTGTATCCGACCGGAAGGCAGCTGGGTCATGCCTGAGGCTTAACCTTTAAATTCTGCAGAGTTTGATCAGTGAAACTCCACAGGACACGGCAGAAAATGCTGAGCTCTTGGAAAGGCTAATGTGGCTGTGCCTGACCTCCAGAGCCAGCCCTGCAAGCTGAATTAGTTCCCTGCATAGCTGGACTGGCTTCGATCCCTGCGCTCTCAGCTGCAGACACACGGCTGGCCTGTCCAGCCCCGTGACAGCAGCGCAGGGCTTCCAGCCTCTTCAGGGCTACCAGGCGCATGTGCCGAGAGTTAAGGTGTGGGGTTTAAATGGAAGCCATAACAGTGCATTTTATGGCACTGTCACCTCCCCTGTGCGAAGGGACTTCATGCAAACCAGCAAGAAGATGAGGATCCCTTGCCAGGCACTTTTCACACTCTGTAGTTTCTTAGCCGTCCATTAACAGACCAAAAATCCCGAGCAATCTTAGATTTGGAAGAAAACCCCACAGAATTCCTCCCTTGCCCTTTGTTCATTCCCCAGGAGGTGCAGAAGCCCTTGGTGCCCGTGACCAAGTACCCATCAACATTATCAGGCAGGTGGGAAGGCGGTTGATCTTCGCAGTGGCCTCGGTGGTGGTGTGTATTGCTATTAGTGATGGAGATATGGCTGGAAATGTGCTCACTTATTTTCCCTCTTTCTGCTAGTCCTTTGTTGGCTGCCAGACAAAGTATGGCTGCCTGCATCCTAATGGGTTTTGTGGGAATCTACACACAAGTGGCTGAACGCATCCTTAAAAGCAGGCAGGAGGTGCACAGCTTGCAGCTCATAGTGGTGAAATGCAAAGAATAATACAGATTCCAGAAGGGAACCTGAAATGCTTTAGGTCCATTTTGTTCCAGCTTTTTCATTCAACAAGCCATTAAGGAGACACTCTTCAATCCTTTCATCCTCCTTCCAAAGCATCACATTGACCCCATGTCTCTGACAGCAACTCATCAAGCCCCCAGGAAGGATTGTACAGGTGATGGTGGTTCCTGCATTTCTGTTTAAGAGCCATTGACCTGGCTGAAAGGATGTTCCAAGCCACAGAGGTACATGGGACAGAAGAGGATCTTTGCCTCATGGTACAATTAAAAAAAGGAATTTCCAGCATCTGCACTTTGCTGGTACCATTAAGCCAGTGTGGAAGAGATCCTGACCCCCTGAGGCTTGGTCTCACCCAGCACAAGGCTCCAGTGTGGTGCTCAGCTCAGCTCATTCCCTCTCAAGTTAAAATTATTCCTTTCTTCTCTCAATAAACTGCCTTTCTCTCAAAAATCACTCTCATCTCAGGGTTTTTGGAGTCAAATTTCTTTTGGAGTGCTATTTTATAGCACTCAAAATGAAAAGACAGTTTTTTGAATAATGAAAACTAAAAGCTTCCCCACACTAGTTCCCCACCACTGCGTTTCTCACTGGCCACTGCTCTGAATTTGGATTTGCACAGAGTTCTCCTGTTTTGCAGTTTTCCCTGAGCGATCGCTCCGTTGCCGGTGCACCAGCTGGGCACTGGCTCTCTGTCGGCTGGAAGCGCTGCAGAGGCTGCCGTAGGGAGCGGAGTTTTTATGAGACGCTGGCCACTTCCTTCAGTGTCTAACTGGGTTTTTCTTTTGCTGAAATAATAATATTTATTAACAAAAGTGCTTTGATGAAACAGTGAGCAAGAAAAGCAGAGGAGCTAATTATGACTTCTTATATTGCGACAGCTCCTCTGCAGCAGAGCAGCAGCAGCCTGCCTGCCCTGGCTGAGCTGCAGCTGCTTCCTCGCCCGGTTCCTCCGGCCGCTGGCAAGGGCGTGAGGAGTGTGGCTGAGGCCGACACGGGTGTGAGCGGCACCCCGGGCTCCTTTGGGTGTTGGGTACACCCTCTGCTCCTCGAACTGCTTTTCGCAGGGGAGACAAAGGGCTTCACCCCGCTGCAGGCAGCTGCAGTCCGCTGCAGGAATTCGTATCAGGAGTTGGAGGAGGAGGATGAAGGCGGTTGGGTTTGGAGTCAAAAACCAAGTCCTTTATTTCTCTGCTTTCAGCTATTTATCAAGGCTCAGTGCAAAGGGCCTGACACCCGGCCGGCGCGGCCTGGCTGCTGTGATCTGTGTGACACGGCCACTGTCGAGCCGGTAATGAGGGACCTTCTGCTCCACAGCCAGCTGCGCAGCCGGTGCCTCCGCAGAGCTCCATCGCGGGAGGGACGGCGGGGAGTAGCTCTATTTTGACACATCCTCGCTGAATGAGGAAGAGAACAAGCAGAAAATGGCTGATGATAAATGCAGCAATTAGGGAAACTTAATGGAGCAGAAGGTTTTTTTGTGAGAAGACAAAGAAATTGCTGCGCCGACACCTGCGAGGAGGTCCCAGCCGCTAGGTAGGGAGGGCTCCAGCTGTGCCGCAGCAGCAGGGGTTGGGGTGAGGGGAGATGACCCTGCTCCTTCACGCACATCCCTCAAAGGCCTGGAAAAAATATTTTCCAAGTTAAACTTCAAAACACCATTTGATTTTTCTTTTTCCCCATTATGTTCTGAAATGGTAGCCTGTAATTTCGGCCCATTGCAGCCCTCCCCTGCTCCTTCCTTTTTATTCGGTTTTGTATAATACAGCGCTACTGGAAAAGGCGTTTTCCTCACAAAATATCGATCTCGATGATACGAAACAGCGCCGGCCTCAGCGGGGGAATGCTGTCGTGCCAGACCTGGGTGGACAGGAGGGGCCTCCCCGGCTGCCGCCGCTGCGCCTGCAGTGACGTCCTGCTCAGGGCCGGGTCCACCATGCGCCGCGCTCTTCCCCCAAAGCATCGAGTTTCCGAGTGAAGCCCTGGGCTATCAGCTCCCCAGGATTTGAGTAAAAGTGCTGTATTTCTTAGCCAAAGCCCCATTTCTCTTTATTTCCTTGGTCAGATTCTTCCCAAAGCAAACTGCTTGTGCAAAGGGACACCACGCAGCACTGGGGATAGCTCTGTAAAGGGGTGCGCAGGGAAAGACCCCACTGTGTCCATCACCAGACCATTACCAAAATCCCCCCGCAAAACTGCAACACAACCATTTGCTAAGGCTTTGGCAAACAGGAATTTCCTGAAGGAGGTAAAGGTTTCCTTTTTTTCTCAGTACGAGCCAAAAAACCCACAAACCTCGTTTTCCCCGCTGCCGAGGGCTCCTTGGCTCCAGCCAGAGCTGCGCACCACGGATTGACCTCTTCTCGCCCTGGCCTGCCTGCAGCACCGCCGGCGCACCTCGCTCTTGCCCAAGCTCTCAGGATATCGCGTTCCTTTCTAGCTGGCTTCATGTGCTTTCTGGACCCGGCCGACGCTGGCATCGCAGATCTGACAGTGACAGCTCAGGCTGCTGCAGAGCCCTTGGGTTCCCCCGCATCAACCCTTTGTTCGTCGGGGCCACCAATAGCCAACTCTAAATACGGTGTCTATAGAGGCTGGAATGGACAATTCCCATGTGCTTGTCTTCCACAATAAAGCTTGCTTTTTACGGAAGTACTCTAAGTTTTTGTCAAAAAACAGATTTTTGACAAGCAATCTGAAGATTCATCACAGCTTTACAGATCGGCTTTTTGCTGCGTTCCACGCTCTCCTGGTTATTTCTCCAGTTTATTGAGCAGTCCAAGATGGCCTCTGTTATACCAAAGGGGGTGCACACCAAATCTCCTTCCACCGAGCCGTGGTGGCATCGCGTTTCGGACAAAAGACGCCAGTGCAAGGGCTGGTCTCCCTCCTTGCGCTCTCCTGAGCATCTTGCTAAACCCAGGCTGCCCGAGGCAAGCAATGAACCTTAACACAGCCCATTGCTCCTTCCCACCCCCTGCCATTTGTCTGCTAAATCCCACCCTTTGCTGGCGACTGAGGGAAGTCTCTAGGGAGACGGACGAAAGGAGAATAAAAATGGTAAAAACTGCATGAAATGAAGGCTCAGCAGTGGTAGGAATGCGTAAAACCCAGGAGTCCTTCTGTAACAGTTCTTTTTAGCAGAAGATGGCTCAGCTGGGGTGGCTTAAAGGAATAAGGCTGAATTAATTAGTTTCTGTGTTTAGGTAATAATACCATTAATCATGATGAACCCTTTCTTGAGAAGGCTGATACTTGGCACCGCGTAATTCCGCAGGAATCCCACTGTAGCGCAGCGTTATTGATGGGTCATCCTCGGAAAGCGTGAGAGCAATGCCTCCTAATACAGCAAATGGCAAACTGCTGAGTTTCTTTTAATATTCAGACTGCCACAGCATCACTCATGATGAATTCTCCTGGCACCGGTGTGGCTGCAATCAGCAATCCTTCAGGAATGCCAGAGGAGCATAGCATTGATTTAATGCTCACTTTTTAAATTGCACACAGACCAAATGCTTCCAAAGGGTATGGTCCATTCCGCTCACACATACCTGCATCGGGAAGATGCGGCTATGGACTCCGTCTAACCGAGCTCAGGGAGGTTTATTTATGCAGGTCTGCGTCAGAGGTGGTGTCAAGCAAGATGCTGTTGGACTACGGCACCGGGAGAGAACTACGGCCCCCCCGAGCCAGCATTACAAATATCTTTAGCAGAGTCCAACACTTCTCACTTCCCCCATGTGTTGCATGTTCCGCCGATTGCAGCTGGGAGAGCAGGTGCTGATTTTTAATGCCTATTTTGTTTTAAGCCTCCTTTCATCAGATTAAGGACCCTGCTATTTTATTTCATTTTATTTTTTTATGCTTGGTAATTTAGTCACACGCCAACTTAAAAACAGAAGCTGCAGCATGCTGTTAAAGCACCGTCGCCCACTGTTAAATCAGTTCCTGGGAGCGAGGGGGCTCGGAGCACGTTTCCATCCCCCTGCAGATGTCTGCTCCCAGCCTGCGGGAAAAGCTGGGGAAGGAAACGAGAACGCACGTGGGGAAGAGCGCTGGAGGCGACAGCCTTCCCGCAGCGACGCCGGCAGCATGACCCCCGCGAACAAGCTGCGCCTCGGGGGCTGTCGCCTCCTTTTCCACCCGTCCTTCCCCCAGCAGAAGTCGGTCGGAGCGAGCCGGAGGTGCCCCCGTGCCGGGCACAGCTGGCAGAGCCGGGGACCCCCCTCGTCCCCCCACGTCCTGGCGCTGCAGCTATCGCCTCCGAAGCGTTTCACGGGCCACGCTCCTTCCGCCAGGAAAGATCCACCAACAGAGCGAAATCCCTCTCCCAGCACCAACCCCTGCGCCGGCTGCCTCCTCCCCGCCGCCGAGGCAGCGTCGATAAACCATTAGCCTCCGGGCCAAGAGCGCTGGCTACGACACACAAACACTCCACTGCCTTTTTCATCCAAAATCAATGTTGTATTTATCTTCATTGATCTACAAGGAAACTGAATGTTTAAAATTACAGGGGGTGCAGGGGGGAGGATGGGGAGGGGGGGGGAACAAGAGTTACAGAGCCAAGAAAATAGTAGCGGATGGCTGAATTAACTAGAGAGAAAAAGCCCAGGATATATAAAACATGGACACTGAAAAATAAAATAAGGGAGGGGGGATGGTACAGCAAGTAAAACATGGCAAAATTTACATATGGATGAAAAGTAAAATTGGAAATAAAAAATAAATCATGCCAAAAAGCAGTTCAAGGCAGAACCACACTGAAACAAACATTTGCTTATGGTCTTCATGTACTATAGATAATATATCAGAATTTCTTTTTTTTTTAATCAACCATTAGACTTTTTTTTTTGCACTCCTAAAATTCTACTTTGTCTTGTATACAGATTCCAATAAGAACACTGCACAATTAGCACAAGGGGTCCACGGAAAATTGTCCTTGCTTGCCAGCGATCCTGCCCACAACACAAAAAAAGAGAAAAAAAAAAGGAAAAAAAAAATAAGGAAAGGGTCTGCCGCATGGTACTGTGCCAGTTCCATCTGCTTTTGCCAGCTTGAAAAGTAGGAAACCAAAATTCCCTTCCAGGAGCGTGTGTCTCTCTCTTTCCTTGATGAACTGTCCCTTGTGTTTGCACAAAAAACCTCAGTCTCTCTTTATTTTTTTTTTTTGTTAAACACAAGCATCCTTCTTGCTGCTCACATGCCATTGCCATTCTGTCTCCAGAGTTGCGAGTTGGTTGGTTTTGGGTTGGTTTTTTTTTTTTTTAAACCTTCCTCCCCCCAGCATCCACTAAGACCTGCCTCCAAGTTCTTGCATAGTTGAAGTATATATGCCGTACTTAGCTTTCTGAGTGTGAATTTCTGACTGTGACGAGAGTATGAGTTGTAACCATGTTAACAAATAACCAGAGTGGTTCTAGAAACCATTTTTATAAAGTCTACCTATGTTAAGAATTTAATATTGGTGTACATTTATATTAACAGAATATTTACAGTTTGTTTTCTTTGTTTTTTTGTTTGTTTAAAACAAGAAGTCAAAAAAAATTCCTCTTAAATTTCTGCATAATATAATAAGGCAAAAAACAAACAGTTTTGTACATTATTATTATTATTAATATTTTAATATATATCTGTAACTTCGGTTCCAAAGTACCAAGGTAAGTGATCAATTGGCCTCAGAAGGGAACCTCACAGTGGACTGTAAAACTACAGTATTTCCATAAATAATACTTTTAAGAAACCCTGGGTATTTTTTTCTTAAGGATCTGAGGCCTTTAAGATGCAAATTTAACTAAAAACAAAAGCAAAATTTCTTCTTTTTTAAGTGAATAAAGAGCACAAAATTAAAAAAAATACAAATCCATTAAAAATGTTTCTCACATTTGGGAAAAAATGTACAAACTTGATATTTTTAACTTTTTTTTTTTAGCACAGAAACAAAAAACAAAAACAAAAATCAATACCTATATATTAAATTCCCATTCTCAGCAACCTTCTTGTTGGAAAGTCTGCAACCCCGACCCCGTTATTTATGGAAATGTGCTTAACTTCTACAAATTTTACATAAAAAAAAAAAGTTTACAGCAGTGCATTTTGTAAAAGGTTTGTTTTTTGTTTTTTTTTTTCTGTTTGCCTTTTTTTGTTTGCTTGTTTGTTTTATGTACAGGCGAGTTTAAAATTCACTGTTGGGGACTATCGTGCCTCTACTTCTTTGGGGTTCCTAGAGGGGGAGTAGTCCCTGGACTCTGAGTTTGTGAGTGGAGTAGTCCTGCGTGGGGAGGCAGGTCTGGTGCTGCTCGCTGGTACGAGGGGCGGCGGGGCGCTCAGCGCTGCGGTCGGCGGGTTCCGGTTCAAAATCCCGTTGTGCATGGCAGTGGATGGACTCAGTCTGGGGTAATGCATCCCGCTTAAATGAGGCATGAAGGATGGCACGTGTGCCAGGTGACTTTCGATGGGGGACGAGTGCAAGTGGTGCATTCTGGCACGCTCAAGTTCTTCCCGTAAGTGCAAGCGCTCCCTTTCCTCCACTTGCCGCAACCGCTCCTGCTCTCGGCGGGCTTCGAGAAGGTTTTCATGGTTGTAGTCGTGCGGCTCCCTGTCTCTATAAGAACGCTCATGGTCGTAAAATCCAGAGGTGGTAGGGAACCTATGGATGGGATCTGTCCGGAGCTGGAAGTCCATTCGACGGTGCAGGTCTAGGCTCCGGTAGGCATCTCGCAATGGGTCCCTCATTGGGTCCCAGGAAAATCCAGGATGTGGCAGCCTCTCTCTTCCTGACAAAGGATTCATGCCTATGAGCGGGGTCATCATCCTGCTGCGGTCCAGAACATTCATGTTGTTCATCTGGTGCACGCTGCCCATGGAGATGGGCATAGAGGCAGCCATCGAGTGAGGCAATGATAATCCATGCAAAGTAGGTGGTGGGGGATGCTCCACCGACCGGGAGTGCTGTGAAGGCTCAGACCCCACCACCAGCACATCACTGTCTTCCTTCCTCTCCTCTTTGACTTTGATGTCATTCTTAATCTTCTGGAGGTCGCTGGGAAGCTCTGTCTTTCTCTCCATGTCCTTGCTCATTAGATTGGTAAGCTTCAAGCTCTCACTTAGTGCAGGTTTGCTGTACGGGGATACAGACTGGATTACTGGCTTTGTGTTGTCCTCAGAGGGTCTCTTATCATGGCTTGGAGTTTCCTTCACTGGGGAACGGCTCTCTTTAATCTTGTGTTCTGCTATGGGCGGCTCTCTCAGCCGGTCAGGGTGCTCTCGCTCGGGTTCTTTGGACCTTTCCCTTTCACCGAGGCTAACCTGCCTGATGGGATCGCTGGAGGTTTGGCTGTTGCTGCGGATGAGATTGCTTATCTGATGTGTCACTGGAGCCGATGCCGGCGAGGATCGGTTTGAATGTCTGTTTTTATCCATGAGGTCTCTGTGAAGAGAGAGAACAGACATCCTTGGTCTTGTGTGAACAAACGCACAGGTGATGCTGGACACGCGCAGTGCTGTGTCTAGTTGCGTGATTCGACATCGCTCAGAAAGTGATCTGAAAAGCTCTGCTGGCGTCAGCTGTAGCTGTCATGCTACACTAAAAGATACGTGTTACCTTCCTTTACCTACTAGACAGAAAAAACCTACACGTTCACAAATCTGGGGACTAAACTGGGGATGCATTTGCAAGAACAGTATATTCACCTTAAGAGAAAGGCCACTTCACTGAGAAATGTAGGGGAAGAAGAATTCTAGACAGCTTTTTTTTAAATAAAGATGCTTACTGTGTGTTTATATATACATACTGCTGCCAGACAACGATCTTCTTGGCTGTAACACTCTTAACTCAGGTTCCTTTCCTAAAATATGGATCCAGGCATACAAAACAGAAGCCTACAGAAATGTATGCAGCTCATTCACGAGACAGCCTTGTTGACTGGAAGCAGCCATAACATGATGCTTATTTTCCTACGGAGCTGCAGTAGAGTTGTTGTTGTTGGCAGTTTTGGCAGGTAAACTAGGTGCTTAAGGAAAAAAATCCCCAAACAGGCCATGGAACCAAGTGATCGACTTCTGTTTCAAGAGGACCTGCTATGAAGAACAAGGGGTTTGATGACAATGTCAATGGCTTAGAAAGAGCGGCATGAGAGTGGGGTTTGTGTTTCCAACTGCATCTCCGTCTCTGAGCAAGCCAATTAGTCACAGTTACTCCCACCTTTTTAAGAGGGGAATAAATAATGCTCACCTTTTAAAAGCACTTTGCTCTGAATGAGAGACACTCTAAATGCAAAGTATGATGGTGTGATTGAGAGAACTGCTTTATGCAGCTGAGAGGCTCACTGATGCCGAAGTTTTATGCTGGGTTTGCTTTTGAGAGGCGTACAACCTGAGCGCTGAAAGCTGGAGGTGTTTTGGGGAGATCTCTGAGTATTTATCCCTTATGATTACATTTGCTAACCCAGGTTTCTTCCTCCGCAGTAGTCCTGATTGCTGGTCAAGGATGTGGTTTATTAAAACCACGCCCAAACAAGGATGCTGGGGACAGCTTAAGCTGAATTAATAGAAACGTAATAAGAGATGTTAACCCCTGTGTGAACACTCTTGAGAGTAAAGTAACCTTGGTTTGGAAATGAATTACACTAAAGCCAAGAAGGGAGCTTCCCATCTGAAGGACTATCCATGCAAGGGTGTCAGACAATTCAACATTTAAAGCAAGATGATATTCAGCCTATTGCTTCCATCTAATGTTGTTCACAGGCACTGCCTGAAGAGCTCATTAAAAGCACTCCAGGCAAACTATGAACCCCCTACCACTAGTCAGACACACACATCTAAGGCTTGCAGGCCGTTATTCCCTACAAAGAAGTAGCCTGTTGGAGACAACCGGGCTCTGAAATATAAAGGGTTTTATAGCTTCAAAATCATATAGCTAGAAGCCAATGAAGTATCTGTAGCCCAGGTGATACAGTGCTGTCATCACTAATGAGAGTTTGTCCACAATGAAATTTTTTAACATCAGTCTTGCTAATGGATTCATGCACACTGCTCCAGATACAGGCATTTGCATTTTTATCTCATTAATGTCCAGCTAGCATTCGAATTCATCAGCATATCTGTACATTAATGAGAACTACAACTGTCTCCAAAGGACCCATCACAATGCCACCTTCATGCTCTCAGAATATACAGCAATCCTAAAGCAGCTGCGCTGCAAACAGCCCAGTATACCCTGAAAACATAGCGACACGCTCACTTCCTCAGCCTGGTGCTTTTTATTAAGGTACTGGTGGGGACTGGCTTACTGTGTTCCCACAGAGGACAGACCCTAAAAGGCAAAGAGGTTTTTTTTTTGTTGCTAGTGCTTGTGCTTATCTGAGAGAGAGGCCTATCAGCTGCTTCACAGACAAGCAACGTTTTGCTCAGATTATTTTACGATCGGAAAAATTAGAAGTAGTATGGAGGAAAATCAGGCCCAGAATAAAGTGCTCAAAAGGACACGCTTCTTACCTCTCTTTGTCTCTGTCGTCTTTACTCAGAGAAAGATCCCTCTTCTCGGGCTCCCGCTCCCGCTCTCTGTCTCTGTCATGGTTTGTCACTGAGGAGCTTCGCTCAGAATCGGTGGGCTTGGGCCACTGCGGGGGTGTTGGGAAGGATGGTGGGGTCCGATGGAGTCTATTCCATGGCTCGTGGGGATTACTGAAATTCTGCAGGTTTGGGCCATCTTTGTGAGTAAAGATGTTGTTGTGAGCTAGAATAATGGCAGGGGGAGGAAGAGTTTAAAATAATTCAAACCAAATAATTACATATACATTTTTCACTATGCTAATCACAACCAGAACTGTCCTTTCAAGACTTTTTAACATGGAGCTAATGGTGAGGGGGAGCTACTAGCAGGTGGACACAGATACCTCCAACACCGGGTGTAAGATCCACCAGCTCTGTTAAGGCTGTGGGCGGAGGAAGCTTTAACTATAAATGTAACTCATCGATGACTGAAAACGCCCAGCTCCTCTTCTCCCCCCACCCCAGCAAGGGTTCCAGCACAAAAGCAGTATTTTTCCTCAGCTCCTCTCACTGGCAGAAACTTTAATTTGTGGGTAGTTACAAGCAATCAGCTGCCTGCAGCTGAGGACTCGAGGACTTTTTTGTTAAAGAAACCAGACTATTTGGTGGTATGTATGTGTGTGCATAAAAATAGCGCTTGGCTGTAGGCTTTTCAGAACAGTCACTTGATTTTCCTCCATCCATCTTCAGCTGATTCCTGTTGCACCATGAGATGCAAAAACATGCTCTCTTATATGTGGCTCTCAAGCATGTCTTGCCTACAGGTAACACTTTATTGAAGTAAAATCATTTTATAGAGGTAATTTCAGCTTCAGGCAATGGCTACAGAGGAAGTCTACATGCTGAATTAGGCGAAGTATCAATAGCTGTTCCACTGTGCATCTTCACTGTTGAAGGGCGTTACTTTAGATGCCCATAGGGACCCAGATCTCAGCGGGGTCTCACAGCTCTAGGAGCACACAAGGTACCAACCTTCAGCAGGGAGGAGACGCAGAGCACAGCTAGTGATGTCTGCGACATGCAGAAAAGCTCCCACCGCAGAGACCTGGAAATCTTAGGTGCAGTGTTTTCAGATAGGAGAATGGAGGTTAGGAATTAAACTTCTTTAAAAACTACCACCAGCTGCTGTAAATATTAGCATGTGGCTTTTCTGGAAGGGATGTTTGTCTGCAGTAACCCAGCCAGTACTTACTCAGAGCATGACTGCCTAATCCTCCAAAGGCATTGCTGCCTAAGTTCCCAAGGCCGCTGAAGGTGCTTGACCTGCTAAATGGATCTGGAAAGGCAAACAGGGATTTAGCAGGCATTTAGCCAAGAATGTTGGAGAATGAAACGCACCCCTCCCCTTCTTAACGGTCTGAATCCAAGTAGGATTAGGCCAGACTTTAAGCTGATCCTTCTCATTGCAAGGTTCTTTGCACAGAAAATTCCCATCATGTTAAAACGGAGAAGGGATTCAGTGCTCACTCTGCAAACAGGTGCTGCAATACACTTTTGTATGCCAGTCAGAGGGGAGCTAGAAATTAAGGTCTAATAGCTGAAATTAGGGGGGCTGCTGCTGAGCTGTAACTCTCCTTCCTTATCAGTACTAATAGCAGCAGCATTGCAACCGCCTTGAAAGAAGAACCTCAGCAGGCTCCTCGGTCAGCGTGCTGGGGGGATGCATCGTTTCACTCTTGTTTCTGCAGACAACTTTCCACCCTCTACAAAGAGTGCATAGCAACAGGCCTAAGCTAATTGCTACAGGCATCCATCCTTACACCAGCTAACTCTGGCCTGTTTGTGCCAAAATCCTCTCCCACAATAGCTTCCTTGATCCCAGTGGCGGAGGAAATGATAGCATAGTCTTAGGAGCTACCATGACAAAGGAACGGGAGGGTTGTATCCTTTGAGGTAAAAGATGAACCTTGCCTTTCCTAGCCAAGTATCTGAGTATTTGGCTACTGGCACTTATCTTTTTATAAAGCCCTGCCTTTTTTTTTTCATTAGAGACATCCATCATCAGAAGAGGTTCCTCTCTGAGCAGATACAGCCCGACTCAGGTTTCTCACTCCAGAGTTGGCTATGGGTTAAACTGTATCAGTGTACTTGTTTTCCTTCCTACCGGCCATCTCTAAACAACTCCTCCTTCTGCCCACTGCTTTTTGACTACCCCTTTAAAGTCTTTAACTTGCCACATTACAGGAGGTGTGTTGCTCTCCACTTCCTTACAGATATCCTTATATTTAAAATATGAAGGCAAATAGCACAAATAGCTTGGATCTTTAAGCAAACAGCTATTTGCTTATTTACTTATTTTTAAATAGCCGTTTTTGCCCTTCGCCTATGATATTAAGTAGTTGAGTGACTCTGTAGAGATACAGTTAATGTTGACAGAATGTTCAGGAATTCATGTAAATCTGGGTATTTGCAACAGAAAAAAAGTCTGCTAGGTCATGTGGCGTGCCACATTTACTGATTGGATGAGTGTTACTAAAACATTAATCAACAGAGCTTGAACTTTAATTGGCAATGAGCTGCTTGTGAGCTTCTAAAATGAGGAAATTTGAGAAAATCAGGCTCTACTTACTGCCAGTCAGGAAACTGAAAGGCTGGCAAAATGTGCAGAACAGCTATTTGCCAGGAACTGTTAACTGAACCTTATTGAAGAACCTAGCCAAGAACCTTCATAGGTGGGAAACATATGGGAGGAGCCCATTTTAAGCTGTGGCTTGAGAGACCTTTGCATAAATGTACCCCGTTTCCTTGGGCACGTTCAGCAGCACCAAAGTGCTCTACAGGTCGCATTTCAGCTCCTGTCCAGTGTCTCAGTGGTGACAGACTTGGCTGCTCTGCAATGCCCTCTTCTCTTGCAGGAGAGGGTCTGCTAACCCTGCCCCTCTCCTTTGGAGGAGAGCTGAGGCTGGTGCGGGTGGGAGGACTTCTGGCTAGCTTCTGGTTCCTGAGACAGTCTAAGCCTCTCCCTGCCCTAGTGCTACAGTGCCTGAAGGCAGGACCACACCAGAGAGCCAGGAACGGGTCAGAAGTATAAAGGTGAAGGCAGAGGTTACTTACACTTACCTGCCAAGTGGTTAGTAGGCAGGAAACTGCTGTGGTGAGGTGAAGGACCAAAAGGGGTGGTGGCTGGGTGGGTCGCACCTGTGAGAACAAGGTCCCTTTTTAGTTCAGTGGCAAGTGACTGCTTGCACACGCAGAGGTCCTGGCCGTCACGTTCAAGAACCAGATGCAGAGGTACAGGCCAGATTTAAACACAGCAAAGGTGGGGGAAGACCCTGAATACCAGCCGAGTGAGCTACAGGCAGATTTCTGCCAGTGCCCTTGCAAGGAGTCTGTGGGCACTAGGAGGCAGGAGGAGACCTGGCACTGAGCGTTGCTGCTCACCTGTAGTAACGAGGAAGTGAATCTCTTTGTCTGGCATTTTCAGTCATTACTCTGTGTTTACATTAAATAGGGTCAGCCCAGGTTACGGACCCAGACAGAAGGCGCTCGGAAGTGACTGATTAGAGCCTATACGAAACACCAGCTAATGACAGGCACGCAGGGAACATCAATCACGCCTCTCCCCTGAGAGCTCCATCTACGCTCTCACATCTGTCTCTGCATCCACCAGCTCCCCCCGCGGTACTTTCTTTCCTAGACACTGCTCATTGCCACGGTGCCATGCTGCCTCGTGGGAAAGGAACACCGCTGCTGAGCATGCTGGACTGCATTAGGTTGAGGCAAGGGGCAAGAATGGGCTGAAACAAGCTGGTCTGCCCTGTATTTCAAGGTGGACCAGGCTCAAGCAGACAATTCCGCTCTCATTTCAGAGCAGAAAATGAGATTTGCCTCCTTTGCAGGCAGATGCATGTGAACCTGAATGGGCTTGCAACTGCAGCGTGAAAAGCACCAGGGTCATCTGCCACTGGGATATATGGTTTTTGGAGGAAGATTAACTCCCAGGTATCCTGCAAATGACAGTATGGGCAATCTCATGGACCTGGCTTTCACCCCCTGAGATTAGTACAGACGATTTTCAGGATGCAGCTGAAGTCAACTTTTGAATATTTATGTTTCAGATGTGTGTGACAAAACGTTTCTGTGGCTCCAGCATTACACCGACAAGACCAGCCCTCCCCAACTGTTTAGACTGTCACCGTCCTTTTGGTGCCTCCTCCCTGCCAGCACTTCCACTACTGCAGACAGAGCAGAATTAGCAACTCTCACAACCTTCAGATGCTGCCTGGATGCAAAGAGAACTTCTGCCTCCTTTGCAGAAAGCCAGACCTGCCATACCTGTGCATTAACTGTCTCGTTTTGTTAGAAACTAGCAATTCCAACCATGACAGAAGCAGCACTTTCCCGAGGACATGTTAAGCCATGCGCAAAATAGACCAACACCTAAATAAAGCTTTTCAGTGTTTGTCTCATATTTTGTTGGTAAAAAGTTAACTTCCCTTAATATTGCAAAGAGTAACAGGTCAGCTCTAGCAAACGTCAGCAGCCCTGCTGGGCACGAACATGGGCTTTGCACTAGCGGCTCACTTACCCAGTCACTGCTTTCTCAAGTGATAATTTTCTATTACAGAAAAGACGATTATGATCCTTCTCCTCCCACCTGGCACTCCAGCTCTCCTGTCACCTTCATCACAAAGACTTCTGCCTTGTCTGTGGCCCATCTGAATGATTCCCACAAGTGGCAGACCTACTCTGGTTAAGTTCCTGCCCCTCATCTCCAAGCCATATCAAATGCATGTGTCCACCATATATCATCAGTGCTAGTAACACTATGGAAGGTCACAGCAAAAGTCGGGGGAAATGGAGGGAAGAAATTAATAGGCACAGGAGAAACTGCATCCCAAACACAGCCCAAACAGCATTTTATGGAGGTGCTGGTCAGTTCCTGACCTGGTTGTCCTTCATGACAGAGCCTAACAACAGACGGTCATTGTAAAACGCACTCATGTGGCCAGAACATGAGCAGAATATAAAACCGGAGAGGGAGACAGCGCTGCGTGTCCCTCACCAGCTGGGGCACCACAAACCTAAGCAGGCAGAAAATGAGTTGAGGAAACTTATGAGAGACCAAGGCAACGAGACCTGGAGTTATCTATAAACATTCTGACCGCTCCAATGCTTCAAGACGGATGGAGACTGTCATCTTTCTAATCCTGTAAGATTTCAGAAGGTGTATAATGGATGGGAGATTTCTTCAAAGGAGACGGCTTACAAACTCAACTACACGGGCTGATAATAAAAAATCCTCCGGAGAAAGCCAGGAGCGGCATTGCAGGCTGTCAGGTAGTTATTAAATATAGCGTCTGCCAGGCAGCCGAACATCCGTCCTGAAGACAGGTGGCCCTAAGATAACTTATGTCTCCCACAGTAACTAGGCAATGCAGCAGAACCGATGATTCACATCAGCTGCACGCTTGTTCGATAAGGTGAAAAGAATGCCTCGGATATTGCAGAGTAAAAGATTTATTCATCTATATATTACTGCTGCAATGTTTGTTCACTTTGATAGCACTCTTTACCTAGATTTACCGTGTGATGGCTCTTGTGATTAATATAGTCACGGACAAGTTGCTGTAAGGTTGTTTATCTCTAGTGAAAGTTTTCTATTAATTTGCCTTCTTTAATGTTTCTGTTCTTTACTATTTCCCCTCTTGCCTTTACGAATGGAAAAGCAAGCCATGCTTGCATCTTGAAGAGCAAAAGCTCTAGATACCAACTGGACTGGTGCTTTTCTGCCTGTGAGAGTAAACTCTCCCCAGTACAGCCTTCAGTAGCAAAACCATACATGAAACAAGATTCTGGTAATGACAACACAGGAGAGGGAGTCTCCTTCTCTGGAGATATTCAAGACCCGCCTGGACGTGGTCCTGTGCAGCCTGCTGTAGGTGACCCTGCTTCGGCAGGGGGGTTGGACTAGATGACCCACAGAGGTCCCTTCCA
>Ga0065711_1033446_pt1 | contig 25487 bp, 18 predicted proteins | sample Hoacrofraction12_FD_59098 | JGI IMG/M metagenome (GOLD analysis project Ga0065711, IMG submission 59098) | Hoatzin crop microbial communities from Cojedes, Venezuela - Epithelial fraction 12 v2 (version 2) | ecosystem: Host-associated > Birds > Digestive system > Esophagus > Crop | place...
CCAGCGTGACGTCACATGGTATGGAATACCGGGCTCTGTTTGGCCAGGTGGGGTCAGCCCCCACCCCCCGGCTGTGCCCCTTCCTGGATTCCGGTGAAAATTAACCCTGTTCTGGCCAAACCCAGGACAGGAGCATAAAAAATTCACTGGAACAAATCTCTTCCTGCTTGCCCTAATATAACGGTCCAGTGAAATTATGAAGGGAGAGATGCTACGATATGTGTCATTAATAGGAGCTTTATACATCTACATCATAAACTACTTGGAAGTAAGATGGAGACCGTGAAGTTCTCTGCAATATGTCTGTCAAAGAGTCTCTACATGCAAACCAGTAAGTACAAATGGTAGAAAGGACCATTTTATACCATCCCTGCAGTTCTGAAGTGCTCTATAAGCATGTCTTCATCACAAGACTCTCAATATATAGAGATTTCAGAATGTTTGAATGTGCTTGTCTCCCGTGTTTTCCTCCCAAAGTGATCCAGTGGAAATGATGAACAGAAAAAAAACCTTTTTTTTTTTAAAGAGCAAAACCAAATTTATTACTGCTCCAAATTTTTAAAGCTAAATGTGTGAAAGCATTTGGGTCTTGCTGCTGCTGTAGGTTGCCTTTGGATAATACTCAGTCTGGCTTAAGATGGTAAAACCTAGCCCTCAAAGGAAGGAGCAAACTATCTTCAGCATTTTTAAAGCATCATTTTGATGCCAGGTGGCAATGGCTTCTTTCAAAATGAGAAACAGAGGGCCCTTGTATTGATCTTCCAGCAGAGATCAGCCCTCTTACAGCTGCAGAGTCTATAGCAGTATCTTCTGTGGAACAATATACTTCTCACTGGCAAAAATGCTGAAAATGACTAAATGTGCCTCTGCAGGTTCCTTCTTGCCCACTCTATTACCAAGCCATAGAGAGGTAGGACAAAGAGCAAATTCCTTTCAAGTTAATGGGCTGATGTTGTTCAACTTATTACTTTTACTGTTAGCAACCATACTGCACACTGCCTTCACAGAGGGCTGGTGCTTACTCCATCTTCGGTACAGCAGAGCTTGATGGTGCTGGCTGTGGGATGTTCATTCCCTGGGCTCCAAAGCTATGTTAAGGGTTCTAGCACGAAGCAGGTTTGTTTACCTTGCCCAGGTACAGATGATTAATACTCCTCAGTACTTTGAATGTGAAAATAATACAGTTGATCCAAAGAATGACCTTGAGACCCTCATCTTTCAAGTTATAATGGGTTATATATACTTACTTTCTCTCCTTGTGACTTTCAGTAGGCAGTAAATTGGGGTCTGGCTAGGTGGACAGTTAGTTCACAGGAGTGGGGACTGGAAATTCAAATCAGGTTTCACGGACATTGCTCAGACCGTGTTGGTTTCTACCAACTGAGATCTTGACACTAACATCTCAGATCAGTCTCATTCATCAATTAAATAGGTTCAGATAACATTGCTGCTATAAAATGTGTTTATTTTTATTTGTTTCTATTTTAGGCTGATGAAGTAACCATTTCCTATAAACTCACTCCACTGTAAAAACCAAATGATGCCATAGTAATTACATCTCCTTATGTGTCACATTAAAATCAAGATCCCACTACAGAGTATTTTTAAAACTATGAAATACTAGCAATATAATTTTTAGCCAGTCAGATTTCTTTTTATCAAAGCATAAGTCTACAAATGCATTTTTTGTAGCCATCTAACGTATATTGTTTTCTATTTCTCTGGACAATTCAACTTGTCCTATTTCATTTAAAAAAAACAGGATCACTCTGACATAGCTGTGGTTTATGACTTTTAATTACCATAAAAGAGTATGGAAATGCAATAAATGTATTCAAAGAACAATAATAACTTAAAATGTATTTAAGGGTAAAGAAAAACTTTCTGAATTTCAAATGTTTGTGTTCTGGAGTAAGTTTTGTCAGGATTTAGTCAACAAAATATTATACAATGGCATTACATCATGTGAATTGAAATCCCTGCTTGCAAAATCTGGTTTTCTAACATGGAAGTTGAGGTGGAGGTTTCCTAGAAGGATGGGTTGGGAGCGTAAAGGAATGTACCTGACTACTGGAAAAGTCACAGTAGAAAGGTGGCTAAAGAGAAGAACATTTATTTAGTGAACTCAAATAGGAAATAATGGAAATGACATTGAGTAAAAGAGAAAAAATGAGTGTATTCTTTTCTGCCAGTGTCAGCAGAGGAGGTTCGTGAAATGGAGAGAAAAGAAGAGCCAGGCTGCAAGAAGTATAAATCAGTACTGATCTTAGTAGATATGTATTAATTTACACTAGCTGATGTTCTAGCTCTAATCTGAAGTGGAAGCAGACTTGTATTTGTGAGTGACCTTGATTACAACTAGACACTTTATACTTGTGGCCACCTCTAAGGAAAGTCAGGCAAAGCCAGCCTCTGGGCTCATGACACAGAAATCAAATTTTGCTCTCAACTTGCACTTTGGTGTCTGCATAAAGAGTTCTTCTGAAAAAATATTTTGAAGTCCAATAGCTGACATATAGGAAGGTGACAGAATAACAATGATGACCTCATGAGGATACCTACATCTACATTTGTCTTGGGCATTCAATGTCCCTGGAGCCAGAGGAAAGACAACAGCTTCTTCTTCTACCTATGTAATAACATAGAAATTCTCTAAAAATTTGTACATACAATTAATACTGCACTAAGTGAAATAACATGTGAAGACCACCAACTGTCTTCAAAGGCTCTGCAAAGGTCTTGGAAAAGAACTAATCAAATGGCGGTGGGTGTGTGTGTCCCTCAGTTTAAAAATATGTTCTATGTTATCCCAAATTTTATAATCAATTATTTTGTTTACATTTCTTCCATCATTAATCAACCAGTTCAATATTGTAACATATCAAGCAGTTTCTGTGGCACAAATTGTACAGAAATTGTCTGAACTTACCTGAGAAAGAGACACAAAACCACCTAGTGTGTTAAAACAAAATGTATTAGTGGAAAGAAAATCTCTCACCCTAGATCTGCACTTTATAAAGTTTCCAGTAAATTATGTCTAAGAGAGAGTAACAGTAAATGGTAACAAATTGAAAAAGGAAGGAATTTTAATAACTAGCTCTCAACTCCTGTATTGTCCAAGCACAAACCTTAATGAGGATTTTGAGCCACAAAATTATAATGATGATAATATAAAACTTCAACAGAAATCAAAGATTTTTATGTGATACTGCTTTAAAATCCAAAAATCTTTAACAGACACATATGATCTTTACAAATCTATGCAATGCATTATTCTCACACTTTCAGTGAAAACTTGTTTTCAACATGTTCAAGCAAAGACTGGTAAAAGGCTTTCTACTTGGATGTCTGTCTAAACTACCTTCAGTTGATCTTTGTTGAATTAAACAATGCAACTTGAAGAGAAATAACTCATCAAAGAAGTTTCAGCAGACAAATAAGATCCAAAATGTTTAGCCATCTTTAATATGTTTTGCAAAATTACCATGCTTAGAATAAGTTTATTTTTTATAATGTTCTTAGATTTGAACAAAAATAAGGTCACTCACTTAAAGATACTATAAATAGACTGGGTTACCAAATTTTACAGAGGCTTGGAAACCTGTCTTCTCAAAACTGATATTTCGTTCATAATCATGTAATGGATTAAATGAGTTAATCACAAAAACTGTAGAAAGTACTTAGACCTACCAATAGTAAATAGAATCTTTTAAAATGCTACTGAAATCCACATAGATGCTTATATTTATAATACATTCTCACAATGAGAAAATGAATTTGCAGAAAGAAGGTTCTTTCAGACTTAATTAAAAACATTTAGAGAAATATTTTATACATGTTATAATAGCCGCTCTACACTACAAGTTATTGACAGAAAAATTGTGATAATTTTGTACATATTATTTACTCTATCACAATATTGGATCTCAAATCAATATTCTAACACCTGAAGTAGATGTTTAGGTTATTAAGATGACTACTTGCGCAGTGTCAAATCGAGGGCTGACTCTTGTATGATTTTTAAAAAACTTGTTCAAGGTCAAACTCACAATTTGCAGGTTCAGCCATCAGTATATGTTACAAAACAAGCAAGCACTTGAGCGGGTTTTAAGGTAAGCTTTTGTCTTCTCCAGACCTTTTTTCTCCTAGCATTCTTTTGGAGAGTGAATACAGGTACAAATGGAGGTGCAACAACTTTTCAGGCATTCAGAAAAATACCAAATGTTTATGTGTGTCCTTGTAGTGTTCTTTGGGAGAAAGGAATGAAAGCAAATAGAGAGTACCTAGAAAATCACCTTGTAACAATGAAAACAGAAATCCAAAGAGGAGTGGGCAAATTTCAAGTTTTGTTTGCAACACCATTGGTCACTCAGAATTTTCTGAATTTGTTAGAAAAGTTTCACATACCCAATTATTTGGTAGTAAAGGGCATCCCCACCCATGTTTAATCAGTAAAGAGTCCCAAGGGTATTGTTATAAATTGTATGGCTCAGTAAGAGAAACAGATTGAAATTACAGTTAATATGCTCCTGACTTCTCAAAACTAATGCTTCCTTTTAATTTAACCCAAAAGTTTGGAAATAACTGCCTAGTTGATCCCTATTTTCAGTTGCCTACTAATTATTTTCTTCTTAAAGTGAATAGGTGTCAGGTATGTGCTGGAATAATTCATGACCTTTGAAGTAAAAAGGCACAGCTGATTACTGTAAAGTTTAATTATACCTTACAGGGATATTCACAATTGCTAACTTTGCTTAGAAGAAATAAGGATCCTTGGTGTATACTTAATGAAGAGAGGAAGGTTACTTCAGAGCCTGAATTAGATCAGGTGACTAACTTGTTTTTTCTACAACCTTGATAGGTTTCAGCAACACACTTGAATGACTCTAATTTCTTGAAGAATGAGGCCCAAACACTCAGATATATTGCTGATTTTTAACACAAGGAGACAGGGCACAAACCTTTATTGATATCTGACTTGCTCACAGTACTTTGTCTAATGCAGACCAGGATACCGTTTGCTGCCTTTGCAGCAAGAGAACATTGCTGGCTCAATGTCAACTGGTTGTCGACCAGAACTCCCAGATCTTTTTCTGCAAAGTTGCTTTCCAGATGGCTGGCCCTCAGCATATACCGGTGCATGGAATTGTTCCTCCCCAGGTGCAGGATTCTGCACTTCCCCTTGTTGAACTTCATGAGGCTCCTGACAGCCCATTTCTCCAGCTGTTGAGGTCCCTCTGGATGGCAGCATGACCCTCTGGCATATCAGCCACTCGTCCCATTTTGGTGTCACCTACAAATTTGCTTAGGGTACACTCTGCGCCATCATCCAGATCAGTAATGAAGAGGCTGAACAAGACTGGAGCCAGTACTGGGTCCATTAGTATGTCTGTTGCAATTTATCAGTGACATATCAGCAGTGGCGTTATGAAAAAAATACTGGATGTACTTTGACATGAAAGTATTTCGCCTTCTATATTCTTACAATAGTAGTCAGCAGCAGTGCTCAAAATTTTCCCGTAAAGAATGAACTCCAGTTCAAGATAAAAACAGAAAAAAAAGCTAAAACAAAATGACTAGCAAAGATAATAATCTGCAGGCTTATTCAGTAAGCTCAACCTTGCATCAAGGTAAACTGTTTAATTCAAGTGACGTGTGTAGATCCCTGAGGTTTTGAGGCCACAGCTCATTTCTGTTGTTAGACACTGATGGACACAGACTAATGAAAGATAGATAAAATGTGAGAAAAGTGAAGAAATCATTGGAGTAAAGGCAAGATAGCTGTCAGGAAGCCATGCACGGACATAAGCAGCTTATAAAGCCTACATTCATGTATAATGTCTCTAAGGAATATGACCTTAATAAATGCAGTCCATTACATCTTTAGAGTCAGTACACCTTCAAAGCTATTTGCATGTAAATGATTGCATTTTCTTTCATCCAGTAGTACCCGATGATTATAAGTATAGTATATTTTTTTGCTGTTGTTTGTGTGATTTTACTCCAGTTATGGCTAGAAGCTACAGAGAAGAGCTACTGGTGTCAGCAGAACTTAGTACCCTCTGGAAGCTGAATCTAAATAGATTCGAAGACCCCAGAATTTTGGATTTTTTTTCTAATTTCCCAGTATAAAAATGTGTGGTCTTTCAGTATTGCCAGACTTGGCTATTCGCCAGAAGACCATAATAAATTCCACAGCTATCAAACACATTGTTTGACGAAGCTGACCATTTATTTAATACAACCTAATTATACGACACTCTGATGAGAAAAATGAAACTATGACGAAAAAAGATATATCATTAGCTACCTAGAAATACACAAGCTTTTCCAGACTTAGTCCCACAGACGGAAGCCAATGAATAAAAAAAGCTAACAATAGTCAGTATTGACAACCAAATACATCTAAGTTTGAAATATGATGTCAATGGATGAAAAATACTGTGATGCATAATGCTATACTTTAATAATTATTTGCATATGGAGAAGAAAATTATAAAAATCAATTATCCCAAACACAAATACAGGCTGGGTGAAGAGTGGCTCGAGTGCAGCCCTGAGGAGAAGGACTTGGGGGTACTGGTGGATGAGAAGCTCAACATGAGCCACCAATGTGTGCTTGCAGCCCAGAAAGCAAACTGTATCCTGGGCTGCATCAAGAGAAGCGTGGCCAGCAGTTCGAGGGAGGTGATTCTGCCCCTTTACTCTGCTCTGGTGAGACCCCACCTGGAGTACTGCGTCCAGCTCTGGAGCCCCCAACATAGGAAGGACATGGATGTGTTGGAGTGGGTCCAGAGGAGGGCCACAAAGATGATCAGAGGGCTGGAGTACCTCTCCTACAAGGACATGCTGAGGGAGTTGGGGCTGTTCAGCCTGGAGAAGAGAAGGCTCCGGGGTGACCTTATAGCAGCCTTCCAGTACCTGAAGGGGGCCTACAGCAAGGACTGAGAGGGGCTTTTCACAAGAATGTGTAGTGATAGGACTAGGGGGAATGGCTCTAAACTACAAGAGGGCAGATTTAGATGAGATATTAGGAAGAAATTCTTCACCATGAGAGTGGTGAGGCACTGGAACAGGTTGCCCAGAGAAGCTGTGGATGCCCCCTCCCTGGAAGTGTTCAAGGCCAGGTTGGATGGAACTCTGAGCAACCTGGTCTAGTGGAAGATGTCCCTGCTCATGGCAGGGGGGTTGGAACTAGGTGATCTTTAAGGTCCCTTCCAACCCTTACCATTCTATGATTCTATGATTCTATGATTCTATGATTCTATGATTCTATGATTCTATGATTCTATGATTCTATGAAAACACAGCAAAAGGGAGGCAAATAGTATTCATGAGAAACAAGGAGAAGTAGAAATGACACACTCTTTACATATTGTCCTGGGTTTGGCCAGGACAGGGTCAATTTTCACCGGAATCCAGGAAGAGGCATAGCTGGGCAGGCTGACCCCACCTGACCAAACACAACAGGGTATTCCATACCATGTGCCGTCATTCTGGGTTCTGGTGGGGGGGAACTCGCTCGCGGCTCGGGAGCGCGAGGTGGCAGTCCGGGAGAGAGCGGCTGTGTTCTGCAGGCTCTGTTCTGTGGGTTTGTTTTGTGTATTCTGTTTTTTCTGTATCGTTGTTGTTCCTGTTCCCTTTGTTTGCTGTTCTGTTAAACTGCCCTTATCCCGACCCACCAGTTTCTGCCTGTTTCTTTCCATTCTCCTCTGCACTGCAGCGGGGGCAGGGGCAGCCGCATGTTGCTTTTGTTGCCGGCCGCAGCCAAACCACAACACATATGCATAATCTCAGAACCATTATGTGACTTAGTTCATTCTGTATTGTAAAAAAGAGATCATAATTAGGCTAGACCTGGACCAAACTTGATTATGAGTTGTGCAACTGTTCACAAGCCTGAAAACATGGCAGTCTACATCATGTCAGTAACTTAGGTTCTCAAGAGACTGAAGTCTTCTTAACTAAGGTATTAAATCTCAGCTTGATGATTTTTATACACGTGCAACACTTCTTTTTAGACTGTTTGAATTGGCATACTGATCTGAGAGGTGGATGATTTTATCTTCTGTGCTCATATAGATGATACTTCTTTCTCTCCTTTCTAGCTTTACCATCTTGTCTAGTATGATAAGGAGTTATTCAAGGCTAGATTATATCCTTTCTTGACAATGTCCACTTATTGAGGATACTGTCAATACCCATAACTCTTCCCAGCAAGATGATTTCAGAAGATGAATCAAGAATTTCTTTTTAAATTAAGCACAGTGGACTATAAACAATAAGCATTATTAGCTTCTATGAAATCTGTGGTGAGTTGGCGTTCATGAAATCATAAAATCATAGAATCATAGGTTGGAAAAGACCTCTAAGATCCTCAGGTCCAACCATCCACCCCACACCACCATGCCTACTAAACCATACTCCAAAGTGCCACATCTACACATTTTTTAAACACCTCCAGGGATGATGACTCAATCACCTCCTTGGACAGCCTGTTCCAACGCCTGACCGCTCTTTCAGTAAAGGAATTTTTCCTAATATCTAATCTAAACCTCCCCTGATGTAACTTGAGGCCATTGCCTCTCATCCTATCCCTAGCTACCTGGGAGCAGAGACCGACACCTGCCTACTACAACCTCCTTTCAGGTAGTTGTAGAGAACAATTAGGTCTCCCCTCAGCCTCCTCTTCTCCAGACTAAACAGATCCAGTTCCCTCAGCTACTCCTCATAAGGCTTGTTCTCTAGACCCCTCACTGGCCTCGTTGCTCTTCTCTGGACACGATCCAGCACCTCAATGTCTTTCTTGTAGTGAGAGACCCAAAACTGAACACAGTATTTGAGGTGTGGCCTCACCAGTGCTGAGTACAGGGGCATGATCACCTCCCTTTTCCTGCTGGCCACACTGACACAAGCCAGGGTGTTGCTGGCCTTCTTGGCCACCTGGGCACACTGCTGGTTCATCTTCAGCGAGCTGTTGACCTTCACCCCAAGGTCCTTTTCTGCCTGGCAGCTTTCCAGCCACTCCTCCTCAAGCCTGCAGTGTTGCACAGGGTTGATGTGATCTAAGTGTAGGACCCCGCATTTGGCCTTGTTGAACCTCATACAGTTGGCCTCAGCCCATTGATCCAGCCTGTCCAGATCCCTCTGCAGAGCCTTCCTACCCTCAAGCAGATTGAGACTTTCACCCAACTTGGTGTCATCTGCAAACTTACCGAGTGAGAGGACAGGACATGAACCTAACACAGGTTAGGTTGCAGTCTAAACTGTTATTCTTATTTGACCTAAGCAATTAAACTGAAATTTGGAATTCTGTAAACCATTTTCCTCCAAAAGAGAAACAACTGAAGAATGGCCAAAACTCTCAGTTCCCCGAACAAAGGAAAAAATTGTCTTGCCCATGGTGCCAAACTCCTTTCAGCCTATGTTTAACCTGAAGTATCTTACTGCTGTGTCACCAGGGCTTTTATGATTGAATGTGGACGTTCCCATTTGGATCGTCAGTGTCCTTGTCTTCTGCCTTGCCTTCACCCTCCCCAGAGCTATGCCGCATAGTTTCTGTTGTATTTAGCTGCAGTGACTGCAAAGCTTTTAGGCTTTAGCTGTTTGCTCTACTCCTTCATCAGGCAGCACCTCTTGTCCTCAGCTAGTGCAGCTAAAGCCTTAAAATAATAATGTAAATGCAAATTAATGGCTGATTTAAGTTAATATGCCAAGGTATGAACTAGTGCAGTTTCTGCAATAACAGTCCCCAGAAGAAGTAGGAAAGAAAAGCTCAAAGTAATAAGCTCTTTAGCCACCCTGGCTCTGTGATCACATGATTAGTGCGAATACATGATTAGTACCTTCACACACCACTTCTACAAAAACAAGATAAGCAGCTGCCTTCGCCCATGCAAATAACACTGTGTAGCGGTCTCAGAAGTGTGTCTTTGTTTTACCAGGATGTATACTCAAATTCAAGTTAGAGGCAATTAGTATTTCTGCTATACCTGGTCCTGTGAAGAAATTTAAAGAAATCGGGAAGTAAGTGTGTTAGCCAGTATCACTTGTGTATAACTTATACCACAGCATTATCATACTTTAAACATCAACATGTAGTCAGTACTAATTTAGGGGGAAAATGTTTTTTGAAGACTGGCGTAATATGATTTCACCTTCAATAAGCAATATAGCATTGTCGTGAAGATTATTTACATACCTGACAATTGGTCTGATAATGCCCTCCTCTCCCTGCCTATCATCTAGACTGTGCCCACAAAGCCCAAGACTACTTGCATAGATCGTAGCATTTAGCAATCATAGTATTTTCATATGGTCAGAGGTGGCTCGCCTAGTCTCTGTGAAGGTAGCACGGCCAAAATTTTATTTGCATCGTGATGCTGGCTTCTTGCAGCACAATGGTGTTGCAGTCTGATCTCACATGAAGCATAATTGTAGCTGTATGCTACTCCTAGAATAATCCTCTGCTTCAAATGGTTTTATCCCCACCTGCCTTACATAAGGATATATCTGATGTTAAAATAGCTTTTGTAGCAATGGACTTTTTTCAAATTGTTGATCTACTCAGTAAATTGTTACTCTTCTTTTCAACTCAAGTAGTTCTGACAGCACAGTATTACATTTAATTTTATTTGGTGGGCTGTGGCATCCCATAACTGTGACCTTTTTTGTGGACGTGCTTATAGTTGTAAGGAATTATGACTTGTAGTGATCCACTAAAATGCTATTGCATTATCTCCTGATAATGTAGAGTAGCATATAATATATCATTGCTGTAATAACAGCTTTTGATTTATTCAGTTCTCTTCCACTGTTCGCAGTTGGGAAAACAGCAAAACAGAATACAAACGCATCAACTTGTAGCACCTTTTTTTTGTTTGTGAAATGAACTAGTGCGTTGATGCAAGCTGTTTGCTTCACTAGATACCCTGTTATTTGAGTGTATGTTTAAATTAAGACTTTTCTCTAGGTATGACTCCCATAGAAACACCTCTTTTCCAGACTCCCCTGCACTCTTTCTATCAATTCTGACATTATAAATATCTGAACATAAAAATCAATTTCATGATACGTCTAGTGCTTTTCTTAGCCCACAGAGCTACTATAATTCATAGTTATAAGTGAAGCCATGTAAAACTATTTAAAATGAGTAAAGTTAGAACCCCCTATAAAACTGCCATAATCTTTCCCTACAGGTTATTTCAGTGTAAATTTTCTGTAACATATGGATTCTCATCTGATCTTCCTGCATTTGAATATTTGGAAATGAGGATGATTGTACACATAAGGGCTGAGCTTCAGCCATTCAGTTGACTTCTTATTTAAATATATTTCTACTATGTCAGGCAGCTTTATCCCACCTTCTATAAAAAACCATTTGTATATTCCACAGCAATGAAACCACAGAGAATGAATTACTGGTAAAAACACTCAGTAAATTACTTAACGTATTACTTAAAGTTATTCAGAAAGCAAAATATGTCATAAACAAAATTTAAAAGGTCAAAACAGAAATGAAACACTTCTAATGAAAGGTTATAAGTAAAATAAATTGTTTATTTCACTCTTTCTTTGTCTTCATTGTCACATTTTCATGTAGAGCTCCAGAATTTTGCCTTTCTGCCCCCAACTCATTTTTCTAGCTATCTGTGGGTATTCTGTTTCATTGACAACTCTGCTGATTAACAGCTTCAATTTTGCCGAGAGCTTCAAACCAGGCAGCCTCCATGGGCAATTTTTTTGCTTCTGCTGATTAGAGATCTGGAGTTATCAACACAATGTTTGAATATATCAAATACCTGTTTTGTGGGTGCCTTTGGGGGTGACAGTGAAAGATCACAGCTCCTTTGCCAGGTGTCAACACTTAAGAGTGTTTCTTTCTCTTTCTTCTTCAAAGCATGTGTCACAGGGAGAAATAAAGTCTCTGGTGATCTTCTTTACACGCGTAATAAGATGCTGCATATCCTCAGATAATTTTTATTCTTTTGTTTCCTTTATTATTAGCTTTCTGGAGAAAGCCAAAGTAATTTTCTTTAAAATAAATAGAGTACAACATTTGATTTTTTTTTTCCCTGCTTTTTTTCCTCTTTAAGATGTTGTTTAATCAGACCTGTGGAAGTGATGGGGGAGTACGCTAGTCTCTAACCTTGCAATTATTTCAAGTTTTTTGAGCCTATGCATAGCTATTCTCTGTATTCCTCGGTGCCCTTTACAAGAAGACTATTATGGTAAAGAGCTTGATTGCATTGTGGGTACTCCTAATGTTTATTCATAAGCTTTTGCTTTTGGAATTAATTCGTACAGTCAGTCTGGGAACCCTTACATGTACAATTATGTTTCCATAGGTTTCTTCACAATAGCAATCTGTCGTCATGCAACTCAGCATGCCTTGGGGCAGGGCCACAGGGATCTGCAGGAATGGGCTGACAGGAACTCCATGAAAGTCAGCAAATGCAAATACCAAGGGGATGGGAAGGTTCCCTGCAATGGGACAGGCTGAAAACAGAGGGGCTAGGTAGCAGCTTTGTGGGAAAGGCGTCAGGGTGGTACTGGGCAGTGAGCTGAACTTGAGTGCACAGTGTGCCCTGGCAGCAAAGGCAGTCAACAGCCTCTTAGGCTGAGTGAACAGGGATATGACCCACAGGCTGAGCGAAGGAATTGTCCCTCTCCGTGTGGTACTCCTCAGACCACATCTAGATAATGTATTCAGTTTTGGACCCCAACACAGCAAAGACATAGTCAAACTGGAGGGAGCTTGGGGAGGTCCCCCATGGTGGCAGGGCTGGAACACTTGCCCTGTGAGGAGGGGCTGTGGGAACTGGCCTAGTTCAGCCTAAAAAGACAGATCTGGGGTATCTAACAGACCCCACAGCCAAGTCATAGATTTTGCTCCAAGAGGCTGTGCCGTCTCTGTCTGTGCAGGGATTGAAGCCCCAGCTGGATCAAGTCACGGCCATCCTGGTCCGACCCCAGAACTGGCCCTAATTTAGGCAGAAGGTTAGACTAGAGATGTTCTGAGGTCCCTTCCTGCCTGAATTAATGTGTTATTCTGTGCTTTCACTTCTGATATAAAGTACACATCAAAGACAACCATGCAGAAAGCTCCATATTTATGGGGTAAAAACAATGACAGAATGACACCACACTGGAAATGTTATTCAAGGCATTAATTTCACCTGGGAGTGGTGAGATCAGGAACTGCGTGTCTGAAGAAGCAAAAATGCTATATTTCTAATAGTGAGCTTCTGAGAAACTGGGAAATCCAATCCGTGTTGTGTTTCAACCACAAAAACTGGATGCCAGGAGTGCAAACCATCTGGCCTGCTTAATTACAGTGCATGGCTAGAGCATACCATGCAGTCTCCCTTCCGTGGGAATATTCATATATATTCCATAGTAGCAAGCAACAAACTATGTGTTAATGAGTATCATGGCTTGCCATAGCTGTAGATTGAACATATATTCTGAATAAGCCAGGCTGCTTGACTCTAGCTGGATGATGGTGATGACACCACCTCTAGGAAGCAAATCCTTGTTCTCCTTGTTTTTGTATCTTTGACGGTTTATTTTTGAAAGCATAGGGAAAGAGGGAAGAAACTGTGGAGCTGGAGAGATTCTTCTTGCACTGAAGATGCTGCAAAATCTTGATAAATCAGAGATTTTTACTCAAAATTTGAGACTTCATATTAATTAAATTTTTGAATAGCTTTTTCTTGTTTTCTTCTTTTGTTTCATGCATGATATTTTTCTTCTGCAGAAATATGACATCTATTTGGTTATGCTGAGAGAAGTGTATAGAGCTGACAGTGGAAAGTATTACTAAAGGGTGTACTTGCTTGAAACGGTGCCATGTTAATGCAAACCGGTGAGGAAAAAAAATATTTGTATGCTATATAGCCCTTTTTCAGACAACATGGGTGAAGTTTGGATAAGTATCCCTAGAAGAAAGCATTGCAAAGTTAACTTTGCATTGATATAAATTGGATATTTTTCATACTTTTGTTTTTCTAATTCTATTGTGCTACACATAGTGTTTTTTTCTTTTTAGCATCTTTTTTCCACAAGATACTTTCCAAGTCCTCCATTTTGGTTCATTTCAGATGCCATAAATAAACGCGCAACAGAGAAGTCACTGCATGTTTAAATATCTGCCTGAGTGTACAGGTCTTTATATGTTTTCACTTCAATTATTAATATACATTTCATCTGAAGCACATTAACTAGTGCAAAAGTAATCTCAAGCATCATTACTACATGTATTTGTAATTGCATTTTTCTTCAGTGGATTTCTGAAATACTTTAGAAGGAGGTCAGTATCATTCTCTTTATTTTACATATGAGAAAAAAAGAGATGTCTTCAAGGAAAAAGATAAACCACAAACTTGGAATTAAATAATGAAAAAACCTTCAACCCTCATTTTGAAATTCAGGTTGCCCACTCACTATCACTGTCTGTCCTGTAGGTTCCTAAATTCAATAAATGTCTCCCTGAGTGGTGTACAAGGTCCCAAGACACCTGGCCCTGTGCTGAAGTACCTGCTGAAGCCACAGAAGGACAGGTTTCCTACCCAGCACTCCACTGGCACCCAAGACATTTCTGATTTAACTCTGTGGAAGAAAGCTGACTAGGTGGAGCCCCTGGCACTGGCATTGGAGATCATCAGTTTGGGTCAGACAGGTCCCAGGAGGGCACCACAGCTGCCAGACACACAAACACAGTACATCAAAACATGTCCCAACTTGTTTCTTCAACCCCAGCCACTAGGGCTATCATCAGTTCAGCAGTGACCAAGCAAGAAGGGGATTAACTTCAGCGAGGTCACCTAGGAACTAAGGCACATTTTTTATCCTCATTTCCAGGACTATTTCAGTTACAGTCTAACACAAAGTGCAGAAACATTGTCAGGATCAGGTGAAGATCCTCCTCTATGGGTGAAAGTCAGGCTCTGTGGGCTGCCTCATGATTCTTTTATTCCTGGCTGAACAGTGACCTGACTTTCAAAAGAGCAGAGAGAAATCTCTCTGAGGACTTCTGCTGGAGGAGAGTGCTTTACTTTTCTGGCATTTATCAGACATGCGTTTGAACTGGAAAAATCTTATACTAATGTTCTTCCCTGTTCCTTAGAGGATAAACATTAGTTTTTTATGCCAACACAGATGGAAATCTATTGTTATCATAATTTTTAAAATAAAAACGTTCTCTTATTTGCTCTGCTCCATTAGAATATATCCACAGAAGTAGGCTAGCTGAGCCAGATAGTCAGTGAATGCAGGCACTTAAAATATCTTTTTTATTTTCTAAACACTGGATTGAAGATAAATATACACTTACCACCAGTGAACTGAATGATCTTCCTAGGGATATCTGTTCCCTCCACTGACTTCATTCATTCCTTTGTGTGGGAAGACTGTATTGTAAACATAAAGACTTCTCTCTGTCTGTGGTACATTAAGCATGTAAAAGTAGGTGCACCTGTTGTCTAAGATGGAGACAGTCTTCCATACTCCTTTTCAGTGTTTTCCAATTGTAGAAATCAGATATAAATATTAGTTTGCTAAGTCTTCTAGAAAAAATAAATTTGAAATGTATGTATGGTGCCTAGATCTTATTCTCCTTTCAAAAAATGTGTACCAAAGAAACAACAAATAAACCCCAACAAACCTAATTCAGTGTTTCACCCTTAGGCACCAATTAAAAGCATTATTTCCTTTGGTAGTACTCTGAAGACTACTAACTGTAGTGCTGGGAAAATAGAAACTCTCTGGCAGATGCAGTTTGGTAAGCATCCCTCCACTCACTTTCAAATAAAGGCTTTGTGCTGGCAATATGGAGTGCGTTGAAGGAGGCAAGCACACCTGAGAAGCTCAGGCAATATTCAGGGTATGGCTATATACTTTTTCTTCCTAAAGACTCTTTCAGTTTCTGCCACTTTTACCATTCTGCATTACCATGCTCTTTCATTTCTTCCTTTCCATGTGGTTGTGAGGCCGCTCTGTTACCAGATTCCTGAAAAGCTTTAAAAATAATCATTTTTAGTGATCTGGTTTACAAGGTGTCCTAACAAACAGCATGATTTAGGCAGGGACTTGGGAGTGTGGAATGTCTGTAGAAGGGGTAGGAGGGAGGTGAAGGAGAGGAGCTTGATTAACCGGTTTTACCTCCTTCCAAAGAAAGCGTGGTGAAATGATCTCAGAAAGTTACCCATGGCAGCACTGAACTCAGAGAACAATATGATTAAGCCTGTTCTCAGTTTACTTAAGGTGTCACACGTATTTTGTAAAACATCCCAAGCAAATTAGTATTTGCTAGAAGAAGTATCACCTTGAATAGATTTATCATCAGCTTTGTTAGTAGCATTTAGCACTGCATTTACAGATTTTCCTATTAAAAAAAAACAACAAACACATAAAATGATTTAAAATTTAAATCAGTCATTTCACTATTGCTATTAAGGGGTTAGTAAATGTAGCCTACAGCTCATCTTCAGAAGCCTGGCAAGACATAGAGGCTCTGCAGTGTCACTGCTGCCTTTTGTGTTGACTTAATTTGGCCTCATTATTTCCTCACATTCTCTTTTCTCCATACCTGTGTGTTTCTCAGGCAGTTATCTTTAGTTTATTTTTTGGATGTTCATCTAGTCAGTATAGTGCCTGACCTGTTGCTACCTACACGCACAGACTCTAACGCTTGGCCTTGGAGATTCCCTCAGCACAGATCAAAACCAGTCGGTTCTTACCATTGTACTCACCTAACTGCTGGAAAGACATAGGAAAAACAAACAGATGAATCACTGAACTTTAGTTGTTCTTCCACCTTCACTAAGAGCACAGTTAGTTGGTCCATCATCAGTGATAAGCTAGCTATACTGGTTTTTATCTGTATAAGAAATCTTCTTGTAAGAAGCACAAACACAAGTATTCTTCAGGAGAAGGCATCATTATTTAACTGATAAAGTTGTCACGCTATTAAGAACAAGACTGTCTTTCCTCCTTTACAGAGTGCCACCAAAAGTATGGTTCTGATTGCATTTTACAGCTGATAGTGTGGCAGAAATTATCACTGCTGAATATGGAGAATAATATCAGAAAGCTATACTTGCAGTTATTTCTGAAACAAAACTTTATAACTAAGTGCTGAAAAGCAAAGGTAACAAAACAATTTTACAATTTAGCTGATATTATCTGCAAAGTTTTTCACTATCATAGATGCAAAATAGGTTCTCTGTGTCTTTTTTTAGTTCTGTCTTGTAGCAGATCATTCTGTATATACAAATATTGTGCATTACTGTGCAGAGTGGTAAAACAATAATGGAGAGTGGGCACAGTAATGCAGAGTGGTAAAAGTGACAGAAACAGAAAAGGTCTTTAGGAAGAAAAAGTATATGGCCATGCCCACGCCCTTAACACAGCATTTGTATACAGTAGAATTAACTTTGACCCTTTCACATTTGTAATTCCCCATTACCTTATTCAAAATAAAATCCACAGCAGAGGGCATAGAAATATTGTTTTGTATAATCTTCTTCACAGAAATAATTTTTTAACAACAAGATATTTCACAGTTTTTGCCTGTGTTTTCTGGGTCTTCTATGTTGAGGTGACTTTGGTTTGATGGCAAGTCACTATGATGCTTCTTTTAGTGTTAATTCTTCCAAGGAGTGTCGAACTATGATGTCAAAAAATGAAAGAAGATAAGGTCGCAATATGCCTGAAAAATGTAATTATGACAAGCTCATATTTTAGTGGTTTAGGCTACATATTTTAGTCTACAGAAATGCACTTTTTTAATGAAATGTGACTACCTTCTTCTACAGCTATAGCTTTGGACATACTCATGCTATAACAAGGAGAAGTGTCATCTGGATTAATGCAAAGTCTAACAGCTGAGTCTGAAGCTAAATATTCATCAGATTGGAAGCATCTTTTTCATATAGTAATGTTAGCAATTAGTAAAACAAAAATGCATGCCTCCAACTTTCCTTGTACTTACAGTAAAAATGTTTGTTTCTGCACATCCTGAAGTAATACGGATATGTATTCTTCCCACCAGAGAAAACCATGAATAGTAAATGTAAATATCTGCAGGCATTTACAATCCACAGTGTCTGAAGCCTCATGTAGCTCTTCAAACAGCAAAACTATTTTAAAAAGAACTTTATTTTTTAAAATTTAACAGATTGGCTAAAATTATCAGGAACTGAAAACTGGAGAATACCTAAATATAAATTGTGGAAGTTAACGGTAGGCTGCTGTTTGAAGTCTAGATTAAAATGATTAATCATCAGCATGTTTCTTTGAGGCAGGTGACAGATATGTTACTGTTACTGCAGCCTGAAGAAGGGAAGGGCAGACGTGGTTAAGAAATACAATGCTTTGTGCATAGGGCTTCTAGCAACCCTGTTAAATTACAAATAATATTTTTCATTCTATTTGTTCCCAGACTATAAATAGAATAATAAATAATTCAGTTGAAATATTTTTTTCATTCTTCATCTTTTTATGTACTATTTACTTTATATAAGCAGTCAATATGGAACATTTTTCTTAATGGATTGAAAAAATATATGAACATGTTTTCATTTAAAAAGAAAAATTTTCATAGCAATATTAATAGCAAAATCAGGGACTTTGTTACACGTTTCAGATTCACATTCTTGCCATTTGCCATTTTTGCCTTAGCCTTGCATTACAGAGCCACAAAGAAAAACCTATAACCCTAAAAGATATGTAAAGCAAAATATTATTTAAATATTATTATATAACAGTATAACCATGAATTCATTTGACAGATTTCTGTGGGATGCCCTAGTATACAATATATTCAACACATATTGAAATATCTATTTTGATGGGAACTGAAGGGATCTGTTACCAGAAAATCACAAAAAAAGCAACAATGTAATCATTAAAATTACATTTCAAATTGCTGCTTTTTCAGTGCCTCTTGCCAGCATAAATGAGAAAGATCTTATTTCCAAGAAGAGGAAGTAAACTTTCCTCATCAACTTCCATGCTGTTCCCATCTAACCATGTCAATCAACATGTCCCAGTTTTATCTAATGCTGGGTACTAATGATTTATCTAGTTAGCAGACCTCTGAGTTTCTCTATATGTGCCTGGTACTACTTATAGTAAGAGTCCTCTTCCCAGCACAGAGACGCTTCTGGCACTACCATAATTTTCATTGTAATCTTGTGATTTTCTTCCCATATTACAGGAATCTGTGTCATCATAGTGAGAAACTGCAATACTCAGCATTGCTCATTTTTCTTCTAGGTGTGTGTAGATCACATTACTGCCAGTTAGAAGGAAAAAAGTGAATGCAGTACTCCAGATAGGGCCTCACTAGGGCAGAGTAGAGGGGGAGGAGGACCTCCCTTGACCTACTGGCCACACTCTTCTTAATGCACCCCAGGATCTAATTGGCCTTCTTGGCAAACAGGCCACACTACTGGTTCATGGTCAACTTGTCATCCACCAGCACTCCCAGGTCACTCTCTGCAGAGCTGCTCTCCAGCAGGTCTGCCCCAAGCCTGTACTGATGCATGGGGTTGTTCCTCCCCAGGTGCAGGACCTTGCACTTGCCCTTGTTGAACCTCATCAGGTTCCTCTCTGCCCAACTCTCCAGCCTGTCCAGGTCATGCTGAATGGCAGCACAGCCTTCTGGTGTATCCCTCACTCCTCCCAGTTTTGTGTTATCAACAAACCCGCTGAGGGCACACTCTGTCACTTCATCCAGGTCAGCAACAGTGGGCCAAGTACTGACCCCTGGGGGACACCACTAGTTACAGGCCTCCAACTAGACTCTGCTCTGCTGATCACAACCCTCTGAGCTCTGCCATTCAGCCAGTTCTCAATCCACCTCACTGACCACTCATCCAGCCCACACTTCCTGAGCTTCCCTATAAGGATGTTATGGGAGGCAGTGTCAAATGCCTTTCAAGTCTGAATAGTATCTAGAGACAGCTGAATTACTTTCTGCCTGAGCCGGTACATGGATGGTAATTTTCTTTCACTCTCCTACAGAAGAACCATCCCATAAAACAACAGTCCTTGAAACTGCTCTCTGTAACCTCTCAGGCAAGATCCACATGTGATATTTACACCATAATGAGGAAGATAGAAGGATAGGCAATATTTTGGTTTTTTTTTACTTACAGAATGTGCAATTTAAAATTTTCCTGATTATCACAGAATGGTGGTACCAGGCCCAGGAGATGTCTCCAGATAGTAAGACTTTCTCAGCATTAAGGGACTTGAATCAGGTATATGACATCAAACACAGCAGGCTTGTTCTTGGATGTCACAATACCAGCTCTCTACCATAACAGTCTATATGACACCTGTAGAAGACAACTGATCACTGCATGTACCTGGAAGGGCAGAGGAAAATACACCAACATATGTCCAAGCAATTTTTAATATTTATTGGAGACGGCAGAAATGTTATTTCTAGAGTTAGTATACCATCCCACCATTACAATCACTGACATACCGTTCTCCTAGACACCTCAGAATTGCTACTGCATATATATGCAGATCGTGGGCATTCTAGAAAGCACTAAATCTTGCAGTTTCAGATCTGTCAGTGTTCCCATAGTTGCAAGGACTGATTGTAAATTCTGCTTTTAATTCATTTTTCTTATCCTTATTTCATTTCTATTATTTAATAGTTAATATCTTAGAATATAAGTCTTGTCCTTACTTTCATTTCTGTTTCACCAACTGCTTTTGTAGACTGTTGATCCCTGCTTTTGCTAACTTCAGTATGATCCAGCTTTTTTCTAATAATGAAACAGTATTTATGTAATAATCTAATGAATCTGTTCACACTACACATCTGCCTTCTCCTTCTCTTCAGCGATGAAGTGATTGCTTTTTCTGCTCCTAGTTCATGAAGTGAGATTGTGTAAGACACAAAAAGTAGAATTAGCTCATTTGACAGCATACTTGCCCAGTCAGAAAAAAGTAGACACCTCAGTATGAGCTTATGGTTTGCTTGCTCAGTGATAAAATATGCTCTTCAGCTATCCTCTGTGAACCTCTCATTGATGAGATCTCTGGGATGCTCTATGAAAAGTTTTGAGATTCTTAGATTGAGATGACATCTTGAGATAGTTGTCTTAAAATATATCAGGACATGTTCCCTCTCTACTCTGCTCTGGTGAGACCCCACCTGGAGTCCTGCATCCAGCTGTGGAGCCCTTAGCACAACAAAGACATGGAGCTGTTGGAGCGGGTCCAGAGGAGGGCTACAAAAATGATCAGAGGACTGGAACACCTCTGCTATTGAGAAAGGCAGAGAGAATTGGGGTTGTTCAGCTTGGAGAAAAGAAGGCTTTGGGGAGACCATATTGTAGCCTTCCAGTACTTAAATGGAGCTTATGAAAGATGTGGACAAACTTTTTAATAGGACCTGTAGCAACAAGACAAAGGGTAAAGGTCTTAAACTAAAGGAAGGTAGAATCAGACTAGATACAAGGAAGACATTTTTTACGATGAGGGAGGTGAAACACTGGACCAGGTTGCCCAAAGACGTAGTAGATGCCCCATCTCTGGAAACATTCAAGGTTAGTTTGAGCGGGTTTTGAGCAACCTGGTCTAGTTGAACATGTCCATGCTTATTGCAGGGGGATTGGACTAGATGACCTTTAAATGTGCCTTCCAACCCAAACCATTATATGATTCTATGATTCTGTGTTGTAATGAAAAGGACCTGCTCATCTCCTTTCACTGAAATGAGCTGAGAATGACCAATGCACTTTTAGATTTGGTCAAGATGAAATTAAATATATGATTGAAAACATGCACATCAAAATCAGTGTATTAGTTTTCACATGTTCAGGGTATTTTTATCAGAGGGATACCATGAAGATAACTTGATATCATTACTTCTCAAGCAATTCTGCAGGAAAAAAGATTGAAATGTGCTTAAGTCTATTATTTGATTTTACCAAAATTATTTACTAAAGACCTAAGCATAAATGCATTATTTTAAAAGTTTATGATTTTTTTTTGCTTAACTGATGCTTTAATATTTTGTTCATTGTCTATTTAACAGAACAATAAGGTAGATGCACAAATAGAATAAGATCACGTTTTTTCTACTAAACCTTATAGGGATCTCAAGGGTACCTGAGAAGAAAAGAAAACTACGGGAAACTGAAATCTCTTCAGTAGATCAATACACAATTGATGCCAGCACAGCAACTTGGAATTAATGGACAGAAGAGTTTTATGACTATGTCTTCCATTTAAAACACAGTAGATCCATTTTTGCACAATAATCAAACCCAGGACATTCATTCTTGAATCCAAAATATCTTCAGCCAAACATTTTTCTAAACAAAAGCCGCTCCAGTAAAATTAATTATTTCCACACAGCCAAGGGGAACTGAATAATGGAGCCTTTGGGATTGGTGCCACTCCTGGAGGAAAAGAACCCTACACATTTTTTTGCGTAGTCTGAGCGGTATTTTTCATGTGGGCTACTCTTATCAACTCTGCAACCTAATGAGGCACCCTGTGAAATACATAGTGATGTGCAATTCAGAATGAAAGAAACTTTGTACACTTGAAATTTAAATCTTTTAACCTTAGTGGATGCACGTGGCCTACTGTTGGCAGATTCATTTATTCTGCTCCATTCTTTGCTATATTGTCTGGAAAGCGCTAGAAGTGATATTCAGTTTAGTCTATTAGGGAGCCTACTTTAAAATTTCAGAGAAGAACAAGGGCTAGAGGGCCAGTATTATGATTCACAGGAGCAGGACTGACATTCTTGTAATGTTTACCCCAATCTGTAAACAATGACATTTTATAAACCCTAGCACTTATTAACCTCTTTTTTGCATTGTTGCTTCCTGTGGCACCAAAATGGACAAATTTCAGTTGTACATTTTTTGTCAGAGGCAACATGACCAGAGAAATCTTTGCTGACTCCCACTGGCATTTTTATGGCTCCTTTAACGCAAAGAGGTAAATGAACACCTGGTTCTCAATCTGTAGCCACCACTCAGCTGCTGATTCTCTTTGTATATGTCCTCAAGCTCCATTTCTTCACATAAAATGGGACTAACCTTACTTCTTCACAGGAGTGCCAGGAAGTCTACACCAGTATTTTGCATGCCTTGTGAAATGTGATATATATGACTGAATATCAGTCTGCTACCCTTCACATCTCTGACTTACTGCAGTATTATTATAAAGAGGTTCAGGAAATTGCAGAAACAACTGAAAACACTAAGTTAAGATGTTAGAAACACTAGTAATACAATGCATAAGTAGTTTGAAGAGCAGTACTCTGTATATTTTGAAAGAAATAAAAATACAGAACTTGATGCTTGTGAGACTGGGAAACTGCTGTAATTCAAATTACAGTTGAAGAAAAAAGGGTGACAAAGACAATTTTCAAAGTTAATCTTTGAGGGTGTTTCTTCTAAAACAATGTAACTAGTTTAAGTGTTACGATACTTCAAAGTTTAGCTGATATTATTTAAAAGCGTTTAGTTTCCATGCTGTTAGATCTCTCTTAATAGAATATTTCTCTGTTACTATTTCTCTGCTTTTCTGTGTTGTCAGGATTCAGCAATGAGGCATCAATGGATTTGGTGGGATTAGAAAATGTTGTAGGCCCATAACTTCACCCTTTTCTCCTGAGCTCCTAAATCCTCTTCTCAAAGCCTGGATAAGCACACAGTATATTTTATCAGAAAGAGCATAAGGTTTCTGCCTTTAATTGCACAATATTGAGAAGATAAAGAGCCCAACCTTTGCCAATCATAACGCAATGCAGATTTGACCTTCACTGTCGTGGAATAAGGTACAACAGTGATAAACAACTGTGTTCCACCTCTCTTACACAGACTAGACAGGAAATTAATGAGAACTGTGAGAACAGTAAGACCTACAAGGAAAGCTTAAACACAGCAATATTTTACTGTTCACAGGCCTTTAAGTAAAGAAATTTTTTTACAACAAAGAACGTAAAAGAACAAGAAGGGAGTAGATACAGAAAAAAACATAAAAAATTAAAACTTCAGATGGAAGGAGAAACTACTGTTTAAAGCCTGTAAAAATAGAAAAAAATAGGAAAAAAAATTAATTTCTTTTGTGAAAAAGACATATCTGACTTTGTCATTTCTCAGTTCGGAATTTGATTCGACGATTCCAAGGGACTGACTTTATAATGTTTTTTATAACTTCCAACCCCCCCCCCCAAACACTATGGAATTAGCTTATTTTGTTAATTTCTTTTCATAATTTCTGGAAGAAATTATCTTTCATGCCTGGTTTTGTTAATTTTATTTTTTAATAAAAAAAAACCTGGTTGTATTCCACTGGAAATATGGCAGTCATAAGGTAATGCAAGGAAAATACACATCTCTGAGATTGTCCTTATCCTTCTCTACTATGACAATGTGCTGTATCACTCAGTGTGTTTAACCAGAAGGGTATTCTAACTTAGTATGAATATATCCTTTGAACATTGCTCAGAAATATGGTCTTTAATGTAGAGATGTGTCTGATCACAGAGTAAAGATGTATCAGTTGTCTTTTTCTATTAAATAACCAAATATATGGAAAATTCTCTTGTCTTTTTAACTGTTATTAAAATAATGGTAATTATTTGCACGCATTTTTAGCTTCCAGTCAGAGTTGAACAGAATAAAGTCTTCCTACTGGAAAACTTTGAGATTGTTAAACTATTCTTATTCTGAGACTGAGGAAAAAAGAAACTTTCAGTCTTTCAAACAGTTTTTCTTTGTCAGGCATCCAGTTCTTTCAAAATATCTTATGAAACAACAAATTCCGCTTTAAGTCTCTTTTTTTTATTTTTATGTTCTTATAAATCAGCCAATCAGACAAGTTACTAGCTATCACTTTTACTAAAATCTGTTCTTAGGAGTCAAAATAAATTAAGAAGGCTAAACATACATTATTATTGGAACCAAAGAAAACATCTTATAGAGCCAAATTTTCATAGAAATTTAGTAATTATTTTCTTTTTGTATTTAAAATTACTTTCATTTGACAGGAAAAAACAATCAATGTTTATTAAAGACAAAGTCTTGGGAAAAATTCTGAAGAACCTTTCCTCATACATATTATACTATGGGCTAAATCAGTAGTGATATACATTGTTTTACAAGTTCCACAAAAGATTTGTGTTACCATCTGGTGGACATTATTTTATTTCTTTATACATCACTTCTATGTTTACAGCATCTTTAGGGTTCAAATGACATTAAAATTACCAAATCTCTTACTTGGGTGTCCTTGACAAAGTATTTAGTGTTTAAACAGGCAAAAAAAAAAACCCAAATCAGAATTGTCTCATAACATGCTCATCTCTGGGAATAAACTTTTTGTCATGTAAGAAATTAATACATAAAAACATTGTGTTGCCTTTCACCTTATTAACAGAAGCAAAGACTATCTCTTGTTTCTAAATCAATTCACAGAATCACAGAGTCACAGAATAG
>Ga0065711_1033447_pt1 | contig 25484 bp, 9 predicted proteins | sample Hoacrofraction12_FD_59098 | JGI IMG/M metagenome (GOLD analysis project Ga0065711, IMG submission 59098) | Hoatzin crop microbial communities from Cojedes, Venezuela - Epithelial fraction 12 v2 (version 2) | ecosystem: Host-associated > Birds > Digestive system > Esophagus > Crop | place...
CAGGCGGGTCTTGAATATCTCCAGAGAATGAGACTCCACAACCTCCCTGGGCAGCCTGTTCCAGGGCTCCATCACCCTCAGAGGGAAGAAATTCTTCCTAATGTTCAGACGGAACTTCCTGTGCTTCAGTTTGTGCCCATTGCCCCTTGTCCGATCACTGGGCACCACTGAAAAGAGCTTGGCCCCCATCCTCCTGACACCCACCCTTCAGATATTTGTAAGCATTTATAAGGTCCTGTGCATATGGATGATAAGCGTTTGCCTCACTACAGTCTCATAAAAAACACTACCATTTTATCTCGAACCAGTTTCACGCCAATTCATTTTGCAAGAAAACTCTTATCCTCAGAGAACAGTATTTTACAATCTGCTCCACCTCAACCAACAATCCCCTCAGCAACTCTGTAGAAGAAACACAGACCATCAAATACTCAACACACTGTTTACAGCACATGGCTTTATATACCTGTAGTTCTGTTTTTTAAAGAAGTAGGCTACCTTTGATGTGGGGAATTGAAAATTAGTTCAATTTTGCTATAGCTTTAGTTTAATTTTGTTATATAACTTTGCATCTATGTTAAAGTAAGAGTTAAACACTGTTATTCAGTTTAGTTCTGCTCTTTGTAATCTTGCTAACAAGGACTGTTGTGGCTCAAATGTAGCTAACAAGGACTGCTTGCGAGACAGACGAAGAGAAACAAGGACTGCTAACCAGAACTTTGTTGTCTGAAAGAAGCAACTCTCCAGCTGAAACTGCTTCTGTGGTTTGGGACTCAGCCAACACAGACAACTCAGGAATTTTTGAGCCAAAGGTGAAAGCACACAGTGAGGAAGACTATGAGCCTTCATTGAGAAGACCCCCACAGACGACCACCAGACGACACTGCGCAAGTGCTAAAGGGGGGTGGAGTATGATAATGAATTCCTAGAAATAATTACAATAGTCCAGCCTATTTAGATAAGCTTTGTAATAAATAGGTGCATGCTTCGTGACTCAGTGTGCAAGTTAGGAGGAGCGATCCCCCTTGCACCCGGCGCCACAATAAACATACCTGCTTTATAACTCTCTGAGTTGTGAAGTTTGATTCCGCACGTCACCTTCTCTTAAATTATGATCAAAGAGTTTATGAGGATTTATGGCAGAAAAAGCTGTCATACCTCTCTGGAGATCTACCTCCCTCCGCAGCTTCTTGGCCTTCCCTCTTTACACTACTACGTGCATTACAGTAATACCTACTATCCCCACTTTTGGTCTTGTGGTGTGAAGAATTTGGAGTTTTGACTCAAGGAAGATGAAGAAAGGTGTACGGTTGCTGTAAAACAGCAGATAGTAAGAGTGAAATGATTATTGTTTATTTTAGCAAGCACAATCACAACACATGAATTGGATGCATTTTTGAAGGCATCAAGGAAGTGTGAATTTCAAGGAAGGACTGGAGGTTATTGAAGTACAGCAGTATTGTAGAATATTACAGCAAGCTGTGCAACTAAGTCATAAATACAGTAATAATATGGTTCTGCTTTCACTAACAAGTGCTGTTTATAAATAGCATTATAAATACAATTAGTTCTGAAGCTTACTAGAGGAAAGAGCAATCCTGACTTAGCTCTCATCTTTGCCTCTTTCAACAATTCCTGTACAAATGCAGTTGATTAATTTACAGTTGGTTTAAATACAATTAAGTTGAAAATCCTTCTGTAGAAGGATATACCACAATTTGAAAAGGACATGAAATCTGGGATGTTTATAGTAGAGTCTTAATTTTGTCTTTAAAAACATGTTAACTGTTTCAGCTCTTGAATCTAAATATAAATCCAGAGATGGTACTGCAGCACTTGCTGGAACGGAACAGGCAGGAGAAAGATCTTCTAAAATGGTGGAGTATAATATCTTCAAATTGAGAAGGGCCACCTTACCAGAGAGAAAAGTCAAGCTGCTAACTTAATAGAAAAAAAGTCTAGAACAAAAGGAATGACTAAAGGACTGTCTTATTTTTAGATAAATATTCATATGTGTGTGAATACACACATGCAAACAGCAAGACAAAGAACTTGGTGAGATTCAGGAAAGGATGAGACATGTCACATCCGTGAGGTACCTCAGAAGCTGGCTGTTTTTGATCACAGTATGGTTCTGTGCATAAACAGAGCCACAACCGTCTGTTGGTTAGGAATGAGTTTTTACAAGGCAGAGTCAACACCAACTATTGACCTTAAAAACGTGACACTTCATAGAGAAGTGAGCTAAACTCTCATACCTCATTCATAACTATTATTTCACCATTAATTTATCCTGTTTCCTCTGCACTCTTTCTGCACCTTCTGCAAATAAAATCTGCCTCCACCCACAGAAGAAAGATGTCATCAAACTAGAGAGAGGAGAGCCACGAACCCGGCTAGGAACTGGAGCACGTGATAGAAGAAGCGAAGGTAAGGGAGCTGGGGAGAACAGAAGTGTAAGGGAGGATCTCACTGCAGCCTTCAACTACCTAAAAGGGGTTACAGAGAAGAGCACACCATTTTTTTCTCAAAGGTGCGTGGAGGTAAGACACAATCATTGCAAACTGCAGCAAGAGTTTGACACAGAAGAGAAAACTCTTCACGATGAGAGTGGTTAAGCACTAGAACAGCCACCCGGAGAGGCTGTGGAAACAAAACTCTTCCCGAAGGCTGGACTAACTAGTGATGAAAGTCCCAAGTTGTAAACTCCCCCACTTTTGGTCTTCTTTGGTTCAAACCCCAACCAAACAGTTCTCTCAAGAATACTGAGTTCTCCGCCTGTCTTCTCACATCTCTCTCACCTTTTTCACATGAGCCCATCAAATATTTATTTCAATGAATGTTAATATCTCATCAAATTTCCTTAGGAACTTTCTGTTTTAATATTTTCAAATAACTTACGAGAGATGTCTTTCTATAACAAGAGAGTAACAACCTCAGGATTATAACAAAAAGCACTTGAATGTGCATGAAACTTTTGTTGCATTGTTCCTATTTCTGCTACATGAGAAAGAAGCAACTTCCCTCCTCCAAGTCTTTATTTTAAAAATCACTTTAGTACATTGTTTGATTTTCATAGCTACGATTGCATAACGTTACATAAGCGCATGGAGAAGGCAGTATGGAGGCATAAGTAAAACACAGCAAGTTGATAAAGACCCTGCAAAAGAAGAGACTTCTCTTGTTTAGCTTGCTCAGAAAACTAGCTTCACTATGAGGAAAAAGCTTTGTTACCACGAACCACTACTAAAGCATGTATTGTTTCAATAAATCCTTCCTAACCCAGAACTTAAACTGGACCGAGAACAGCCCTACAGAGAAGGACTTGGGGATACTGGGGATGAAACTTTAGGTATGACCCGGCAATGTGCGCTGGCAGCCCAGAAGGCCAACCGTATCCTGGGCTGCATCAAAAGCAGCGTGGCCAGCAGGTCGAGGGAGCGGATTCTGCCCCTCTGCTCTGCTCTGGTGAGACCCCACCTGGAGTCCTGCATCCAGCTCTGGAGCCCTCAGCACAGGAAAGACATGGAGCTGTGGGAGCAGGTCCAGAGGAGGCCACAAAAATGATCTGAGGGCTGGAACACCTCTCCTGTGACAAAAGGCTGAGAGACTTGGGGCTGTTCAGATTGGAGAAGAGAAGGCTCTGGGGAGACCTTATAGCAGCCTTTCAGTACTTAAAGGGGGTCTACAAAAAAGCTGGAGAGACTTTTTACCAAGGCCTGTAGTTACAGGACAAGGCAGAATGGTTTCAAACCAAAAACCAGTAGATTTAGACTGGACATAAGGAAGAAACATTTCACATTGAGGGTGGTGGGACACTGGAACATGTGGCCCAAAGTTGTGGAATTGTTCAAAGTCAGGTTAGATGTGGTTAGGTCAGGTTAGTTTGACCAGCTAGTGAAAGATGTCCTGCCCATGGTAGCAGCACATTGGACCAGATGATCTTTAAAGGTCCCTTTCAATCCAAACCATTCTATGATTCTATGGTTTAGTCTGCCGCAAGCAGTTCAGCATGTGATAGCACATTAGAACTTACAAATCAAAACATTTTGGGAACTTTCATAGAATCATAGAATACTGGACATCTTTAACTCGACCAGGTTGCTCAGAGCCCTGTCCAACCTGACCTTGAATGTTTCCAGGGATGGGGCATCTACCACCTCTCTGGGCAACCTGTGCCAGTGTTTCACCACCTTCACTATAAAAAAATTCTTCCTTATATCCAGTCTAAATCTATCTTCTTTTAGTTTAAAAACATTACCCCTTGTCCTATCACAACAGGCCTTGCTAAAACTTTGTATTATTATTTTTTAATGAAATAGAATTAATTATGAATAAAGAACAGTATACCATTCTTTGACTACATAGGGCTATTTTTGGATGCTTTGGGATAACTTATTTTCATTAATTCCATAACAAAAATGCATTTTTTTTTTAAAAAAAATACATATGAAAGGTGTGCAGCACTTACCCCGTTTAACAGGACGATTGGCTACAGTAAACATCTGCATGGCGATAGAAAAGTCTTCCAAGTTGTTTGTAAACTTGCAAAATGTCTTGAATTCTTCCAAACTGATATTCTAGAGTATCACAGAATTCAGATTAAATATAATGAATAATACATTCAAACACCAATAAATCTTATCTCATTAAATCTGGTGGGACCTAGTGTTTTGGTGTGATTGCCTACTCATTGTCAATATTTGTAGTTCTCAGTTGGCAAATTACCATTGTTCTTATTTGCATAAAATTCAAAAGCTGCAATAAAAAAAGCCTGTACATACAAATGAGGAAGCAAAACAAAGCATGCATATACCAACCTCTCCTGCCTCAATTCTGTCTTTCACATTCTGCCAGTAAATTTCATTGTTTTCCTCATCGGTGAAGTACAGTAACCATTCTGCAAAGTCTTCTTTTCTCATGACATTCAAACCCTTTGAAAACTTTATGAATTCCATTTCTTGGACTTCTGTTTGCAGATCTTCCATGAACCTAAGTGTAAACAGATATTATCCAACAGCTGATACTTGCATCAGTGCATCACTACTACTACCTTAGCAACTAAATGCAGTAGACACTAACTCTTAATCACAGATACTATCAACGTAATTGTTTAAAATGTCACTGGTTTAAATTTATCTGTGTGTGCAGATTTGTTTCCACGGCTGTATTTCAGTAATGACACCAGTAGGGTGCTCTCTAAGTCTGCATTCACAGATTGCTGCTGCTAAGATAATTTACAGATCCACTTGGCATATAGTTTTTACTAATGTGTAAAAATGTGCAGACAATGAGATAAAATGATTGGTAAGGCAATATTACAATGAACGAATGAAAAAGGACACGGCAACTAAAGGCCTGACATAGGATTTATGAAATTTCATATTAATAAGAGAGGAATGACAAGGTTGGAAAGTGCCGAGAAAGATGCAGCCCTAATAATCGCAAAGGTGAAAGAAAAGAGGAAACTTGAAATCATCACTGCAGGAAAAGATAACTAAAAGCCTCAAAGATTATAACTGCAAAGGGGTTTGGCAAATCAGTTCTGCTGTCACTAAATGAAAGATGGATTAGAGAGGATTACAACTGACATGTACAGAGTTCGGAAGAGCACAGAAAATGATGTTGCAGGTGTTTGGGAAGGTAAGAAGAGACCTGTCTGAAAAAGGAAGGGGTGAACATCAAGGTTTTTAGGAGACACACATTCTTTAAGGAAGACAAAAAAACACGTAGCATGGGAAGCAAGTAACAACCTGCAAGTACAGAGCTAGAATTGTAAGCAGCTGTAGCTTTGAGTTTCCCCAGTTTGGTCTGTGTGGCCATTACAATTCCTTCTGGCCTGATATGAATTTTGAGAAAGACAATACCGTGCGACCCGTTTGGTAATTTCCACCTCAGAGATGGGCCACTCCAAAAAAAAGTGATAATTTTAAATATAAATAAAGGCTAAAACCAGAGTGATGCTTGCCAGAATCCCTTGAGTACTTCAAAAGAACCCTGTTTTTTTGAGTGGCAAAAATTATTGACAGGAGAGAATCAAATACTCCTACATGGGGGCAAAGCAATTAGTTGGTGAAGAGGACAGCTAAGGGTCCACGTAGCAAATACCAGCAGAGACTCATTTGCTCATCCAGTGTTTGCACGGCCTCACTGGACTTGAGTTCTTTCCCCTGAAATTACGGCATTTTAGTCCACACAGCTATCTTTAGTTCTTTAATGAGATCACTTGGACAATTACTAGCTCGAAGCTCTGTGAAGTCTGTAAGGGGTTAGCTGAAGACCCCTGCTGCAGCATAAGCTCTCTCTTGTATTTTTGACTCTAATAGTTAGAGCTGCACATGCAAAAAAAGGGCCAACAAATGCTTGATGGCTCAGGACATGCAGGTAAATGAAAGTCTGACAGTGGAAGTGATTTTGAGCTTCGGGCTACAGTTTTATTAGGGTAATACTGAGGAGGTGTATGATACGCTCTCACATTTTATATGGTCATTTTTCTGGTCCAGTAAAGGGGGTTACAAGACTTCCACAGCACAGTCAAACACTGAGGTATATTCCTCCACAGTCCACTTTAAGACCTGACTCACTTTCAAGTCCCCTGACTCTACGAGAGGATGAAACACCGAAGGACCTGTTTGTGCCACCAGTGTGAAGGGGAGGCCCTGTTTAGACTGAATATTAGGAAAAATTTTTTGACTGAAAGAGTTATGAAGCATTGGAACAGGCTGCCCAGGGAAGTGGTGGAGTCACTGTCCCTGGTGGTGTTCAAAAAACGTGTGGATATTGCACTTAGGGATATGGCTCAGTAGGCATGGTGGTGATGGGTTGACAGTTGGACTTGGATGATCTTACAGGTCTTTTCCAACTTTAATGATTCTATGATTCTAAGAGCTTAGTTGCACAGCTTGCAAACCACTCCTCAGTTTTCAGACGCAGCTCCTGTCATTGTAACCTGGGAGGTAATGGCTGCCTCTGGCAAGCCCAGTAGCCAGTGTGTGCTGGGGAGACCTGGCAGAAGAAGCCCTGCCGCACCGCTGGCAAGAGTCGGCCTGGATCCTGGGAAGGGAGGTGGAGCTGCAGGGGAAGAGGATGGCATGGACCAGGCATGTAGACCAGGCATGGAGTCAGTCCGGTACAGACTGACTGGGGCCACTTGGCTGCCTTTTGGGAGCAGCCATCAATGGCAAGGAGCAGATGGTATCTGGGATGTGTGGCTTGTGCTTGGCTGAAGTCACAGCTGAGACCATGCAGAACAATAACTCCATCTTTGCCATTTCCAACCAATGCAACGTCTGGTTTGGGGGAGGACAAGCTGCTGAAAATGAGGTCACTTTCAGAAATATGCCTAAAATGTGGATGTAGGAAACGAGATACCATGTGTTTCATTTTCCTGGCTTTTAATCTATGAAAGGTGGACACATTTTGCAACAGACTTCAAGTCTGTTACTGAAAGTATGAGTTATTCACCTTTGGGAGCTAACTCTTGGTCATTTGCTGTACTGGAGAGTAGTCACAGGTGATGACAAACTACATGTTCTTCCACCTTCTCTAAACATTGCATTTCCTTAAGCAGAAAACCCTCAGTGACCTGGTCTCTAGGCATACCCCATAAAGGCAGGACAGCTGAAAGACCAAGCATTTCTATACGCCGAGGAAGAAGCATGTGGTCCACCTAGCCACACACATCAACCATCTAAAAGGTGCATCAAAGCCAAAGAAGGAAGTGAAGTGTTTGGCTGTGGCAATTTTGACATATGCTTCCTTCTGCACCCTCTTCTAGCTGGTCAGTGACTGAAGCATTGTATTTCCCCAGCCCCACTGTGGGTTTTTCATTGCTTTTCCTCAGGCTTGGGTTATTGCCCTTTCCAATTGCTCTGGGGCAATGACACTGCTCCCTACCTGTGGCACAACAGCCGGGCATCTTGCTGCGCTATGCAGATTGGGGAGTGGAGTGAGAATTATCTATTTAGGTACAAAAAAAAAATAATGGATATTTCATTTCAACTTGCTGGCTTGCTCCTGGCAAGCCAGAGTGGGAAGATTTCCTGACATACCAAATGCTACTTGGAGCAGCAGCTGAAATGTGTAATTTAAAATTTATATGTGATAGCCTCCCATATTACAAAAATTAAAATACTATGAATCATCGCATCAGAATTCTAGGTCACTGTTATTCCCAGATGTAAGAGTTAAAAATCCTAATGAGTTTTTAAAGTGAAAGTTATTAAAAGTTATTAAAAATAACTTTCTAGTTAGGAAGTAAAACTTGATACTTAAATGCCAAGACACCACTAGGGATAGTTGCTTTTGTATCTTCTGGATCACAATGCAATGAGTTTCAGCTGGAAATATCTTAAAACTTTCTCCAGATATTAGGAAAAACAAGCATAGGAATGAAATTCCTGCTCTCCCAAAGTCAGTGGGAGCTTGGCTGGAGACACTGAAGGGAGCCAGAATTCAACTACGGGAACAAGATTCTGATGAGCTCTACAGTTGAAAAATAATTACACTGGGAATACTCTTCTGCTATAGTAGCTTGAAAATAAAAGCAAGCCCTAAGTTTCCAAATAACAAAAAGGAAAGGTAAATCACATATTCATAAGATGGGGAAAAGGCTGGGAACAAACAGTACTTTCTTTAAGACAGCCTGTTCTATCCACACTCTCTAAAACACCCACGTTGAAGGCCAATGGCCAAATTTGCTATCATGTTACAACAGTATCCAGAAACCTTATCAGGATTTATCCCTCATTTTGTAATGTGCCGTACTATAGAAAGAGGGAGTCTCTCAAGACTTTTTGGCAACTCATCTTTAATGGAAGTGAAAATGTAATAAAAGTGGGGAGACCTCAGGAATGCAGCTATTCCCACTCCAGCCTCAGATGTTGCAATGAAGTGCTAGTGCTGTATTCCTTACAGCACACAAAGTAGTAGAATGAAACACAAAAGCAAAGGTTAGGGAAAGCTTTCCTTCCTATACCTCTTGACCTGAACTGAAAGTCTGTGCAGAGCTTTAACACTCTAATAGAGAACTGACCAATTCTTGTCGTGCTGATTTATAGGAAGGAAACTTAACAACAGTGGTGGAGATACCACCCCAGCATTTGTACTCTGCTTCGGCTACTCTTTGGACACTGAAGTCCTTTTGAAGACTTGATAACCCTCCCTGCACCAAGACTGTTGCAAACCAGCTGTAAGGCTGCAATCTGACTTTCAAAACTGAATATAGAAAATCTTAATAAGGGCTTTACCATTAACCTTTAGAGAACATTTAGATCTATGCCTGTAAATTCAGTTTTGCAAGGGGTAAGACTTAATCAATCTCACCATTTTCAGAATTACAGGCAAAACCCTCTTTGATTTACTGTCCTCAACGTTTCCCAACCAAGCATAATGAAACTATTCACTTTCATTTATAGGCTTTCTGTAGAAACTAATCAAGCTAGTCCTTCGCTAAATATAAGAAGGAAAGGAAGGAACAGATTTTTCCCAACATCATTACTAAGTATTTGGGAAATATTCAGATTCAGTTATGACAGGAATATACAGTCACGAAGCCAGACTTTGCTCTCATCTCCACTTCCTCACTGTCTGATCGTGGTTGCACGAGGTGTAATCTCCACATGTATTAGGGGTCTATATACATATACACACACACAGATACAAGCGTAGGTACGGAGACAAATAAGGAGGTAATCATATTCTATTTCTGCAAAGCAATTCCAAATCTCTAGATGAAAATCGCTGAAAATGTACAAGCTATCACCACAGCAAAAGCAGTACTGGTTGACGCAGCTGCCTGAAAGAGACCCTGCATCCATGCATTGGCACAAACACAGAACAGCACCAGACAAATGTCAGCACTAGCAGTGTGGTTCAGCCCGGATCATTCTGGTTTCTTCAATGAAAGGTTTCAAACGAAACATACTAAGGAATTCAAAATACTGAAGGAAAGAAATAGGACAAGTAGGGAAAAGGCAGCTTTTGTGTATGGTTATACAATTTGTGACCTTCAAGCTAAAGCAGCAAGTAAAAATGAAACCATAATTACAGAGTATTTCTGGTGTAAAATTCTATTAACTGATGAGAAATTTGGAAGCAACAAATCAGATAAGAAAATGCCATAAGATGGATATGAAATGTTGATTTTCTTTATAGGATTAAAAGATGCCCATTGTTTAACCATACCGGGAAGTATTTTTTGTAAGCCATCCCAGGAAAAAAATACGACAACCAGAAAGTATTTTGAATATTCTTTCCACACTCTCTGAGCTTTTTCTGTTTTTTTCCCCTTCAAGCAGATTGTAAGAGATTTAAGCTTGCTTGGGGACAGATTACAGAAAAAAAATAATACCAGTCGTAAACTATTTAGGGAGTGAATTACTGTCTCCCTTTTATTTGGGATTAGATACACTTAAACAAGATCAGTAAGGGACTTTTTCAGGGAAAAAAAAACAGTGGCTGTCAAGAAGAAACATTTGCTATACCTAGAAAATGAAATAGTTTTCTACTCAGAATTAAAGATAGAACATACAATATAGATAGAAATTAAAGCAAAAGTGAAACATTTTTTAGATGGAAAATACCCTAAATTATTTATGTCTCAAAAACCAGGGGAAACTGCTATGCATAAGAAAAAAAGCGCCTGAAATCCCAAAGAACTTCTGACTTCATGTTTGAAATCTAACATTCTGTAAGATGGGGCCTCGTACTAGAAGATGACATTACTGTTGAGGTGTAAAACTGAGTGGTGGTCATCTGAAACAGAAATTTGTTCAGGTCTTCTGAGAAGAAAGTCTTCCCTGGTTACAGCTTCTTGTATTAAATTTACCCCTCTTTGTTATATGATTTTAGGTTTGCTGCATATTTTTTTATTTTTTCTTAAACTGATACAGGAGAATAATGATTCCAGCTGCATTCGACCAGGAAGCACCACCTTTACCAGTGATCTACATGAACATGCTCCAGAATAATTTAAATTTCCTAACTTTTGCCAAGCTGTCGCTTTTGAAGTTGTGAATCATTATTAATAATTATCATTTTGTCCTTACGTTAAGGACAATACAACTGGCAAGAAATCATGTAGCAGTCTGGAGCCGAATAAGTGTTCTTAAGAGTCCTACCTCTTCAGAAACCACCTTGTTACTATGGGAAAGATATAGGATGGTGTGCTGGATTGCCTCCAACACTTCCAAGCAGTCCCTGCAGAACAAAGTGGGAGTCCCACCACCGCTGCTCAGCAGAGAACGAACAGGAGCAGCTTTGGTTGCTGTTTTGACTATGTTCTGGAGGACAGTGAGAAAAGAGCTTGACTGGTGTCACAAAATACCTATGAAAAGCTTACTACTTTACTTTCATACTCCCAGCAGCCCAAGGAAGGTTGAAATCTGATCTGATATTCTGTTTCACGGTCTCGTTCATTATGTCTTGTAAAAAATATCCTGAGTATTGTCCTTGTGTGTATCGCCTACCTATGATTTCCCAAAGAACCATGCACCAGGTGGAGACAGATGGAGCACAGCATGCTTAACCACTGCCCCTCCCTATAATCAGTGTGCCTCCGACATTCGGGGCAGTAGGAAGGGAGGCACAAGAGCTGGCTTACATCACCTCCACATTGCCTGGAGAGATGTAGACCATTTCCACTATCTGTGTGCCATCTGAATGCAAAGAAAGGCGAACAAGGTAAATTAATTGCCCTGATATATTGACTGTGGCTGTTCAACATGTTTCAAATGTTTCAACTGTGGGCTAAAAGGGTCGGACATCGTCGGTGTACATGTAGATACAGACGGTTGCACACTTACAAAAGGATTTTTTAACATCAGCCAAACTGAAAAGGAGGAAGCATGAGGAAAATGTATGTAAGTAATGAGGTGAGAACACTAGTCTCAGCTTTCTGAATTCCCATGTAAGTACAGTGAAATTTCACAAAGAAAGCATTCCTTTTTTTTTTTTTTTTAGTTTCAAGGACTCTACAGCACAGCAATATCTGTATATTTAACTAATGTGACAAGTTTGAGTGTGTCCTAATCAAACCTAATCACCCCTACTTTCTACTAGGTACTACACTGATCAATGGAAAAGCTTTCTAGGCAATAACTTGCAAAATGATAAAAGCATTTACCATCATTATTTTCTGCTTTTGACAATGATCTATGTCTGTACAGCTCATCAGTCATCTCTTGTAAAAACAGCACGGCACTTTGATCAAACAGCCAACAATAGCTTCCCGCGTAAGGTGAAATGTTATGAGAGGGCATCAGATAGAAATCACATTTTCTCTGAACAATAGAAACCCAGAAATGATGTGCTTGATTTACTTGCAAATAAAATCATGTGAAAGGTGATATCTTCACACAGGTTAAACAGACAGTGATCCTTTTATTCACCTTTCTGGGCGTTAAACAAACTTCACTGTCACGTTGCAACTGAGATGGAGTGTCTTAGCAGTGATAAAGAGGCACATTCCAGCTCTACGAAACATAACTGCCACTGTTGAAAAATTACCTGCATTAAACCTTACACTTATCCCAGATTTTAAGAGCAAGATGTGGGAGTTTGATTTTGATTACAAGCCTCTGTCTGTGTGGTAGGCAAAGGTCTTTAACCTACGCGTTCTGAATGTACTAGGCACATAGCTTCATCAATGTCATGCCTCATTGGGTCAGTGTAGGATTTTATCTAAAACCTGAGGCTTTTCAGTTTACACTGTATATGCAAACACAACCTTTTACTGGTGCTCTCTGCCTTTTGTTTCACTGAGAGGATCTATGGTATTTATAGAAAAGGGAGCTGGAGGCACCTTAAACTTATTTTACTTAAATTCCTGTTGAGTCGAGGTCTTCAAAAGAGAAAGGTTGTTTATTTGAAGACTGGTGTGTGCCAGAGCCAGTGGAGCTGAACACTTGTTAGTGTTAGAAAAATTGCCACTCTTCCTTTTCTACTCTGGCTTTCCTCAAACCTCTACTGATTGCAACAACATTCATTTTTAAGAGGACTGACACAGATTGTCTGCTTCTGAACATAAATTGAAGTAAAACATATTATCCCAATTAACGTTTGCAGTCTGTAAATGACTGATTATTTTTGAGGAAAGGTAATACTGATGTAGATAATCTTCTCTTGATGTTGTGCTACAAGACGTGTGTCAAGATTCACACAGGTATTTAGGCACTTAACTTCCATTTATCTCAAAGAAAGACTGCATTTGGATTCTGGGCCCAAGTTCACATAGCAAGATGTGTCTCAAGTTCATACTAACACGAGAAACTGATCTCCCAGGTAACCGAGATTTTTAACCAATTAAGTTGTGATGCTGTGTAGGTGGCGGTCATCATTACTGATTGAAATAAACATTAGAAGAAAGAATCACATCCAATTAAAACACTAATAGCTGATATCCGGTTGGGTTTTCAGGTCAAAAGCAAGCACAGCAGAACTTCATACTCTGATGTAGACAAGGATCAGACCATCTTTCTCACGTGTATATGATGTATAAACTGAACAATTCCCTACACCAGTCTTAAAACTTTCTACTAACTTCTGATTTTGCAAAGCTTGCAGTGAAATAGATGGGTATACAGCCTACGTTTCCAGGAGTAATGGCTGCTTCGTATTCCACTGCAGTTTCAGTCTGATGTGGTGTTTACCTCAGTTCTGACAGAAGTGCCACGAAGTATCTGCATAGTTCCATTGCAAATAAAGTTCAAAGGGTAAAGGAAAAGGCACAGGTAAAGTTTCAACAGAAGCCGGAATTTGAAGCAAGCAGAGAAGTTGCCTGTAGCCTACCATGATAGTTGTAATGGGGAGGGCATTGTCTCAGATTAGAAAAGCTTTTTAAATTGATTAGCAGTCACTTTTTTGGTGATTTGATCAAGAAAAATACTCATTAATTATATCGTCTTAAGGTATGCCATCATACAGCTGCCAAGAATTGTAGTCTCAACCCTCACGGTCTCCAGACCCATTGCTGCTTTGGAGTTATCATGGTGCTCAACTCCTCCTGCAGACAGCAGACCCCAGGAGCTAAATTAGAAGTTTAGTCATGCAAAATAATGAATAATCTCCTGGTTAACTTTCTGAATCAGCTCGGTGTGGGTTCAGATTAATGCCAGTACTGGTGCAAAGCAGAGGGGGCAGGAACAGGACTGGTTGCTGTTGGGCCTGCCTAGCTGAAAAAATACCTGAAAAACTCAGAATAGCGAAGTTTTTCCTTTCCTTCTTTTCCAAAGAAATGGACCAGCAACATGGTATTAACCCCACAGCTTTCCAGTTCTGCTCCCTATAAAACAAAACCCGGTATGATTAATTATCATGCATTGTATGATTATTAGTATCTATTCACCACAAATACGGAAATATTTATTTGAACTAGAATTTCACAAGAGATACTTGCAATTTAATGACAGTTCCCAACGCTATCACACAGGATTTCAGAGCTGTATAATTCTTTCACATCAACTGGTAATAGTGTATTACATGTTCTAAATATTCTGTGTGACAGATGAGTACAATTTACAACCACCTTCAGTGTATTTTATTACAAGAACGGAGAAGGTTGCTAGTTAAATCTTTAAAAAACCCTTATCCCTAGGTGAACAGAGGCTTTAAATAATGTTAACATCCTTGTAGAAAAGTTCTTAGCCAAATATTTCTACTTTGTTACAGCCATTTAAAAACAGGAATAACAGCCTTAAGAAATGAAACTAGAAAAATCCAAACATTCCCAGTGCTCTATTATAATATGGTCTTACAAAGCTTCTTGCAAATTTTCAACAGTAGTGACTTTTCTACACATTTTTTAAATCTGATGAAGAGATTTCTGCAGAAAATGGATGCACATTATTTCAATTCAACAGCATCTTTAACGAGCCTAAAACCACACATCATGCTGGATTTGTGTTCTATTCTTCTTTCAGCACTAGCATACTAGCATTTCTTTGACGCAACAAACCACTAAGCAACATGGAGATTTTTTTTTTTTTGTAAGTCCGGAGGGATTTCAACAAACTATTCTTATGACATCTAAATAGCCTCTGTGTCTTTTATCTGGTTGAAGATGTAAGATAAAAGACAAGAGTCTATTCATAAGATTTAATACTAACGGTTATTTAGCTTTCAGCATCATCAATAACAAGTCCCATTAGTCCACTCTGTGTTTCATGCTTACTGCATATGTGACACAGTTATTTTACAGTTAAAGAGGTAACATTCCTCATTCCTACTGCAAGCTACAATTCACTAAATGACAGTGATACGAGTTATGTATGAGTGAACCTAGAAAAAAACTTGTCAAGCCATATGCAAACTGTACTTATTGAACTTTTATCATTTAACTGTAGGCAAAGAATATTTAAATACCCACAAGATCCATCATTCTAAAGTTTAAACCTTCAGATTACTGTGAAGACTGATGCATAGACATTGGTATATGCTTTTTTGAAAGTCAAAAGTCAAACATTCATGTATGCTCTATTTTAAATTCAAATCCAAACTATTTATGTCAAAATGCAAAGTTTTCTAAGAAGAAACAGAGAAGAATCCACATATTTCTCACTGCAGTGAGATTCTAATCTACTTTGTGTTTTTGCTTAATGTTTACATTTGAAAAATGCAAGAAATAAATTTGCTGATGTAATTTTTAAAACTGAACTAATGATTACACAAGTTAGTGCTTCCAATTTAATTACTCCATATCAAAATCAGTGTTGTATTGAAAACAAACTGAAAAATTAGGTTTAAAGTAACCTTTTAAAAACTAAGCCTGTGACAGAAAAAGTTTTTTTCTTTTATTCATGTTTCTCTAATCACAGGCTAGCAGAAGACACACAAACAATACCTATCTCATCTCACCTAAGATGACAAAGCCTATCCCTGGATTTATAACAAATATGTACCTACTTGTTGGCTACCCTCTTTATCAGTTGAAATTCCGAAGTGGTATTGGCAGATGTCCAAACACTATGCTAGTGAGAGTTAAATGTATTTTAAACTACAAAACAGGACATTTCTTTAAAACAGAATATGCAATAGGAGACCACAGAGACTACAGCTTAAGGGTAAAATTTCAAAAAATTGCTTTTCCTAGAGTTAATGCTATTAAATGAAAGTACATGTTAGTACATAATTCCTTTTTGTCCACAGAATCATTAGGAGCTTTTGCTGTTGAACTGTATAAATTAGTACTGACATGACAAATCTCTGTTAGAAGATAATGAGAGCTCTATTAAATATTTCCAACACCTCACCCTCCTGAGCTTATGTAAAAGAATAACTTACATTTGGAATGTCTCTCTTGGCAATGAGAATAAAACTGTAACCTAATCCTTGAGCTCTAAAAAGGACCAGACTGGTAGCTTTGAGTCACAGAGCTACTATCTAAATTGAGTGAAAGTTTGTATTCTGGTGTATCTGGTGGCTTCAGCCCCGGGAGGGTGCACCACAGCAGCATTTTGGGCTGTGTGCTTTACAGAAAGCTGAGGCATAGAGCGGAGAAAGGATGGCGATGTTCTAAGCCTCAACTCGACACAAGCACGGGGTGCGGCAGGGACATGTATCTCAACTGGGAAACTCAAATGGGTTTCACGGTCCATTAGTTCAAAGAATCCCAAAGACCGAGCTCTGATGCCACACAAGTCTGTATGAACTAATGAACGCGTGTGTACATATTACAAACATAGGCTTATTTTCCTAAAGTAATATTAACATCTCGTACACTTCTCAAAAGCACCGTGAACTACTGAATTACGCAATTATTCCTTTTTAAGGAAGATCAGATAACGCAACATTTATTCCTTATTACAGACTGTTAACATAGAAGCCTGATGCTGCAAACACTGAGTCATAGGCACAGACCTATCTAATCCTGTAGCTCCCCTCTGAGCTTCTGACATTGAGGACCTGATACTGCAGCAAGTAGCAACAAGTGCCACTGAGAAGAAACTTATCACACAGTGAGACAGGATTTTCAGAATAATGTACCTAACTGATATTCAAAACTCATCTGAAATGTTAGTAGACTTACTGTCTCTAGATTCTCACTGCCTTTCATTGCAGAATTTGCCTGAGGCATGACTGCAAAGCATTCATCATGATTAAAATCTGTAATACGTTCCTTGTTCTCTTACTTGCTTCCTGGGAGATGGTATTTGCTGTGCAATGTCTTGTTTTGATAGAAATTGTGAAAATAATACATATTTTGGATTGAATTTTTTTTTGTTAAGATAGAAGGAGAGTGAATAGATGGAGAACAAGGGCAGAAAAGAGAGGAGGGTCAAGGAGACCCTCTCTGTTGCCTAGAGAAGCTGTGGCTGCCCCCTCCCTGGAAGTGTTCAAGGCCAGGCTGGATGGAGCTCTGAGCAACCTGGTCTAGTGGAAGATGTCCCTGCTCATGGCAGGGGAGTTAGAACCAGATGATCTTTAAGGTCCCTTCCAACCCTTACCATTCTATGCTTCTATGAGAACAATATCTTAGTTTCTGTCCACTAGTCATGTCCCAGATGAGGACTAAAGGTGAGACTAAATCTATGCAAATTTTTCTGAGTCCACTACTCTGAAATGCTCTTTGTTTTTCAACTGCAAGGTCAGTCAATTCATCATGCCAGGCTTCTATCCCTGGAGGCAATCTAGACTTCAGTCTAAGCAGCCTAGCCTTAAAGACTGCTCAAGAGCATCCAGCTTTCTGCCATTTTGAGAGTCTCCAAGATGCTGGGATATATCCTACAACTCAGTTCTGGGAAGAAGGTTTAAAAGACGCATCCATTATGAAATTAATCCTGCCAGGCCAAGCACACCCATTTGCAGCATGTGCAAAACTCCTGGCTCTCGGTGTTAAAACCGATTCAGATGGACTGTGACCAGTTCCCCCACTCTGCTGTCCAAATGCGTGCCCAAGCAGCCTGTGTCTGGGTTGCCACTCCAAGTTTTGGTTTCCACAAAATACCAACGGAGCATGCTTATGTGCACCATTTCCAGTTTATTCTGATTAATTTTACAAGCAAATGCGCTAGGTAGCCTTCAGAGATTATGACCAGATTCCTACTGTTTTGAATCAAGGACTAGAGCTGTTAGCGCAAAGCCAAATCACGTGTCTTTCCTGGCCTGTCAGGAGCCTACACTGCTATCTAGCTTCTCTAGCTATATAAAGTGCTTCAGACTAGGTTAAGTAGCAGAGACTACAGGAATAGCCTTGCCTCACATCTTTGCAATGGAAAGCAATGCTACTGTGACCAAAACGGGCTTCCAGATGAATTCCTCATGGGAGAGATTTTTGCTACCCAAGCCATATTCAATGGTCTTGCAGAATGGGTACCTAGAAAGACGTCTGAAAGCATTTTTCTTTGTCTCTCTTGTGGTTATAATGTCATCAGATCACATGGAAAAATAAAATAATTTCCTCCTCCATGAGGTAAACAATGACCCAGCAGTTTTTTAATAGCTTAATATTTTGATGCCACATGGCTTGGTTCTTTCTGGGTTTTACTTGCCTGGAGAGTTTCTTTTAAAGCATGCAGGAACATCATCTTGATCTAAAGTATCTAAAAGCTTTCCAAAATAATTCAATGTTAATCTGCTGATACAGAACATATGCATTTATGTTGGAGAAGATAGGTCAAGAAAAAACATGCATTCCACCTGAACTGAGAGGTGACAAGATTAATGACACACTCTTTTGGGGAGGGATATTAACATTAGTCTTGGACCAGAGTCTTGCAAAATTTGCTGTGCTACACCCCTGTCACAGAGTATTGCTGCACTAGAAGAGCATAGCTCTCAGCCACCACCTTCTTCCCTTCAGTTTAGGCAGTCTTTGGTTATTCCGGGACCAGGGCTTTGCAGACTTTGAAGCTATGGATAGAAAACTTTAATTAGAAATTCTAGGGGAGCAGATGGGCAGGTTATGACTGACTGCATAGTCTCTGTGGCTCAGGAGATCAATTGCAGTGCTGCAATGTCTGAAGGCCCAAGTGTAAAACCTTGTGCTGACCAGCTAAGTGGTGATAAATGTGTGAATGACCAATGCCATTCATCTCTCTTAGGATGAAAAGAAAAAAAAAAAGAGAAGTAGACAGGTTAAAACAACTGATACACAATCAATAGGAAAATATCCACTTCTGGGTCTAAAAGTATACTGCTTACAGTCAGACTGAATTTTAGCTGAAAAGTTTTCTATTTAAAAGAGATTAACAGTCCCCAAGTACTAGTTAAGTGTTTTAAATAAAACATGTAAATGAGATACTTTGTATGAAAATGTGTTCATTATGGAATCCAGAAGCATGTTTAATCATTTGGAAGTGAGACAATACACATATTATTTCCCAACATGAATTCCATTTTAAGAACAAATACAGAACATTCTGTATTGCCATTCCTTTCCGAGCGATAAGTAAAATTAATTTCTAAGTTTCACCAGTACACAAAGCATATTAAATTAGTGGTATTGAAACTACTTGATAACTCATTAATCTAAATTGAAGGGCCCAGGAGCAAAGTCCCTGATCTAGACGACTGGGCTGTACAGTAGATATCTGCAATCATTAGCGTTGTTTTCACTACCTGGACACTAATGCACATACCATGTATTCTTTTAAGGAACTCAGAGCATTAATACAAAAACAACTAGTGCTGTTCACTGGGCAACACCTTTTTCAAAATACACCAAACTCTTCTAGCTCATGCCCTTTCCTATAACACTACACCACTTCCAGGCAAGGAGTCTGCCCCTCCTCTTCTGTGAAGCATGGTCAGATGCTCAGCTGGATGTCTCACATGAAGCAGAACAGCTGTGCTAGGAAGCCAGGTGCAAGCATTCCCTCTGGGCTGTGGCAAGATGGGTGAGGTGAGATAAGTCACTGCCTCTGTTGACTTCTGCACCATTTGCTCCGGTCTAGTCAGAAAGAACCAGCTCGCCAGTCTTGTACATCTGCCTGCATCTCTCCTTCGCTGTGTGCAGGCATGCCTGTGCTATGAGTAAATCAGATTGCCTGCTCTGCAAAAGTCAGCATGGAACTTCCCAAAAGACTGGGCCAGTTAAGGCAGGTCGTTTTTTTTTTTTTTAAATAAAACAGCCAATTTCTTTTTTAAATTATAATATTGGAAAAAGAAAACAATATTGGATTTTTTTTTTAATTATGATATTGGAAAAAGAAAATCCTTCAGCTGAAATACATTTATCTGGATAACCAAGTCCACTGCAATCCCATTCAAAGGCCATTACTAAGTGTTGAAATTCTGAATTTTAGACGTGCAAGCCAAAGTATCAGTAAAAGAGGCAGAGACACAAGCACCTGCGAGCACAGCAAATTAACTCCTTTTTCTTTTCCTAACACAGTATCTCAAGGAGTACTGAGTGATATCTCCATACAGTAAATGAATGACTAGGACCTCTGTCTACACACTGGACAAGGAACATATCTGGATATACTTGGTGGTTAAATAAAGTTGCAGATTACCATTTATACCTTATTTTCATAAGTCAAGAGACATTTTCCATCTGGTATCAGAGACTGGGGTTACCTCGAAAAACCAGCAAACTCATAAGCAAATTGTAGAAGTTGAGTGGAAATAAAGAACTATCCCAAACACCAAACTTCTGTTGCAGTATCTCAGCTTTCAAAGAACATAATCAATTTAAAAACTTTAAAAAAACTTTGTATTTTCTAAAAATTTATATTTTACCTGCTTTGCTTGAAAGTAATACTATGATGGTCACAATTATTAAAAATAAGGGGCAAAAACATATGCACTGACTACATTGTGTAGTCAGATTCACTGCTTATAATCAACTTCTTTTGTGAGAGAGAGACAGAGACAGGAGAGAAAATAAAAATCAGAAGAAAAGTGATAATGTGGACTTTGCCAAGCAGAAATATAAAGACCAGAAGAATTTCAAGATAGCTGTACTCCCCAAAGCTATTTAATTCTTCTTTTGAACAGACTATAATTACATTTATAATCTGCTAAGAAACTGCATTAAATATTTTCTGGTTACAATAACGTCAGATTTTTCTCAATGGAGAATTCTGAAGACAAAATTTGAAGCAAGATAAAATACAGACATTCAGGCTCGGGTATTTAATTAGCTCTCAATAAGCTTATGTGTTTATAACTAAATCTGTCCAACTGTATCAAAGTTTCTCTGGAAATTTTATACTATAGCTGTGCATTCATGCAGAATAAAGATGCTTTTTCTTTCACTGTCATGGCAGCTAAGTCTCAACTGAAATTGGTTTTGAGGAGCAGACAACCCTATTAATCCCACCTATTTTAATCTGGTGACTGATGAAAAGATTCAAAAAAGGAGATGGTTGTTAGTCAGTCAGACAATTTCTAACTGTACTCTGGATGCATACTGAGGGAGCAAAACCTTTATGTATCAGAAGACAGTTTGTGTTTATGCCTAGTAAATATTAAAGGTTTTAGCAATGCTGTCACTTCCATTTTTTCCCCAGGCAGGTGAAAAAGTAAAGAACACAAGCTGAACCAACTCTTTGTAGACAAAAACTGCTGATGCATGATAGGTTTATAAAGCAGAGCCCTGTATAAATTTCTTATAAAATGCTTCCAACACGAGCAGTCACTGCCCCAGGCCTAACTACCCATTTTCAGTTTATGACTGAAAGCAAGTCTGTAGTGAGAAAAATATACTTCAGCTACACCATCCAATTTAAGCATGCAACAAAAGTAGTGCTGCTGATGCATGCAGCATCTTACAGTAACAGATAATCCATCTGCACTCTCCCCCTCCTTCGCTCCAGTTCATCAGCTTCTTCTGAGGTGTTTTCAGTGTGCTCAGGACTTTCTCCTCTCTGTTTTCAGTCTCGTTCAGTCTCATCCAGGCTAAAGAACACTTTGTCTCTGTGCTATAGACTGAAGAAGAGATGGCAGCTGGCAAAGCCTCCGCCTGGGGAAGCAGGCAGGTTGCAGTGGCAGGATTCAGGGGGCAAGAGCCAGAAGACAGCAGGAATTTACCTGCCCCTTTCATTGACGAGATGTACCTGCCATTTGCTACTGGGCTGCAATCCAGTGAAACTTCTAACCCAGCTGGAAGATCATACTCTAAGATTGTTTCTTCTGGTCTGCGTCTACACCACTTCTTTCTGGAAGTGGACCTAGCTGAATTAATCCTTGCCTTGGTCACCTCAGTGACAGTAATTACATTTCAAACCACTCAGAATAAACTGGTATTACTGCAACAGCAGCATCTATGTTTTAAGGTATCAATTTCTGTTCAGAAAGCCACCTTTTCTCATATGGCAATGCAGAATTTTTCCTGAGTTTTTCGTAAGTAAGAGAGAGTCACTTTGAAACAGAGGCTTACAGAAACTAAGTAACGGAGTGACTACACAGTATTGAAATACATTAATTGCATACATTTCATCAGGAGATTCAGAAGTGACAAACATTTCTCTTCCCCAGTCAGAAATTAGTTGATAAACCATGCACTTTCATTTAATTAAAGCAGTAATACTGACGCTTATATACTTATGTAAAAACTCTGAAAAAATAACAAAGTTCACAGGAAATATGACAATGCTTCTGTCAAGATAAATGTATCTCTATTTTCATACCCGAAACACTGTTTCATCTCCAGCTGTTTTCAAATCATCTTCCTTCCCAATGATTCTCTGTAGCTGTATTTGTTAAAACATGAAAAAAAACCACAGGAAAATTACAAATTTGGTCTTATAAGAGACTCCTTTTTCAGAAACTTGCATTAATTTCACCTTTTCTTAATTACACAGTCATTAAGTTTCTGAAACGTTCTCTAGTCATGACAGAGTATTTGCATACTTAAGGATATCTTGCTGTTCAGACACACTTCTTCCAAGGAAAGTTTTATCTACTGCAGTTAATACAGCCAAGCAGAGCATATGCATCTACCTCCTGCAACCCAGCACTTACTCTATTTTTAGAGGTGATTTTCTTGCACTAGAAGCTTAGCATTCACTCCATAGGATTTTGAAACTCAGTGGTATAACATCAAGGGTCATTTGGGAAATAAGAACTATCCTGTGATTTTCCTGCTGTCCTCCTAGACAGCTTTGCATAGTTCTGCTACAGACATGATCTTCTAGACATGAAAAACGTACCTGTTCAAATGAGGTACTATACGACTAACAACAAAGAATAATTTAATTAAATATGCAAACATATTTTCAGAACTGGCATTAAGCAGAACGCGGTTTGAGTTTCCCCTCCACCCCACCAATAAATGAATCTTGAATGTATTGCTAAGAAGATTTTTAGCATTACTGAAATGACTCACATTCAAAAACATAACCTCCACTGTCCCAAGCAGAGCTTTAAGGTAATACAGAAAGCGCATTAATTGCAACACCTCAAGCATATCTCAGCTGCAAGGTTTCTTTGACTGTATTTTAGCTTGGGAGGTCAACACCGCCACAAGAATAAGTGATTTAATACAGCACAAGGTATACCTACCTTTCACAGACATCTGCATGAATCCTCAAAAGGTCAGCAAAAACGAAAAAACACGGGACATTACATTTCAGGTATAGATATGGACAGACACCGATCACTCTGGATTTGGAGACTTTATGAAAGCTTTTAAAGCTCAGGGATTTTGAGGCTTCTGGTTTGCTTCTCAAGCGTTTCTGAGTGATTCCTCACACTGCCCATTAAAACTGGGGAAAAAAATCCATAACCAAATTTGCACAGCCATTATTTCATGGGGTTTTCAAATCCCTTCTTAGGGCTTTATTTATGTTGCTCTTTTTTTTTGTTAAGTTGTTCAGAGAAGCAATATGGGCTTGTAAGTAGTGAGGAGGAAAAAAACCCACTGTTTGTGCTGCCAATGGTCTTTCCTTGGCCTCCAAATTTTGCTAACACCTGATCTGTTTTTTTTTGAGTCTCAGTTTTTGAGTTCCTCAGGATAGTTACTTTCTATTAATATTTTTCAACGGCATGCGTTGATAGTATTTATCAAAATAAATACTGTAAAATAAGACAATTAAACAGTAACAGTTCTTCAAGTTTCTGCAAATCCTTTTCATTTTTGATCACTTATAAAACAATTGACTAGTACGGTAAAAGCATTATGAATTTCTTCACAACAAAACAGCAATATAGAGCTCTGGATAAACCCACAACTGCTTGTCCATATTCTCACTGAAAAATTAATTTTTTTCTTATCTGAAAAATCCATCTTTTGCTCACACACAAGATATACAATTGAAAATACTTTCCAAACAAGAGGAAATAGGATTTTTTTCTTCTGGATTTTATTTTTAGATTACTCTTAAAAAAATCTGCAGAGACTACTAAAGAGCACACATATAGAGCATAATTTTTTTCACAAGTGTTCTGGAAGATTTAGTTTATTGTTTTCTTACACTGTATGTAAATCCTTATAGTGCTTGAAACTATTTCCAGTAGTTTGCAGATTTTTTCCAGCACAATGTAGCAACTACTACAGAGGGAGAAGAATTCTGCCCTTGAGAAATGGACTCTAATACTTAAATGCTCCATGTAACATTTATCTGCATTTAATATTTATATCTGTACATCATTGGAAGATACTAATGGCTAATTCAAAGATACTGAGACCTATTACGCACAACTGATGCCTCTTTAGTAAAGACAGACAAGAAGTAATCTTTTCTGAAGAAGAAAAGAGCTGGCAGAAAGTTACGTCAGTCTTAAAAAAAAAAAAAGGTGATTTTGCATCTTCCAGTTGTCTGAGAGAGATCAGTGCTTGTGGACGCTCTAGGACAGGCGTTCTGTACCGAAGCACCACAACTGCTGACAGTGTTGGGTGCTGGTTCATTCAGCCCTCGATGAACTCTACAAGTTTTTTGCGGCATCTGCCATCCAGGACAAGTGTATAAAGACAGTCTACTCAGAAAGTCTAAATCACATAGCTCGTGCATGTGCCACCAAAGTTACTCCATTTGCAATAGTTTCGAACTGTCATTAAATTTACCTAGAAATCTTTCACCAGGACAGAGGTAGGGAAATTCCTCACTTGCTGGGGATTTTGGGATCTTTGGCAGCCTTATTCTTGATGGGAGGTCTCAGATTAACATGTATGGGTTATTATGTGGATGTCTGGAAAACCCCCTCACCAAGTCTCATGTGAATGGCTTGGAAGAGCAGAGTTCACAGAAGTATCTTACTGTCCTCAGAAAGATGCAGATAATACGGCTTTGAGAAATGATTCTTTGCACTCTGGCGGGGGCTGATCAAAAGATGGCAACTAACACCTGTGAATATGTAATTTCTACTACACCTTCTTCACCTTGGTGTTGCAGGGCAAAGCAACAAATCCTTGCAGATGCCCACCTCAAAATACAGATTCTGGGCCCTAATACTGAAACGCCTCTGCCACCTCAGCCTAGTGGCAGAGCTGAAGGAAGAAGTGGAGAGGCTGAGGAGCATCCGGGAGTGTGAGAGGGAGATCGACTGGTGGAGCCGCTCCCTGCCCTCCCTGAGGCAGAGGCAGCAGGAGGCGGCTCCACAGAAAG
>Ga0065711_1033448_pt1 | contig 25480 bp, 11 predicted proteins | sample Hoacrofraction12_FD_59098 | JGI IMG/M metagenome (GOLD analysis project Ga0065711, IMG submission 59098) | Hoatzin crop microbial communities from Cojedes, Venezuela - Epithelial fraction 12 v2 (version 2) | ecosystem: Host-associated > Birds > Digestive system > Esophagus > Crop | place...
CAGTCCCCTCATCATCCTTGTAGCCCTCCGCTGGACTCTCTCCAGTAGCTCTTCATCTTTCTTGAACTGGGGAGCCCAGAACTGGACACAGTACTCCAGATGGGGCCTCAATAGGGCAGAGTAGAGGGGAAGGAGAACCTCCCTTGACCTGCTGGCCACACTCTTCTTAATGCACCCCAGGAACCCAATGGCCTTCTTGGCAACCAGGGCACACTGCTGGCTCGTGGTCAACCTGTCATCCACCAGCACTCCCAGGTCCCTCTCTGCAGAGCTGCTCTCCAGCAGGTCTGCCCCAAGTCTGTACTGGTGCATAGGGTTGTTCCTCCCCAGGTGCAGGACCCTGCACTTGCCCTTGTTGAACTTCAGCAGGTTCCTCTCTGCCCAGCTCTCCAGCCTGTCCAGGTCATGCTGAATGGCAGCACAGCCACTCTATCTACCACTTCTCCCAGTTTGGTGTCATCAGCAAACTTGCTGAGGGTACACTCTAACTCTTCATCCAGGTCATTGATGAAAAAGTTGAACAAGACTGGGCCCAGTACTGACCCCTGAGGGACACCACTAGTTACAGGCCTCCAAATAGACTCAGCACCACTGATCACAACCCTCTGAGCTCTGCCATTCAGCCAGTTCTCAATCCACCACACTGACCTCTCATCTAGCCCAGACTTCCTGAGCTTCCCTAGGCAGATGTTATGGGAGACAGTGTCAAAAGCCTTGCTGAAGTCAAAGTAGACAGCATCCACTGCTCTCCCCTCATCTACCCAGCCAGTTATGCCATCATAGAAAGCTATCAGATTGGTCAGGCATGATTTCCCCCTGCTGAATCCATGTTGACCACTCTTGATAGCCTTCTTTTCCACTTCTGACAACCTCCTTTTTTCCAAGAAAGGTAAAACAGATACAGAAAACCATGAATGGCATGCAGAAGGTGAATAACAAATTACTGTTTACTATTTCTATGGCATATCCACCTTGTATTCTTGAAAATAGTGAAAATTACCCGAAGTTCAAATCACAAGTACATAACCTTAGATCCTACTCGTTGTAATAATTTTACAGCAACAGAGTCTGTGAAACCTAAACTCTAAACAGGAGAGCTTATCATGTTTTATGTGTGCTGCAGCTGCCATAGCACTGAGCACAAGTGAAAGTTAAAAAGCACAAGCTTACACTCTAAATCTAATAAACTGTGTTACCACGCAATTAATGAGAGGTTTCAGGAACTCAAAGTATGACAATTTTATACAAGAGTTTACACTAATTGTGTGGTTGATTTATGTACTAAATTGGTATATTAGTTAGTTGTGAGGAAAGAGAAGCAAAAACAAGACAGGTTTGCATGGTACTTTTTGAAGTCAGGCCAGGGAAATACATATAAAATTTAGGTTACTAGATTAGAAATCTGCTGCTCATTAACTTTTCTCTACAGCCCTTCCCCAGGTTAATTAGAGAACAATTTTTGCAAGTCAGAATTTTTGAAAAATACCATAGATCATAATCTCAAACGTCAATTCTGTTGCTGAGATGGAAAAGAATCCTTTTCTTTACTATGCATAATCTTTTGTTAGGGTAATAGGCCTAGACAAAAAAAAAAAAAAAACAACACATAAAAAAACCCAGAAAACAATGTAAATGTTGGGAGGATATAATTTCTCAAGGCCAACTGTTTTGATGTGATCGAACTCTCACTTTTGTTCATTTATCTGCTTTAGTGGGTGTATAAAGTATGTAATCTTCTCACCAAGTTCTGTAAATATAGATCATAAAGTTCATTATTGCTGAACATTAAGGGAGAATGTATGGCTCACTAGCTAAAAAAGACTCCAGTTGCAAGGCCATTGGCATACTTCCATTCTTTCTCTTTAATGTTGGCCTGCATTTATTATCATTTAGTTACTTCAGGCTTGTTGCAAAATGTGCTATTGCACCAAGGAAAGGTAAACCACACGCTTTCTGTCAAGACCTGTTTGCCTTCAGAAAAAAATGGCAGTAAAATGGAGCTCTTTGCTGTAGCAAATACTTACAAGCAGTCTCCAAGTCATGGACAGTCTTCCTTCACAAAATGGGTGAGACTGTTAAAGAACACACCTGAGCTAATTAAAAAAAAAGGCAAGCCTTGTTCTGTTCATTAAAACATGTTTGATTTAAATGGGCAACTTTCACCTCCAATGTGCTCTGACAGTTCACTCATTTTCAAAGACAATGTAGGAGCATCTCAGTCCCAGTGAAAAGGTAGCTGACACTTAAAGCCGTCATATTTTTAGATGACTGATTTTACCAGCAGTATGCCTTCCATGGGGGAAAAAAGAAAAGTATGCATATTAGAGTATTTTAATCCTAAAGGATGCCATATTTGCAGCAAAATTCCCTGACAACCAGGACATTTTTGCAAGTTGTAGGGTCAGAACAAGGAACTGGGAGGAGATCTGTCAATACAATTGAAGATAGCATCTCCTCTCCACAGATACTTTCCAAGGGACATTTTCCATATCTCTTAAATGATCCTTCATCAATATCTGGGAAAGCTGAATCACCCATCAGAGGTTCAGCTGTAGACAAGACAATACAAGACTCCATGCTCAGCAAATCTTTGGCATCCTTGTTGCAACTATTTGGTGTACAGTGTTGTGGAGAACATTTGTTTCACTTTGTGCCATAATTCTTTTTCATGTCTGTGAAATACCAGTTGTGAAGGCCTGTGCAAAAATGAAAACAATGGGATACTACTTGTCCAGATGGCCCCTCTCAACAGCAGCAACACCCAGTCCTGACAGACCAGAACTTCAAATCTCACGACTATCTTCTGCTAGCTGCTCCTGAGGTGCAAACGCTACAAACCCTAACAGTCCCCAGAAAGGATGTGAAAACACCTAGTGATGCAGGGGACAGAATACAGGGCAAGACTCAAGAGCCTCCAGCTGGTCAGGGATTCATCAGAGCTTCCCCCTAAAGGGGAGTATATATCCCCCTTTGCAGCATATATCAGAACATTGACTGATATTTGAGGGCACTTTATCCACACAAAAACCACTCTGTAAACCATACAAATCTGTTATGCTTTGGCTGCAGCCGGCAACAAAAGTGCCACACGGCCGCCCCTCCCCCCACTGGGGTGCGGAAAAGAATGGAAAGAAACAGGCAGATACCGGTGGGTCGGGATAAGGGCAGTTTAACAGAACAGCAAACAAAGGGAACAGGAACAACAACGATACAGAAAAGGGGAAAACACAACACAAACCACACAACCCACAGAGCCGCTCTCCTGAACCGCCGCGGCCGCGCGCTCCCGAGCCGCGAGTGAGTTCCTGCCTGCCCAGCTTCCCCCTACCGGAACCCAGCATGACGGCACATGGTATGGAATATCCTGCTCTGTTTGGCCAGGTTGGGTCAGCCCGCCTGGCTGTGCCCCTTCCCGGAGTCCGGTGAAAATTAACCCTGTCCTGGCCAAACCCAGGACAAAATTTCAATTAATCATCATGGTTTTGTGGAAAAATTCTGTACCCAGGTTCTCTCATGATATCCCCTCTAGCAGTGCAAATCCTGGTAACAGAATATGTGTGTGGTTGGCAGGGGCAAGGGTGTTGTTTTGTTTCACTTTTTCTTAACTTCTGGCACTGATCTGAGGATCTCCTGATATATGCTGCTGCAGAAGGAAAACATATAGCAGAAATATAAAGCATGCCAGCAGTCCTCACTTAGTACTGCATAGGAGCTGGCACAAAGCTAGCAGAATCAATCTTCTTACATATTCGGGAGAATCTCAGTTGCTCTGCTATCCTGCAGATCTTGGCCTTCCAGCCATTACAAAGACAGTGAAAAGACACCACCACTTCTTCCCTTCAGGAAGTTTACGTTGAACGAGGCTGAGAATCCAGTGCACAAATTCAGGCACACAATCCATTATTTAATCATATGAAGAGGTTTTTGTGGTTCTGCTACTGTTTTAGAAAAGAGCCCTATAATCACAGCTATGACCTGCCAGCCTTAACAGCTCTAGCCTGTAGACTTCTACCCTGAATGATGCAATAACTACTTTTTAGATGGCAGTGGGGGTCTTTAAAATCCATAAAATGCAATTATTGGTGCTACATCCTAACTAGTTATATGTTATTGGACATACATTATCGCAAACTGCTCTTAAAATGTGATAAACACTTATGCTGTAAAGAAGTTTATAGAGGAGTTCAGTAAAGTTGTAAGCAGAAGCACAATAATGACTGCATACTGCATAGCCTAAATGGACTGCTTGGAGCAAAGCTAGCTGCCAGCCTATTTTTCAGTGCTATCCATTAGAGTTAGCTTCACTACAGCATTTCTGTTTTACTGCCACGGTAGAGAATACAAAGTAATTTATAGATCCATACCTTTGTTCAATTATCTGTACAAACTAGCTTCACTAGAGATTCTCCTGTGCTTTAAACTAATGCATCAGTCTGTTATGATTAGCTGCGTAAAAATTTACTTGGTGTGTTCATAAATGCAGCCGACCATCGGCATCTGCTTATGAGAAAAAAAAAATTATGACCAAGGTTCAGTAGTTCCGTAATAGTATTTCTCCCCACACTTTCTCATTTTAATTACAAAGTCTTTGCATCATTTCAAGTTGATAAATGAAACCACTACTAATAAAAGATTGTTTAGACTCTGCTTAAACTCTCTTATTCACTTAGCAGATGTTTCAGCACCATTTAATCTCAAGGTCAGTTCAGTCCTTTTAATTCAGTGGTTTACATGATCCCTAGATATAACTGACATGTCAGCTGATTCGGTTTTGCAGTGCATTCAAGAGGGCCACTGCACATTAATATAAGATCAGCATCATACGCATGTACCTATTATTATTATTTCAGTAGGAGGTATTTCAACCTACACTGTTGTCTGTGAAGCTCAACATTTTCACTTCTTTAAAGAATTTCTGAAAATCCTACCAGAAAACAGAAGCAGATGACTAGTCACCAGTTGGGGAAGGAGGAGTATAGGAATCTACCTACCTCTAAATATAACTGTTCATAGCACTTCATTATTTATTTACATTATAGTACATGCAAAGAGATAACCTTGCATGTCACATCTTGACATGAGACACTTCTGCTGTTTATAGCTAAATAAGCCATCATGATGGGAGTATAAACCCTGTTTCTGGAAAGTTTACACTCTTACAAATATACAAACCATACATCATTAAATTTTTTTAATCAATTTACTTCTGTGCATTTGTATAAGAAGATTTCAGACCATTCAGATAGTCATAGTTACTCTAAGAAGGCACTCTCTCAATAATCTCTGTGAAAACTATTTCAGCACATAAGTTATGGACAAGCCATTAACTGTGAATATTCACCCTTCATTGGTTTTGACTGAACAGCAAAATTTCATTATAAGCTTTTCCTTATTAGAAAGATCTAAACCAAGTCTGGCACAGCTTTTCTTCCCACAACAGAAATGCAGTGGCTGCTGCTACTATTGACTGAAGAGTAGAAGTTCAGGCTACTTTGCAAATCTTTTCCTAAACACAAAATACTAAAGGCTTAGTTTCAATTATTTAGGGGTTAATTATCTCCACTTTCTATGGCACACTTTGAGCTAGCAGTCCTACCATTACATTAATATTGCTGGAGATATCAATGGATTACTAATAGCAGTTGAACATCTAAAGTTTTATAATACTGGCAGGATAAAGTGTTTAAAAACTGAAACTAGTTTTCTTACAAAAACCAAAGCAGATGACCAAAGGAAAAAAAATGCTGATACTTCACCTCTGCTTCACAGCAAGTGAGAAATTGTAGCTTGTGCAGGGTTACTCTCAACAGAACTAATTTTCTCTAAAATTTTTTCCCAGTGAGTGGACACTAGATAAAAAATACAGGTTTAAAATTGCCAAAGAAACAAATAAGCAAAAGTCCCAAGGACAAAAAGTTAATCTACTTCAATTACTGCAAGAGTTTTACAGTACCATTTGAAATCCATCTTAAAATTACATTACTGATATAGGCACCTCAGACAACAGCCTGATTCTTTCCAGAACAGCAATACAACATGGGGAAATGGTCAGACTTTTGTCGAAACTTTGTATCATAATTTTATTTAATTATATTTTAATATAACGTAATTATAATGACATAAGATACATTTTTCCATAGCACAGAAGTCAATGGCCAGGAAAACTCTGCTCCCTTTGGACTTGCAAGTCAAAAATCAGCTAGTAATAATACTTTCCAAAGCTCTGCCCCATAGCTTGTCCTAACCACAGGGAATCCTAATATCCTGCTTCATCTAGTGGCTGAAATTCTGAAAATCATGAAGGAGACCACTTATTTGGACAATAAATATGCCATACCAGCAAGAGCTGCTTTGCAAGATACATTTATATATATTAACACCTATATACACATATACACTAACAAACAGATGTAAGTTACCAGCCATTATAAACTGTGCGCCAAGTAACATTCTGAGTTATTAACTTCTCACTAAAATATTATTTCTTACTTTCTCATACAACATACCAGCTATCCTTGATGCACTCTGTTCTCAGCAAGTCAGGCCCTCTGAATAAATACGCATTCCAGTGCTAGTCATAATCTACGCAACAAAATGCAAATGAAAGCAGATCATAATATCCCTACTGAAAAAAAAAGCTACCTGTACTTCACTAATTATTTTATGCCAGAATCTTGGGAATTGTTCCTTAAAATGTCATTGACAGCAAAAAGGGCATTTTGTGAGGAAGCTAAAGTTAAAATTTCTAAGTGCACAGCTCTGTACAAAATGTATCCATTAACTTCATGCACGAAGCATAAAAAAGCCTGACTCTAAGCACCTATCCACATGTATTTGAACTTTATATGTAGTCATATTGCAGAAAATAAAAAATATTTTTCAGCATAGGGTATGACAACCTGAGCTTTATAGAGTACAAAACTGGTAGCTTTCACAGAAGTATCTCTGGTGGTACCATTTTAGTGCTTACTTACTAAATTTCACGCTATGCAACAAAAATAAGCACCAGTTCTGTTGGATAATCTGCACTGTATTACTTAGCTAAAGTGGTTTTGGAGAATTAACTGTCATTGCTTGGTTTTGCATTGTGGTTTTAGAGTCGTATCTCCACAAGTCTTATATATTCAGCATGAACACGAAACTAGTCAAGTTTATAAAATGTGTAAAACAGTAAACATAATATAATCATTTTATCTCCAAAAATAGGTAAAAATAAATCTAAACAGGTAACACCAACACTAGAATTGAGGTCAAGAAATCTGACAAGGAATAATTAATTTTATATTCCTTAAAGTACTGTTTATAATACTACTCTGTGCAGTTTGGGAAGAAGCTATATCTAGCTAATAAAACATACAGCAATCTTGGTCAGTTACACACCAATAACTCGAAAAAGCTCAAGTATATCAACAGCTTCAACTGCAAAAGACAGTCACTTTTAACAGAAATCCCAGTCACTTTAACAGAAATCCCAGTAATTACCTGTAGCTAAACAATCAATTACTCATCTTTACACAAGCCTAATCTTTAAAATGATGGACAAAATCAAACATAAGTCTGTATTTACCAACTGTATCTTTATCATTCTCAGTGGAATAGAAATACAGATTTTATACGAGTACATTCAGCAACACTGAAGTGTCTCAAAAGTAGTAAGTACCTATCCCAAATAAGCTTTGCATTTGTATAACATCACTGCATTGCCACGGACAGCTCAGTTGGAATAACTGTTCAGTCCACACAGGATGGTCAAAAAAATAAAGCACTTTAAAATACATACACACACACATATGGGGTTTGGATTAATGGTAAGTTGAATATGAGTCAGCAGTGTGCCCTGGCAGCCAAAAGGGCTACCCACGTCCTTAGGTGCATCAAGCACGGCTTAGCCAGCCAGTCAAGGGAGGTGATTGTCCTACTCTGCACTGCACTGGTGCAGCCCCACCTCAAGTACTGTGTGCAGTTTTGGGCACCTCAATGCAAGAAGGACGTCAAACTATTAGATGTGTCCAGAGGCGGCCGACCAAGATGGTGAAAGGTCTCGAGGGCAAGACTTAGGAGGGGTGGCTGAGGTCACTTGGTTTGCTCAGCTTAGAGAAGAGAGGCTGAGAGGTGACCTCATTGCAGCCTACAGCTTCCTCAAGGGGGGAAGAAGATGGGCAGGTGCTGATCTCCTCTCTCCAGTGACCAGCAATGGGACACAAGGAGATGGAATGAAGCTGCATCAGCGTCGTTCAGATTGGACATGAGGAAAAGGTTCTTCATTGAGAATGTGGTTGGTCACTGGAACAGGCTCCTCAGGAAAGTGGTCATGGCACCAAGACTGTCAGAGTTCAAGAAGCATCTGGACGGCACTTTTAGTCACATGGTTTAGTTTCAGGTAGTCCTGCAAGAAGCAGGGATTTTGACTCAATGATCCTTATGAGTCCCATCTAACACAAGATATTCTGTGACTCTATACATATAGCCTAATGTTGAAAATGTTTTATACAAATTAATGAAAAAACTAATATTGAGTCCAGGCCCACCAGAAAACTCTGTGGCACCAAAACTGGTTGGGATACATAGTAAAAGTAACAATGAACAGAAAAAAATCTCCTTGCGAAGGGAGATGAAATGTCATAACTAGACTGAAGAAAAAGGTATTTAGAGACATATTTGAAATGATGAATTTAAAAAAAAGAGAGCATGAAGGGAAGCATTCAGTTGGATCTGTCGTAACATGAGAAGAAAGCAACATTCTCAAACTGAAAGTGGTGACTTCAGAATTCATTGCCACAACAATGAGGAACCTGCTTAGTGAAATTCAAAATAAGCTAGGTACTGATAAAGTTAACAAGGGATCTCTAATACATCAGAGAAGATAAAAAACAGTCTATCAGCTCCTGTGCTGTAGAGCCAAAGGTTAAGAATGTCAAAGTTTCACAAGCAGCTCCAACTTGCTTATTTTCATAATCACTCATTATAGAGATCCTAATGCCTTTTCTGTGAAAGTGCAGCCATGGTGATGCTAGCGCCAGCTGCAAAGGCCAACAGATTAGAGAGCCAAGCTGACAAGATGAGCAGAAGGCAGATGCAGGAGTTGGAAGGTGGCTGGGCGACGGGTAGGAGCATTGTGGTGTGCTCTGAATACTCACACATCACTACTATCACTTTGATAACACTATCAGACATAAGATACCAAAGTAAATACAAAACAAGGTTAACCAAGTATATCATTCTTTTTTTTTTTCATTTCACCTTTTTTTGATTGTAAGAAAAGATGTTATTGTCAACCCTTAGTGGAATTTGTGAATCCAAAGAAAATTTGAAAAGCTACATTCTTGCTATGTGAGAATTTATACATAGGCACAGTGGAACGTTTCCACTTCAAACAAACTCAGCATTTTTCCCTTTTGATCATTTTTAAGCCCACTCACATAGAATTTGTCCTTTTTCCTGCAAGACACACTCCCATAGGCTACTTTAACACAGGATGTCATGGATGTAAAAGCTTTCAAGAAGTTCAGGGAAGAATGGACAAGTTTATGGAAACCCCATCTGCTAGTAAACACAGAGTGCAGATAGAGAAACCATTCACAAAATCCCTGAGTCAGAAAATTGCCAGAGCCAGGAATAATCCATAGGAAGCATTACTGTTTGCTGTACCGTCTTTTTCCATTTCTATTGCTCCTCTCTAGATGTCCACTCTTGGACCATAATAAAATAGAACAGAAGAAGCACAGTTGTACCCAGCAGAGCTGTGTTACAGAATATTTGCCTTGCAGAACATTTTAGTTTTCTGTGAAACACAAATAGAATAACAGGACATGATTACAGCAGTGAAATAAATGTCTTTGAAAAAAGTTGCAAACCCTACATTGCAATATCCATTATGGTTTCTCGATAAAATTTTTACTCTTTCCTTCAAACAGCACAGTATGATACATTATGATACATTATGATACAATGGGATGAAATATGGTCAAGTAGCATCCAGGTACAACAGCATTCTGGTCAGTTCCTAGATGTCCCACTCGAACCCTTCAGGTCCATTCTGTGACTTTCCTGCCTTCTTTTCCTGTGAATGTTTTCTACTTAATGCAAATGCACAAGACTTTTTCTGGTGACTGTCTAAATTTCTGCCTTTATATCCATGGCAGCAGAATGGTGCATTGACTCATTTTAATCTTCCAATGCTGTCTTTCAGCAAGGATGTGCCATCCTTTATCAATATTTTGCTTAATAGCCCAACCAATTGTGACATTCCAGAAGAAAAGACAAGTTCCCATTTCCTTCTTTCCAGATGTTGCTTTGCTACTTGAACATTGAATAGCCCAGGCATATTGTGTTCAGCTTCAACCCCAAACAGCAAGATATTTTTTCATAACGTGTTTGCAGACCAGCTATAAAGCAGAAGCAGATCAGACTGAACAGGCCTTCTCTAATTTGAAGCAGCTCTGTTGTTCAGAGTTTGTTAGATGATATAGCAAAAGAAAAGCAATTACTTTTACTATCCCTCCGTCCCAGCCAGGACAAAAGTATTTAAAAACATCTTTACATCTTTTACATCTTCATACATCAAGCTTAGTATAGAACTTCCACTACAAAGCAGTTTTCTACTGTATTTTGTTTGTCAAAATCCATGATTTGGTTGGGTCCCCTATGAACATTAAGTCAATGAGAAGAATGTCAGGGACCACATTTTGCTACTTTCAAAATTGATATGGGAAATCTGAAATACGGAAGATGTTTCATTATGAATTCTGCTACCAGTACACAAACTGTAATGTTATGGGGTAGAAATACTATGTGTTAATAGAAAGGGAAGGGTCTAAGATTTTAGAAATGTAATATGGAAAAAAAAAAAAAAGAAAAAACATGGGTAATTTCTGGAGCTTTTGTAATTTCAAGGGCCAGTAGATAGAAATATTAATTATATTAAAGATACTTGCTTCATGTGGAAATTTTCCAGAATAAACTCACTAATAAACCTCAGACTTTACTCCAACTCTTCTCTTTTCTGTCATTAGGTGCATTAATTGATTTGAGACAGTGCAAAGATTTCAGATTTTTCAAAAATTGTAACACATTGAGTGCATTTATGTGTAGTGTGCATAACCCAAAGAGTTATCATAGATGCTGCACAATCTCAATATGCAACAAACCCAACACTACGCAAATTATGGAGATTACATGTAATCACCATCCTTGTCCTCATGCTATCCCCAAGCACACTATGAAGGACAGAAATAAAGCAGGTTTTACGTTACGTTTCGTTCTTGCTCAAGTGGATTAAAAAGAATGGACTTTGATTCTAATAATAGAAAACACTTTTGAGTATTAACTCCTTCAATTTTTAAACTGGAAGGAACTTTCATTTTTATGCTTTCTTTGTTGACAGATTAAGTGGTTTCAAATAAAAAGTTACATCTGGGCAATGACATCACTTATGCAAAACAAGTTCAGGGAAAAATCCCACAAGCATTTCAGAAGACATTAAAATACATTTAGCTTGTAATAGTCAAATTCTTAACAGCAGGCACTTACTAAGAAATAATCTCCTCAGTGGTTAATGGTCCAAGATGCAGCTGAGGACCATTAACTCCTCCCAACTGGTCATTAACTGGCAAAAGAACAAGAATCCAACAGTGATTAAGAATCATTCATTTAGCTCTTTGGATACTAGGGTCACCTTCTTCACACCCAAACATTGAAACACAAGGAATTTAGCTTTTCTGTTTCTTCAATTGAAGTTTAAAGAAAGGAGAATCACCATCCACAAAGAATCATCATCACTAAGCTGTCAACACATGCAGTTCACCAAAATAAAATTCCTGCCTGATATATCCAGGCCACTTACACCTGCTCCAAAATATCCAGTCAGGAACTATCAAAGAGGATTTAAGAGGAGGAAAAAAAAATATTTCTAATGGTTACGTTCAGATCATTTAGTAAAGAAAAATGTATAGACTGCATACAGACTACCTCCCACGGAACTGTAAGACATGTTTTCTCTAGGAGATTCAGAAAAAAAAATGTCATATTTTACCACAGCCTTCATATATAATCTTGGAGAGGTCACTTGCAGTATTATCATAGGATCATAGGCTTGAAAAGACTTCTGGAGGTCATCCAGCACAACTTCCTATTTCAAATCTTAGTTCAAAAACTAGGCCAATTTGGTCAGGGCCTTGTCCAGTCAAGTTTTTAAAACCTGCAAGCGTTCACAGCCTTTCCTGACTACCTGCTCAAAGTCATTGCCTCCTCTCATTATAAAGCTTCTTTTATTCCTTAGAACATGCATTTCAGTTGCCCCGTTACAGAACAAAAACAGAAAACCCACTTTCATCTACCTCTATTCCTGTCCCAATAGAAGGTTTTTTAAATGTAAATGAACAGTCACAAGTTAAATAAGATTAAGCAATGTTAAATGATAGATGAACAAGTTTACATCTTGACTCAGTCAGATACAGCACTAATGCTCACGAGACTTCCCAACCTCCTTGGTGGGGTGGGTATTTTTCCACTAATGTATAATGAGATCGCCCTAACTCCATCAAATATGATCAGAAGGTCATCCCTTCATTGTCCTCCTCACTCAACGCACCGCCCTACCACCTTTGTTTGTCCCTACAACAACCACTTCTTTTTGCCAGCATAAAGTTTTGGCCAGAAAATCAAGTCAGAGAAGTCACCAGGTTAAAACTGTTCATCTGAGAGACAAGTAAACTTTTGGGGAACGGGATGATGGTGGCTTGAAGTAACTACAAAACTGCAGCCCTGCCCTGTATGTCCTTCAACATTGGATTGAACCTCTTTGCACACAGAAGGTGCTCTAACCTGATTCATGGTCTCTCAATGCTATTGCAGTATAACAAATATTGTATCATGTTTTAAAAGTAGCATGTAGTTTTACTTTATAGATAACAACGACTACCATTCTTCTAAATGTTCTCATTACTTCAAAGCACTAACTGGAAGCAGGTACCAGGCTACATTTCTGAGATTTTGGTCATTCTCTGCACCACAAAGTGAAAGTTCCAGTTTGATTTTGAACAGGCATAGACCAAAAGGTAGGATAAGCACTGAAGTTTTAGGTGTTTGCGAAAAAAGATTCTTATATACCATCTCCAAATCAATTTCTTTAGAATCATAGAATCACTAAGGTTGGAAAAGACCTCTAAGATCATCAAGTTCAATCATCAACCCATCACCACCATGCTACTAAACCAAGTCCCAAAGGGCAATATCTACACGTTTTTTTTAACACCTCCACAATGGTGACTCCACTGCTTCCCTGGCCAGTCTGTTCCAATGCCTGACCACTCTTTAAGTAAAGAAATTTTTCCTAATATCCAATCTAAACCTCCCCAACACAACGTGAGGCCACTTCCTTTCGTTCCATCTCTAGTTACTTAGGAGAAGAGACCAAGACCCACCTCACTACAACCTCCTTTCAGGTAGTTGTAGAGAGCAATAAGGTCTCCCTTCAGCCTCCTCTTCTCCAAAATAAATAATCCCAGTTTCCTCAGCGACTCCTCATAAGATACGTTCTCCAGGCCCTTCACCAACTTTATTGCTCCAGGACCTTCAATGTCCTTCTTGTAGTGAGGGGCCCAAAACTGAACATAGTATTAGAGGCGCGGCCTCTCCAGTGCCGAGTACAGGGGCACAATCTCCTCGCTACTCCTGTTCGCCACACTATTCCTGATACAAGCCAGGATGCTGTTAGTTTACATTTCTGATCAAAAGATTTTGAAAAAAAGTAACCTTGTTGTTTGCACATATATTCTCCTCTTCTGCCTTCTGAGATAGAACTGTTTACTTCAGTGTCCAAATCAAGTTTATGGTAATGTATACTGCCAACGTCTTACAGCCAAAATAACTGAGAAAAAGAAACACGTTTCATTTGCAAAATGCATCAACAGGACTGCCAATAAAATTCTGACACTAGACTTGTTTATATTAGTGATAATGTAGGAACTGGAATGAACACAGCTTGAATTTCAGATAAATCACTGGGCACGCTGTGTGGGTTGTTGGAAAAATCTTGCTTTGACTTATTAACTGAGCGTATCTGATCTGAAAGCTTGAACAGAAAATAAACAGGCAGCGCCAAGAAATCATTTTCACAGAAATACTTTTCCAACTGTGCTTTACATGGTTGTTTTACAGACCTGCTGTTCCTTCTTTTTATTGTCTGTTTTATTGTGTCTTATTGTATGTGTTGTATTCTCTCCTAAAAGCAAAGTTGTTCCCCCATTTATGGAATAAGAACTAAAAAAAAAAAAAAAGAAAGTTTGCATCAGATAGAGCATTCAGCCTTTCCTGTTCAGCATATTCCCTTCTGTATGAAACCATTCAGTATTTGCTGCTCAGACAGATGGGAGGTAGCAGGACTGTAGATACGTAAGAGGCTTCATGCGTGCTGAGCCACGCAGTCATGTTAACATAGTGCTAAGCCTGAACAATAATGTCTTTTCTTTCAGCAGAGCCTACACGCTTGAGTTCAACATCACGTTAATTAAAGTCATATGTCTTTTGGTCAAACCAGAACAGGAGCAAAACTAGTTTCCAGCTGCTTGCGACAATTCGCTGGAATGTAGGAGATGTTTATTCCAGCTCCAATTAGCACAGAAATATAATTAGTTCTAACACAATTAATGAGACTTACCCAAAGGCACATCTTCAGGCTTCCGGAGAAGCCTGCAAACAGAAACTGAAATGTCTCTAGACTTTGTGCATTTCCTGACATAGACAGCAACCACTCAGGGATACCAAGGATCTAAGACAACACCAAGCTGAGTAGTGCAGTTCACACACCAGAAGGACGGGATGTCATCCAGAGGGACCTGTACAAGCTTGAGAAGTGGGCCTGTGTGAACCTGCTGAGGTTCAACAAGGCCAAGTGCAAGGTCCTGCATCTGGGTTGGGGCAACCCCCACTATCAGTACAGGCTGGGGGATGAAGGGATGGAGAGCAGCCCTGCCAAGAAGGACTTGGGGGTACTGGTGGATGCTAGACATGAGCCACCAATGTGCACTTGCAGCCCAGACGGCCAATCGTATTCTGGGCTGTACCAAGCAAAGCGTGGTCAGCAGGTCGAGGGAGGTGATTCTGCCCCTTTACTCCACTCTAGTGAGACCCCACCTGGAGTATTACATCCAACTCTGAAGTCCCCAGCATAAGAAGGACATGGAGCTGTTGGAGGGGGTCCAGAGCAGGGCCACAAACATGATCTGAGGGCTGGAGCACCTCTCCTATGAGGAAAGGCTAAGAGAGTTGGAGCTCTTCAGCCTGCAGAAGAGAAGGCTCCAGGGAGACCTTATAGCAGCCTTTCAGTACCTGAAGGTGGCCTACAGGAAAGATGGGGAATATATTTTCAGCAGGGCTTGTTGCACCAGGACAAGGAGCAATGGCTTTAAACTAAGGGAGAGTAGATTTAGACTAGATATAAGGAAGAAATTTTTTACCATAAGGGTGGTGGAACACTGGAACAGATTGCCCAGAGAGGTAGTGGAGGCCTCACCTCTGGAAATATTCAAGATCAAGTTGGATGGGACTCTGAGCAACTTGATCTAGTGGAAGATGTCCCTTCTCACTGCAGGGGGGTTGGACTAGATGACCTCTAAAGGTGTCTTCCAACCCAAAGCATTCTATGATTCTATGATTCTAAAATTTGGTGTTCCAACCACAACTTTGTTCCTGCAGGTCCTACCTCTGGCTCATTGTTACCAGCCTTGCACAGACATTGCACTCCTCTCAGACTGAATGAGTGTGGCTGCGCCCATGTGCTGAGTGGCTTTCTGAAATGGGCAAAGGTTTTTCTGAGTAACATCAATAACTAAAGCCATTACGTCAACACAAAAATTGCTCTTGTGGTTTTATAATTTTTCCTAATATAAAGAGGAAGTGAATATTTCCATCAATGAGCCTTATTGTAGATGTGATATGCACAACTGGCACAAAAGAATGAAAATTAAAACAGATTCATCACTGTGCCCCAAGACAAAGACAGACCAAAGGCTGCCCCCAGTGCTGTTGAAAGCCCAAATAATATTTCCACCAGTAGAGCATGACATGACTTAGTGAGTTGTACTGAAGAACAAAGGAAAGAATCCCCGATGAAAAACCACACATCTCTCCTCTAACTTCATCTTGTGACATAGAAGCACAGTACTATCTGCTGTAAAATGTAGATACTATGAACTGGTCTGCATTCAAAGGTATATAATTATCCCTCATGGGATGGTTTAAATCACCCATGAATGAAGATAGCCGTTAATGAACTTGGTTAGAAAAAGCACATTACAATCAAGACCATTTCCTAGCTCATTTCTCTAACCTAGCTGTGCAATCATGTTGTTTCACAGTAAAGCCCAACACCAAGTAAAAATACTTCCATAGTACTCTGAAGTAATTTCATTATAAAAGTGAAAGACAACAAAATACATAATGAATGTACAAAGCAATTCATGAAAACCGCTACGGAGTTCACAGTCCAATGAAAGACCATTCAAAGAATACAGTCTTATAAATGAGACACTGCAGCCTATTCGCTGTGTTTATAAAAAGATTTCACACTTTCTCCATTGAGCACATAGTGACAGCATTAAGCCCTAATGACCCCAGGTCAGCTCGTTCTGATGATGATTTAAAAATCACAGTATTTGCAGAGACTGTCTATATATAAACAAGCTACACAAACCAACAAATGGAAGAATTAACTAGATCCCTGCGCTCAGTCTAGTTTAGTTTATTTCAGAAAGACACAAACTTAGAACTCTAACATTGCCAATTATGTACACAAGGGATATCATGTTGAATTGCACTTATTTCAGTATGAAACGCCATCATAAGACAATGAGCAAAATGCAAAGCTCCCCCAAACATTGAAATTGCAGAGTAAGTTCCAAAAGGCACATTAATATGCAATTATATACATGCAAGGTACTACACAGAATGTCTAATCCACCTATTGCACAAGGTTTTCCCAGGTATATGCCTGCAGCAATTTCATCTCTTCTTTCTAAGACTTGTCCTGAAATAAACTTCATGGTACAATAACCTTCATTAACAAATGACCTAGAATAAATTATTCTATCTGAGTAGGAAGCATCACTAGCACAAATCTTGTTGAATATAACACCACCTAACTGAAATGCGTATAGATCTTTTTCCCTATTATTCCCTATTATTCCAGTACATTATCCTGGGAATATACCTCTTGATTGGTTCATATTCTGCTCTTGAACAGCTTTCATCTTCATGGCCACTAAGTACTTTGATTCAGTAATAATGCGTTAAAACTTACCTATGCATTTCCAACTCTCCATTATTTATGTAGCTTTTATATGTAGCTAACACAAATATGTCTTACTTCTACCGTTCACAACAGATGTTCTAGTGGATCAAATTCTATTCAGTCTATATTGATTTCCATCACATTTTATTGGCAACAAACTGTTCCTCTGTAGCTTAAGGGTTTCAACATGCACACCAAACCATCTCATTACATGATACACTTTCTCACCCAGCAGTGATATTTCCATAAATATTTCACATAGTGATTACAGCAGTTGCTCACTATGGTTTTCGAGTTTTACTGAAAGCTTACTTAGAAGTCCCCATGCTGTTCTAAGCAACTTTGTTATTTTAATTAGAAGGGAGAGGGGAAAAAAGCAAAGCTTTTTTCTCAATTAATGCATGCAGTCTCCAGCAACAGCCATCTTACCTGCTACAAGCAGTACTGCACAAAAAAAACCCACAAAAAACCCAAAATAAAACCAAAAAAACCAGAAAAAAACCTACACAACTTTGCATAGCAAAGAATACAAAGGAGTGCAAAGCTCAATCAGGTTAGTAAGTGGAACTGTTATTTAACAACATTGTGCATTCCGCACATCTGTATCATCCCAAATGCACTCATTACAGCAATTAATTTAGAACAGCATGATTCTGAATTGACTTACCAAAGCTTTAACTCAAGTATATCTTGATTTATATCAGATATATAAATATCTGATATTTATATATCAGATATCATATATATAGCATATAGCATGCACACTGTACATGTTCAAAGGGGAAAAAAGAAAATCAAAATACTTAACATCTGCTACTGACTGACTGAATTCTTGCCCATCTTACCTGCTTAGTCTTCTGCTACTTGACTGTTGCACTGTAAGGTTTTTTTACACGGCATGTTTGGATACCATTTTTTTTCTCCAGTAGACAACTTAATATTGAGTAAAGTGTAATGTAGGAAACATCAGAAAACATGTATTGTTTGCTTTTCACACACAATCTCAACTTTTTTTCAGTTTGCATGCCTTAAAACAGAAAAAAGAACAGACTGATGCATAACATCAGAAAACTTCCACTGCATTAATCAATATCCCGCCAGTTAGTTTGAGGACTGCCCACTGGCAACGGTGAAAAGCACTTGAAAGTTCACATGGGAGACCAAGTAACTACATATAAAAACCTCTTGAATAGTTTCTTAGATTGACTGCCCTAAGACATTTAGTCATCTTCAATGCCTTAATGCCTGACTCTCACTATTAAACAGGAGGAAAATTTCATTAGACTTGGGTAATCTTTAAACTCCGCAAAGCTGAAGCACCTGTCAGTTATCTTCACACACACAGCCTCAAGTTTTTGAAAAATAAAGAAAAAACAAAAAAAATTCTATTTATCTATTCCCTGGACTGTAGCTTCAGTTTTCAAAAACCATCCAATATACTTCAGCTTATTAACAAAGCAGGCAAGAAAACAAAGAGTGCTTTTTGTAATACATCAATAAAAAATTCTAGCTCCAAAAGTCTCTGGGGTAGACTTTGCATAACAGCTCAAGTATTGAAGAAAACAGAAGTGCCCCGAAAGGTTGTAGCAAGTCCTACTGACAAACGCAGGAAGATCTATAAAGTAGGAAAGACTTCCTTATACAGGAACTGAATTAGTAACACTGAATTCCTTTTGCAATTGTTTTTGATAGATTTGTCTTTCCTGTAGGGTTCATGCTTTAAATGAGAGCACATGTTTTCTGAAGGGCTGAACATGATGAGAAAACAATTTCATGGTAGAAGCTACTGCCTCAGTAACCCCAGAGTTGCTTATATCCCTTTCCTTACAAATATTTACGCATCTGCTCAGCTTGAAATCTATGGATACTTTGAAGGAACTGCCCACATGATTAAAGTTAAATATTTGCACACAGAGTACTAGGATCAAAACACTAGGCAAGACCTTTTCCACCTCTTACAGTGAATAGAGTGTGCAAGAGACAGTTCTGCAATAGTAACTGCTAAATAATGGTAAAATTCGTACCTGTATGAAGTCAGAGCGCTGTCTGAATTAAAACTAAGTGAATCCAAAGTCTGTGTTATCTGGAAGATTTTTAAACATAATTGCCTGGATTATAGAATCATAGAATGGGCTTGGGTTGGAAGGGACCTGAAAGATCATCTGGTTCCAATCCTCCTGCCATAAGCAGGGACATCTTCCACTAGATCAGGTTGCTCAGAGCTCCACCCAAGCTGGCCTTGAACACTGCCAGGGAGGGGGCATCCACAGCTTCTCTGGGCAACCTGTTACAGCATTTCACCACCCTCATGATGAAGAATTTCTTCCTAATATCTAATCTGAATCTGCCCTCTTCTAGTTTACAGCCATTCCTCCTTGTCCCATCACTACACACCCTTGTGAAAAGTCCCTCTCCATCCTTCCTGTAGGCCTCCTTCAGGTACTGGAAGGCTCCCATAAGGTCACCCTGGAGCCTTCTCTTCTCCAGCCCCAACTCTCTTAGCCTGTCCGGTAGAATTGGTGTTCCAGCCCTCTGATCATCTTCATGGCCGTCCTCTGGACCCGCTCCAACACATCCATGTCCTCCTTATGTCGGGGGCTCCAGAGCTGGATGCAGTACACCAGGTGGGGTCCCATGAGAGTGGAGTAAAGGGGCAGAATCACCTCCCTCGACCTGCTGGCCACGTTTCTCTTGATGCAGCCCAGGATACAGATGGCTTTCTGGGCTGCAAGTGCACATTGCTGGCTCACATTGAGTTTCTCATACACCAGCAACCCCAAGTCCTTCTCCTCAGGGCTGCTCTCCAGCCACTCTGTCCCCAGCCTGTACTTCTGTTTCAGATTGCCCCGACCCATGTACAGAACCTTGCACTTGGCCTTAGTCTCAGTATTTGTTACTGCAGTTTTAAACCTGAAAACATGATTTTGTTATCCACTTGTTAGGGAACCATTTTGAAAGGATAAAGTTGCTTTTAGAGGGTTCTTAAGATTCTCTTTTTTGATGGAAACAATCAGAGTAAGACAAGAGCAGAGAGTTATACGATCGCATGACAAAAGCTATATCTAAGTGAAAGGAAAGCAAAGGGTTTTACAACTAGAAAGAAGCTGATCCATGAGCTTGGACCAACTAAGCCTGTTTCCCTGTGAACTTGCCCTACATCCTCAGCACAGCTCCCAGCCATCCCAGTGCTGTCTCACTGACCATCTATGAGCAGCAGTTACTCCTCTAGATCTACCTGCAACTGTCTGGCTGACCTCTAAGCTGTAAAAACAGGCCGATGGCTGAGTTAAAATTTTCTTTAGTGGATGGAACCCAGCTATCTGTTTGATGAAGTCTGATGAACTTTTCTGTAAATTTCACATATTCATGTCTTCTGTGTCTGTCAAATTTGGTACAGATTCACTCACAGCCAAAAAATTCCCAAGAAGGACATGAAGGAAATCTTAAGTTAGAAGGCAACTGACAAGAATCGGTCACATTTGTCTTGTTTTCTTAGAAGGTCAAGCTAACAAGATTCCTTGCTGCAGTGTTGTTTCAAATAATGGGGCACACAAAGAAAAGCACAGCCACACTCACGAGGATGTTGTAAAAATTATACCCAGCTAGCTGAAAGGAAATATTGGCATATTATCTGATGAGGAAAAATCACAAAAATTAGACTAGCATATGCCTTACAAGAAGGTAAATAATTTTTACAGCATCAGAAAGTTAAACTTCTTTAAATTGCATATAACGTATCTTTTTTCTTCTAGCTGTCCTACCACATATTTTAATGTGAACACAGTACCAGATTTATTTCCAGGGTTTACATCCAGGAGGTTATGTCCCTATGCAATCAACCACTGTACATTCTTGAGTTCCTGTAGGCACAAATAACTGACTCACAAAGCATTTCAAGTGAAGGTCATTCACTTTGACTAGAATGAAATACAATAGCAATGTAATCTTCTTCATCTCCTGTTTGAATTTCCTTCCATGTGTCACATTTTCAGCCCTCATTTCTTTTGTCTCATCTCATGTCTCCTGTTATAGCTGTTTTACTATGCTTATTTGTCAATATCTTGCTGGAACTGTTTCAGTTCACTTATTGCAGGTAATTACTTCAGTGTTTTGGAGCCTCCATTATCTGCAGCCTGACAGTTTGCCATTCGAAGGAATGGCAACAGATGCCAAAGAAAGGCAAAGTGCAATGGTGGAGATGTGGATTTGCATTAATCAGCAGTCTTTTCCTAATCTATGAAACCAGTCTCTGCATCTAGCCAATCAAAACATGAGAATGAGATATTTTTAAAAGATGACTAGGTAGGAAAAAAACTTCTGAAAACACTGTTTTCTCTCTCCAGCTTGCATTTCTGTCATAGCTGTCATTTCTTATAAAGTTTCTAGGTTACCAAATCTTTTCAATTTTATGACACTAGTTTCCTCCAGCTGGATACATGGTAAGTGCATCAAATATTAAACAATTGCCTTGCAGCTCTTCCAAGCACCCTGATTTCCTTTAAATAAATAGCAAAATCTTCACTGTCTTCAGACCAACTGACCCTACTTTATGACTCTATTTTTATTTATTTCCAAACAAGTTAAATATTTCCTCATTTTGCTCCTTCAAAGACAATCTCAGAGCAAAATACTGGGGTCAAAACGGGTCTCAGGTTAGCCCAGCCATTTTTAGAAGCTCCTGAATAATTTGGAGAGAATGACAATCTCCATAATCAGCTTGGATTTTATTGTCCTGGTTTATATTTCACTGCTGCTAAAGAGCCCCAAATCATGCTAAAAAAATCACATATTCAATATGAATCCTTGAAGACTAATAACAATCAGAAAAAAAAAACTTTATATGTGCCCCTAGGACTCCCATTTTGTGCATCTACTAAGGTATTCTGTAGACTGGAGAGGAATGGGTGTTTTATAACCAGTTACCAGCATTTACATTCTACAGATTTTGAAATGCATACAGAGGAGTAGGCAGCCCAATTTCATAAGACTCCTCAGTATAGTAGACCTACTCTTCTGGGTATATTTGCCATGGGAAAAGCACACAAACAATGTATTCCAGGTTTTTTGCATAATTTATTATTGAGATATAAGATTAATTGTCTCCCTCCATACTTTTGTAAAGCTTCTCTAATGTAACACTGACCTTTGTTGCCTGGGAATTTCTGTCTTTGGGGAAAAAGAAACACAAAAACCCATACAAAAACAGAGTTACACAGAGTGCTGCACAGACTCATCATAAAAAGAAAATAAATTATGAAGAGGCATATTCATGTATTTTACACAAGGAGAAAGTCACTGCTACTGCAAAAACAGATATCAAATAGACAAAAGACACCAGTCATACTTCCATTAACAGAATATTTTTGCAAAAGCTGTGTATTTTCTGCTCTGCACTCTGAAGACCTGCAATGTTCCAAACAAACACAAGAAAAATCTGACTTTGTTAGCAGAAGCAGAGCCATCTGCTGGCAAAACAACCAACAAACCCCCCCCCCCAAACCCCTCCAAAAATCCCAGCCCCAAAAGTCCAGTCCTGTCATATGTTAAATCACAACTGTATGTTCTGCTACTGTAACAAAAGATTACAGAAGTATTTCACATTCACTCACAAACTGTAACACTACTGAACCCACAACACTTTTGAAGACTTTCATACCGGAAAGATGATTTTTCATTCATTTTCTTACACTTTTTTACATCTGACCTACCTTTAACATGCTTTAGACCAGAAACAGTGCAAAGACCCCTGTCACCACCTCAGTAACAGTCAGCAACTGAACTTCAAGCAAGCAAAACCAGCTAGCAAGCCGCAGCATTCCTAAGTTTCCCAAGTTTCTGTCCATAACATAACTGTAGACATACCTGGATCTATTCTGTTTAAAACCAATCCGTTTCAGGTCATGTTGTTCAGATATGTCTAATTATGTGCAAAGAGATTCTGCAGGCAAGGTATGTATACAAAATACTTTATACTGTTGAGAAATTATATGGACAGTAGCCACATGCAAAATAAAATTCAGATTTTCCCTTTTCTCAATACTTATGAAGCCAGGAAGAACGTTCTCTTGCCATTGCAGTGAATTTTGGTGTTACACTATTCACTTTGAAGAGGTACTCAAATACTAAGATTTAGCTTATTTTAACAGGGGCTCCAGCTTTCACTCTCCAAACAGAGCTTGAAACTACCTTATCATCATCCTTCCTCTCCAGAACAGAGAGAAATGCAGTCTTGATTTTGAGATAAAAGAACACAGCACAACAAAGTTTAGATCAGAAGTTCAGTCTCCACTGTAACAGCTGATTACTGTCACTCCCTTGTAAGACTCCTGGAATCCTACAGATTCACCAAGCAGAGGCTCCAATAAAATTCTGGAGACTTCATTTGCACTAGCCATGCGGGGCAATATACATAGGTTTACAAGCTTACTTCTGGCTCACAGATGAATTAAACCTTTTGCTTAACACAATGTTTAGCTGGACACCCTCATTTGCACTAAGATTTGTTTCTAATAATAATCATGCTAGTTAGAAGATGCCACTTTCACAAAGTTTTAAATCATCTTTATTTTGGACAATACTTCAGATTCTTCTAACACCAAATATGTGCTAGTTAATGCAACCCCATAGATGAGTCCATGAATTTAGCAGTCCAAGCACTCTAAACAATACTTCACAAGGCATGTACAAATCACAGAAGACTGTCAACTGTTGTTCAAAATGTTTAACCATTACTAGCATGAAAAGAACTAATATCACCCAGACAGACATAAACATAGTATTAGCTGCTAAATGTTGTTTAAGACACAAGCTGATATTAAAAACAAACAAACAAAAAACCACCAACAGAAAAACCAAAAAAATAAACCGAAGAACACTGCAAAAGGATAGGTCTTCCCTTGCAAGAATCCATAGAGAAGTTACACATCATATGGTGAATGTGAGAAAGGTCACACAGAGGACCATCTCACAGAAACACAGAACCATTTAGGTGGAAGGGACTGCTTGAGATCATCTAGTCAAACCCCTGTGCTCAAGGATAAATTATTCAGCATCACATCCAGTCAGTTGTTTAACATCTCCAAGAATGGTAACTCCACAACTTCTTGGGCAATCTGTTCCAGAGTTTGACCACCTCCACAGTTAAAAAATATATCCTTGTGTTCAGCAAGAACTTCATGTGTTTCAGTTTGTACCCACTGCCTCTCCTCGACACAGAGTCCAACTTCCCCTTCATCAAACTGAGCTTGCCCTGAGCCTTCTCTCCTCCTGGCTGAAGAGAGCTTCCCGAGCTCTCTCAGTAGGAAAGATACTCCGCTCCCTTAATCACCTTTGTAGCCCTGCACCACACTCCCTCCACAAAGTCTGTAATGCTCTTGTTCTGGACAGGCCAGAACTGGACACAGCACTCCAGGTATGTCCTCAGCAGTGCTGAGGGAAAAGATCACCTCCCTCAGTCTGCTGACAGTCCTTTGCTTAATAAAGTCCAGGTCGCTATTGGCCTTTTTTGCAAAAATGGTGTATTGCTACCTTGTGGTCACCTTATCCACCATGAAGCCAAGGGCTTTCTCTGAAAGGCTGCTTTCCAACTTGGTGGCCTGCTGAATGTTTCTAGCCTATGGGGTTATTTGTCCCTGGGTGCAGGTCTTTCTACTTCCCCTTGTTGAACTTCATGAGGTTACCATTTCACTATCTTGTCAAGGTACCTCTGGATGGCAGCAGCACAACCAACTGCTCTACCAAACACTTTGAGAGCACAAACTATGCCATCATTCAGGTCATTAATAAAGATGCTGAACTGGACTGGCCCCAGTATTGATTGGTGGGGAGTTGACTTGAACTGCACTCTCTGGGTCCAGTCATTTGGGCAGTTTTTAATTCAGTCTCCCTGTCCAAATATGTAAGACACATTTGTTCAGCCTGTCTGTGATGTTCACCTTGACTTAGTAAAACCTTTGATACAACATTAACTGCCCTCCGCTATCTATTGCCATATCTATTAATTTAACATTGCTATAACACAAAGTAAGTGGGTAAACTTACTCAGTTCTAAATCACAGATTGGTAAAGGTTGGAAGGGACCTCTGTGGGTCAGCTAGTCCAACCCCCCTGCCAAAGCAGGGTCACCTACAGTAGGCTGCACAGGACCTTGTCCAGGCGGGTCTTGAATATCTCCAGAGAAGTAGAATCCACAAC
>Ga0065711_1006198_pt1 | contig 25477 bp, 21 predicted proteins | sample Hoacrofraction12_FD_59098 | JGI IMG/M metagenome (GOLD analysis project Ga0065711, IMG submission 59098) | Hoatzin crop microbial communities from Cojedes, Venezuela - Epithelial fraction 12 v2 (version 2) | ecosystem: Host-associated > Birds > Digestive system > Esophagus > Crop | place...
AAAAAAAAAAAGGAAAGAGTACCTTTTGCAAATGACCTATAATGGGTCTAAATAAAGCCTGAGCTGTTCCTTACTCATGCATAACTTCATTGCTTCTATTCCCTCCACACCCTTCCCAGTTGGCATAATTTGCAGCAGGGTTTTGGCACGGACAATTGAAACACCCACATGCTGCCTGAACTAAAAGGCTTGATTCTAGACTCCTTTTCTTTCTAAGTGATAGCTAAATAAGACTTTCATTTTGATAACACAGGCCCTGTCTGCACTGTAGGTTCCAACCCGTGAAGACTGAACTCCAACCATGTTCCCAGATTAGGACAGCTACAGCCTACACCATCTCACCCCACATGACGGCTACAGAAGGCTTAAAGCCTCGCAGAACTCCAACCTTTGCATTTCATATCACTGGAATAAAATTCCCTCTAAGTAAGCAGACTCCACCACTAAAAACCCCAAAGTCACCACATACGGTAATCAGCACACACCTTGGTGTGGTCCAAAACCAAGACACAAACAAAGTACAAGCCCGGGCCACAAGGAACAGCCACTAGCTTCTTCGCAGAGCACGAGTTCCCCCTCCAGTGCCATACCCTGAAACAACTGTAATCCACCTTTCCCTTTAAGCCGAGACAGCACCGCCACCGACGATGATATGACAGTGACAAAGGAGGGCTGAAATTCAGACCCAAATTGTTATTCCCCTCAGCTAGGCAGTTATGCACAAGAAACACTGCTTGTAAACACTTCTTTGTCAAACACTCAATTACAAGCTGCTTTATGAACAAAATGAGCCAGTCGCAAGGAAAGCAAGAGACGAAAAAGGGGAAGCAATCTAAAATGGCACGCAGCCATTCTGCCACCACGTCCCCCGGTAACGCTGAGGCCGACCTGCCAGCCCCTCTCACAGGGGAGCACGGGCATGTGCTGGGAAAACACCAAATTCAGCTTTTCAAAATGGGGTTCAGGTTCTGTGGATCTAGACTTTGTGCTCTGCTGTAGGGATTATTTCCTATGTGGTAAGCAAAGAATAACTTTTTTATTTTTATATTATTGGTTTTGGCAGTATGCAGCTGAAGAAAAAGAGCACATGTGCAAATGAAGAGCAAGTGAAAAATCTCAATTCAGACAACACTTGCAATACAACTCTCTCTCTCTGTGGCATCTCTGTTTACCTTTATACATTGAAATTACTCCATCCGAGCTGAAAAATAACTGGAAAGTACATATATTTCTTTCATGCTACAGCTGCTCCACAGCAGACCTATCCGACCAGCTGAACTATCTCCATCTTCCACCCTAAAGGGCTGAGACATTGAACTCCAACACGATACCTATGACTGACACTTCAGCCAATAAATGTCATGTTAAATTACAAAATATTGCCCTACGGCCACTCGAAAATTTTGAGAACCAACAGACGGGCAAACTTTATGGGATCCAGCACCACCCTCCAGGAGGCTGCGATATTACAGCATCAGAGGGCTATTCACCACGGCACTGTTATTCTAGCTGCCCTGGACAGCATCCACTGCTTGATCCATTACCTTGTTCTTGGATTGTTTCGGCAATATTATTCCAGTGGATAAGGTTTCCCCTGGAAAAGGTTTTTTCCTCGGTTTAGCTATTCAGTGTCAATGAGTCAAGGAGGGCTGTGAGAGGAAACATCAGAGAGTGCAAAGTGAAACCTATTACTGATCTTCAACTTGAACTTGCGTTGGATCTGCAGCAGCTGAAGGAAGCATCAAGCCTGTGCTCCTTTCCCTAGTGCCAAAATCAAAGCCTTTAACTAGGAGAAAGCAGAAAGTGGAACAAAGGGTGAAGACAAAAGATTTGTTTTTAAATTAAAAAACCCGCATGTATTTACGTAATTGACTTCAGACACTAACGTTAAGAATCCAACAGGTACCCAAATAATACTTTGCTTTATAATCTCAGTAACTCCAACTGCAAAGAGACCAAACTGAAAGGAAGCTACCAGAAAAAAAAAACACCCACACCCAACTTTTGCATATAATAAGAGTTTATACATATAATTCCTAAACTCAACATTTGAATCATTGTCCTTGGTAGGATTTAAAAAATTTGAAGGCTCAACTCCAGAAAAATTTTAGAATCAATTTACAGTGGTAACAGCTGGAATAACCTACACACAGACAGGGCATATTTCAACTCTTGAGTTAAAAGATACATACATACCCGACTACGCCTTAGGACTCCCTCAACCAGTAAGCTTGGAAGAGCTTTAAATCTATCACAACCCCCCACTGGCTTTATTTAATTCTTCAGTTTCTTTTAGACAAAACGTTAGAGAAAATAGCATGGGTTTCATAGACTGATTTTTGCCAAATGAATAGTGCAATGGCATTCACCTGAATAGCTACTAGTAACCTTGCTTGAAGGACTAAAGGGAAGAAATAAGTGCTTATTTTACCTAAGAGATGTCTTCAAACCAACGACATGCTTACTCAAGCTGTGTATATTCTCAACAGCTCGTGTAAACCATCCATCAGGCAGAAGTATGAAAATTAGCTACCTTAAAGATCCCCACAGAAAAGAGGCCGAGGGATGTGGGTAACACCGCCCGAGGCTGCAGTTTGAGAGGCGAGAGCAACTGAGAGGTGGAACACAGCGTCATCTTTGATACGCTTCCACGAGGAAAGCCAAGGGAGCTGGCCCAGTGCCACCACACGACTTCAGGCAAAGACTGGCAACTGCCAAAGCCATTCTGCTGCAGCTCCTGCTGCACCGATCCCAGCAGCCTCTTGCAGAAATGCAGATCCATGGCCAGCAGTAAGCTAGGACAAGTTCTGCATGTTGAAAGTAACAGCATCTCATGAAAAAGATATCTGTTCTGCCTCAACCATGAGTGACAGTGGGATGTCATTTTTATGTTTGTTTTAAATCAGCTCAGGTTTAGACTGGAGCTGGGCAGATGGTTTAGTTGTTATAGTGATAGGCATGCTAGAGGAAGAATATTGTCCGTCTGCATCTACGACATTTGTTTCACACACACAAAAATATACCTGTGATCATTCCCAAAATTACAGGGATGATCATAAGGAACCACAATCTACCTGCTGCCATTCAGAGGCCTTGTAATTTACTGCAGACATCTGGAGCAAGCCCAAGAACAGGGGTTACAGTCAGGTAATGATCCCAAACCCTCGAGCAAAGCTAGCTAAAATATTAGGCAGCTAGTGCTTAAAGCAAGATGGAATAAGCCTCTAGACGCTTCTTGTCCAAACCAGAAAAACAACATGCAAAAGCGCCGTGGCTGCTTCAGCTGCGACGCCCTAGCCTCTTCCACAGCATCCGCAGCACACCCAGGAAAAGGGGCCCTACACAGCTCACGGGACACCTGGCACGTGCCCTATCCTGAAGAGATGGACAAGAAAAACCTCCAGCCAAGGCTCTGAACGTCTTCAAACATCACACACTACCAGGTCTAGCCGAGACAGAGCACCATATAAGCAACACTGTGTTTCTCTGTTCTTCAAATTGCTACAACCACGAGCTACAACAGAAGTGCTCTATCTTGGTGCCTTCTCCAAAAGCAAATACACAAATACAACAAAACAAAAATGAGAGAAGGAAAAGAAAGAGGACTCTGTGCATTGTGTCAAACAATTAAATTCAACAGAAAAAAGACACCAGTGGTTATAACTTCCTGTAAATTACTTCATGTAATTAAATCCCCTTCTCCAAATTAGAAACCATTTAGCTCTTCTTTTATAACAATGTAACCAATGACCACCACCAAACTTTTTTCTAGCGTCTGATGCCACGTAAGATTTTAGCAATGAAATCTCCTTTTTATTTCTCCCTTTCAAAAGAAGCCATTGCAATGAGATTCATCCACAACTACTTACAGAACATCAGCGAGCGGATTGCTTTGTCTCCCTTTATTCTGCTCGTCTGAGGCTATATTTAAGCAAATGTGACCTAAGGTCCTTAATCCGTCACCTAACTGCAGGCAGAGAAGTTAAAGGTGACCTGCAAGAGTTTTAAAATACGGAGCTCATACCTGGTTTGAGTCTTCACATACATACAACACAACTTTCTTACACCGTAGCAGCGTGGCTTAACTATCTTCCTACCACTTGAATTTTCTAACCTTTTTTAACTTTGAAAACACCAGAATGCCAGGTGAAGTCTTGTCTGCAAGTCCCTGTTTGCAAGAGATGAGCCTTGCAAGATGAGAGCTGCTCTGAGCGCCTTCCTCCAGACTGCTCCGTTCAGGAAATGCCTGTGCGCGCCCCTAGTTACCGAGATCTGTTCGGCCACACTTCACCGGGTCTGCAGCTATCGCATCTTCTCAGATGGGGAACCGAGTTGGAGACATAAGGCCCCTGAAGATGCTGTGGTTCATCTCCACTAGAAGTAGCGCAAGCAGCCCCAATGCAGAGAAAGCACTGGTAGCATCCAGTGCTTTCATCACCGTGCTCTCTAAGCCTCCTCTAACACATGTTAAAAATGCCAGCAGCCATCTGGAGGCCTGAACACATTGCTCTTGTCCAAATGCTGTTAAGCGGGAGAGGTGAATGGGGACAGACGGGAATCTGGGAGGAGAGGAAAAGCAGGGACAAAGAAGGCAGAAGCCAGTGCTGCAGGCGAAGCCTCAGGGTCCAGTTCTGAACGCAGCCAGATCAATACCATCGCAATAGCGTTCTGATCCCGTAACACAAAGCAGGGAGCAGACTGCCTGTGGCAAGACCCTGCATCCCCATCCCCACGGCCACCCGACCTCCACTTGCTCTGCCACCCCTGAGCAAGCCCCCAGCCAAGTGCAGCCCATGGCAGTAAGGTGGTGTCCAGGTAAGCACACCCAGCCCAGAGCCAGCGTCCCTGCGGCGCTCCCGGGCTGGGCACACCACTGAGCTGAGCCTCTCTGGGACGAGCAGGCAAGTACGACCACAGCAGGGACGAGTGGGGAACATGGAGCAGCAATATTGGCAAATGAGGGTCAGCTACACAAGTGGAACCCACTGGTCCAGACAAATGAATAAGTATTTCACTACATCAGTGAAAAACACTAAGCCATGTTCTCCTATGTACAACACTTTCAGCAGCCAAAACACGCTTTACCTCACTCTGTTCAGAAAATAACACTTGCAGTGCAATAAAATCCAGCATATGCTTCTGTTGCATGTTTCAGTGTTAGTCCAAAAACAGTTGGATTCCCCCCCCCAGTTGTAATAAACAGTGTCTCCTCAATTTATGGTTCCCTACGAGAACTGCAGAGGATTTTGAAATACATTTTCTAGCTTAAGTGAAGGCCTTCTCCCGCTGTCGTTCCCAGGGGTTTTATGGCACTATTTTGCACTTCTCCTGAAGCACAGTATGTTACAGAGACCTGTGATGGAAGCTGTGCTGTAGCTCTCACAAGGGGGTTGCAATCCTGTGATGAAGTTACCTGTGTCACATCTGTAACACAAACCTTAACTGTCGAAGGTTTGTACAGCGCTTCAAGAAACACTGGAGAAACTAAACAAACACTACAAAGTTCCCCCTCTGTTACACAGTGGGCTCTGCAGCCACTTCAAGAATCTCAACAAATTCTTGGATAAATTTAGAAAAAAACAACAGCGCTTCCTGGTAATAGCAGGGTTTCATCTGGGAAATAAACATCCAGTATTTATTTACAAAGGATTTTTCCTCCTCCTGCCACTGCTGTGCTATGCCCACTGCTTCCCCTCTACTTTGATGCAGAAAACAGAATACCAAGTGCCTAACCAGGACTTAAAGCAGATTTTTAAATTAGTTCCTGACAGTGCAAACAGATTGCTATTGATTGAAATGAGGCTGATTTTAGGCCTTGGATTAGCAAACCTAATGACTAAATACTGTCTTGCCCATTTTGGTACTTTGCACCGTTGCTCCCCAGTGGTTTCCCAGGCAGCTGTGCAGTCTCTGCGCTTGCAGATTAGCGTGAGAGCGCCAGGCAAGGCCATCTGTGTCCGGGCCGTGCAGCCCTGCTCAGCCGGAAACAAGGACCCCCTCCGAACCCCCTCGGGACAGGGCCCCCGGCACTACAACCTCATCAGGAGCTTTGAAGCCAGCGAGACTGCCCACGTCCAAAAGCGAGCACGTGCTTGGCAGGGCTCTGCGGAATCGGGGCACCACACCTCAGCGAGTCGGCCTCCCCACCGACCTTGGCTCAGGCTGGAGGGAATCAGAGCACCAACCCAAGCCACCTCCCCGGGCACCCAGACAGCCCGGCTGGAGTCAGCGGAGAGGGACTTCACGCAGGTAACGTGTTCTATGTTAACAGCCCAACTCTCCCAGCAATCATCAATGCTGACTTATGGCTGACTGGCACAGAGCTTTCATGTCCAAATTGTAAATTCTTGTACGTACAAAGGTAGAAACGGATCCTGGTTTTAAGCAATACATGAAGCAACATTTTCCTGATTAAAAGAAAATGGACTGTGTTTTTCCTTTTGCTTTGTTGTTTAGTTTCAAAGAGCATTTAAATAACAATATCTGCTAACCAAAAGGGTAACATCAATTAGAAACAAAAAGAAACCGGTTTATACAACTTCAGTGTTCAAAAGCAGTGAAATGCAAACCCCAAAGCAGCACACACCAAACCAAACCTATCCCCAAAACCCACATTAAAGGCAAACTTCTTCTTTCCCTTTTTTCTTTTTTTTTATTTTGGGGGAGGTGGGGTGTAAGTTGGCTGCCTAGAATTGATTTGCTTTTAGTAGCCAGAGATGCTGAAGGCAACAGAATCAGTTACTATTAGTTACTATTATTTAGACCCTCTTAGACACAATTCAGCTTCCAAATGCTACTTTATTAAGACATGGAAGGACAGGCCTATCCATACCTGTCTTCTGGCCTACAGACAAACAGACGGTTATTTTTCGGACTCGCTCTCCCCACATGGCTGCTGAACCTCAGCTAAGAAAGGTACATTTCAGTCTCTGAACTCTGCATCACTAAGCAAACACTCTGCCTCCAGCTTACCAGCGGCTTCAAAAGCACATCCAACTTTTCAATTTACTATTTATCATTACCTGGAAAAATACAAATAAAAACCAAGCAGCTACATGCTCATATTGCCTAACCATCAGCACAAGCAGTGTGATGCCAAGGAATTATTTCATGTAATGTATTTCTTTAGTCAGATGAGTATCTAGACTGTTTCATTCTACCTTGGGAAAAGTCCCATAGCCTTTCAACACCGCCACCACCACACTAAATGGGGCCAAGGGTATGTAACTGGTTTGAAGACAAGCTATCAATTCTCACCTAGACATCAGAAGACACAATGCGCATCCTGGCTGGCAGATGACTTAGCGTATCACCTCTTGCTCCGATCAGCAGTAACCCAGAGCGATGCTCTGCTGGGCAGCAGGGAAGGGTGTTACATTCATCAATGAATGCTGGATAATGAGCTGATGAGCATCACAGAAAAATCACATGAATAGGTAATCAAACATGGTAATGTAATTTAGCAGTTCCAGTCCAGCAAGAGCCACAGCAACAATATACATTAATCATCAATAATGCTCAGCAGTTTGACGTAGACTGGGGAGTGAATGAGACACAGGAATTAACTCTGCTCTCCCTCCCTCCCTCCAGGAAGCTCTGCTGAAGTCACAGAGATGTCACACCTCCAGAGCAACGTGACAGCGTTAGCTTTCTTGCCCTTTCCTCCCCTGCTCCAAACTCAGTGCGCTATTTATGAGCACTAAATACGTGCTACACCACCCTGTTCTCCTCAGCTTCTTTGAGACTCTTCCTCATCTCGGGTGATTTAAACAGTGGGCGAGAAAAGGAAGAAGGAGGTGTAAGACACTCATCTTCATGACAAATGACTATTTGCAGAACAGAGTGTTATTACAGCAGCATTTAACATCTAAACATATTCAATACATGTATAGTGATGCTCCAGAGCTGACTAACCACAGAACTACAGGTTAAGCTAACTTGAGATACCAGCAACTCTTTCCTATTAGCAGCAACTCTTTACAGCAGGAGGTCGGCCCATTTTAGTCTGCATACGGAAATCGCAATGGGTCCTGAAGCTCAGAAAAAACCCACTGTTCTACATCCAGGGTGACCCCACGCTGCTCAGATGTTCAGAGGAATAAGCAGCTCCAAAAATGACGCCAGCAAAAAACAAAACAGCTCAGTCAAGGCTAATGAAGGACAGACTCAAAGTTCAGAAGGTGACTCTCCAAAAACTAGAAGCATCACCTAGTCTCATCCTGTATCTGCCTCTTCATCTAAGTGAATCTTACACCCAACCCTAGAGGAACCCTAGAGGAACCCTTTAGAGAGGCGCGGCTCCTCTGCCCCAGCGGCACTGCCTGCACCCGCTGTGGGGATTCCCTTCCAGAACCCACTGGGTCAGACTCAGACTGGGCTTTTAAAAAAAGGCAATGACTCAATTTCCAACAAATGTTCCCATGCTGCAGGCAACTACACACTTCCCAAGAGGCAAGCTTTATTGCAGGCCACTCTCACCACGCTGCCGCGTCTTCTCGTTCCTTGACATAGCCNTGATGACCGCAGGCGGTTTCCTTGCCTCCCATCAGAGCGTAGCAGCTTCCCCTGCACACAAGCATTGAGAACAGCCCCAAATCCCAACAAATCTTTGACCAAAGGACGTATGACTCTGAAACACCCTTTGTTCCCNCTGCTTGGCTACAGCAGGAGATAAATGTGTTTGCATGATTGTTATACACAGCTGGAGTAATAGGCTGGAAAGGACAGAGTGGCTCCTGCACCCTCTCCCCATGCCNCGAGGTATAGAAGAACCAAACATTCAGGAGCAAACAGGAATCCGGATGCTTCGTCAAAANGAGTGAAGTATTANTCTAATTTTCTAAACAAAGCAGACAACCTGGCACTCAAATCGGCTTACCACTTTGCACCTCTCTACAAGGATTAGCAGAATGCCATAATTATAATGCCCAATTTGATTTATTAGAGAAGGCTGCACAGAAAAGATGACAATTCAGTAGCATTGTGAAGAGATGGGCTGAGACTATAAGGAAAGCTTCAAATTGAACAGTAATTTCTAAGCAACATCTCAATATAATTAGCATTAATTACAGTACGCTTTCCAAATTAGGTATAAACCTATGTTTAATAACCCCAAGATGCAAAAATCACCCCCCAAATTCCAAACAGAACATTACAGCCAATTTGTCTAGACAGCTTGGCAGGAAATGCCAGAATTCTAGGTGTAAACTCTGTGGTTATTAAAAAAAGGAAAAATTATTGAACTTGTCTATATCATTTGCATAATTAGTTTGAACTAAGAACAGCCTAGTTTATCTAGCTTAGATTTTGCTGCTACTTTCATCAGCCTTAAAGACCTGAAAACTTGCCTGGTTTTCACAACTGTATCAGCTATAATATAATAAAAGGTACTTTAAAAAATTTCCCTTTCAATAAAAGATGAATTATACTTGTGACTTGTTTAAAGAGGCTATTACTGAGTCACTCATCACAGGTTTTGTTTCATACTCTTTGTGCAAGCTCCTTGCCCTTTTTGGAGTTTGTTGCTTATACTTACAGGACAAAAAGATTAAACAATGAAAGACAAATTCAGGTTTTCATGAATGTGGCAGCAAATGCCGTATTTAATCACTGACGGCAGCCAAATACCAGCCAGAAAAACAGATAACAGTGTCCTCATTTTTCAGAGCTAATACACAAACAATCTAAATGTTTGGTAAACTAAGGCAGCAGCATATAATTACAGAAACTGGAGTTTGGCCAGTGTAACAAAATCTCTCACCCCAAAGGTTTCCAAGCAAGTGTCATGAAATCCCCAGTTGCCACAATCACTTGAAACTTAGTCTTAAATTTCATCTAGAAGGTGCCACTATTAACGGCCCTTCCCTCCTCCGCAGTGGCTGAGGAGCCAGCTCGCCCCAACTCCAGCAAGAGGGGACCTCCCTGCTGCCGGGCAGAGCGCGGCCTCGCACGCCCACAGCGCGCCAACACCTGGCACCCACTGACCGGCCCGCAGCGCAGCTTTAGACCTGCAGGACAACTCCCTAACCCCTAAAAAGGCAGTAGGTACTGAAGCCAGGCTTTTATGTTAGAGAGATCTTGGTGGCAATCGAGACCTAATGACCTTCTGCGGTGCTCCTAGTTTCCACACTCGCACTGCACCACTCAGTTGCATCAACACGAGCATTTGTAAGGCTACTCCGGGGACTAGAGCAGAAAGTGAGCCAGCTTTATACATACTTTGTAAGGGTCGCTGAATTGCTCTTTGGAGCCTTTTCACATAAAAAAAATAACCTGGCACAACAGTAGCTTGACAAAGGCAGAGGAGCTGATGCAGCACAGTGCCATGACCCTGGTGTAAGGAGCAGGCAGGAACAGCACCCAGCACCATCACCTCCAAACATTTCATATCAAAGCCAGGGACTTCTGAGGAAACACACGCTTAGCATTTTGTGGGTTTGGATGCCAAGAAAAAGCTCCTGGTTGCTCAAACCTCATAGAAACTAAAATGTGCATCTATTCACCCATCATACAAAGTCATTTTAATTTGCACAGAGTGAATATTTGTGCACAAACTCACTGCACCTGTAACCAGAGCGGGGAACTGAAACCCTAGCACTCAACAACTGGCAAAACCAAACAAGAAGCTTGATGTATTTTAACTACATATACACTGAGGACTTCAAAACCAAAACATTTAATATCACTTTGGGGAGTTAAAAGAAAACAAACCTGGCAAATATTTTACTAGGAGTGTGTGGTTACATGATTTCCTACCTAAATGTTTGCAAGCAGAAAAGTACCAACATCTTCACATTTGTACTGAATTATTCCAACTATATTTTATTAAACAAAGGAAGAAAACAACAGCCTGCTATTTTGTTAATGAGAACAATTAGCCACCAGAAGAGCAGGGACATAAGCAGACCATTAGAACTTCTAATGTACAATACAGTGAGCCCTTCTGAACAAATATGCTACAACACAATCACAAAAGCTTGTCTGTGGTGAAGTAGTTATGCAGGGGGTTACATTTGATAACCTTAATAATCCTTTCAAATCCTAAAATATTGAAAGTCTGAAAAAACACTTCCAATAACTGGACAATTCAATCTTTCATTGTCTGGCACACATACAGAACTAGTGCACAGAACAGAAGGTGTGCTTGGGTTAAACAGCTCTTTTTCTCCACATCACAAAGAACAAAACACAGTTTGTCATCCTGGTGTACTTCTTAGCTCAGAACAAATGCTGGAGGGTCAAGTACACTGGTCTTCCCACTGGCTGCCATTTGGCACCATGTTAAGGACAACTGGGAAAGTGTGTGTTCATAGATATAGGCTGCGGTGCCATGTGGATTTCAAACTGATGAATGAGCACTGAGTCACCAACAAATCTCCCTGCTGAGCAGCAGTGAAGTGACAAATAGCCTGCCAGCCACAGCGCCTCTCCTTTGTCACCTCCCCGGCTCTGTACACACTGTGGTTCAAATGGGAGTCTCCACAATCGTCCCTTCCAGCATGACAACTCTTCAGTCATTAATGTTCTACCACATTTTAGAAGGGCACAGAGAAGAGTCCCCAGAGCACGACTTACTCCAAACTGACTTTCCACTTCTACAGTACTTGAATATTCTCTGCTTCTCAACATATCGGTTTAGGGGCACATGAACTTGATTCATGAGATGGGACACGCTCACATTTGCAACTTCCAGGTGCACATCAATAAGCACATCTTCCCAAAAGAAGGCTATGATCCAACTGCTGATTTTTATTTGTGTCTCAGACTGTGAAAAGCCACAAACCCACGGTGTCAATTACCGCACCTTCTCCAAGCTGCAGGAGGTCTGCTCCTTCCTTCCTCCATTACCCAGTACACCCGGTCTTCCATTTTAGCTTATGAAAGTTGCCCGCAACACAGGATTTGCTTACTTGGCCAGAAATCTTTTAAGAGACATTGTTTTCACCAGCACAAGCTACCAGAGAAGCCAGTTACATCAACAACCCCAAACTACCAGCAGGACAACATCTCACAGTGGCCAACGCCATGATACAGTCGCTTCAGATGAGAAATAATTTCCCTACCTGTTTGGATGGCTTCAAGGGGAGTTTCTTCTTCATCCTTTCTTTGCCTCTTTCTGCCTCTCTTTCAGAGCTCCCAGCATCATTGTTATGGCCATTTTCACTTGGCTCAGCAGACACACAGTTTTCAGATTCTCTAGGCTTCTTCCCTGGATGCCTCTCCCATTTCTCCTTCCGCTCCTGAGGCTTTAACGACATGTCCTTCTGTAAAGGAGGAACAAAGAAACAGTAAGTTCTTTAAGTTCTTTGAGACTACTTTTAAGCATTAAGCATTATAAATATTGAATAAAAACACAAACAAGACAGCATGTTCTTTCCAGAGATGACTTCAGATGAATAATTAGGCACACACAATGCAAACAATAACTTTAGATTAGATTAGGATGAATACTCTCCAGGCTATGTGTTTGATTAATTTCAGAGATGCTGGAACTGGTTATGAAAATGAGTTTGCTTCAGATTAATTCAGGAACCATACGTCAACAGCACACGAAGAAATCAGCATCCTGAAGGAAAGCTTTTAACTGTTCAACTGAAACAGAGGTGGTTTTTATTTTGTTTCGTTTCTGACCTCAGAAAGCAACGCATCAGACCCCCCTTGGGCCTGACAGTCTGATTCGCAGCAGCATTCATATGGAGAAATGCACTTCTAAAGCCTACCCTGCCTTCAATAAGCAAGCCGAGATCAATGGGATCTGAACACATAACAGAGGTTGAACACTTCTAAGTGTTAAGTGTCTGCCCTGAATCAGGACTACAACATACAACCTAAGCACAGTTTAAAAGCGGCTATGTCATGTCATAATGATTAACATAGGAAGCGAGATCAGAGAAGGGAATTACTATTGCTATCCCTGGCATCTTTGAGGACTGAAAGCTGAACTCTTGGTGACAATGTATTGACCTCTTCCCCCTACACACACCACACAGAAAAAGAGTTTAAGAAAAAATATGCCAAATCACTATGACATTGGCTCCCTACAGCTAGATAAATTTTTCCCCAATGCCTTTTATTAACTGCTCAAGGGTAAAAACTAAAGTCTTTTTGGAATGCTTTGCAGAATCTCTATCCCAATTAATTTTTTATGCGAGGTAACTACATCACATTAGCAGATACCTTAAAAGCACTGTTTACCATGACAAAATGTGTCAACTTCAGCCACAGAAATTTTTCTGAATGCCTCATCCCCCGTTTTCTAAATGCCTCGTTTCTGACTCCAGCAATTACATCATGGATATTTGTATGCTACGTGGATGGAGTGCACAGTACAACTCGTTCATGTCAATGCACACACCTTCAGTACTGCAAAAGAGCTCATGAAAATCATTAGCTTTCTAGTCTCTCAAAAAATAAAGCCCAACAGAAAAGAAAATTAGGAATTGGGATGAAATGCCCTGTTGATTGCTGTAGATTATTTCCTCTCCCTCTCTTTTAATTAGGGAATTGACTGCCTCAGTCTGCAACATGCTGATTCCACTCCAAATCACTCACTGCTTAAAGTTACCCTTCCCTGTGAAGCGAGCTGATGCACCGAATCCTCAGGGTCACAGACACCGAGATTTGAATCAAAAGGATAAAATACATACAGCCATTTCCTATTCCAGCCCAGGGTCAAAGACAATCAGCCAGCACCCAACGTCTGTACACCTTGCACAGGGGTCCTGTGTGGCTGGCAAGCTCCTCTTACAGCACACACATATACAACAAGTTGCAAAGCCCCCAAAAATACAACCTCCACCACAAAATTAAAATAAGTAGCATTATCTCAGAAGTGCAGAACACAGCAGAACAGAGCTATGCTTGCCGATAACTAGTGAAAGAGGAAGGAAAATAATTGTTTGGCATTACTCTCAATGAAATGATAAAACAAAGAATACAAATCGGGTTTAGTTGCTCACTTTGGTGTTAAAACTAAAGACAACACTCTCAAGCAGCAGTTCCAGAGGCCACTTACAGAAGGTCCCATTGTCCTATTGACTGGGAAGCTGCTGAGATAGAAATCAAAATGCTAAGCTTTAGTAAACTAATCAGAAAGTCGTGCAATGCAAATGACATCTGTTAACTGATACTCAGCAAAACGTTAGAAACAGAAGTCACCAAAAATGTGCACTTCTTCATCAAGCCAGATGCAGCTGCAGCGTGACAGAGGCCTGGAAGATGCTGCGCAAGGTGACACGGGCTCTGACAAGGGAGAAGGGAGGCTGGGGCAGGGCAATGCCACCACCCAACAGCACCAGCAAACGATGCACTCTTGGCTCAGCGTGTAACATTTAAGGATGCTCTCAAAGGCAGTAAATGGTCATTTGGGTTTTAATTCTAGCTGGCTTCACAGGGGCACTGGGCCCCTGTTAGTGCCTTAGGGAAAGTCTTCCTGCAGTACCCACAGCATTCACTGCTTGTTTCACAAGATTCCCTTTTCCACACAACTAGTCAGAAAAGCCGCATTTTTTTCCCTTACTGAATCCTATAAAATTCCCTACTTCGAAATGTAGCTTTTCATCTCCATTTTGTCTGGAGATTTAAGGTTTGTCTCATCCCTGAGCTACTAGCAAAATTAATTCAGGGAACACAGCCATAGCTGGATCAACGCCAAGGAAATAATGCATTCACTTGTAGTGCCACTTGTGCCCAAGAATCTCAAGCACTTTCCGAACAGCCGTGAGTTAAGACCTAAGCCCGGGCAGCCGAGGCTGCTGCTTGTCCCCGGCGGGAGGAAGGCAGAGGGAAGCGTCCTCAGCGCGACAGCACGCTGGGGCAGCCACGGGGAAGACGCCAAGCTTCTTGGCCCCCGTGACAAGAAAGCCTGTTCCATGGTCCTGTTCTTCCCCGCTTCAGCAGAGATTGCAGCTCACAGGACTTTGCTTTTCTGGGAGTGCAGGACACTGAACTCAGCTTCTCCTTACTGCCAGAGGCTGACAGCAGGGCTGTTTTCTATGCTGCTAAAGGCAGACCTCTTTGCAGCCTTGGGCAGAGAGCAGGAGGGGGCTAATGGGGTTTCTGGTTTTGCCTCCTTTGTTTCCTTTCTATTTACTCTACTAAAAGAACCTTCCAGCGATTGCTCTTTTACTAAAAAGTTTATGACCTCCAAGCTGGGGACCTCACTTAGCACAAGAGCTTACTATTTTTGGACTGCATCTGTGCTTGTGCACAGGCAATTGCTGGAAAATTTAAGCACGTACAGAATACACAGTACATCACTGCAGTGAACAACGTTTATTGATGTACCTTGACTTCAATCCAGAAATCCCAGCCGGCAAGTGGGACTGGCCTTTTGACAAACTTGCTCCACTGGAACCTTTTCCCCAGACAAGCCCAGAGCAGCAGTATTTGCACGTCACGTAAAGCCTAGGGGTTCACAGAGCGACAACGTCTGAAGTCAGGCCCTGAAGTCAAAAGGTCTCCACATCCAGGCTTGGGGTTTCTGCCCAACTCAGGAGTCAGCAGACCTGGCTGCCTTTGCTGTCAGGGCCAGTAAATCCCCTTCTCCAGGGAAGGCTGGTGGATGCAGGCCCATTCTCTCTTCTCGGCTCCAGGAAGGAGATTGCCAAATCTTGTTCCAGAATATACAAAACTATTTTGTTCCTTACTATTCACTGCTTCCAGGGCTGTCTCCTACCTGTCCTCACTTAGGAATATCTCTCACACCTTCCAGGGCAGGCTACAGCCTCTCCATCTGCGGCCCCTCTCGTCTGTCTGGGCTGCAGACGGAGAGCAGATGGTTCTAATGGGCTGCCTGGTTACAGATAAGGAAGAATTCAGCCTTTCTTGAGAGCCTCCTTCCCGGCAGTTACTCCATGAAGCATACAGATTCTACCTCCCCATTTGTATATTTGGATGTACAGGTATCAAAGAACACTTCAGCTGAAAATGTACTCGTGGTACCTCCTCCAGCTCTACCTTGCACACCAGTAGCTGTGGAGATGCATTGGCAAAGACCTCAGCACAGGCTGGCAACCCAAGCATGTAACCTAGACTCTGCAGCAGATTTTGAGAGCCCATAGCAAACAACTCTGTGAATTTTTTTTTCATCAGTATGTGGCTCAAGCCAAAGTTATGCAACTGCACCTCTGCTTGCAGCAGAGCTGGTGACATCCTTAGTCACTTGGAACACTCCTTCCTGAAAAGCCATTTTTCTTCTGTCACCAAGGCACAGCCGCAGTCTTCAAAGACACTCCAGGTGCACACCGCTCAGTTTATAAATAAAGCTGTGAATAATGCAGGTGCACGGCCCTTGGCTCTGGAATGAGACCATTCTTCCCCCTAAAATGCCACCACAAGAGCCTTCTGCACAGCGGTCTCCACGTTCTCTGTTTGATCAGGAAATAACGATCAGCCCTAGAGGACCCTGGCGCAAGCTCCCACCCACAGCCATCCGCTGGCTGGAGCCACCACTGCGTGTTTGCTCAGCCCAGCTCAAACTCTGCCTTAATCCTTCGAGTTTACACAGCTCTGAGATCCCAGAAAGCACGTAGATGGAGACTGGGGTTGTAAATACCTTTCATACACAGGGAACACACAAAAGAACTTGAAAAAAGTGCAAAAACCACACAGCTAGATGAAAAACCTTGAGCGTGCTGTTGGGGTGCAGAGGACAAAACCACCACCCAGAGCTAATAAAGTAACTACCCTCAGCCCTCCTGCATCAGATCAAAATGCAGCCCTGGTGCGAAATCAAGTCCATGACAATCTCCTGTCCCCAGGGCCCACAGGACACTGCAAAGTTCAGACACGCAGCCGAGGACTGGTTACACTCCGCTCCTGCCAGACTGCCTCTGCCAGCCTTCAAAGATTATATGGGCTGATCTCCCAGAAGGGAAACGGCCTCCAGCTTCCCTCTCCACAACTCTTCACTGCAGCACTTCTTCCTTAAGTTGGGGGACATGAAATAGCCCACTGAACATCAAACAGGAGAGGGATCCATGCAAAGGAAATGGAAAACCCCACTGCCGCCTCTAAAACTGACCCTGCTTGTCCCTATTTCTGCCTCCAGCTTCTCTCAGCAAAATTGCAATGGAAAAGCCCCTGAGGATCTGAGCACCATCTACCCTTATATCAACTTTATCATGCAATTAGCAGCAGGGTTGTCAAATGTGTTTGTTTAATAGTTCAGGGAGAGATCCCGGCTCCGAGAGGAACTGAAACACATTTACTCTGAATTAGGCTACTTTTAAAATATTCCTATTGACCTGATACCCAGTTTACAGAACAGCAACATAGAAACAAATGCTGACTTGATATTGTAAGTAGACAAAGCATGTTACAAACACAGACAGGACCTCTACTCAGTGAAATGTACTGCCCATTGAGTTCCATAAATGTGACACAGGAGATAGCAATTCAAATGGAAAGATAATACTGGATGTACACATGAGAAACATACATGAAAGAAATTAACTTTCAGGCACGGATTTGAAGATGGGTCCGTAGAGAGAGAAACCACTGCAAGAACAGGAGCCAGCACAAGAAAAGCTGAGTAGCCAACAGGCACATGAAATGAGGTGAATAATGAGAGAAAAAAAGAGAAAAAAGGAATGGGGTAAGAGGTAACTCTGCCAGAGGGCATCAGGTAGGACCACACCAAGATGATTGAATTTGAACTCAACGCGGTGAACATGCAGCAAATGCAAGTGGAGATCTTAAAAATGAGCACGTTTCAGTGGTAAAGTGCGAGAGCTCTGCTCAGGAGAGCTACTATGGGGCAGCAGGAGCACGCAGGGAGAGCAGCGATGGGGAAGGAGCCCACAGCAGGCCAGCCTGGCTTCGCTCTCCCCAGAGCTCAGGCACGCTGCGAGGCAGTCTGCTGGGCTGCCGCGGCCGTGCACGGGGAGGTTCTCACTTTTCCTGTAATATAACACACGCTTGTTTGTTTTACTTTCCTGCCCTCTCTTCTCCCCCACTGCAAACTTCACTACAAAGGTAACTCAAGCCCCTGGCCTTTCAGCCAAAGCCACTAAAGATTTTATAAAAGGGGGAAAAAAAAAGTCTAGATTTGAAGTGACTCTCTTGCTTTGACCCCACATTCAAGCAAGGTAATCAATATCAATTAAAATGATTGCAAATGAAATCCTTGCTTGTTTAACCTTAGACTGCAATTCTCCTTTCATAGCTGACATACTCCAGATGAGTTTGGGACTTGCTTTTTAAAATGCATCACATTCGCCCTGACCCCGTCACACATTTCGCTCAAGAATAAGATGACTTTTTGACAAGACAGCTTTGGAAATGTTAAGACATTTGAAGCTGCCACTGCTTTGCAGGTTTATGATACATGATTTAACTTAAAAATAAAAGTGGATGAACCAAGAAACTCACTGTAATTGAAACAGTCAAATTTATTACCAGAGACTGCGCTCCTGTCACCTGTGAAGAGCTAAAGAGCAAGCTGTCGGTACTCTGCTAAATGCCCACTTGTTATGTCTCCCAAGAATTAAGACCTTTGCCGTCAGGACCTTGCAGACACCACACCGAGTAGAAACACCTTGGACAAACGCTACCTCAACACAGTGTAGCAAAAAATTACAAAAGGGGAGGTCAGTATCACTCCACTTTAAATGCATTTCAATCCACAATGACTTCACAAGGCTTTGATTGCTCTTGTTCCTTGCACAATACCAGAATAAATAATAACGATAAACTGCTGAGCAGTAATCACTTTAATAAGTGGAGGAGAAGGGAGCTGGTACTGTTCTGTTCCTTCTCAATTACTTGAGGAAAAAAACCAGTACTCTCCCTCCAGCCTAGTACCAAGTACCTGGAAACAGACTGTTTAACAGTCACTTCGGGGACAGTAACAGTAAGAATTTACACAGCAAATACCTGCTCTTTAGTAAGAGCTCAAGGAAATCTGCGCGGCTGCGAGCACGTGGTTGTCCATGTTGTTGGCATAAACCCTTCTCCACCGTCACCCGTTGGGGAGATGGATACACAACATCTACTGGTTTAAGCGGCACTCTGCAGGCTCGACACGCAGCCAGCCGTGGCTCTCTCCCGCTCCTCCAGCCTGCTCCTCGGAGCCCGCGGGCGCCTCGCTGCAGAGAGCTGCACCCGTCTTCCTCGCTACCTACTCACAGACATACTGCACAGCTATTAAAACTCCCACAGGTGCTTGCTGTCCATCAGAAAGGAAATGATCCCATTTTAAGCCATCAGTATTTCCTCCAGTGATGGCAGTAAATGCCCGACGAGTGCTCACAGAATTACTGTCAGCAGAAAGTGTGTCAGAGAGCAAGGGAGCTTAAATGATTGAAGGGAAGCTGGGGCACCATTTTCAGGTAGATGAAATGAGGCATATTCCAAGCCCAGCCTGCCCAGCTTTCGCAGGCTGTAAGGCGCTGCTGTTCGCGCACCGCACAGCCACCCTGCCCAGCTTTCACAGCAGATGAAGTACGTTTGGGCTGAAGCTGCTTTCAGCCAGGACTGGGAGCTCAGCCTGCCCAGTTTATGTAGTGTATCAGGGATTTAGAAAAGAGCTCGTGCTTATCTGACAGCACCTACTTCAGCTTATTTCAGCTGCATCGCCGCACTGCTGGGTACGAAAGCTGAGCGCAGAGCGTGTGCCTCCTGCAAGCTCCCGCCGTCTCGGCCAGTACCCTCCGAGAGGGAACAATCAGGCTGGCAGCAGCACCGCACGCTGCCCTCGCACTGCCCAACGCTTCCCAAGTGACAGACTACGCGTAACACCTCCATTTTAAAGAACGGGATCTGGGGGCCACCAAGCTCAATTGGCTTCCAACGGTATCCACAGCAAGTAAGCGGCACGGTCAGGCAGGCACTCCAGGTCCAGTGCTGTGGGAGGACATTCCTCAAGTGGGCCAGTACGCAACGACGCTGCCGGGCCCACGCTGCCGACGGGCAGCAGTCACACGCTTGTTTACAGAGCGGCCTTTAAACACGATCTGAAGTAATTGCCTTCTCCCCAGATTATTTAAACAGGCACTCATATCAAATTCAACCAGCTCCCACCGAGCAACAGAATTAGGACCTGAAGAAGCAGCTCCTTGCTTGAAGCCAGACGTGGCCATTTCATCACTCATTTCCAATCCTGCCAGGTCGGTAACACAACCCCAAGTCTCCAGCTGCACCAGCCAGCCTCACGCTGCCAAACAAAAAGGCATGAAGGTCCTACCAGCACATACTGGTACGGCAGCTGGATGCTTTCACCAGTACCAATTTTCAGCTAAACTAGTCAGAAAAAACAAGAAAGCACTGCTGAGTAAAAAATGCCTCCAGCCTATTTGTCACTATGAAGAAGAATGTTTAGCAATACTGACTCTCCCTTTAAAATTAAGAACAAAAGAAGAAGACACAACTGTTTCAACCTCTGCTGAGAGGGGCCTGTCACGCGCCCACGAGCTGGACGCTGGAAACGGAGCTGAGCCAGCCCGGGGCTGGGCAGATGGACTGGGCATATGGCTCACTGACTGCAGGCAGGGGCCTAAATTGGTCTCCTTCATCCATACCTCTGCGTTTAAACTTTTGATCCTCATAACGCAAATTATCTAACAACCACATTATGACTGCACTACCACGTGAATAGCTTCATACTTGAAACTTAAAAGATATAGCTATACCCTTAGGTAGCTTGGTCATGAATCCAAAAATTCCCCAGCCTGATTTCTTACCCACTAAATACAAATGAAAAGTTTTAATTTTTTTCTAGGATTCCCGATTCAGCCACATTGGTTGTCTCCACTTATTCTTCAGTACATACTTTTAAAACACAGTCATGAAAAACGAACTGCTCTTAAGGCAGTAGCATCTACAGAATGAAAGCTCCAGACGAATCTCCCACTTGGTGACAGCCTCAAACACATTCACTCGTCAAGTAGCTGCGGACATTTTGAGACTCTGCCTCCAGCCTACGCTCTTTATTACCACCCTCCTAGGAAGGGTGCCATTCCCAAAGACGTTGCAGAACAGAAGTATGACTGTTCTTCAGCAACAGCAGAGCAGTCTGCAAGCTTAGCTTCAACTGTGGTTTGACACAGCTTGCACAAAGCCAATGCAGGAGATGAACTCTCGCAAATTCACTTCTGCCAACTCTACTGTAGGGGCGAGAGTCTCCAGAAGAAAACACAGCCATACCGTGATCCCTGGTGCTGCAGGATAAAGTGATTCATGTTTAACACTATGACACTAGAGGCATTTTTTACCAACTCCGCAGTTGTCCTCAGAGGTAGGCAACAATTTTCAGTTCAGCTGTCATGAGGTCTAGAATGTGTATTAAATAATTAGTCCTCTGGTAGATTCTTTTGGCTAGGAAACAAATGAGAAGAAATATAAATGATCGAACAACAAGAAATATGTAGAAGCCAGCCGTCTCCAGAAACAGCTGCCCATAGCACATTACTCACACCCGAGGGGAAAACTCTTCAGCGAGGTGACTTCTAGCAGGAGAGAAATGCCTTTCCAAATGTCACATTCACTAATGAAAAGTCCAGGCCAGTACATCTGTGCCACCCTCGCCGCCCTCGTTCCTCCTCAAACATGCTGCTGGAGAAATGTATTGTACCAGCGAGGTCTACAGCTGTCAGTCTCGCCAGCAGCTATGTTCTCCCACATCGAGTGGCTTAGCACACCACGTGAGCAGCTCATCTATAACCGGTTTGCTAGAACAAACAAGCAGCAAACAAATGTTTCCATATATCCTTAGGGCTTCCTAGAATAGCTCCAAATATTCTGATATCTGTGTTGGGAACGAAACATTCATTTATATCCTAGGCAATCACTGAGAAAGGGGAAGCATACACTATCGTAGCAGGCAATTTTGATGTATTCTATGTTACAAAACATTGTGAGGCAGAGAGCTCAAAGGTCATTAATAGATTTTCATATGTTTACAGACAGCAGCAATTTCAAGCTCGGTAATTTTAAAACTGCATGTCATTCTCTCAACTTCCAGCTGTTATTTCAACATTAGATAATGAACACAATGCAAAGGTTACACAATCACTTGAACCAGCTTATGCTGTAGATCCAGTCACACAAATCACTATTAAATTCTAATTACACATATATTATTTTACAACTCTTATTAGAGCAGCAGGGCAAATCCTCTTTTATAAAGGGATCAACAGTTTAGAAGAAGAGACCAGAAAGGTTATTCTTTTAACATGACAGAGAGCTGCTCCTCTCTCTCCCTCCATCACCTAAACCAGTGCTGATTTATGAGTCTTAGAAACAAACCTGTGCCTTGTTAACACCACACCAGTTGGTGCACATACAGCTATCAGCCCATATTTTGCTTAAGTGTTTTATAGATCCCTAATACATAGACATTGATGCCTACTTAAAATAATTATCTTTGATCAGAGGGAAAAAAAAATGTTTAGTGGTTACCCAGTGTACTGTCTGAATATGCTCCCGTTTTTTCTTTATACAACCACTTTGAAACTGAGCAGACACCCTCCAAAACATACAGATTTCTCCTAAAGGGGAGTGTTGCTATCTAAGCTAAAGCTTTGCAAGACATCCGGCTTGCACACCATGGATTTTTATTTTATTTTAATTTTGGACCAGAGGAAATCATTGTAATCATCCAATCTGACCCTTTTATCACGCAGCCAAATGACCCAAATCACCCACCTGTGAACTGGTCTTCAGGAAATTTTGGAAGCTTACTAGTCAACTACCCCATTACCAAACAAGAAAATCAGCAAGTTATGTTTCGCTCTTGCCTCTCATTTTTTTCTCTCTACTCCCAGGCAGTGCAAAGTGTTACCCACTCTGGTTTATTCCGCCCAAATCCAGCTGTCAGTCACACAGCATGTAACCTCAATGGGAATTGAAGAATCTCATCCCCAAGATTCAGCTTTGAAGCAGGACAGACCAGCAACGTCCCTTTGTGCGAGGTCTCCTGCAGTGACAGCAACGCTGCCCTGGCAAAGTGATGTCTCTCTAATCCCCAGTGCATCCTTAGCCAGCAATGAATTTCACACTGGGAAATTCCATGCTTTGACATTAAATAATTCCAGCTGAGATTTTCAAAGGAAGAGATAGGAGTCCAATCCCAGCACATTCCAATAGGAAGCCCTTAAGGTTTGGTTTATTTTCTTTTAAAAAAGGAAACCCATATTTCATTTTCATTTCCATCCCAGTTTCCTCTGGGAGATGAAACTGAAAGCAAGGAACAGAGGGCAAGAGCAGTGCTAAAGGGAAGACAGACTTCTAAGAGACTGACAAACACCACCACCAGTTCCTGGGTACATCAGTTTGTAACATGTGATACAAGAAGGAAGAGATAAATCAGCACGTTTGTTAATGATCCTGAGAGAAAGAAGGATTTGTACTTTTGCCTGGTTAGTCTCACTTGCCACTAAAGAAGTAACGAAGCAAACACTCCACCAGGATGGCAGACAATTACAGCTCAAGAGTGAACAAAACCAGCAAGCTGCCGAGAGGAGAACATGGGCAGAATCAAAATGATGCGATCCACTTCTCCAAGCATGTCGAATAAGGCCTTGGGCAGGCAGAGCTGACAGGACAATAACCCACTGCAGAGAGAGGCCTTGGCAGAGCAGGTGCCGTCCATCACTCCTCCCTGCTGCTTCACCAGATTCAGAGTGAGTGGTGCAAGTCTGCATCGGCTTTACCTCTCTCTTTCCATGATGTTTAGAGGATTCGGGCTTTCCCCCACCCAAGGGGTGCTGAGCTGGGCCTCTTTCCAACCACTTCCTCAAGCCATGCTGAATTGCAAGTTTCCCTCAATGCTTCGCTTTCAGATCCAGAAACCTCTACCTGCACTTCACAGACCCGAACCCGAAGGCTGGCTGGTTTCTAGGACCTGATTTCCTCCTGTCTGGAGCAGGGCTTTACCAGTCAGAGACTAGAGAAAGGGGCATTCACACAAAGCTTTCCATTTGCTGCTAGCCCTCAATTTTGAAATGAAATAGGAAATTCAAACATGATACAGAGCCGCAATTTTCATCACTGCTAACCCACTCAAATTCATTAAGAGCCCTTCTACTTCTCACGATTCACATGTCTGAGGGCTTCACTTCACTTCTCTTTTACTGTTCACAGCACTTGGTCAATGGTAAACACCACCGAGCGAGAAATACTGACGTAGCACATAGTATTTATTTGTTCAAATGGGCATAACCCTTTGGCAAGAACCAGCAAATCCAGCCAACGTGAGAAGGGTTAAGACAAAACAGATACAACCAGAGACTGGAGAACAGCCCGCACTGAAGCAGAGTGTCTTGTGATTACTTCTGTCTTGTAGCTCTTCATAAGTCGCATCAGAGCTGACATCTCCACCAGCTATCTGCTTCCTTGTGTAGACAACCAGCAACAGAAAAGCTGACATGGCAATTCTACTACACACACATGCACGCACGCTACCTAACAGCTCTCACTGCTACAACAGCACGAGCAATGAGGAACAAGCACATCCTGAGTTCTCATCCAGGCTCTGACACCAATTCTCAGTGCAACCATATGCGAGATACCTAGTCTAAAAATTGTTTTTAAAAGTGTTCACAAAATCAGGTAGGAATTGCAGCACATCTCTCTCAGTAGTATTACGATACAAGGAACTTTCAATATGAAAAAGAGCTACAAAAGCATTTACAACTACTGTTTATTAATCAAGCTCTAACCCCCATCACAGCCATAGCCCAGGATGCTCTCTGTGCCCGCCTATGTCTGTGCCCCCCACACGTCAGATGCTGGGGCTGCGGCGGGGCAGGCAGCCCCTCTGCCACCTCCATCTCCGGAGGCTGTTGCTAAGCGACCAAGCACCACCGATATCTGCAAAATCCTCCAAAATCCTCCAGCTCTGCCCGCCCCGATCGCCTCGGCCCCATTCCCAAACACAGCACCCAACGGGCCACAGCGTCTCTCTCGTAGCCCTTGATAATCTGGCTTTTATGTGTAAAGCAGCTCTTGCCAAGAACTCCTATGATAGCAAAAACTGCAGATAAAAAGATAGTATCAAGAATACTACATTTCACAAAGCAGATAAAAGAGCAGAAGGGGAAATCTCACGCATCAGACCAGAAGCGCTCACCAAAGCAGAAAGGGGTTTCAAACACAGGAGCTTCCAGGTATGTGTTTCAGGTGAGGAATATGGGTTTCCCAAGGTCCCCACGGTGACCCAGCAAAATCGTGTTAGCACTCAGGTTTCAGCAGGATCTGTAAAAGCAGCACCCTTTTTGCAACGATGCCAGAAGCAAATGTCTTCTCAAGCCTTACAGATACAGACTGACAATATAAAGGCTTTAAAAACCAGAAAGACCAGCTTAAACATCCACCCATCCCACAGAAGGTGGCAACCTGGGGAGCGCAGGGCCATGTTAATGAATGTGTGCTTAACGGCCGTTCATCCCCCATCTCTCCCTCCACACATTACTCTGTTATGGATACAGATAAGGTTTGTGGCTTTTACATCCCATTAGGGAAAGCCTTCCTCTAGCGG
>Ga0065711_1033449_pt1 | contig 25477 bp, 37 predicted proteins | sample Hoacrofraction12_FD_59098 | JGI IMG/M metagenome (GOLD analysis project Ga0065711, IMG submission 59098) | Hoatzin crop microbial communities from Cojedes, Venezuela - Epithelial fraction 12 v2 (version 2) | ecosystem: Host-associated > Birds > Digestive system > Esophagus > Crop | place...
TTTTTTTTTTTTTTTTTTTCCCATCGTTCTCCCTTGGCAGCCTTCTCCTGGGGGCCTGACTGCTCAGCACCGCTTCCATGCTGGGAAGCCTGGGGATGACCACAGGGTTGTGCTCAGTGGGATCCACAATGTTAAATAGCAGGATTTTTTTTTTTTTTTTTGAACTCTTTTTCTTTGCCAGAGTGAGTAGCCTTGGAGGCTTTTCTGCTGCCCTGGGGCCAGGATCGGTGGGTGTCAGCTAGCTGAGCTCAAGCTGGGCTGGGAGTGACCGTGTGGCTGTCACTGCACCGTTGGTCCCCAGGGAGACACGCTGTGCCGAGCGATGCTTGGCGAGGGGGTGGGTGTTTTCTTGGAGGCTGTCCCCGATAAATCCATCCTGGAAGGTAATCTGGGCTAAAGCCTCTTTTTGTCAGCTTTTTTTTCGTTTGTTTGTCTAATCAGTTTTACGTCTTTTCAAAAATCCTCTGGAGGTGGAGATTTTGCAACCCTTGGAGCCCATTCCAGGGTGTCCTTATCCTTACACGTTACAACACCCTATCCATCCGCGGTTGAACGGGGCTTGGACAAAGTTTCGGTTTTAAATGACTGTAAGGGTGGATCTGGTTTTCATGTAACCAGAGGGTAATTTGGGTTTGGTTTTTTATTTCTTAAATGGTGCAGGGGGTGGATCTGGGGTCAGCTTTTTCTTTCTGATGCAACCCACTCCTGCTGAAGTGAAGGCTCTTTGCCCAGAAATGTGACCATGTCGTTTTTTTAAGTGCTGCAGGCAAGTGGAGGTCCAGGACTTGCTTCTGGGAGGAAGGTTGGGAGGCTGTGAAGGACGCAAGCTGTTTGCACGGCCATGGCATGGCTCAGCATGCAATGTGGGACCGTGTGAGGAGCTTAGAGCATCTCTGGGCTGGACGGGTGTTGCTGCCTCCCTCCCAGAGCCTCTCCTGGCCGCTGCCCTCCCATCTCATCCACTGCTTGTCTGTCCCTGCTTGCTGCTGGTCCCTGCTCCGAGACATCTCAGCCCTGCCAGACTGCCGTGGGGTTCATATTCCAGCAGAGAGCTTCCCTCTACCTTTGCCATTGCTGTGGCACCAAGTTCTTCCTTCACTTCCCACTGTCCACATGGGGTGAAGACCAGTTTCTACCTTCTGCAGTGACTGCTGCCTTCCACAGCGTGCTCTGGGAGAGGGCGTCTTGGGGAGGAGGAGATGTGGCTCATCTTGGTGACAGGGTACTTTGAAGGGTTCATCCTGGATTGCCTGCCACTTGTTCCTCTGCCCAGGCGTGCATATGACCTGCGGTGCTGGGGCCCCACCAGATGTTCATCCCCTACTCTATGGCCACATCCCTGGTAGATCTTTCCCAGCAAGGACCCGAGGTGCAGACCTGTGGTGGGACACGTGGGCCACTGTCACAGAGCCCAGCCACCACTCACTTGGGGAGATTGCTGGTGCTGAAGGTGGCGGAGCGGTGGTTAGACGTCATTTCCAGTGTGCACTCTGCTGTTCTCCATTCGTTGCGCTTGTGGAGAACCTCTGCTGTGCTTCCAGCTCGCCTCCACTTCTCTGCGCTCTCCTTTTTGATTTCCACTCCCTGCTGGAGGCTGGCTGCCAGGTTCCCCTGCTGCCTGCCCGCCCTGGGGGTCTGGGCTCCCCACACAACGTTCCCTGCAGGTTTGCGAAGCCGCAGGGCTCTGCCTGAGTAAACGCAGGTGCTGGCGAGCGGACCCAAGTGCGTGGGATCAGCAGCTCACAGCACTCGCTGTAGCATCCGCGGTGGGAGCAGGCTGGGGGGGACGAAAAGACGAAGGTGGCCCAAGCCCGGGAGGGCAGGGAGGCTGCCGCGGGCGCTGGGTGTCCTGCTTACCGGGGTGCCTGGAGACGGCTGTGCTTGACCCGGGGCTCTCGCACGCTGCGGTGGAACTGGTTACTGGTTACGGGTTGGAGTTCGGTTTGTTGTCTGGAATAACGAGCCTGGCGGTGATGGGGACAGGCGGGAGGATGGGGAGAGTGGGACCCGGGCGTGGGGGAGAGGAGTTAGTGCGAGCCAGGGGAGGGCAAGGGGAGGTGGGGCTGGTAGGCTCTGCCTTCATGGCCCGCAGGTCGCAAGCTTGCCTGCAGCTAGCAGGTAGCAAAGCTGAGGTTGAGCAGTGCTCAGCCCGGGCTGCAAAACCCACCCGGAGCAGGTTCTGCACCGCTCGGCTGCGCGCTCCTGCGGCGGCGGGGCCCTGGCTGCTGCTGTGCAAAGCTGGCGTGACCCCCAGGAGCTGACACGAGCAAAATCAGCGCCAGAAAACCCCGGCGAGACCCGGGCTGTAGCAAGACGCCTTCACCTCTCCTTCCCGCCCTGCATGGTGGCTCCTGGTGCTGCCCTGGCAGAGGGGTGCTGGAGGGAGGACCTGGGCTGGGGCTGGTGCAGGGGAGCAGCGTTTCGGTGCGTGCTGGGTTGGGACGGTGGCATTTGTGCTTGCTGTGCTTCCTGCCCAGAGCCATTTCCTTCCACGCGGCGAGGGGGCCGGAAGGTGTTTGAGTCAGTAGAGACAGCGGCGTTCGAGAGGCTGATCTGCTGCTCTGTGGCAAGAAGAGGGCTGCACAAACCAAACCCTGAACCACCTTCTCCCCGGCACACGCAGGCATGTTGGGGAGGATGAGAGAGATGAGCAAGCAGCTGCAAGCATGCGTGGGCTGGAGGTTTTTACCCTGCTCCCTCCGGGTGCGCGGTCCTCGCAGAGGCTGCGCTTCGCCCTAGGAATTCCCTGCGTGCTTCTGTCTTTGATAAACGCCTCGCTTGTTCCAGGGCTCTCTCCGCTGCGTGGATTTTAGGTATGCAGTTTGTAACAATAGCTCTGTCTTACTACTTGCTTACTAACCCGCCAGTGCTCCGTGCAGCGAGAGGCGAGTGCAGGGCACAGTTAGCACGCTGCGGTGGCCCGGAGCGGAGGCGAAACTCTTGCAGCGTGATGCAAAGGCAGGCCATTAGTGTTTTGGCACCCTCCTGCAGTACTTACTGCCTGGTCAACTGCCATGAAAACCCAGCTGCCAGTTCTTTCCCGCTGTGCTGGTCAAGCCCTGCATCCTTCAAAGACAGGCATAGTCTTCAGCCCTGCTGTGCACGTCCTGGATGCAAAGACCTTCACTGTGATACGGGTTTTGAAGGGCTGAAATAACATGCTGTCACTAGGGTCGTAGCCCGTGGGCAGGTTACGGCAGGGCACGCTAATGTTTGAACTTCCAGCCAGCTCGTTTTCAAAGGGTAGGTGATGCCTTAAAAAGTCACACCCTTGCTTATTTTAGGGAGCTTGTCTGTCCTCCCTTCACAGCCCCAAGGAACTGGGTCTTTCTGTGCTCTTGTGCCGAGCTGATGAGCTTTGGAGGGTTATTGCAGTGGTCGGCATGGGTACGTCCTGTGCCAGGCTGCCATCATCTCCAGACGCACACCCACGGTGCTGCGCGGTGTGTCCTGGCAGGAGAGGATCCCACGTTCCTCGGGTAGGCTTTACGAGTCTCCCCAGAGTCAAGCCCAGTGTCTGGCTTGCCGCGGCGTTCGTTTGGAGCGAGCATCAGTGCTGTCGGCGGCTGCTGCAGTTGATGAGCAGGTCACATTTCTGCCTAGTTTTAAACTGCAGTAAATTGAAATGAAAGGCGAGCCGGTCCACAGTGAGTGCAGTAAGTGGAGTTTAATTGGGATGAATTACATGCCAGGTTTGCAGTAATCTCCGTCCCGCATTGCTCAGAAGCATCATCTGCTTTGGAAACGTGACTCAGAAATGTTGTTATTTGATTCCCCCAAGCGTTTAAGAAACTATTTTTCCAGGAAGCAAAGATTCTCGGGCTTGGGTGGTTTCTTTTTCTTGTTGCTGTTGTTGTTTTCCCTTTGTTTTATGGCAATGAGAGTCCTTTCCCAGAATTTCCTCCGGGGAGGGAGGCTGCGAGCCATTCCCTTACCGTGCTGGCAGCTGCCCTGTGCAGAGGAACACAGCTCGAGGTGGCTGGTTGGAGGTGTCTGCTCCTGCTCTCCGCGAGCCACAGCTGAAGCTGCCAGGATGATGTTGTAGCTGCACCGTCAGATTCACCACCCACACACGCAGCCAGGCAGGTCTGCCTCCTCGCCAGCCCCACGCCTGGGTTTGCCTGGACCTGCCTGGGCCGGCTCTCGCCACCCTGGGCCATTCCTCATGGTCACACTGCTGCCTTACGCTTGGCCACCTTTGGGTTGGCCCACCGGGGACAGCTGCTGAGGTGTGACACCAGCCCTATAACCTAAGGAATATCTTCAGAGTGATGCTGTCCCTGTGTCTCAGAAAGCTGATGTGCTGCTGGTGCTGCCTGCCCTGCCCTAGCCACCAGCTGGTGGGCACTGTCTGGGGGTTTCTTTTGACCGTGGCTTGGTTGCTTGCAGTTCATCTTGCCCGCTTCAGCCATTGCCTGGAGGAAGCAGGTTGACATCATGGCTGTGCATGAGGATAATAAACATAAGCAGAGCTCCCTGGAGTCACCAGCCCCAGACCTGACCAGGGTAATGTGCTGTCCATCTGAATCACTGGCTTCACGACCCAGTCATCCATCTGACAAGAGATGCAACTTTTTGAGCCTTCCTCTGCAATCTGGACTTGCCCCCCTGACAATAGCCCCTTCTGCCACTGCCACAGGTTCAAAAAGAAGCCATTTTTTAAAAAATAAAGTGCATGGGACTCATGTACAGTACAGAACTGTGAGAGGTGGGAGCCCCAAGCTGTTAGCCCACCTCCCTCGGCTCCAGTTCTGACCAGCACTTGCATATGTTTAGGTTGTTGATACCAGACCTCCCTGCTGGTGACTGTAATTCAAACAGTCTCTGCAGATTTGGCTGTTTTCATGCTTTTTGTAATGTTTTCTCTCTGAAAGGTGTTTGGCAGTGAGGTGGGGAGGGGGATTCTGCCTGGAAGCATGGGGGGGGTCACAGGCAGTCGAATCTGCTCCAGACCTGTGGCAGATCCACCACAACTGGGTCTCCAGAGGTTGGACTTGGTTGATCCTTGCACTGTGCTTTCCTCTGTGGCTTTCTGAACACCATCCAGAGGTAATAAACGTTTCACCCCTCTTTGGCTAGGTCAGGACAGAGCTTTCTTGGTGAAGATGGTGCATGTGCAAAGGCAGAGACTGCTCGGAGGAGCTGGGAGGACGCTAACGGGGCAGGGGGGAGACGCCAGAAAATGCAGACGTAATTTAGGGTGAAAGCGGGGAGTGAGGAGGCAGGGCTACCATCAAGTTGTTTAAACCAAGAATCAACTCCAGTTTCTAACTTGAATTTGGAGAGGAGTGGATCTTGTCCATGGTGTTTGTAAGCTGCAAACAGGATTTCATCGGCTGGGCAGGAGGGCAGGAGGCTGTGCCCTCTGAGGACGGAGTTAAAGAAAGCCTTTAACCGAAAAAAAAAAACCAAAAACAAACCCCAAAGTTTGCTCTCTTGAAAGAAAAAAAAAAAAAAAAAAGTGCAGTTTGCAAAGGTATGTTGGGTGGAGGAAGAGGAAGGTGTGAGGTGTGAAGCTAAAGGGCAAAGGAGCTTGCAGCAGCGCTGCCCTCTGCTCGTCGTGCCTGGGGCTCACCGTGGGTGAGGCATCCAACCGTTCTTGGGGGACACAGAGGTAAATAGGGGGGTGGAGGCTGGGGGGGCTTCCTAGGGAACCGGTGGGAGGGGGCTGTGCTTGCAGGCTCGTGTGCGTGCACAACCCCATCTGCGCGGCAGGAGAGATGTGCAAGATAAGGGGCGAGATCTCTGTGCTGCCTTGGCAGGTCGAGGAGCGAGCTGGGGCTCTTGGCGGGCTTGTCTAAGGTGCGAAGTGCGGGCAGCTTCTCTGGGAGGACCTGGGCACCTGGGCTGTGCTGAGGGCAGGCTGGCGGGGCTGTGCTGGCGCTGGGTGCCTCTTCAGCCCGTGCCATCAGCCGTGGCAGGAGGGGACGGGGAGGCTGCTGTGATGGTCGCCCGAGTGCAGAGCCCCTCTGCAAGGCACCATCCCCAGCACCTGCCCACTGTCCTCGGACGGCTGGCAGCTTGCTGCCTGGGCCGGGACATCCATCCCATCTTTGCTTTCCAGCATAGCCAGGGAAACACGAGTCCTGGGGCTGAGCTTTTCAGAGCCCGGTACCCTGGGGCTGTAGGCATGCCTGGGTCTGCCGTGGTGTGATGGGTGGTAATCCAGCTCTTCAGTGGCTAAAACGGCTTTATCCATGCCCTTCCTTCTCCATCTTCATGGGAACTTCAAGCTATTTGCTGAACTCCCCTTTTGTTTTCACTTTCTCTCTTAGTGGATATTCGTGAAATCAAAGAGATTCGTCCAGGAAAAAATTCACGTGACTTTGACCGGTACCAGGAGGATCCATGTTTCCGACCGGACCAGTCTCACTGCTTTGTTGTCCTCTATGGCACAGAATTCAGGCTGAAGACCCTCAGCTTGCAAGGTAAAGCGCTCGTAGCCCCAGGGCTGTGCCAGAGCAGGGTTGGGCAGGCACCTCGTTGCCACAGGACCCAAACTTCCGATGCATCCTTCCACAAGTGAGCTGGAACGTATTCCTGGGCAGATGCTCTTTTCACCACACTAAGGAGGTGTCTTTGGAAGAAGGTGACACCGGTTCCCTGAAGGGTGCACATTCAGCCCCTAGCTGAGTCAGTTAATTCACCCTGTAAACCCACAATTTGGGTGAACTGAAGCCCATAGTTCAACTGTGTGCTTGAAATCAAGTGTTTTCCCTCAGCTTGGCATGTTGGCATTCATCAGCTGCTTTGTGGTTACCAGCCCCACACATGAAGTGGTAAAATCTCATTCACTTCTGCTTTGCAATTCGGAGTGAGAAAACGCTGCTGGTGGCAAACAGTAGCTCACGAAGCCTCGGTGCCTCCGAGGTGTTGGTCTCAGCTTTCCTCAATGCCTTGTCCATTGACTTCAGCTGGACTTGGAGCACCCAGCCTTAGGTTTTGCTGTTGAAAGAGGGGAGGTTTATGCCATTGAGTTTCTTCCTGTTTGGATGGAGAAAAGGCTTGCAATCACTTGCTGCAGTTTGGCTGATGGATGATCTCACCCCTGCGTGATGTGGAGGGGTGAGGGGTCCAGCCAGCCATGTACATCCCGAGGGCGGTGAGGAGCCAGCCAGAGCATCTGCGCAGGAGGGGATTCAGAAGGGGGATGAAGGAAGGAGTAGGGATTTAAGATGCTGGGGGTGGCCTCAGGGCAATGGTTTGTGTTGGTGACCAGCTTCTATGTCCTGTGCACCCTCCACAGCTACTTCCGAGGACGAGGTCAACATGTGGATCAAGGGGCTGAACTGGCTGGTGGCAGACACTTTGAGGGCTGCGACCCCCCTGCAGATTGAAAGGTGAGGAACTTGTCCTTGTCCTGCACCATTCCCTGTCTGAGCTGGCACCGACCTGGCACTGCCTCTGCGCTGCTGGAGAGGCTTCATCCCATTGACCGGCAGTGCTACATCATCTACGGCCAGAGTTTGGTCTCACAAGCACACAGGGAAAAGGAGCTTTACCACGAAATAGATGTTTTTGTGTGTACACAGCCTGTATGATCTGTGGCAATTCAGTGTAGAGGCATCTAGAAGAGAATACCTTTGGTTTCCTTGTCTTATCTGTGGACTCGCTTTCAGGCAGAGATGGTTTTAAAGGCGGGCTAGTTGCCTGCATGAAAATAAGGTCGGCTGCCTCTGGAAGGGGAGCAGAGCCAAGTGGGAAGGAGGGCCGTGGGAATGGACGGCATGGCATTGAGCATCTTCCAGAGACAGGAGAGAACCGAACGGGCTTGTTGTTGGGGAGCTGGGGCTAAGCGTGTGCGTGTTTGTGCCTTGCCGTTTAGGTGGCTCCGGAAGCAGTTCTACTCGCTGGATCGCAACCGGGAAGACAGGTAAGAAGAGAGACAGCCCTTGCTTGCAGAGACGTGCACATTCATAGAAGGGTTTGAGCTGGAAGGGTTTATCTTTGACTTGGAACTCCAGCCTTTGCTTTGGATTTTTTATTGGGTTCTTTAGATTTTTCATTTCCATTTCCTTAATTCCAGTACCAATACTTCCCTGGCTGATTTTCACTGAATTAAAACAGCATCCAAAAATTGTCTTGTTTCCATCACCCTGACCCAGCTGTTTGGACCCAGTAACAGCTCGAAACCCCAGAGCTGTGAAACACCTTCACCCCCAGCTGGCATCACCCGAGGAAGCAGACACCAAGGAGCCAACAGGCAGCTCTTGCCACCCTCTGGGGCTGAACTGAGTTGTGTTTGGTTTGTTCTGCTCCTCTGAGGTCCATGAGGCCATGGATGATCCCGCTTTTAGGCCGATGGGCTGCAGCAGGGCCACTCCTTGTGGGGTTCTTGGGTGAATCCTTAGTGGTGTTCTAGCAGGTGAAATGTCATGCTTGGACCTGTCATGAGGAGATAAGGGAGGGGAACTGGGTCATGATCTGTCATGAGGCGATAAGGGAAGGGACATTTCCCTGTCGAGAGGTGAGTTCCACCATGCTCTGCTTGCTGCCACTGCTGCCATGGCTGGGGAAAGCAGGTGATGTGCCAGCTGCCAGTCTCCTCTGCCCGAGGTGCTGTTACTTCCCTCCTTTCATCCCTGGGACATGCTTTTCCCCCATCACGTTAACTGAGCCCGTTAAACTTTCAGCATTAGTTTCCACATTAACGTGCTCCCCTGGGGCCAGGGGATTCTTCCAGTCCTGCTCTGGAGAGGGCAGTGCCGGAGACATGGCTCACACATCAGCTTGTGCCCCTGGCTGTGGTGAGCACCCAGGCCCCGTCTTACCCCTGTACGTGCCCAGGCAGGGCTCACAGCGGAGCACCGGGTGGGTCTCTGGGCTCCAGGGCATCCTCCGCTTGGTCCCTGCCAAAGCCATGGATCTCGCACTGCTGCCCGTGTCCATGCTTCACGCTGAGCCCTGGAGTCCTCCTCATCCCTGCAGCAAGGTCCTGCCGAGAAACTCACTCTGCAAACCCGGCTGTGCCCGATGCCGGGGAGCCGTGGGTGACCGCCGTCAGACAGGTCGGTCCTGTGGATGAGCAGTACTGGTCAGGAGAAGCGAGCGGGTCCTCTCGTCCCGCTGTGGTCCCCGCTGCTCTGTTCCTCACGCCTGGCCGCAGCGTGCTGCCCCGGGACAGGCAGATGGCCCCGCTCTTGGGCAGCCGGGGGTTAAATTCAACCTGTCTGCTTCTCGGGCTGGAGTGGGAGTGTGTTGAGTTGGAGAAATCCCACTGTACTGCGTGTTTTTGACTTTGCAGTGATTGATATTGTGTCCAGAGCACCGCTGGGTGCACAGGGATTACGCAGAGGAGGGATAAACCCTCGCAGAGGCAGAAGGGGAAGGAGAGGCACCTTTAACGTGTTGCAGCTGCTCTGTGTGTGCCACACACCTTTCAATTTCAGGCTTGGGTTTTGTGCATGGTGTACTGGTTTTCAGTGGTGACCGGGTGTGATATTTCCTAATTCAGCGATGGAGAGCACTGAGGCAGGTGCAGGGGTGGCTGCTGGGGGGTTTTGGAGGGTGAATGCTGGAGAAATGGAACAAATTGGTCCTTTTTCTCATCTGGTTGTACAGTAAAGCAGGTGAACTGGCATCCCAACAGGATAAAAGAGATTGCATGTGTAGATTTGTCTGCCTGAGGCGTGGTCAGCAGAGCTGAAAGCCAGTCTGTTGCATCTCTCTGGTTGTTTTCCTTCATATCATCTTTCTATTAGCATTTAGAATTAAGGCAGGAAAATACAATATATTCCTTACCTGTCTGCCAAGGGGAGAGGCTCAGTGCAAACCACCTAATCAGCAGCACTGCTGCTCCAGTCCAGGCAGCAAAAGGAGCAAAACAGCAATAGAAGGGGAATGTGGAGAGATTTTGAGTCTCCCCGTTTTACAAGCATCCGTGTGTTTGCTGCGAAGTAGAGGCACCAGTTATGGGGCATATACAACTCTTGGGTTAAATGTTTGCCCGTGTGAGGCATTTCAGCATCAACTGTGGTGTCACTGGGCTCTTTGCTTTTGCTTCTCAGCCTGGAAACAGGTTTGAGAAGGGAACAGTGACTTGTGTCTTTTTTTTTTTTTTTAAATGCTTCTTTTGCAGCCCATCCTTGGTGTTTCTAGAATGGGCAGGTTTCTGGCAGCTGAAGAAATCATTCCCGGCATTCGTGTACCCATCACCCCAGCCTGCTGCGCCGGAGCCCGTTCCTTTCCGCCTTCTCCCGGCTGGTGCCTGTGCATACCTTCCAGCGCGCCGGCAGATGTTGGCTGTTTTCACTGGCTGCTGGGCCTTTGGGTATTTGTTTTTCCAAGGGAGGTTAGGTGGAAAGAGGAGGATAACAGGATGCTGGGGTATTTTTTCCTAACTGCTGCGGAGGAGACTGTTTCACCTCTGGCTAGGAGAGCTGCCCGTGGCTGGGAGCAGAGTTACGGCACTGGGGAATGTTTTCATCCCCTGAGAGAGGGCTGGATCTGTCCTTTGGCTTGTTTGTCATGAAACTTTGAAAAACTTCCGTAGGAGAAATTAGTTTATTTGGTTTTTTACTTTCTAGTCTCAAAATAGTACCGAGCTATTTATCCAATGTCTCTGACACTTTAACATTATTAATAACACACAGTAAATAAAATTCTTCCATACCCCATCCTGCTACAGCAGCAGTGAGGGAAATGCTGGTCACAGCTGTTACAGGGTTTGCCCTTGCCTCTGCTGGTGCCGTCACATCGACGAGCAGTGCCGTGGTCCTACACCTCCCTGTGAAACAGCTCAGCATCACCAGAGCCGGGTGCTGGCTCCAGCGGGTCTCCAGCCCCATGCCTGCTGCTGGTCCTCAGCCCCTCCTGCTCATTTCCCAAGAGCTTTTCTGCAGTCTCAGCCTCTCACGCAGGGGGGATTGCTGCTGGGCGGCCCTGGGGGCTCTGGGTGTCCCATCGGGGGACCCACGAGAGCTGCTGCATGCCGTGGTCCTAGATGCATGAGGCCATCTCTCAAGAGCCACCATTGCGCTCCTGGCTCGCTCTCCCCCACATTGCCCCATTTCTCTGGCACCCAGGACCCCATAGCTGGCACCCCCCGGCCCCGCGGGTCGCACAGCACCCTGCACGTGGCCGTGGGTGCTGGGTGTGTTGGAGAAGGGAAGAGGCAGGCTCCCCTCCACAAAACACCCGCCCTGAGCCCCTGGGGTGGCTTCTCCTGCCGGGGGAGGTGGAGGTGCGGCAGGGAGATGCCAAAGCTGCTGCTCATGCTGAGAACGTGTCGCTGGCTCTGTAGCCCGTACAGCCGGGAGGAAAGGGGAGGCTGGTGCCATTTGCCAGCTTTTTCTTTTCCTGTCCTTCCAGCAAGTGTCAGGATGCTGCCTGCACGGTCTTCAGCCAGCTGGGAGCTGGCCTTGGGCACAGCACGGGCGCCGGGCCAGGTCCTGCTCTGGCCGCGCGTGCGTCCCGGTCCCCCACGACTCAGCCCACGAACAAGGGCTCTGTGTGTCCCGCCGGCTGCAGCGGCCCTCGTCTCTGCAGCGCCTGACACCAGCCGGCTTCCCCCTCTCCTGGGGCTTCCTCCATCCCTCCTGCTTTCTGGGTCGTTTGAGATCACCCTGTTTCCAGGGGAGAGCATCAAAGAGTCGCGGTTCACACCGCTGCTCCGCATCGCTGCCGGTGACAGCCTGAGCCCTGCGCAGGGCATCTTCCTTGGCGTATTTATATTTGCGTCCCAAAGCCCTGAGTGTTTCCAGGGTCAGACCTGCTCTATGCTTTGTGGGATGGGGGACCGTCCCGTAGGGTCCTGAGCTCCCACTTGCTCGGCGGGGGGCAAAAGCAGCATCTGTGGTTGCTGGGGCGGACTCAGGTCTTGCTTTTAAGGCAGGAGCTGCCAGAAGATGATTGCACACAGACCTCTTGGCTTCTTAAATCCCACAGATGGGACACATCCGCGTTCTTTCTCTCTGCAGGGACGTTGCTCCGTGGGGGAACAAAGCTGGAGCAGGCAGAGGCAGCCCAGGGCTCCTTGCTGCCTGTCTCTGCCCGCCTTGCTGCGGGAGCCCGCTCGGGGTTGGCACCCGAGCCCTCCCCGGCCCAGGAACCGGCACGTTTGGCACGAGCAGCCTCAGGGCAGGACAGCCGTACTGGTGCCCCATGCCAGCGGCCTGTGCAGCAATGGCTGGGCACGACGTGGCGGCACGGTTCCTGTGGCTAGACGCTGAAAATGGCTTTGTTTCTGTCTTTAGCATAAAATTAGCAGGGTCCAAACCATTTGCAAAGCCTGCCCTCCTCCAGCTCCCTCCGCAGGCTAGGGAATAGGTTTTGGGGGTGGTTTGGTCACCCAGCATCCCTGTTTGGGCACCGATACTTGAAAAATGCGTCTGCGGGGTCGTTCTCGTAAAGCGGTGGGCGATATGCGCCGGTTGCAGCATCGGCTCCAGTGGGGTGAGGGTGCTGGGACTTGCCCTGCAGTGCTGGGAGCTTGCAGGAGCGGTGTTTGCAGTTCCCGTCGGGGTGCAAGCACCTCTCTCTGCTCCCCACGCACAGCGTAGGTGCAGAGTTCACAGAGGTGGAAAACGTTCTTCTGTTCTGCCTTTGGTCCCAAGCCTGGCACCCCTCTGGGGATGCGCATCCATCCTTGTGTGCCACAGCTGATGTCCCTTTGGGCACGGCCGCTCGGTGCGTGCGGCGTCCCGGTCCCAGGGTGAGACCCCGCTGTCCCAGAGCTGCTGAACGTGTTTTTCCTCTTTCCCCCGCCGAGCCAGGATCTCCGCCAAGGATCTGAAGAACATGCTGTCTCAGGTCAACTACCGGGTCCCCAACATGCGGTTCCTGCGGGAGAGACTCACGGTGAGTGTGTGACCCCTCTGCTCTCCTCGTTCGCGCTGGGGACCCTCGGCAGCCTGTTGCCTGCCTTTGAGTGAAAGCTGGTGGTGGTTAAACTCCCACGGCGCGTTTGCGTATTGCAGAGGCTCCCAGCCTTTCCTGGGAGGCCCCCACCCACGGCGGAGACGGAAGAGGTGCCAGCTCCCACCGGGTGCCGCACCCCGGCCCGTTTGTGGCCAGCGCCATCTCTTCGCCCCGTCCTGCCTCCCCGTGTTGCTCCTGGCCCTGGTCTGGGGCTTTGCCCCGGTGGGGTAGAGTGCAGGAGGACAGGCAGCGAGGCCGGCTGGTCCTTCGTCCCCCTGCCAGCGAGTGACCGGCGCCCGGCTCTGCCAGCGTCACTGCAGACCCAGGAGCACAGGCTCATCCCGTGGTGACCAGCCGGTTCCACCGGCACTGAACTCCGGGGCCACGGAGCAGCGTATCCAAAGGAGAGCACGCGCGTCTGGTCTTGCCGTTTCCAGACACTTCAGGTGCTCTCTGCCAGCAAAAATTAAAATGATCCTTTTGTAGCTGTTCATGTAAACGATAACGCTTTTTAATCAGCGCTGTGATGCCTTTCTGTGGGCGAGCCTGGGGCATCGCATAACTCGGTTTAGGATGTGCCTGTGTCCTGGGCACTGCAGGGTCCCGCTGGCCCCAGCAGAGATGGGCAAAGGTGGGAGGCAAAGTCTGGCCAGGGTTTGGCCATTCGCTCCTCCTTTTGCCCTGGGAATCCTGGTGGGAGGAGATGCTCCTTGGGCCATGCAGAGTTGCCCGTGGCCCCTGTAAAACCTCTGGGGTTTGTTTTTGCCCCAGGATGTGGAGCAGAGGAATGGGGATATCACATACGGACAGTTTGCACAGCTCTACCGCAGCCTGATGTTCAGCGCCCAGAAAATGGTAAGAGCTGAATTCTCCAGGGCCGGGAAGGGGAGTGAGAGACCATATTTGTTACTGGGCATTCCCTCTTAATTACCTTTTTAACCCTGCTGCCCTCGGCTAATACCTCGTGTCCTGCCTCTGGGCCAGGGATGACAGGGAGTGAAGCAGTTACTGCTTTAGGCTGGTTAGCACGGGGCTGCTGGGGACGGGGGAGGCGGTGGATGAGCCACGGCTGTGAGGAAAGCTGAGCTGCACGGTGCTGGTTTGCTGTCCCCGTTATCTGCCTGATCAATTTGTGCTTTCACACGTGTTGGTGAGATGGAGTGCAAACCTAATGCTTGTGCTTCTTCTTTTGCAGATGGATGTCCCGTTCCTAGAAAGGTGGGTAATTCTCTGTATTTGCTGGGGAAGGGACAGTTTTCTTTTGCTCCATAACGTGCTTTGGTGCCTGCAGCAGCGTAGCGGGGATGAGGCATGCTGCGTACCTCTTGCCACCGCGCTGCTTGTGTTTTTGCGCTCTGAATAAGCATCTTTGCTGTAGACACTTCAGCGCGGGTCAGCTGGGGCTCTCTTCCTCCCAGACATCCCACTGAGATCCAGCTCAGGTCAGCCGCCCCCCCAAACGGTCAGTTGGTTTATGTGAAGTTGTCAGACCCTGAGCCATCTCCTGGGGGTTGTCCTCGGGGCCGGTGCAGGCTGCCCACAGCGCTCTCCCCTCCAGCCCCTCTCCGGGCGGTGCCTGCGCTGCCATTGCCCTGTGCGCGTCTCGGCCATGATAACAAGAGCTTGAATCTAGACAGGGAAGCTACAGAGCGAAAGACTTGTTAACCTGTCTAGGTAATGCTCCATGGTTTCCTCTCTTTTTTTCTTATAACCTTAGAGATTTGGCAGGGAGCTCAGCAGACCGTCTGGTTCATCCCTCTGCCCAGGGCAGCCAGCACTGCCCAGTCCATTGCTGGGGTTTTTGGTGTTAGTCCCCAGCACGGCCCTTGGCTGTCCATTGTGGCTTGGTACGTTCATGGACGAGTCTTTTGAGATAATCAGCTACAGACGATTCCCTCCTTCGTTCCTTGCCCTGCCTCCTTGGCTCCATGTCCCCTGGATACCTGTAGCTCTGTCCTGTCTACAATCACCCCTTGACTGCCCTGCACCTATTTAGTTCTTTTCACTCTGGTACAAGCCAGCCCCTCTATTTTTTTATTTTATTTTTTTTTTACAAATCAGTCCCTCTGATGATTTTTGCAGTCTTTCACCAGAGTTTCACCTTGCTGTACCCTTGGCAGTGTGACTGCTGGACGGAGCAGTCCCTGGCTCTGAGATGTGGATGTACGCTCTCAGCTGCTGCGCGTTTGCCGTCGTGCCCTGCTCGGCCCTCCCCGCGCATCCCGCTCTGCTCTCGCAGCGCTGCTTGCTCGCGGCACGTGTTGCTCGCACGCACCGCGGTGGCTGCGGATGGCATCTGGCATGATGCCGGTAACGGTTGGTCGAGATGTGCGGCGTGAGTGACCGAAGCTTCTCTCTCTGCCTTTCAGGGGTGGAGAAAGGTCTGAGCACTTCAGGGTGTCGCTGCTGGAGTTGCAGACGTTCTTGCTGGAGTACCAGAGGGTGAGCTCGACACGGGCCCAGGGGAGGGACGAGGGGGCAGGCACTGGTGTCGGTAGGGATCCGGCACTCCAAGGGCAGCCTTGCCGTGGAGCTGGGATGATTTGGTTGTGAAGTGCTCTGTCTGCACGGCCGCAACCTGAGCGCAGGAGGTGGGGCAGGAGGTGATGCAGGGGAGCGCTGGTGAGGGTAAAGCTGGCCCCAGCCAGGCACCCTGGTCAGAAAAGGGACCGAGAGCAGAAGACCTGAGAGGGGTGGAGGTCTCAGGAGGGAGGAACGAGCCGGTGGTATTTACCCCGTCCCTGTGCCCTCGGCTGGTACTGAAGGTTTGCAGCAGCCGAAGCTCCCTGCTCCATCCTTTCTGCTCGGGAGGCTTCAGCAGGTCCTGAGGAGCAGCTGATGGATTCGGTTGCTGACCTTCCCGTGTAAAAGCGATCCTAGGCAGTCAGCAAGCACAGCCTGCGCGCTCAGACACACACGCAGGCACGAGCAGCGCGTTGACGGGCTGCACAGACCCTGTACTTCGACTCTTGCTGGGCTCCCATCTTGCACGTGGTGTGCAGCACGCGGAGCACTAGGCAGCGAAGGGGCCCAGCCATTCTGGTGGCCTAATGAAAGACACCCATGGAGGGAGAGAAGCAAAAGCAAGCCAAGCTGGCTTCTGCTGCCGAAGGAGGAGGGGTGGCAGATGTGTGCAAAGGAGCTGTCGGAGAGAAAAATGCGTGGCACTGAGAAAATGAAGACCATTTAGAAACAGGGCAGATTTCTGCAGTTGCGTGCTATCCAGCGTTTGTGCTGACAGTTGAATTCCTGGCAGAGATGGTCTTGCATTAAAACTGCCTCCTTCACAGTTAAAGCTTCTAGCTGGATGAGCTGCACGTGGTTTTGAATAACGCTTTCTGAAATGGTTTCTTTTTTCTGTCTCTCTCGCGGTTTGCAGGAGCTCTGGGCTGCAGATACCCTCCAGGTACAGGAATTCATGTTCAACTTTCTGAGAGACCCCTTGAGGGAGATTGATGAGCCGTATTTCTCCCTGGATGAAGTAAGACGTGTTCAGCGCTGGCGTGTATGGAGGGGTTGGAGCAGGGTGTGCATCCCCAGTGCGATGTGTGCTGCTGTGACAGCTCCGCTGTCGGTGTCTTCACTGCCGGGTGGCCGTGCTTAGAGGATTGCATCTCCTCTGAGCGGCATTGCTGTGTGTGATGCACGTGGTGGATGAACGTGGTGGGTCACCGTGTTGCACAAGAGCTGGTTGGCGACGGGAATGACTCCTGGGGTCTCTTCTTGTGCTGAATGTGTGCGGCTGGGAGGGCTCATCAGGCAGTTCGTTTGGAGGAGGAAAGGGGCTGTGTTTGGCTTAATGTGCCTTTGGGGCATGTAAGGATCTTTTTCAAGCAAGAAGAGCTGAAAACAAAAGAATAAAAACAGCTGGAGATGACCCTGTCACTGGCATTCTGGACCGGCTCCAACACAAAGGTCCCTTGACCCACACGGTCTTAGTGAGCTGTTGCCTGCCATGTGAGCTGCAAAATTAACTGCAGAGCTATTTATTTGTCTCCAGCTGGGTCAAAGGATTTGTACACAGATACCTGGCACGGCTCAGAGGATAGGTGGCAATGCCTCAGCTGTGGTTACTTGAGCACACTGGGTCAGGCAGCTTGTGTGCTGCCTTGGTTGCCTCTGGTCAGTCTGTGCTGAGTTTAGAAAATAGCTGCTCAGTAGCTGCTGACACAGAGGGCGAGATGCGTGTGAAGCTAAAGCACAGTACCTGGCTCCTCCGCATCGTTAACACACTTCTGTTTCTTCCTGAGCAGTTTCTCACCTTCCTGTTTTCCAAAGAGAACAGCATCTGGAACTCGCAGCTGGACATGGTGTGTCCGGAGAACATGAACAACCCCCTGTCCCATTACTGGATCTCCTCCTCACACAACACGTAAGGACTAGGGGATGGCTCTCTCCACCCATCCGCTCCCAGCATCCTCTTCCCCTGTGCCAAGGATCTCCTGATGCTGCCCAGTCCCAGTGGTGGGTCAAGTAGACTTTTCCAACCTGGGATCAGTACATCAGAGACCTTCCTCTTGGTGCCCCAGTCCTCCCTCTGTCGTTTAACCATCAATGTTTTGCTCAGATGTTGTCAGCAACACACACCTGCACAGACTGGGCTTTCAGGACCCAGGCTGTCATTCTGGCAATTTCTGACCATTAGCAATGTCATCTTCCACAGCCTCTGAGGACAGATGTGACAAAAGCCAGGAAGCCTGAAATTGGCTATTTTTCTTCTCTGCTGCTAGAATAATCTTGCAGGAGCCACTTTTTTGCAGACAGGCTCTGTCTGTGCTCCCTGTTCATGGGGTGCAGTGGCAGCACCGTAGCCCAGATGTAAAGCACCAAGACCCTCAGCCAGCTGAGCAGCCTGGAGGGCAGGCAGTGAGCTCCCGTCTGCCTGCGAGAGCTGGTCTAACCCTGTTCTCGGGCTGCTTCTGGTGGGTTCAGTGGGCTCTTTGTGGCACCGATGCGGATATTGCTCTTTGAGGCTTATCTCAAGAGCCAGCAGCAAGGCTGGACCTCGGCGTAGTGCTTGCACCCCTTGCAGCAGGGGCAGAGTTGAGCCTCTTGCCTGGGGAAGAAGGGAGGTCTGGAGGAACGTCGCTCTCGCTGTTCCTGGGGCAGGTCCACGATGTCCCAGCAGACATCTGTGCCCGCGGCGAGCATGTTGCTTTGCTGATGTCTCCTCTCGTGTGAAAGGTACCTGACGGGGGATCAGTTCTCGAGCGAGTCCTCGCTGGAGGCGTACGCCCGCTGCTTGCGGATGGGATGCCGCTGTATCGAGCGTGAGTATCCGGAGCTGGCGCGTCTGTCACCATCGTCGCGACAGCTTGCGGTCGTTGGGGAAGGCTATGCATGGAAGGCAGGGCTGAGGGCTGGTGTGACAGTGGCAAGATTCTCACCATGATGTGCTGAAAGGGCTGAGGTCATTTGCTTTGTGGGACTGAGTGGTGTGCAGCCAAGCTTTTGGTTCCCCAGAAAGATGTTGACTTTCACCTTGCTCCTTCATGGCCGTGCAGCGCGGCTCCCAGCAGTGCTTAGTTCAGTCCATCTCACGTCCATGTCCTGCCTGTCTTCCAGCCTTTGCACTAAGTTTCCCCCATGGGTCTCTTTCAGTGGATTGCTGGGACGGTCCCGATGGCATGCCGGTGATCTACCACGGGCACACCTTAACCACCAAGATCAAGTTCTCTGATGTCTTGGTCACTATCAAGGAGCATGCCTTTGTCACCTCCGAGTGAGTACAGCAGGGACCTGGACTGCATGTAGCAGAGCTGCCAGCAAGGCAGAGAGCAGGTAGAGGGTAGAGCTGGGGCAGCACCAAAGTGAAGCCCACCTTTATCCAGAGACCCCACGTAAGACCACATGCCTGGCGTTCGGTGGGAAGGGAGCGTGTTGTTGTGTCTCCCAGCCAAGGGGAGACTTCACCCTGAAAGAGCTGTGGGAGGGAAGACATTGGGTAAACCCCGGTAGCCTGCTGCAGGGTGGTTCCATTGAATGCTAGAGGCAGCACAGCTGCAGCACGGATCACTGGTGTTGCAAACTGCTCCTTGAGGGCACAGAGGCCAGGTTTTGAAGTGAAGCTCTGAAGGCATTGGTTCCTGCAGACACCACGCTGGTACTGATGGCTCTTTCCCTCCTCCCAGTTTCCCTGTTATTCTGTCCATTGAGGACCACTGCAGCATTGCTCAGCAGAGGAACATGGCTCAGAATTTCAAGAAGGTCTTTGGGGACATGCTCTTGACCAAACCAGTAGATATTTCTGCTGACGGCCTTCCCTCTCCAAACCAGCTCAAAAGGAAGATTCTCATCAAGGTGAAGTCCCCAGCAAGGCTCCTAAGTGGAGAGAATGGGGGCAGATGGGTTGAGGGTATGGACCAAGGGGGGCTGCTTAACTCTGGAAGGGCTTGACGGGACCTGAGGTGGAAGTGGAGACCTGATGATAAAAACAAATGTAGACATAGAGCCCTCTTGCTTCAGAGGAGCTGCTGGGAAATGAGCTCAGCAGCTGGGTGCTGCTTTTCTGCAGAGCTTGGGGGATGTCGGTATTTCTGCTGCAGAAATCACCTCTGGGAAGAAAGGGTGGGACCTTAGTGCCATTTGACGATCTCTGTGGCATGGGTCTTACCTTGGTCCTTTTAGTCTAGAGGAACTCGGTGCAGCAGACTTGGAGTTCTGGGGTTGTTCACCAGGAAATGCCTGCTGCTTTTTGGTGCCTGCTCCCCTCAAGTTGCCTGACCCGCTCTCTCGTCCCACAGCACAAGAAGCTGGCAGAGGGCAGCGCTTACGAGGAGCTACCCACCTCCGTGATGTATTCGGAGAATGACATCAGCAACTCCATCAAGAATGGGATCCTCTACCTGGAAGACCCCATCAATCACGTAGGTCTCTCTCTGCCGCTGTCACCCTGGCCCCGCTTTGTGGGCTCCAGAAACGACCTGGTAACTCCGTAAGGCGCTGTGTGATGCTGGAAGGAAGGGCTGTGGTGCAAGGGATCAAAGGCCGTTGGTCCATCCTGTTTCTCAGGAGTCTCTGGAGGCTGGGGGAGTTTTTCTGCTGGCTCTCTCCTGTGCTCTTTCCTAGGCATCTCCTTTTGGCCCTTGTTAGAGGCAGAAGGCTGAGCTAGAGGGAGCTCTGGGCTGATGCGCTGCAGCTGCTCTTGTGTAATCCGCAGAGCCTGTTGTCTGTTGCTGCAGTAAGTCCTAGCTGTGGCCTGCGTTTCTAGACCTGCCTGCCTCCTACCAAGTGCCTACACACTTCACACGTCTACACAGGCATTCTGCTTTGTAAAGCACCGAGCATTCGTTTTACTCCGTGCATCTGCTTCTACGCAGTCCACTTCTTCAGCTGCTTCACTTTGCTGAGGATGCCAGGCAAAATCACGTGCAAATGAAACAGGTTTTTGGAAAATAGGAAAGCGCAATGGTAAAGCTGCATAACCATCTCGGATATCCTCACCTCTGATAGCCCCTGTGCTGAATCCATGCAGAATGTTTTCCTTTTGCATCGATTTGCTCTTCATTCAGTCATCTCCTTTCAGTACGTGCTGGGGTGTTTGCAGTGTGCTCTGCAGTCACTTTGTATGCAAGACCTATCACATGCTGGGGTTTTTGCTACTGATAAATCTGTACTTCGGATCTGGGGGCTGTCTTGGAAGCTGCCATGACTCCACTGAAAGCAGTGTTGCTGGTGACTATCCTTCACAAACCAAATCGCCCCTCGCTGCTTGTGCTGATCAGGAAGAGATGCTTTCACCCAGGGATGGGCCAGCCTGGTGCTTCCTCAGGAGGGCTCTTGGGCCAGAGTTTGTTTCCTTGCAGGAATGGAACCCACATTACTTTGTCCTGACCAGCAGCAAGATCTATTACTCTGGGGAGACAACCAGTGACCAAGGAAATGAGGATGAGGAAGAGCAAAAGGAGGTGAGGGCTCACTTGCGTGACAGTGAGTTGTTCCCCTAGAGAAAGGACTTGACTGCCCAAGGGGCTGAGCTTCTCCACTGCCAGCTGGCTTCAGGGCGAGCTCTTGTGGTGGGAAGGGTGGGAGCTGCCTCAGAAACTCCCTGGTTCTGGCTGGAAGCCCCATGAGGAGAGCAGACACTGGCACCCCGAGCCTGCCCTCAGTAACCCAAGCCGGTGGGTTCCGCCCCGCCAGGTGAGCAACAGCACCGAGCTTCACTCCACGGAGAAGTGGTTTCACGGCAAGCTGGGAGCGGGACGCGACGGGCGGCACATCGCAGAGCGGCTGCTGACGGAGTACTGCATCGAGACGGGGGCTCCCGACGGCTCCTTCCTCGTCAGAGAGAGCGAGACCTTTGTTGGAGACTACACCCTCTCCTTCTGGTAGGGGCCACAGGCACCAGCCCACTGCTCGGTGTAGCTCCTGGGGTAGTCTTCATCTTGACACCATCTTCTGTGGTGGGGTCCCATTCCCCAGTGGCCCACGAGCAGGTTTCTTCCCTTTTTCTGTGCCCAAGCATCATGTCAGCTTGCTGTCCCAGTGCAGAAGGGTCAAGTCCCTCAGGACCCTTGCGTGATGGGGTCTCCTGTGGGGCAGGAATGTCGTACCCAGGCTGGAGCTGTGCCTGAGGCAGATGCAAAATCTCCACAGACGACCCTGATTTACCCCCTCCCTGTTTCGCAGGCGCAACGGGAAGGTGCAGCACTGCCGGATCCACTCGCGGCAGGATGCCGGCAGCCCCAAGTTCTTCTTGACGGACAACCTGGTGTTTGACAGCCTTTACGACCTCATCACCCACTACCAGGAGGTGCCGCTGAGGTGCAATGAGTTTGAGATGAGGCTGACGGAGCCGGTGCCGCAGACCAATGCCCATGAGAGCAAAGAGTGAGTGCATGTTTGGGGAGGGGGGTTCGTGTCCACTGGGCAGCTGGGGCCCCATGGGAAACCTCCCAAATCTCTCCTCACTTCTTCCTTCCTCGCTGGGGCTCTCTGGTCCCCACTTGCTCCCTGTGGGGCAATCCGTGTCACAGCAGCCATGCTGGCCAGCTTCGTTATTGATGGAGCTGGTTGTCTGGGAAGCTCAGTGCAGAGACAGCAGGTACTGGGCTTGGTTGGAATGCCCTTGTCACTAAATGCCTCTGTTCCTGCCTGTCCCACAGAAAGGAGAAGACAGCCCTGCTGCAGTGTTACACGTATGATGATCTCTGCTCCCTGTCCTCCTTTTGAGGATTCAGGCAGCCATTTGTTGGCTCGAGTGGAAACCGTGTGGCACAGCAGAGGTGTGGGATGAGCTGGATGTAGAGACCCGTGCACACTGACCTGTCTTTCCTGAAAGGTGGTACCACGCCAACCTCACCCGGGCCCAAGCCGAGCACATGCTGATGCGGGTGCCACGCGATGGAGCCTTCCTGGTGCGCAAGAGGAGCGAGCCCAGCTCCTACGCCATCTCCTTCCGGTGCGTCCCGGGGAGAAGGGTGGTGGGCTGGGATGCTGCGGTGTGTCCAAGAGCGGGAGAGGGGCCGTGAGCCTGACGTGAGCCCTCCCAGAGCTCTTCTCACTCCTGGATGGCCCTGCATAAACCTTACAGCCTGCTGAGAGCCCTCAGGACCCTGTTCCTCCTCCCATCTCCTGATGGGAGATGGCTGTGCTCAGCAGCCAGCCCAAGGGCACCTTTTGCTTGGGTGTCTCAATTTTGGCAGAGACCCTCTCTTGCCAGGCACCAAGTGGCTTCTCTCTGTCTGTGCACCCGGCAGGGCGGAAGGGAAGATCAAACACTGCCGAGTACAGCAGGAGGGCCAGACCGTGCTCCTCGGCAACTCCGAGTTCGAGAGCCTGGTGGACTTGATCAGCTACTATGAAAAGCACCCACTGTACCGCAAGATGAAGCTGAGGTACCCCATCAACGAGGAAACGCTGGAGAAGATAGGGACAGCGGTGAGTGTGGGCGGCCCTTGGAAGAGCTAAGCCAAAGGATGATGGACAGGTCCGTTTTGAGCTGGTGCCTTGAGGTGGTGTTGTGTGACCCATCTCTGTGCTTCACAGTCTACATCTCTTGGGCCTTCATGCCCTGTTGGAAACACTTGTTGGCTTGAGTGAGATTTACTGCTGCTCCTCTGACCCAGGTCAGCAGCAAGTGTGGGCTTGGGCATCTGTTGGCTGCGTGCAACATCATCTCTGGCATCGTGCTTTCCCTGGGATGTTCTCCCTACCTCCCCCATGGCAGGGGACCTGTTCTCCTGCAGAGCCACGGTTGTCACCGCTGGCCCCTTTGCTTCGACAGGAGCCGGACTACGGAGCCCTTTACGAGGGACGACATCCCGGGTTCTACGTGGAAGCCAACCCCATGCCCACCTTCAAGGTACGCTCTCACTGCTTGGCATGAAGCAACCTGCAGGGCCTGAGGGTTTAGTGAGTGCCTCTTTATTTTCCAAGAGCTGTGTTATTTTGCACACTCACTTCTAGACCATGCATGGAGATACGCTCTAGGCTGAGCCTGCAGGTTCCCAGGCTGGGCTGCCTCTTGTTCTGAACTCTCCAAACTAAACCCATCAGTGGCTCCAGCCCAAAGGAAAGTATCTGCGTGGGGCCATACCAGACTTGTGACCTCTGGTTTGCCATAACTGGGGGCCTTGATTTGTGCAAGGGTCACTAGGGTCTAGCAGCCTCTGGCAGCAGGGTTGGATGCTGCCTGCACACCACGTGCCTCAGAGCCCCCCAGCAAACACGTCTGTGGTGGGAGGTGATCTCACATCCCGTGGGCTTGTCTGTGTGTCCGTCTGCTGCCCGGCCTCATGGGACCCCTCCTCATTGCAGTGTGCAGTCAAAGCCCTGTTTGACTACAAGGCACAGCGGGAGGACGAGCTCACCTTCACCAAAAACACCATCATCCAGAATGTGGAGAAACAGGAGGGAGGCTGGTGAGTTGATCCTGAGCCTCCTTTTTCCCTTGGGGACACGGTAAAAACCTTGGGGTCACCATCCATACAAAGGTGTGTCCATGGTTGGGTCCATTTGGGGATTTCCCCCAAGCTGCACAGCCCCAAATCCTCATGAACCCTGCAAGCAGATGATGGAGGAGCTGCCTGTCCCCTGTGACCCCCAGTCAGGACGCTCTGGGATCCCATGGTGGGTGCTGACGCTGCCCCTTCCCACTCTTCCAGGTGGAGAGGAGATTATGGCGGCAAGAAGCAGCTGTGGTTCCCTTCCAACTACGTAGAGGAAATTGCTGGTCCCAGCAGCCTGGAGCCAGAGCGGGAGGTGAGCTTGTGCCCGAGCGGAGCAAGGAGGGGTGGTGGGGAGGAGTGGGTGTGTGCAGCCCCTGCGCTCGGCCGCGCTGCCCAGCACTGTGCCCAACGCCATCCTGCCTGTTCTTCATTCCCAGCAGCAACTGGATGAGAACAGCCCCTTGGGAGACCTGCTCGGAGGTGTCCTGGACGTGCCCTCCTGCCAGATCGGTGAGCGCCGGCAACGGGTGGAGGAGCGGGGGGTGTTACAGCTGTTTGCACATCTTCTGGGCCGAAGGGCTTGGGTCTCTGTGTGTCTCCAGGCACCGCTGTGCCGGGAGTGAACGCATGCTGACGGTCTGTGCTTGCCGTGCGGTGCCACGCTCCGCTGCTGCTGCCGGCACAGAGCGTGCCTCGGGGTTTGGGCTGGGAACAGCCGGCGGGTACCAGGGGTCCTGCCGAGGAGCCGCTCCAGCACGCCTTGAACCTGCTTTCAGGGGGCAAGGGAGCTCAGACCCGTTTCGTGGGGTCCTTCTCTTCTGTAAGGGTTTGTCCTCCCTCGCACACGTGTGGTCCAGCCTCCCTGCCAGGCTGCTGCGGCCCTGGGGCTCCTGGGCGCTGGCTGAGCTGGGTCTGGTCTGCAGGTCTCTGCCAGCCCTCGGCTCCCCAGAGCCCAGAGGACGTTGTGCTCCGGGTGGCTGCTCCCACCTGGGCACTTCAGGGCACAGAGCGAGGAAGATGCAGGAATGGGAGGAAGATGCAGTAATGGGAGGAAGATGCAGGAATGGCATGAGGCTTCTCAGCCCGCTCAGGATACATTCTGTATCCTCACCTATCACTTCCTGGGCTCCATCTGTTGCCTCCAATGACCAGAAATGGGAGCTTCTCCTCTTAGCTGAAGAGTCCCAGGGCAGCCATGAGGGTCCCTCAATGTCTGTCCCCATGTGTGGAGTGAAGGACTTGGCTCAGCGTCTGCTTGTGACCTTGCCCTCTGCTCCCTCTGCCCACGCAGCCATCCGTCCCGAGGGGAAGAACAACCGCCTCTTCGTCTTCTCCATCAGCATGGCCTCGGTGTCACGCTTGTCCCTGGACGTGGCAGCCGATACGCACGAGGACTTGCTGGACTGGGTGAAGAAGATCCGGGAGGCAGCCCAGACGGCTGACGCACGGGTGAGTCTGGAGAGACATCTCCTTGTCAAGCCCTGGATTTTGCAGGGAACAAGGAGCAGGTGGAGACTGGTGGGGAGGGTGGTGAGGTGGCAGCCTGCGACGACTGGCAGAGCAGTTACAAAGATGATAAAGCCAGAATCATCTTGGACAATATAGCAAGGGGTGGTGGCCATGCATTGTGACTTGGAGAGGTTCAGGCTGGACATCTGACGGAGCACTGGAACAGGCTGCCCAGGGAGGTTGTGGAGTCTCCTTCTCTAGAGATATTCAAGACCCGCCTG
>Ga0065711_1005750_pt1 | contig 25474 bp, 33 predicted proteins | sample Hoacrofraction12_FD_59098 | JGI IMG/M metagenome (GOLD analysis project Ga0065711, IMG submission 59098) | Hoatzin crop microbial communities from Cojedes, Venezuela - Epithelial fraction 12 v2 (version 2) | ecosystem: Host-associated > Birds > Digestive system > Esophagus > Crop | place...
CCTCAGGCTGAGCAGCCCCAGCTCTCCCAGCCTTTCCTCCCAGCAGAGGGGTTCCAGCCCTCGGGTCATTGCTGGGGTCTCCTCTGGCCCCGCTCCCACAGCTCCAGCTCTGTCCTGGGCTGAGGGCTCCAGAGCTGGACGCAGGGCTCCTGGGGGGTCTCAGCAGAGCGGGGCAGAGGGGCAGAATCCCCTCCCTTGCCCTGTGCCCACGCTGCTGGGGATGCAGCCCAGGGCATGGTTGGCTTCTGGGCTGCCAGAGCACATTGCTGACTCACGACCAGCTTTTCTTCCACCAGTAGCCCCAGGTCCTTCTCGGCAGGGCTGCTCTCCATCCCTCTATCCCCCAGCCTGTACTGATACCAGAGCATCCTGGGTGGAAGCACAGGTACAAGCATCACCATCCCAGGATGAGGAGTTTGGGTTTGAGATGCTGGTGCAAGCAGGTGTAGGCTTGAAGCTCTGCAGTGGCACATGCCGTGCACGGTTAGAGCTGTTGTTTCAGCTAAAATTCTGTGCTGAGCCTGGCAGCCTTTCTTGATGTTTTGTTACCACTCCTCAGGGCTGAGGACAGGTGGGCTCTGCCCTTGCTGCTGGTCCCCAGAGGTCCCCCTGCCTCCTTGGGTCTCCATCCCACCAAGCCCCTTTGACTGTCCTGAGCTCTAGGGGGTCTGGGTATGTAGAGCCTGTTTGGGGCTGCTGCCAAGCCCAAGCACCCCAAATTCATACTCACATGCCTCAGTGCTACCATGCCCAGTGCTCAGGGTGATGCCAGCAAAGGTGTGATTGATGCTTTGGGTGTTTAAATATATCCTGTGGAAGGGAAACCAAAGATTCGGTGCCCTTGCCTTGGAGAACCTCATTAAAAGGAATTTGGGGGTTTTCCTTTGGGAATGGGACTTTGCCTTAGCTCTGGTTTCGGCGGTGGTGATGTGTGCTGGGCTTGTGGCTCACCCTCTTACTGTGTCACCTCAGGCAGTCTTGCAACTGGGACCTGGGCCCAAGGCAGGATGGCTGTCTGAAGGTGACATCTCTCACTATCCTTAGAGGAAAGGTTTGAAAATAATGGATTTCATCTGTGGGGTTTTTCTCCTCTTCTTTCCCTGGCAGTGTCAATCAGGGAAATCAGCGGGGCACAGACCTCCAGCCCTGCCCCACCACGTGATGGGTCTTCTCCCTCGGTGCAGGTTCAGGTACATCTGGTTTGCTACGCTCAGAGATTGTTAGACCTTTGCAAAAACACTCTGAGTAGCTGTTCCGGTCGGGAGGCGTGGATGGAGGTGTATTTATCATCCTGTCATCTCCCGATTGTGCCCTTCAGGGTGTTTATGGAGGGTTGACCCCGCAGGCAGCATGCCCTCACTTCCCATCCCAGTCATCAGCCACTGTAAAGGCACTGGAGATCAGTGGGGAAAAACTCAACGTGTTGTGGGAAGTCGAAAGTGTTTCTCACTTTAAAAGCTGCTGATTTTTATGATCTTGCTAATCCTCCTTGCAGGGATTTCATTGTGTTGCCAGTATTCAAAAGCTCCTTGGCTTTCGCAGAGAGTTTCACGGGGGGTTCCCAGCTGTCCGTACGTCCCCACAGGCTTTGCTTTTTTTGTTGTTTTTGATTCTGTTACTCAGACTTAGCGCTGGCTGTTTAGGAGCAGAGATGCAGTTTCTATTCATAGCCTTAAATTGAATCCTGCTGGAGGCATCTGGTGTCGGGGATGGCGTGAACTCGGGCGATGGGCAAATGCAAAGCTTTCTCCGCGCTTTCCTACCAGGAGCCACCCGCTGCTCTGCCGTCGGGTCACACCGCGGGAGCAGGGACGGTGCTGCGGAGCGGTGCTGTGCCCAGTTTGCGGGGCAAAGCACCAGCTGCCTTCTGGATGAGGTCTCGTAGATTGGTTTCCGTTTTTCTCTCCTGAAATGTTACAGCCCTTGGGTTCGTTGTTCCCGGGGCTCCGAATTGTTCATTTTGGTTTGCACAGAATGGCATCGGGTTGGGAGCTGCTTAAGTCAAATGTCAAGGGGTGCTGTTGTGCCCGTGGCTCGGTCCTGTCCCTCCGCCGTGCACCAGCACAGTGCACGGTGGCTTTGCAGTGTTGGTGTTCACACTGGGGGTGGCCATGGCCAGCGCCTGGGGAGGAGCAGGAGGAGGAACAGCTCTTTGGCCATCTCAGAGGGGGTTCCGCTGCATTTCAGTGTCCTCGGTGGAGCACCGTGACCCGCTGCTGACAGTGTTAGAGGAGGGGTTCGTTGGGCACCCCCTCGGCTGCTGTGTATCGCAGCTGTGGACCAAGGGCAGCGGGTATCCACGCAGGAGATAGGCTAGAGGCTGCACCCAGAAGAAGTGACTGGACCCCATAGCTCCTTTGAGGGGGGTCGGGGGAGGCAGGACTGACTTACTGAAGGATCTGATTTATATCTGTGCCCAGGGCGCAGAGGATGAGCCTGTCCCCAGGCACCTTGCAATGAGCACGTGGTGCTCGCAGTAAAATCCCAGTAACTCCCAACTGAGAACCTTCCTGCAGAACTGGTCTCTCAGCAACACGCATCCAGCTCCTTAAAGGAGGGGTGCTGGGTGGATAAATAGAGGGGCTGCTTGGCATCAGGAGGGGGTCCCTGCCCATTCTGGTGCATGTTTTAATACTGGGCACAGGGGGCAGGAATTGCTTTGTTTTGCCACCCTCAGCAATACCCAAGGTCTGAAAATGAGACAGAATTGCCAGCATCGCGGCCACTGCGTGTGCCGTTTGGCACAAACGTGTGCCATACACAAGCCAAGCTCAGGAGGCACGGTCCCCAGCCCCCAGGGAGGGGGAACTGAGCCGTGGAGCCCTGTGGGCATCAGATCTGGGCGTTTTAGGTGATGAAAGTCCCCTTGGTGAGGCATCCCTCAGTGCCAAAGCTGTTTCTGGATCTGCAGCTTGGCCTTTTTACCCATCCCACCAGCACAAGGCTGCGAAGCCGGGGCTGTCTCAATGGTCACGGGGATGCAGCCGTGTCTGTGCTGGGGTGGTGTAATTCCGTGTGGGTTCCCAGGCTTGCTGCCTGGCTCAGACAGCGCCGTTTGCAAGCTCAGAACAAAACCGGGGGCTGTAATTGAAGCCATCAGAGCTGCGGCTCTGCGGCAGGCTCGCAGGCAGGTGCTGTGCTGCAGCCTGGCGTGTTATCAGCCTCTGCCGACGCCTTCCAGGTAGATTGCTTTCACCAAAAAAAGCTGGGATCTCCCCTCTGACTTTGTTTCATCCAGACAGATGCTTCGGTAAGCCCTGAGATGGGATCGTCGCTTGGCCAAAATGTCCGCTTTTGACTAGATGGGCTAGATGAGATCTCATGCGAGTTAGAAGCCGCAGATGTCTGCATCCTCATCCAAACTACCGTCTGAGTGTGTGGCCGTGATCCAGCTTTGTGGGATTTTTTCTTAACACACCGTTTTCCTCACCAGGTGTCAGGAAATGTGCTCCTGCTCCCCAGCTGTATGGTCTGGGGCATTTCTGGGATGGATGCCACAGGATTACGCTGCTCAGCTGTCCGAGCAGAGCCGCTTGCTGATGCGAAGGCAGGGGAGTGGGAAGGGAGCAGCCTAAAATGGGGTGCACCTTCCACCCCTCCATTCGTTGGGGTGTTTCTTTGAGACTTGGTGCTGCTGGTTTGCTCTGAATCCACTGCTTCAGTTCCTGCTTCCCTGGGGCCGGGATGGCCCTGGCTGTGGCCCACCATGGGATGTCTCCTTCAGGGTGACACAGCTCTCCTCCTTTGCCTTGCAGGGCTGTCCTGGGAGACGTGGACTNGTGGGACCCAAAGGAGACAAAGTGAGTGTACGGGAAGGTACGGGATGGGNTGTAGGCTCTGGGGCAAATACCATGGNTGGTTTGGGCTTGTTTGGNTGTNTTTCATAATAAAGGTACCGTGAGCTTCTGAAGCTGCGGTCTGGTGGCCCTTGATGTGCATTTGGAAGATGAAAGAACTATTTCTATTGGGTATTTTAAGCGCAGGCTCAGGACTGAGCTGACTGGACAAGCTGCTGTCTTTCATCTGAGCCACTTCATGGCTCTGCAGAGGTGGCAGAGCAGGGAGGTGAAGCACCTTTAGCTCAGGTCACCTGGAGGAGGATGCTGGCGTGTCACAAAGTCCAGACCCATGCTATATCCCCAGGTCTTTCTGGAGGGACATCTGTCCTCCAGCACCGCATCGCTCAGACCCACAGCTGCCCTGGTTGCTCCAGGAACCCCGCACAGCGCAGTTCCATCTCCCGCTGCCCGCAGGTTGCCTAATGCGCTGACAGATGCTTGGAGGTGCTCTGGATTAAGGAGGGGCCCTCAATTTCCCCATCAGTAGAACAGCAAACAGGCTTCTAACAACCTCTGCACATCACTTTCCGTCTTTCCCAAGCTGGAAAGGGGGAAACTTTTAGCCCCACGAGTTGTGCCTCTGCTGTGTGCGTTAGCTTCCACACCCATGGCATTTAGATGAGCCTGGGTACAGGCATGTGCGTAAAAGCTCATTCCTTTTGCTTTCCCTGTAGTCAGGATTATTTGGATCTGAAGAGCTGGTCTGAACCCAGGAATTACTAATGTGCCTAGACCCAGACTTTGCTCAGACGCTGACTTGAGTTAGAGCCTGTGTCCAGCCTGTGTTGACTGTTGAAAACCCCTGGCTGGTTTTAAGGAGCTTCCCTTGTCTTCCCAGGGCAACCCTGGAGCCATGGGGCGGCCGGGCCCCCCGGGAGACCCAGGCCCTGTGGGCATCCCTGGTGTCCCCACCATCGTCCTCTGGAGAAACTCCAGGGAGGACTGGCAGACCTTCACGGTGAGTTACGGCCACGGTGGGTGAGCAGTCAGGGAGCTCCGCTTACACCTCCCCAACAGCTCCTGTGCAGGCACCTCTCTCCTCTGCCGGGACGAGAGCTGGGAGGAAGGGTTCACCATGGTTTGTGGTTACTGTTCTGTGGGATTTTTGTATTTTACACTGTGGAAGGGGGTTTCTTTCACCCCTTCCCTCCTCTCCCAGCCTGCTGCGATGGGAGGACAGAGACAGGGAGGCAGGCAGGGCTGGAGGGAGGATGCCAAGGAGAGAGGTGCTGCTCACTGGGGACATCTCTGCGGGCAGCTGTCCTTGGGTGAAACGGGACCAGCGTGCGCCCTGTTCACAGCTGTGCTCTCATGCAGCTGCCCCTCGTTCCTCTGTGAGATCTTGGGTCCCTGTGGTGCACACACATCTGTGACCTCCCAAGGGTGGTTCATGCTCTGTCTCTGTAGGACAGGGGCCAAAGCAGGTCCAAGCTGTGCAGAAAGCAGCCCCTCTCCTGCTCTGGGTTGCTGGTGTTACAACATGCTGCTCCTGTTTTCCACCCTATCCCAGTTTTCCGCTGTGGCTTTGGCTTGCAGGATTTGTGCCTGTCAAGCTTCTTGCCAAGACGAGATGTCTTCTCACCCAAACCCTGCTGCTGTGGGGAGCACAGGAGCAGGGACAGGGCCTGCGGGGATGCAGGAGAGCTTCAGCTGCGGCATGGCTGGCTGCAAAACACCCGCACCGTGGGAGCGATCGCTGCTGCGGACCCAACACAGCGGCTGCTGTGATTAAGCTTCATTTCATGCTCTCTCTCGAGCCTGCCCTGAGCCAGGCTGAAGGCATTGGGTTTCTAGCAGCTTTAGGCACTTTACCAGCCTGGGGCTGGACGTCCCTGAAGCAGGGATGCTCTCTGCATTGTGGGTCTGTGATGGTCCTCTGGTGGGATTGCAGCCTGTCCAGGTAATATTGGCTGCTTGAAGCAGACACCGGGCAGAGCAGCTTGCGAGGCAAGTTGCTGCAACGGGCGGAGTAATGGGCCACTGAGAGGCCAGGCTCAGTGCTCTGACTCCCTAAAAGCTTTAATGGCCTTGGGCATGACGTTTGACTTGCCTTCAACTCATCCATTTGTGAAGGGGGGTAATGGCGCCCTCTGATCCAGGGCAAATGCCTTTAATGCTGGCAAGACACTGCAGTGAGGAGAACCTCTGCTCTGCCAGGGCAGCACACCCCGAGGAAGGGCTGATGCTGGCTGGAGGTAGCAGGTAGAGAGTGGCCCTGTGCTAGTCTGGCTCTGAGCTTGGGTTGACCAACCAGAAGCCCTTGGGCTGGAACTGCTGCTTGCAGTTTTGCATTGGATTTGATCAAAGCAGCTGCAGAAGATAAATACTTGCCTTAGAGGAGACCATATTCCTCCTGGGAAGCGCAGGAGAGCTGATCATTGGAAGATATCTTGGTTGACTTGGTGGACTTCTGTGTTCTGTCCTCCTGCTGCTCTAGAGCAGGAGCTGTGCTTTATCAGTACTCGCAAGACCCATCGAGGGCATGTGGTGCAGGACCAGAGCAAACAGGGACAGGAGAGAGTGAGCTGGAGGTGCTGGCTGGAAGAAGCCCGCAGTGCCAGAGAGCGTCTCCCTGCCTGTGCCAGGGCAACTGCCTTCCTCCCAGGGTGTTTGGGTTCCCCTCTGCATAATCAATTCCTGTTGTCAGAGCACAGTTACAGCACTTTGCAGGGCTGCTGATGCTCCTTGCTCTGCACACTCAGTCAGAATTGCTGTTTTTTTTTTCCTGCCTGCATTTGGAAAGGGACCTCAGGCTTTGTTCTTCTGCAGGCAGAAACATTGATGTCTATGGATGTTACTGTAGGTGATTTCTCTGGTGTGCCACCACCTTCGGGTTGGGAATGCTGGAGGGACCAGACGGCCTCGTCTGCGTTTGGGAAGCCGAAGCTGGAAGGCTGCCGCCGTGCTGGCCGCAGGCTCCCGGGGGGGTTTGTGTGCTGGCACTCAGCCCGGTGCTTTTGGCAAAGTGCCGATCTGGAGGGGAAGGCAGTGTCTGGCAAGGATGATGTGGGGCACCCGAAAGCCTCGCTGGGCTATTGTGTCTGTGGCCGCGTGACCCCGGCAGTGCCGGCCGTGGCGTTTGGCTTGGCAGCAGGCAACGGGAGCGCGAAGCTGTGGGCTGGGTTTGGCTAATCTGTGTTGAGACAGCACGGGGGTGAAAAGCTCAGTGCTGGCTGCTGTGAGGATGGGGGGGGTGTCTGCTTCCGCAGCCCCCCACAACTTACTGGGGGGCTGGAGAAGTGCTGTGCCTTAGGACAGTGCTGCTCTTGAAAACAGAGTGCTTGTGGTTTGGAGGCTGCAGGGGACGCACCCTGGGCTGCTAGGGTTTGTTGTTGGCTCAGCCTTGGGAGACACAACTCGGAGGAGCCACCACTCAGGCCAGGGGATGATGGACTGGGAAAGCGAGGGACAGCAGTGACTGTCCCAGAGCAGTTATGGCTGTCAGGGTGCCCAATAGCCTCTCCTGCTCCTTCCCAGTGAAACAAGCCTTTGCTGTTCATGGGAACTGAGCAAAACCAGCCGAAGACCACTGCAATTCTGCCCGAGCTCCTGTCCTGCTTTTTTGTTCTCAACAGGTTGGCGGATATTGGGTTTGCCAAGAATTTGTCTCAGTGCAGCTTGAGGGGCAGGAACAGTTGCTGTCTTGTTCTGGCGGAATTGACTTCGGTAGTGGTAGAGTCCCGGGAGCTGGGGAAGGAGGGAGGAGAACTGGATCTCCCGCAGTTATTAGGGAGCTTAATCTGCGGCGCTAGTGTCCTTTCTTTTTATCTCTCTCAATAACTTTAAAAGCAAGAGGTCAGGCTGGGAAACGAGGGCTGGTAACCTTAAAGCAAAAGAAAACAGTGTTCCATGCTACAAGGAGGTAACCCTTAGGGATTCCCTGCTGCTGAAAGGTCGGCAGCTGATGCAGCTCTGGCTGAGTGGCTTTACGGCTGTGGGGTGGGCTGGGGAGGGTGGTCTCCGAGTGGGCTGGGGAGGGCAGCCAAGCTGGTGCTGCAGGGCATGACCTGCTGGCTGCAGAGCTGTCGGAAGGGCTTTCTCTGCCCTGCTCTCAGGCTGGGGTTTTACAGGAGGACAGAAGCGTACAGCACACACTCCCCATCCTCCATCCCCTCCGTTTGCTTACGATCCCCGTACCCATCACGCAGCTCCCCGGCTGCCCAGAGCCGCAGCCAGTGAAGCGCCAGTGATTTCCTGCTGAAATTGCAGACGGCAATTAACTTCTCTCCCCTCTCCTTGGCATCTGGTGCTCCAAAATGAGTTCACATCTCCTGTGGGATTTTTTTTTTTTTCCCTTTTTAAAAGGGATTTTTTTTTTTTGAAGTCTAGTGAAATAATATCCCGTCCTGAGTGAACTGGAGTTCACCAATTCCCGAGACAAGGCAAAAGCATTGGCCATGCTCCAACCTCCCCCAAAAGATTTTGTGAGCAGCTGTTGAGGGAAATGAGAACTGGCTGGACGAGAGGGCCACGGCTTGGCCCTGGCAGGCTGGCAGGGACTGCACCCATTCACTCATGGTCATCAATTTAGGATCAACTTGAAAGCAACTGAGATGCCGCGTGCGGCGTTAGAGCTAGTTAAACGCATCCATCCATCATCTGCCCCCCAGAGACCCACTCATTAGTAGAAATATTTCCATATGTTGAGAGGTCTGTGTTTGTTTTTGGTGATGAGTTCCTTGCCTTTTTTCCTTTCTCTCTCTTCTGCTATCAGAGGGTGGATCTCTGGAGGGGGGGACAGGAGGGGGTTTCCCACTGTCCCCAAGGCTGAAGCTGGGGAGCACATGGGAATCCTGCCCCTCCAGCTGCTTGGGACTGGGCTGAGGAACAAGGAGGGGCTGGTTTTGCCTTTGATGTGCGCTAGGACTTGGAGGAGCTGCCTGGACCATGTGTCTGGCCACGCCGTGGGGAGGAGGAGGAGGAAAGGTGGGTTTTGTCTCCAGAATGCGATTTGTGCTGCTGGGAGGGCAGGAGGATGGCTGGTAGCTGCAGATAGACATTGTTCTGTTTCCTGGGCATCTCCCAAAACTCGGGGAAACCTGGCTTGGCAGTGTATGGAGAGGAGGCTGCGCCGTGAGTTTTTAGAACCTTTACACCAGTTTTGAAATATGATGGGATTAGCTGTGGCTACAACTGGATTAGCCCACCCAGTGCCTTTTGGGTAGCTTTTTCCTCTTTGTGGTCATCTGGTTGTCTGAAAAATTGGAGGTGCATGCAAGAGGAGCAGTGAGGAGAGAGCCTGCTTGGCACAGCTGCCCGGGCATCATCTCCTCTGGGGCTTCAGATGGGGCTGGTCGGGATGAGGTTTCTCACCTGGGGCAAACTGCAGTGTTGAGACAGCTGGTTTTGGTCCAGCCTGGGCTAAATATGATGGTACCTGCACTCACCAACAACATGTTTACAACCTTCCCACATCCAAAATGTTTCTGGTGTCCCAAGGCTGCTAGGGCATCCACAGGGAAGCTGAATTTCAGCAAACTTCAGAAGAAGTGGGTTCTCCATCTTAATTTGCTAATGAGACCAGTAGATCCTTATGTCCTACGCGTTGTCCTCAGAGTAAGAGTTCTTCTATGACTTGCATACATAGTATAAAAAAAAAAAACAGAATTAGAGGACTGCTTCACTGCTGTGTCTTCCCAAGCAACAGGAAAATCACTTTGAAGCCAGCAGAAAGGGATTTGGGATTTTCTTTCTTTTTTTGACATTTTGCTTGTTTTCCCATTCTCCTTTCAGCAATCATCGTTTTACCAGATTCTGCACGCAGGCTGGCCAGTGAGTATCGCTGCTACGTAACCGTCTGTGGTTTGGATTTTCTTTGGCTTGGTCAGCTGGGCTTCCTTCTCTCCAAGCACCTTGGCAGTGAGATTTGTTTTACCAACATTTCTCTTTATAATCCAGAGAAAACCCGGAGCTCCCGGGCCCCCAGGACATCCAGGGAAAACAGGAGCACCTGTAAGTAAGAAAAGCCCCGGTGTCCCCTCTGCGGCTGGGTGCTGCTTGGCCCCGCTGCCCCCTGGGCTTCTGGGGCAGCTCGCAAAGGGGCATCTCCAGCTGCTCGGGCTGCCCCCGAAAGCATCTGGTTTTTCTGGCCTGCCGTAATTAAGGGCCTTGAGATTGGGTTTCAAAGCTCAATAGTTTACTTGTCTGCTTCCCACCCAAACTCGGATGACGTTTGATGTCTAACTCCCTGTGTTTGGTTGGCAGACACCGCCCCTGCCCCTCTCCACCAGCGGAGCAGGGATGGTTTATCATCCTGGGATGTCAGGTTCCTTGTGCTGCCCCCGTGTCCCCCCCTGCCCTGGCCGTAGACCCCGCGAAGGCGGGCAGGGTGGTGGGCACGCCGAGCTTTGGATGCGAATCCTCCCGCTCTGCCCTTCCCGAGGCTGCCTCTGCGCCTTGCTCGTTGTCCTCCCCGTGACAGCCACCGCAGGTCTCGGGCTGCTCGCGGTGCGGGGAGGGACGGGGACACGTTTATTCACTCGCTCCCTGTTTGTGCGCAGGGACCCTGTGGAGATCCAGGGGAGCCGGGTGAGAAAGGCCGGCGGGGGTACACGGTGAGTGGGGGTCCTGGGGGGACATCTGGCTGCGGGGCTGTACGGGGGTGGGGGCTTGGCTGCAGGGAAAGCCCTGTGGGGAGAGGTCAGGTCTGCTTTCGTCCCAGAAGTACCCTGTCCTTTGTCACCTTCTGGAAACCACTCATCTCCTTCCCTGTGGCTCTGGCTAAAAGGATGTGTGAGCTCTGCCTTTGCCCTTGTGGGACCCGGCCATCTCCCCAGGACCGAGCAAGCACGGCTGCCTGTGGGGTTTGGGTGCCCTGTGGGTTAAAAGGAAAGGAGAGCAGATGTCCCAATCTCCCAGCGTCGCTGGAGCTTTCCACCCGCTCTCCCACCCATGCTCGCTGGTACCCAGCCCTTGTGGGAGGAGCTGGGGCATCCTGAATCGTGTCCCTCTCAACAGAGCTGATGCGCAGGTGTCCCCTGGCATCCCCCTGTCTCTCGCTCTCACGGCCTGTTTGTCCTGGTTGCTGCAGGGCTGCTTCGAAGGTGTGACAGCACCCATCCCTGCTGCTCCTCATCTCCCTGCTCACCCATCTACCAGAGGAATTGTCCCTCTGAGCCCTCCAGTGTTCCCCATCCTGTGTAGCATCTCCCCAACGACCTCAACCACAGCATTGTGGTCCCCTCGGCCTCCTTTCAGCAATGGCCTTCCTTTCCTCCTGCCATCTTTGTTCTCGTGTCTTCCTCTCCAAAACTAGGGTGGCTTTTCTTCTGGCTCAAGAAGAGGAGCTGAGGACAGGCTCGGCCTTCATGGGTCAGTGCTGAAGGAGGATTTGGACAGGCTGGCGACCAGGATGGGGGGCCGGTTTCTGGCAGCTGTGTTGAACCTTTGAGTTCATGGCAAAAGTTAGAGTCATATCTTGGGCAGCTCAAAAGCTCGTGGCAAAAACAAGAGTTGATATCTTGGGCAAGGAATGCAGCTACACCATCGGGCGCTCTCTGTGTGCTCTCCATCACATGTCCTGCTGCCAGGTGTCCTGTCACCCCCAGCCCTGCTTCCTTGCAGCAGGGACGCACTCTGGGGATAGTGTTTTCCCAGCTGCCAACATCTGGAAGGAGTCACTGACTGTGTTAATCCAGTTGAGTGTAAACACTGGAGTCTGTCAGCGTAGCTTAATCAAAAGGTGCCAAAGTTATTCCCCGTCTTCACATAAACAGGATCTACAAGTGGAGTCAGCAGTTTGAGAGACGGATTAGCACAGAAATGGAAAGAAGCATTTTTTTTCCACCCATCATGGTCCATCTGCAAGCCTGATGCCTTTGGTTCAGGGGCTGTGTCACAGCCGCAGCCCTGTCCCCAGCTCCCTGAGCTCCTGCTCCTGCTTTGGCATCTGCCAGAGGCTTTGTGTGGCAGGTTTCCAACAGGGAAACTCAGCTCAGCTCCAGACTCAGCTCTTGACCAGCCTGGGGTGGTTCTGGTTAAGGCTGACATTTCTCCTAGACCTTGGCCCAAAAGGTCTTGGATGCCCGTTTAGGCTCCAGCAGGTCTCCGCTTCCTTCCCAGCCGAGGCTGGTCGGATGGCAGCAGGGATGATGATGAGGAGGAGGGATTTCACCTGCCGCAGAGCATGGCTGAGGGCACGTTGCGGCCCAGGCTGCTCTCTTGTAAAGTGCAAATAACAATAAATATTCCCCGAAGCTGGGACTGGAGGTGGAAGTGGGCCAATATGCTAGCTTTTGGGCTGGGTGCCCCAGTCGTACATGGGTGCTACGGGGGATGTGTGTGTCTGGCCGTGCGATGCTGAAGCCCTTCGGGGAGGGAGCTGGAAAAGCAAACCTCCCCGAAACAAGCTTCTCTAGTTTCACAACCAGATTATTCACTTGAGAAGTAACTGAAGCAGCTGCATCTTTCTGCCCTTCCTTCAAACTCTGACTTTAAAACACAGTCCAGTTTTTGGACTTGACCAAATGTTTCAAAATTTTTGAGAAATCCAGACAATCAAAAGTGATTTGAAGGGAAATGTTTTCTCTCTGTTCCAGACTGTTCTTTATCCTGCCTTATCCAGAATTGCCAGTGAGCTAAGGAGAAAATAAGTTGCCCTTAAACTTTAGCTGGCGGTGCCTAGTCCAGAAGATCTGCTCAGGTTCTTGCATGTGAGACAGGACCAAAAGTGGCTTCAAGCGCAAGCCCCAGAGCCGAGAAGCAGATGCAGAAGGCTTTGACCTGACCTTCTCCTAATATGTTGCTTCTTCTCTGCCTTCCGCTTTGTTTCTCGCAGTACGGCTGCTGGTTGTGACACTCACGTGGTTGCGGTTGAAATGCCTGGGCAGATCCGGGTGCCCAATGACCTGGGTGCTCGGAGCTCCTCCCGGTCTCCTTGCGAGGCACTTGGTGTTCAGCAGGCATTGCTGAAAAAGCACGAGGCAGGCAGAGCTCAGCATTTAATTTATCGGTTTCATAATGACGTGGATTTTTTAATTTCCTGTCCTTGGCTTTTTTGCTCCCCAGGGTGAACCAGGGCTCCAGGGCTTGCCGGGACGTGAGGGTTACCCCGGCTCCGATGGCTTTCCTGGCCTGGATGGCAAACCTGGGCCGTGGGGCCTGCCAGGCACGCAGGTGAGCTGTGGGCAGGCAGGACCATGGCATGGCCAGCACCAGGGGAAAGCTGCAGCCCCAAGCCCCAGACAGGAGACAAGGGGCTCCTAATGCTGCTGCTCTTCGTGTTTGCTTGCCTTCTCCAAATAAAATATTCCTCCTAAGCCTACAAACCCAGGTGGTCCTGGATTAGTGCCTTGAGGTTCGTATTTCTCAAAAAAAAGGGCTGCAGAACATGGCACGTGTGCGTTAAGGTGCAGCAGGGATAACCCGAGCGTTGCAGGTCCTCCGTTGTGTGGGCCTGAGCACAAGGGCTGGGCTGCTCTTCTGCATCTGAACCTCCTAGCTGCTTTTACCAGAGAAAATAATGGGCAGGAGGGAAGAAAGACAAAGAGAGCAATTATGGACTGCCTGGACAGCGTTCAGGCTATGAAGCTGGTCACTTGGTGGGGTGGTGGTGGTCCCTGCCCTTTTCCAGACCCCCAGCAGCAATCCCCAGGGCGTACGGGCAATGCACCCAGGCTGGAAGCTTTCTCGGGGAGCTTTTGGAGGATGAGGACAGGGACTGGACAACACTGAGGGGTCTGGGGCTCTCTGCAGCCCCCTGGGAGTCTGCACCGGGGTGGCCGCGGGCAGGAGGCAGCAGCTGCCGGCACAGCGGGGAGGTGGGAGCGGGGCTGGAGCTGGATGTGGGTGGGAGGCACTGGGAAGCCCCTCAGTGCCCGCTGTGCTCTGTCCTCTCTCTCCCCAGGGACTGCAGGGCTTCCAGGGTGACCGGGGGCTGGCTGGCGAGAAGGGAGAAGAGGTAAGCTGGCTCTCGCTTGCTCTGCCGCGGGCACGGTTCGGTGTCAACCCCAGTCCCAGCATGCACACTTGATGCCAAGCAGCAAGAGCTTTTCATTGCTGGTTTCACTGGTACATCCCCCCAAGCCTGCGGGCACACGTGCTAGCCTGAGGTTACATCACGGCGTGGGATCCCTGTTGCCACCGTCCCACCATGCGGGATCCCGGCTGGCGGCCGCCCTCATCACCGTGCCCGCTCAGCCCTGGGCTCCAAGCTGCCCCAGCCTGGGCCGGGGGGCTGCTCGTGCCTGTCCTGCCATTCCACTCCACGCTCTTCCAGGGGTGGTTTGTCAGCCAGGATGTAAAATGTCCATAAAAAAGCAAATACTAGTGGTTTCCATCATTTTTTTTTTTTTTCCTTCCCATAGTTTTAAGCCAAAATGTTTACACCTGCACAAGAGATTTTGGCACGGAGCTCCTCCAAAGTCAAATCAGATTAGGGTGTTTGAAACCCAATTTCTCCTTTCTGAAACAGCAATCTTATGTGGTTTATCATATATCTTTTCTGGCCCATACTTAATACCCTCTTGCCCATAGGCATCATCCCAGCATCCCGATGGACAATCTCTTGCCCTTGGGCTTGACCTCTCTGTGCTTGAGCGCTCACCAGCTGCGGACACATCAAGTTTTGCACTGCTCACATGAGCCCCTGAAGCTTTTCTTTTCCTTCCCCACTGCCGCTGTGTGCAGCTCAGGGCACCATGGTGTCCTCCAAGACACTGGTGATGGGCATAGTGCTGCCATGGAGAGAGCCGTCCCAGCCTTGCGGGAGCAGGGACACCTCTGCATCGCCGTCGTGCATGGCATGTGGCAACCCAAGCTTGGGACATGGGAGCAGAGCAGCCACAGCAGGGTGGTGCTGTGCTGGGGACAAGCAGCCAGACTTTTCTTCTGGGGCTGCCCCATTTAGCGCAGGCTTGAGGGTCCCGATCCCCCTGCACAGCACTGACAGTCCTTTGGGGCACAGCAGCCATGTTTTGGCTCCTGCTGGTCCAGCTGGGGTTCACGCCTCCTTGTTGTTCCTGTTTCAGGGTTTCTTGGGTCACCCTGGACCGGTTGGGGAGAAAGGAGAGAAGGGAGCGAAGGTGAGGGTGTCTGTCCTTGCTCTTTGCAGCCCTGCCTGGGGCTGGCAGGGGGTTGCTCCTTCCCTGCCACGGCCCCCCAGCCCCAAGTCCCGCTGTCCTTCATCGCTCAGGTTGCTCTTGGCTTTTCCAGGGGGTGAAGGGAGAAACCGGCCTCCCAGGTCCTGCTGGGCTTCACGTGAGTTGACGGGGAAGCCTGGGGTGTCTTGTGATTGCTCCATCCCCTTTCCTGGGCTTGACCCCTTTGCTTTTCTGTAATGGCCCCAGCTCCATCCCTGGCACCAGCCCACGTTCTCCTGGCTCTGGGCAAAATATTCGAGGTCTCTGTGTTCTCCCTGACCCTCCTGCAAAGTATGGGACAAAGGCAGCTGCTGCCTCAGGGTGGGCACCTTGCTGATGCCCTACTCCTGGCTTCTCTCCTAGGGGATGTCGGGTCTGAAGGGTGCGATGGGTTTCCAGGGCCCCGTGGGGCTGGAGGTGAGTGGGTTTTCTTTCTCTGTGTCACCAGCCCTCTCCGAGGAGGCACCTTCCCCTTCTGGGAAAGTGGAACGATCCATCACTGGAAAGATGGGTCTGAGAGGGAGGGCTTGGGCTTTGCAGGTCATTGCCACCACTTTGTGGTTCGCTCTTACAAAATCCTTCCTTTTTTTTTTTTTTTTCCCCCTGAAAGCTGGACCTAAACTACACCTTCATGATACTTTTGCATTTTTGCATCTGTGTCTTTGTCTTGGAAGTAGCTCTTATTAATGGGGAAACTGCCCTGGAGCAGCCAGGCACGTTGTCCCTCTGCGTGCTGGGGGCAGGAGCCTCTCCTCGCCTCCAACATCTCCTGCAGGGACATTTGCATCCCAGCTTGTTCTCCTGGCTGGCGATGAAGAGAAATGAGCCTTTGCAGAGCATGTGGCATTGCAGTTTATTTTGGGTGACCACCTTCAGCTGAGATGAATCCCAGGCTGACAGCACCTGGGTTTTTCCACGCTCTTCTCAGTATGCTGATAACTGCTGCCGTACCTTTGGGAGGCATCTCAGCCAGGGAAGGGTTTGCAGAGGATTTAAAAGGAAAATGGAAGTGATTTGGTGGTGGGTGAATAGAAGCATCTTGTACGATGAAGGGAGTGGGGGTGCCAGGTAGTTGTTTGAAGGGACATCGAGTAGCTGATCATTGATGTGAAGAAAAGGGGGAATTTGGGAAGTGAAAACTAAAAGGAGAGAAAACAGGCTAGAAAAATGGCATCTTTTCTCCCCTGGTCCAGGGAGAAGGTGGCTCAGTGGGTCCTCCAGGCCCTGTCGGCCCCAGGGTAAGTCCCAGCTTTCCAGTTGAAGCTGCTGCTGGAACTCGGGTGGTGATTGGGCTGGGGGAGCTGCTGCTGTCTGGCTCTCAGCAAGAGTGGGGCAGGACCACCACGGGCAGGCTGGGACGTGCCACAGTGTCCTGCCCAGTTTCACCCCTTGTGCTGATTCACCCCTGACAAGGATGTGTCTGCTTAAAACACAGCCTCCTGGTAGAGGGGGGCAAACATTGCAACAGGACAAAAGCCTCCCCCCAGCATCCCCCCTGGCCTGGGACTGCTTCTGCTGCCATGGGGGATGCCTGGGGGGCCCTGTCCCACCTCCTGCATGATGCACGGGGCTGCAGAGCTGAGCACGCTCTGGCATTGCAGGGAGAGCCAGGGCAGCCAGGAACAGTTGGGTGCCGAGGTGTCAACGGCTCTCAGGTGGGTCTACCCCACTTCCCCCCCCCTTTTGCTATTTGGGATTTTTCAGCTGATGCGCTCACCCCATCCCTTCCCTGGTGTCTCCCCAGGGAGAAATGGGTCCTCCTGGCTTGCCTGGTCCCCGGGGCCCCAAGGTAGGTCGGTATGCCCCTGCACTGGTGGAGCAGGGTGTCTTGGGGTGCCAGGACGGGAGGGGTCTCCTCCAGCTAGGCTGTGGTCTCAGCCCACCCCAAAACCTGCGAAGAGTCTGAGACAGGGTTGGGAATCCCATCTGTACCCCTCACAGCAGCTGGGGGGGGTCCCCTGGAGCGCAGCAGCGCGGTGTTTCCCGGGAGAGGTTTTGCACCGCAGGCTGTGCATGATGTGTGCAGGAGTTTGATTCTAACGGCAGCTCCTCGTCCCCCACTGCTTTGCAGGGACCGCAGGGCTTGCAGGGGAGACGCGGCCACCCCGGCCCCAGGGGCATGCAGGTGAGTGGGTGCTGTCCTGGCTAGAGCTCACCGTGTCTCGGAGGTGTGGGTCCCCTCACCCGTGCACTTGCTGAGTGAGGAAGGACCTGTTGGGACTTGTCCCCATGCGCTTGGCAAATGGGCGTGAAGTCCTTGACCCTGTGGGTCTTTATGGTCCCCTGGGGGGATGGGGGTGTGGGAAGGGCTGTGTCCCGTGGGCAGGGTAGGGGGGAAGGGGGTGAAGGGAATGGTGAGCTGATGGGGATGTGCTCCCTGGGGTATATGACAGGCAGCTCCTGGGGGGCCGTGCACGGGTCCTCTGGGCTGGGGTCTCATCTGCAGAGCAGGACAGTGAGCAGCACCCCTCTTCTCCCAAACCTCCCACCACCTTTGCTTTTCCCCAGGGTCCAGCTGGGATGGAGGGATCCGCTGGTCCCAAAGGAGACACCGTAAGAGCTTCTTGCTGGCTCGCTTTGACCTTGGTGGGGATGAAACCTGGGCTGGAGGGACCTGGGAGGTGGGGTGAGGTGTCCCTGCCCCTGCTTTCGGAGGGGAGAGGCGGGCAGTGCTTGTAGCAGACCTCACGAGTGGAGCCTGGAGGTCCCTGGCAGCCCTGGGGAGGGGACGCGATGGGGCTGGGCACTCTCTGCCCGGCGTGGCATGGGCTGATGCCAGCACTCCTCTTGCAGGGTGCAGATGGTGGCCTGGGGCTGAGGGGACAGCTGGGACAGGAGGGCCCTGGGGTAAGTCCATGGAAGCGGGTGGCTGGGTGTGGGGTCCTCTCATCCTCCCCCTCGCAGCACCCCCAAATCATTGCGGGGCAATGCCCTGCTCCCTGCCACCACCTCCAGCCTCCCGCGGTGTTTGTGGCCCAAGGGCTGCTGGGGATGACAGCCACGTCCCTATGGCCACGTTCCTCATCTCCAAACTCCAACGCTTCTCTGACTCTGCTGCTCGCAGGGACCTTGATTTTCTTTTTTTCTCATGGATTTATCAGCAGAGATGCCCCAGCCCTGGCCATGCCTGTCCCTTCCGTGGTGCATGGTTAGGTGCACCCCTTTTCCCGAGGGGTTTGGGTGCTGAGCTGCCCTTTCTGCAGGGTAAGGAGGTCGGGCAGCCTGGTGTTCCTCCTGCCTGACCCGCAGTGTCCCAGCTGAGCATGGCCCTTGCTGCATTTGCTTCTTGTGATGAAACCCCAACATACAGAGCTGTCAACGGGTGCTTGCAAAAGGGATGGGGTGGTGGGATGTGGGTGGTGCATTCTGGAGGCTAACAATGACCTCCTCCTCATGGTGGGGGCTGCTGCATGGGTGGGCGCAGCCTTGGGAGGGCTTCTGCGTGCCCTGGTCCCTGTTGGGGACCAGATGCCATCGTGGCATCAGCAGCAGCAACTCTGCAGAGCTAAACTGCTATCTCCCATTCATCAGCATCTTCCCGTCCCTGTAGCGTGGGAGGGTTATCAGCCTCCATGAGTGCATGCGGTATTTTCCTCTTATTTTTTTTAAACTTGCATTTTGTGTCTCTTTCTGAAGGGATTTATTGGCCTGCCGGGTTCTAAAGGCACCCAAGGAGAGCGGGTGAGTGATGGCACCCATGCCGCCCCTGCTTGGGAGGCAGGAGAGCGGCGTTAGAGCAGCCCAAAGCAGCAGCTTCACGTTCTTTGCCTGTGCTTGCACTTGGTGTTTGAATAGGTGGCAAATGCAGTCGTTCAGGGAGGCAGAGCTGCACTTGGGCTTTCCTTACTGTAATAAGAGGAGCTTGGGTGTGATTGGCACGACGTGCTGGGGGCACTAACGGTTTGGTGGTGAATGAACCCAGAAGCTCTGGAGCCCACCTGCCACAGCGAGCAGATCCAGCACATACCTGCTTCCAGCTCTGAAAGGCCCATCAGGAGCAAAGCCCTGATCTACAATGGACAAAGCTAACTTACTTTGATGCTAAAATCAGATGACAGCGTGCTTTTGTTGCGAGGAGTGGCATAACACAGTTTCCTGAGCGTACCCTCCACCTCTGATGCTCTTGCAGGGCTGTCGAGGTCCGGCTGGAGCCAAGGGAGCCCTGGGAGCCAAAGGAGACAAGGTACCACGTCCCTGGGCTTGCGGGGGTCTCCTCGAGCTGCTTCCTCTTTTGTTGTTCAAAGGTGCTGTTTTCCAGCCAGCGGATGGGTTGGTGTGGATGTGCAGGGACCATGGGCCGTTTGCTTTCGGGGGCTGTGAGAGCCGGGCAGCTCAGGCTGCGCTTGATCCCACCACGCTGCTGCCCCGGATCCATCCTTCCATGCTCCGTCTTGCTTTGGCTGTTTAGAAACATCGTATTGCCCCGTTGTTGGGGCCTCAGGGGTGCTCTCGGAGGAGGGTCATGGAGTGTTCACCCAGAGTGGCCCCATGCTAAAGGCCGGCTGTGCAGAGAGCTGGGCCAGCAAGCAATGGGCTCTCCAGGGGGGTTCCTGCGCACAGCTGGGGAGCCCCAGGCACTGGCTGTCCCTCCAGTTTGCAAGCCCTGCTGTGACATGCAGTGTCTTCCTCCTCCAAGGGCCCATGTGGAGCACGAGGAGCAAAAGGGCCCCCAGGGATTCGGGGTCAGGTTGGCTTGCAGGGCTTTCCCGGCCCCCGAGGAGCAGTGGGACCCCAGGGACCAGATGTAAGTGCCGCGGCTTCTTTGGGGTGTAGTGTGGTGGGACATGCGCGTGCCCAGTGTCATGGCAGGGGGAGGGGACAGCCCTGAGGGATGCAGGCAGCGTGGGCAGTGCTGCCTTGCCCCAGCCCTGCCCGCGGTGAGCACTCCTGCCTGCTCCTGAGCCCTGGCAATGGGTGGCAAGCCTTGGCGCCTGCCCAAGCGCCACGCATTGCAGTGCTGCTCGCTCCCACTGCCTAATCCTGGCTCTCCCCTCCAGTGTCCTAGGCATCTCCACCACCCTCTTCCTCCTCCCTCGGGCTGAAGGCACTGGGCTGTCCCCAGCCAAAAGCCTACCTGGCAGCAGCACTGGTATCTTCTCACTCGTTGGGGCGCTGGGAGCTGGTGCGGGCTCAGGGAGCTCTAACGGCATCTCCCTCTGCACTGCTCAGGCACTGCTGGCCCCTGCTCAGCCACGGGGAGCTTTGCTTGAAGCCCCCATCTTGGGGGGTCACAGGTGCCCCCAGCACTGCAGGACTTGGCACCAGCAGAGCTTTGACCTGGCTGCTCCAGACCCCTCCGGCTCTGCCCCCACCAATGACCCATAATTAGCTGGTAGGTTCAGGGACATGAGGAGAGGGCAGCTTTAGGAGGGGGATCTCCAGCAGGTCCGGGGCAGGGGGCAGCCCTCCCCCCAGCTGCCTCTGCCAGAGCATCTTTGCAGGGTTCCCACTGAGTCCCTGCTCCAGGTCAGCGCCCTTCACCGTTATTTGGAGACCACGGGGCTCACAGATTGCTCTCTTGAACTGATGCCCGTCTCCAGCTCCTGCCGGGCTCTCTGCCTCCTGAAGCCTGTGCTGGCAGGTCCGGAGGGCTGCCGCTGCCCAGCCCGCTGCCCGGCTTCTCGCCAGCTGTACTGCCTGCTCCCAACCCCCCTGAGAGCTGAGCACAGCAGCGCTGGAGGAGCCACAGAAACAAGGCACAAATTTTTTTAGTTCAGTGTGTGCTCCAACGGAGCTGTCAGGATGCACAAACCCAGCTGCAGTTCAATATTTCTGCCTGGGAACTGGAGCCAGGCTGGCTGCTCATCTATAACGGTTTGCAGGTTCTCAGGAGAAGGTGGGTTCATATTTTCCCACCCACATTTCTGGCCTGCAGCATCCCCCTGCGTGGGATGCCCTCCTCCCTCGAAGGGCTTTGGGGATGCCTGCCTGGATCTGCTCTCACATCCGCTCCTCGGGATGAGAAGCGAATCCTCCCACCTCTCCAAGAGATGGAGATGCAGCCCGACTCTTCTCGCTGCCGGGCTGTGTGTGCCTTTTCTACCCGGCCAAGCCACGCTGCCGTCACACAGCATCGGGGTCTGGGGCCGGGGTCCGGGCTGTGCCCGAGCAGCAGGAGCCTCGGCATGGCAGCCCTTTGCACTGCCTTTAATTTGATCAGCAGGAAATTAAAATACTCAGCTGGGCTGCTTTGGGCTGACACTGAACCCTTTGAGCTTTTTCTCTCTGGCCAGTTTTATAATCCTGGGGGTTGGGGGAAGTCCCCATCCCCACCACAAAGCTCGACTGGTGCCCCAGGGCACATTGCCATTTAATTAATGTCACCTCCGGCTGTGCTCCCTGTGTTTCTCCCCCACACGAGGCAGGGGGACGGTGGCTGCTGCGGCTGGGGGAGCAGGAGGAGGATCAGAGGCTGCATTTGCGCCGGCCGACTCCTCTCATCTCTCCTGGCAGGGGGAAGAAGGCCAGATTGGCCCATCGGGGCTGAACAGCAGCGAGGGACCCAAGGTCAGCGCTGGCTGCTGTGTCCCCTGGTTCCCCACGAGCTGTCTTGGTCCTCATGCAGAGGGGCAGGGATGTGGCCACCCTGCCCGTGACCTCCAGCCTGGGTCCCAGCACCCAGGGGATGGCATCGCAATGCCCCCCCCGGGGAGGGACCCCACCCTCTCCATCCCCCACCCTGTGCGTGGCATCCCTATGCCCACTGTGGCCAATGTGGTGGTGGCCGGAGGCGTCCCCGGGGGGCTCAGTGGGGTGGAGGGACTGGGGGAGACCTGTGGGGTGGCCAAAAATGACTGTGTTTCCCTTTGTGTGGATCTTAGGGAGGCCGAGGACCTGATGGCCCGAGGGGAACCCCAGGACCGCGGGGAGCCCGGGTAACTAATGGGGTGCTGGTACTCATAGCTGAATCTTGGAGCGTGTTTGGCCATGGGAGATAGAAACAACCCTGGAGACCCTTCACTGGATGGCTTGAGATGTGCTGGGGCTGAGCCGTGGCGTCTTCGGGCACCAGCTTTGCCTCCAAATCTGCAGCTTTACTGCTGGCAGAAGGATGCTTTTCTTAATGGTTGCTATTTTCCAGGGCCGTGTGGGTCAGCGTGGGCTGGTCGGAGTCCCTGGCCTGCCCGTAAGTAGCAGAGGACCCGCGTCCCTGTGTGGTGCATGATGCCCTCAGCGCTGGGACGGGGAAGCCGGCTCTCAGGGAGCAGCATCCCGGGATGCGGCCGGATCAGAGGGTCAGGCGTTGCTTGGGGATTTGCACAGGACAAGTTGGGGACGAGCAGCTCAGTCTTTTGCATGCTGTGTGAAGCGTTTTGACAAACCACCTGCCCAGCACCACAACTTCCCTCTTACCCTGGGCATAGAAAATTCAGAAAATAACAACTTGTTAAGAAAATCTTGTTAAGCCGTGTTTGGTGAAGGAGCCAGGAATAAATAGCTGGAGCAAGAGGGGAAAAAACACGGTCAAGGTGTTCCTGGTGGGAACGGGTTTCCTCCCACGCTCCTGTTATTTCCCAGCTATCGCATCCTAAGGTGGGATGGAGAAGGGAGGAGCTGCACAGGGATGAGCCGTACGCTAACGAGCCCAGGGCTCAATACAGACCAGACGAGCACCCTGGGGACCACGCCACCACTGATTTGCCAGCTTTTAATGCTGGAGGGAGGCTCTGGGGCTGAATGAGCCCTTGAGGGCATCCTGCCACCGGGCTTTGCTTTCCTGAGACAAGACTCTCCTTCCAGGGCTCGCGGGGCATCCCGGGAGCAGAAGGCGCAGAAGGAAAGCCTGGTACACAGGTTCCCATCCTACACTCTGTACTTGACTGTGGGTGAGGGCTGGGGCAGTGGGTTATATCGAGAGGGGGAGCTGATCCCAAAAAGGGAGGGGTCTTCACAATCCCACCATCCCCATGGCTGTGTGGATCAAGACCTTGCCACCGTGTTGGACCTCACTGTGATGTGCATGAGCTGGTACAGTGGGACTGGGAGAGGCTGCCTCTGCCTCCCCATCCTCATCATCACCTGCCTTGTCCTACAGGGTTTCCCAGGGACCATGGGCAGCCCGGGCAGGAGGGGACCACCGGTGAGTAGAGCTGTGTGGCTGTCTGATTTCTGTCCTTCCCCTCCTCTGCTCAACTCTCTTCCCGTGGCGATGTGTCTTAATGGCATATCCATGGGATGGAGTGCAGGTGGTGGGTGGCCCTGATGGAGTGAGACCAGCTGGAGGGTGCTCCTCTGGGTGCGGCTGCAGGCAGGGACCTGCTGAGCATCGTGCTGAAGGTTGAAGGAGAGGGAATGGGGCAGCATGTTGAAGAACTGGCTATTGCAAAATGATTTCTCATCCCTCATGCTGCTATCCAAAACAGGCCCATCAGCAAGACCTGGACTGGTGGCAAGGTTTCCCATCTGTAGGATTTCTAATATTTGTTTATTCTTGCTCTGAAATGCAAAGGAGGAGGGAAAAAAAAAAGCTGGCGCTGCCCTCAAAACAAAATACGAAAAATGTTCTGCTCTGGGTCGGAGAGACATGCTTCTGAGTTTGCTGTTAGCTGTCTAGATGCGTGCGTGGGCGTTGTGTGCATGTACACACACAGTCGCTGTGCTTCAGCAAGGAGAAACCCAAGGGCTGGTTTGAAGTGGAAAGCAGCAGCGCTGCCTTCAGCAGGCTGAGCCGTTCGCCTGGGCCTGGCCCCGGGCGATGGACTCTGGTGTGGCTTGGTCTCGGGCCACGTGCTGCCAGGGTATAGCCCTTCCATCCCTCCTGCCTCTGCCTTCTCTCCATCACTCATCTTCTGCCCTTTCTTCCAGGGTTTTGCTGGCTTGCAGGGGGGCCATGGGCATGGAGGACCTCCTGGATCGATAGTAAGGAAAAATCTTCCTTCTGCATGAGGTCTGCACTTTCTTAGGGGGGAAGTCAGCAGGGCTGGTGCCACTGATGGAGGATGTGGGACTGTTCCCCCTTGGGGAACTGGCAGGGGATCAGGGCATCTGTAGAACCTAAATGTTTTATTATTAAAGGGCATAAAAAAGCCTCAGTGGCAGAAATAGCTGGGTCTAGAAAAGAGCAGAATCATTTCCATGGGGAATCAGCCTACTCGAGGGACTTTGCAGCTTTGCCGAGCCAAGCGGGGGTCTCTGTGGGGGATGGCAGCCCATGGAAACCCTTCCCACCTGGATGACTGAGTAGCAGTGTGGTCCTAGATCCTGGAAGGGGATCAAAGCATTTGCTCCCTCCCAGGTGAAAACAGGTGGTATAGGTTCAGGGAGGACAGTCCCATGCCTTTGCCTATCAGGATGGAGACCCAGAGCAGCTCCTGCAGCTGGAAGAGCTGCTCTCTGAGAGCCTGCTCTTAGCTGGGCTTGGTGATGGCCCCAAGAGCAAGTACCATCACCTTCCCTGGTGACAACCCTGCAGGAGAGCCAGCCATGGGGTGCTGGTGTGCAGGAGCCACTAGGACAGGCTGTAATGGCAGGGTTTGTCCCCAACAGCCCGGTGTGGGCCAGGTGACACGTGTCCATGAGCACAGAGGCAGCAGCAGTGGCTCAGTGGGCTTGTTTCATCTCAGCCTTTTGACTGACACCTCCTCTCCAAATATTTCCAAAGGGCTCTCTGGGAATACCCGGACCTGACGGAGACCCAGGCTCCCCGGGCCCAAAGGTGAGAGCTGGGGCTTGGGGGCGGACCGTGACCACGGCAGGGGGGCTGGTTGGAGCAGTGATGGTGGCGAACAGCCCTGAGAGGCTCTCAGCTGCCATGGGGAGACCTGGGGGGATCCCATGGGTGCAGATGCCTGCCTGCATCCCAGGAGCAGATGTTTGTTAGTGCCCTCGTCTTGCCTGGCAGGGGCTGCCTGGGAAGCCTGGCTCGGAGGGGCCACAAGGACCTGTCGGCATCTATGTAAGTGATGGAGCTGCTTGCAGAGGGGGGGACAGTGCTGCCTGCCCACAGGCAGCGGCCAGGTTTGGAGGGAGGCTCATTGGGGACACTGGCCGTCCTGCCAGGGCTCCTGCAGTGCCTGGAGTCCTGCCTTTCCCTGGGCAAGAGCTCAGCCTCAGCAGCCACCTTCTCCCAAAACCCTGGAGATGCCTCCTAACGCCATCCTCTCCCCAGGGCTACCCAGGACCTGCCGGCGACCGTGGGAAGCCAGGGCGCAGGGGAGACAAGGTAGGGCTGGGATGTCCAGCACAGCAGTGAGGGGATGCGCTGCAGTGGGACTCCAGGCTTCGGAAACGTTTTTGGGTTGGGCTGCAGAACCCAATGGATGGGTTTGAGTGATGTGTGCAAAAGGTCTCCATCAGCTGTGCCAGGAATGGCAGGGGGTGGCAGGAGACCACCGGCTGGAGCTGGGTCCCACGTTGGGTGAACTGGTGGTTCTCCAGCTCTCCATCTGCCCCAGCTCCTGTGGCTTGCTAGAAGATGCCAGGCAACTAGGTTTTTTGGCTTTTTTTTATTCCTTAAGCGGTTATTGCATTAAAACATACAGAAAAAAGGAAATCTTTCTTGCCTCATAACAGGGAGAAACGGGAGCCCAAGGCCCACCAGGATTTCCAGGGAAAGCT
>Ga0065711_1033450_pt1 | contig 25474 bp, 35 predicted proteins | sample Hoacrofraction12_FD_59098 | JGI IMG/M metagenome (GOLD analysis project Ga0065711, IMG submission 59098) | Hoatzin crop microbial communities from Cojedes, Venezuela - Epithelial fraction 12 v2 (version 2) | ecosystem: Host-associated > Birds > Digestive system > Esophagus > Crop | place...
AAAAAAAGAGGAGCCGAGACTATTGACTACATCAAAGGTTATCCATCTGAAAACACCATTTTCCTCTGAACGGCGGCTAATTGCTTCCTGAACAATCCCAGGGTCTTTTGTATATACTCCGTGGGTAAAATGGGTGACTCGGTGTCTCCCGCGCTCCAGACGCTGGTGACCGAGCAGGGCGGAAAGGTGGCGAAGCCAGGCGAAAGCAGCGGGGCGGAAGCCTTTGGGAGGGTGCGTGGATGATTTCCTAAGCGGCTGCGAGGGGGGAAAGGATTCAGCTTCTCCCCGCGCGCTGCGGTGCGGTCTGCTGGCGCCGGTGGATGCCGGCGCGGGGCCGTCGGGAAGGCTGGTAAGGAAGTTTGGGTTCGAAATCCCCGATCCTGCGTGCGATCCGGTGCTCCCCATCCGCCCGCGGCTTCGGCTGCCGGTGCCGCCGCCCCGAGAGCGGTGAGCCTGGATGTGCCGCTTCCCGAGGGGCTGCGAGGAGGCAGCGCCGGGGCCGGCTGGCCGCCGCCGCGTTGGGTGGCTGGGCTCTCCGCTGCTGGTGCCCCCGAGGTTGGCGTTTCGGTGGCGTTGTGTTTGTCGGCGCGGCGATAGCGGCACGGGCGAGAGTTTTCCCTCCTTGGCTTTATTGTTTTCCGATAGCCGCGGCGGGCTGGGAGCGGAGCGGAGGCATCCGCCTTCGTGCGTGCTCGGGCTGCGCGCGGAGCCGTGGCGAAGAGCCCTCGCGCCGCTCGGTCACACAAAGCCCTTTTCCCGTGCGAGGCGGAGGGCCCTGCGAGGGATAAACAAACTCCCAGCTCCGGCGGGGACGGGGCCGAGGGCCGCGCCGGCGGCTCCGGGCGAGCGCTGTTTCGCCGGAGCTTTGCGCAGCCGGAATGGAAGAGGGTAATAAAAGCGGCGCTGCTGCGTGCTGGCACGGCTGCCTCCCCTCCTCCATCCCGGCCCCTGCCCCGCGCCCCGGGTGGAAATGTCACGCCGGGCGATTTATGTCGGTGGGCTCGCCGCGTTGGACGTCCGTTGAACAAAGAGAAGGATTCGGCCCTGGGATCGGGCTTAATGAGGGAAACTTGTGCGTGTTTATTTTGTTCTCGGGGCTGAGCGTGGGTCAGGGCCTTTGTTGCTGCCCGCCTTGCTCCCGGCTGCAGCACTAACCGTCGGCGAGAGCCGGGCTCGGCCCCGAGCTGAGAATTTCTGAGCGGGAGAGCCCAGTGCTGGCGCTGCTGGCCCCTGCAAACCGAGGGGAGCCTGCCCACGGCGTCGGGCTTCTGCTGAGTCCCGCGGGGCTTTGTTGTGACCGCCTCTCCGTGTCGGGATGCTCGGTGCTGTGGTGGCTTGTGTCGGCGGTGAGGGGTCAGTCGTGTTTTTTGGCACCCTTGACACAACGGAAGGAAGGTGGACATTGGAAGAAGCAGGGCAGCAGTGGGTGGGTGGGCACTGGTCACCCCGATGCTGCCCATATGCCATCCTCGCTGCCTGCAAGCTCGGATTTTGCATGACCTGGGCTGGTGGGATATATGCGTGGAGATCTTGGGTTGCTGCTCTCCGTGATCCATCGACGTCTCCTCCAAATTGTGTCATTAGATAATTGTGTGCTGTATGGAAGAAACCGGTGGGCAGAGGGCTCCTGGCCAGTGTTTGACTGGTGAACGGCTTGGTGGTGTGCCACGTGTGGAGGAAGGCCCAGGGGCTGGGAATGGTGAATGATGGAGAGCTTGGTTCAGCATGGCCCCTGATCCCTTACCTCTCCTGGGTTTGGGCTGTGGCCACTTTTCCCAGCAAGGTGCTGAGTGCTGTGGCTCCATGCGGCGTGGGGAGGAGCGTGTTTGCCACCGTCCAGTGCTGGGGCAGCTGGTTTGGCTTCAGGCTGGAGGCAATCACCTTCTGCTCTAGCTGTAGCCCATGTCACGCTCTGGGCAGTGCTGTGGTGAACGTCGTACTGCAGATAGGTGGTATGCGGTGATACCCCTCGTAGTCCTGGCCATGGATGCAGCATGGAAGCCATGTAGATAGCCCAATGTGGTCCTCCAGCTGTGCTTGGAAGTCAGGTTTGAGCAAATGTCTTGTGCATCATGGAGGAGAAAAACTCAAGCCAACAAATAAATCATGGTTTCTGTGCCAGGCAGAGGCAGACACAGCTCATCACCCCTGCGCCTGGCGTGTTGTGTAGCCAAAACCAGCGTGTCGGAGCGTGGCCGGGCACGGGGCGGTGTCCTTTCTTGCCTTGCTTGTTCTCTGAGCATCCCGCAGCTGCCTCCAGCCCTTCTTTCAGGTGGAAGCCACCACTTAAAACCCTGCATTAAAAACATTTACAAGTTTATTTTCCCTTTAGCCAAGGCTTGACAAACCTTCTCCTTGTTGCCAGTGTGCCAAGATGTTTTAGTCTGGAAAAAAGCTCTATGTCCAGAGTGCTGGGCTCGTGCTCCGCAAGCACTTCTGCCCCTTTCTCCTTTGAAGTCTCTCTGCGTGGCCTGAGGTGGGCTATTCTGGGTGACCCTTGTGTCCCGAGGGTGCAGGGTGCCTTGGCCTGACGGGGACTGAGTGCCCCCCCGGGCTGCTGCGTGCTGCGCTGTGCCCGGTGGCCAAGACTCTTGTGAGCCGCCTGAACCGCCGAGGAGATTTGTTGTCACTGGGGTCGATCCAGGGCCCGGCGCGCGCCATGCCGCGATATCCTCTTTGCTCCTTGAGCTGAGCTTGTGAGGGCTTTCACTGGAGAAAGTGCCCCGGGGTGAGAGCGCGGCAGGGATGCCAGGGATGGGCTGCAGGGCTCTGGGGGACACGGGGACCATCTCCTCCCTGTCTCTCCTCCTCCTCCTCCCCAGCACCCTGCGGATCAGCCCCAGGGCTCGGCACCCGCCTCCCCGTCTCGAGCATCCTGCAATCCACCGGCCAACTTGGCACGGAGACCCAGGAGCGGTGGTAATCCAATTTGGGCAGTTTAGCTGCACTTTGCTGCCCGTGCTGCTGGCCGGAGCTCGGGAGCTTTAATCCGGCTAATGACCCCGGCTTCGGGGGTTGAGTAACCGACGACCATTTGCTTGATTTGGTTTTCCTTTCCGTTGTCGGCAGCGGAGGACGGAGGCTGAGGCTGTGTCCGAGTCCTGCCCCTGGTATCGGGGACGGTTTCCAGGTGTAGGTACATGTAGGGACCGGAGGGCGAGGGCAGCGTGGAGGGGCACTGCAATCCCCGCTTTCCCTTCGGGAGATCCTTCCTTCCCCGTTTTCCATCTGCTCCCCCTCTTTTTCTGGTGAAGATAAGCCCTTCTGCCGGAGCTGTTTTGCAACATACCATTATTTTCAGAAAGGCGAAGCCAAGAAAAATAAAGCCTCTCTCTTCCTTCGGTTGCCTACTGTTTAATGTACAAAGTACAGGGGTGGTAATTGCATTAAAATGTATATAATTATACTGGAGGGAGGAAAAAAAAAATCCTGCTAATTGCACGGGTGTTTTGAACTGATAAATGTTGAGCGATTCGCGTTTTCTTGGGAGTTTGGTGGAGCAGAGCTGCGTGAGGGGTTAGGAGCAGGGCTGGTTTCCCACCATTGCTGGGATGTTCATCATCTTCGGGGTAGCGCCGGTTGTGCCCGGGGCCTGATCCTCTGCACAACCGGCGCTACCCCGATCCAGGCAAATTTCAGTGTTGTCGTTGGAGCTCGGCGAGTCCCTTTGCTTGACGTGCTTAGTGAAGCAACTGCTTGTGTGTCAGAATATTCAGGCTCCTGCAGAAAGTAAATCCCTGGCGTGAGGAGAGGCAGATTCCCCGCTGGTGCCTGCGCTGGGGGAAGAAATTCCCTGCGTGACGGAGCCCCGCGGCCGGGGGCTGTGTTAATGCCGCGTCGGCGCGAGTGGGTGCTGCTGGTGGCCGACCCCTCGGGCAGGGTGGGGGGGAAGAACGGTCTCCCCTTTCCAATGACACCATGTGAAAACCGCATTTCCTTCGGCGAATGCCGACCCCGTCAGAGCCGCCGATAACATCGCAGGTAATTACAATCGCAAGAAGTTGTTTGCTTTGTGCGTGCGGCCGTGCTCTGGGTACAGGCGGCTGCTTCGCTTTTCCTGTGCAGACTGTTAGTTTCAACAAGGGAAGAGGAAAACCCAAAAATATTTTAGGAGGTGTTTAAAAATAATCCCCGAGCTTGGCCGGTGGGCAGGATGTTTCGCAGGATCGTGTTCCCCGCTGGTCCAAGCCCAGCCCTGTGGCCCTCGGAAGGCTTTGCTGCGCGGTGTTAAGCCCTGCCTTGTTGTTTCAGCCAGCCTGAGGACTCGCTGTCGGTCTCTGGGAGCCGGAGGGGACCAGGAGCTGGCCCTGGGTTTTGGCTTTTGAGATGAGTAAGTCGGGCTGCCTCGTACCTGAGCGGTGGCAGAGCCGGGGCGTGAGCCCAAGCTCAAGCTTGCAGCTGCCGAGGCCTCTGTAACCGTAAAACATGTAAAATCCATTCCCCAGCGCCCTAGTGTTGCACTCTCTCCACCCCCATCTCCTCCTCGGCGTTTTTTTTATTCCTCGAAGTGCTGGCATGCGGGCAGGGTCCCTGCCTGCTGCTGCTTATCTTGGGGTCCGGCTCCTGGATGGCTGCACCCTTCCTGGCATCACGGGGGGCTCTCCCCTCTCCGGCGGGACCCGAGTCGGCCCGACGAGCCCTTCCGAAGCCCAGAACCTGTTTTTCAGGCTGATGTCATCGGGAAGAAATGGGGGAGGAGGAAGGCAGGAAGGCAGCGCCGCTTCCGAAGGAGAGCCGCCGCCGAGCCTGTGACGCCGCCGGCAGCCCGGGCTTCCACCAGCACCCGCCATTATTCCTCATTACCGGCATGGCGGTGGTGCCCGCGGGACAGAGAGAGGTCCTGCTCTGCATGGCCCGGTGCCTGCGTGGGGGTGAGGAGGGATGCACGGGTGCCGGGGTGCACGCCAGCTCGCACCGGGACGCCGAGGAGGCTGCGTGTGGGCTCGCCGGGTGTGCCTGGCACGGCTCCCCGGCCCGCTGCGGGGTCACCGCGCTCGCTGGAGCTGCCGTCCAGCCGCCTTCGCTACCGGAAAGCGGGGTTTCGGCAGAGGCGCTTGGACAGCCCTCCCAGCGCAGGCAGGCGGCTGCATCCTCTCGGTGCTGTGGCAGATAGGGAGATCCGTTAGCCGATGCTTGCCGGGGTCCTGGCCCCTCGTGCCGTGCTTGCTCTGCCCAGGTCGGCTGGGCAGGACCCCGTGCCGTGGGCAGCCAGGGTGGGGACGTGCCGGCAGGAGGGCAGAGTGCGGCACAGCCCCTGCCGCCGGGCGCACCGTGCCTCTCCGTTTTTATCGAATGCCCTGCGCCTGTCGTGCTGCGGGTGAAGCTCCCCGTTAGCCTCCCGGAGCAGTTTCCGCCGTGGTGGTGGTGTTGCGGGGAGGCTTCTGGGCTCTTCCCAAAGCTGCCCGTCCCGCTGCCGAGCCAGGCTCCGCTAGCTCTCAGGCTGACTTGCTGCTCCTGGGTCTGCTCCACCTTGGGCAAGTGCTGAGCTGGGACCTCCTCAGGTCAAGCGGAGCCGGGTCTGGGCTGGTTCCAGCAGCAGCTCTCGAGGCAGTGTGGCTGGGACGGGAAAGAGGGAAGGACGGGAGGTCTGGGAGCGAGGAACGACAGGCACAGCATGGGCTTTAGCTGGTGAATCCTCCTTTGGAGAAGTTTTGTGGTCTGTTTTAATGGAACCTAACTCTGTCGGCAGTTGTGCTCAGCTCGCCAGGTGACGGCGTGAGTGCCGGTGTCAGCGCGGGAATTTCAGCTCGGCCAGGATTAAGCCAGCTCTGAGCGACCTCCCTTTGCTGGGAGCAGAGGGGGTCCAGCACCCGGGAATCCTCCTGTGCCAGTGCGCCGTCGCAGAGCAGGAGCTCCCTGGATTCGCTCGGATTTGGGGGAAGCACGGCTCTCCCGCTGGCCTTGTGGATGTGGTTGGGAGGTGTGTGTGCGCGTCGGAGAGGGCAAAGCCCTCCCTGGAGGGCCGGCTGGAAGAGGTGCATTGATCTGGGGAGGGGAGGGTCATTGGCTTGTGCCCGTGGCTGCCCTTGCCCAGTGAAGGAAGTGGAGCAGCGGGTTCGGGGGCAAGGAGCAATGTGTTACACCATAGGGAGTGAGACCAGACAAGGGAAGGATGCCGGTGGCCAGAGGACCTCTCGCTGGACTTCTCTATTGGCTGTTGGGAGACCTGGCTTGTGGGTGACCTTCTGGTTCTCTGCAGGTCCATCTGGACTGAGGTGACCTCTGCCAGCACAGCTGGTTTTCGGGACGTTTATGTAAGGGTGTGAGAACGAAGGTCTGGAGCCGATGGGCCAAAGCCAAGGTGGAAGGTGGACTTCAGGGGATTTGGTCTGGACTTCTTTGCTCTGAAGCTAGGGACAAAATGTTGATTGGTCCTGGTTGAGGTGGCACAATTCACACCAGTCTGGGGTGTGAAGCCTGGAGCTGGCCTGGGTCTTGGCAGTAGAAAGGCACAGTCCCATAACTGGGGTCTTGGTGCCTTGGGTCACACTCTGGAGCATGACGAGAGGCACAGAGGGGCTTGGGGTGAGGTGTTTAGCTACATGTGTGTTGATGGACCAACTTCCTGAAGGAGGATGGGGAGGCATCAACCTGTGTCCTGTGTGGATGGTCAGCTGTGGGCTTTGTGTTGGTCTCCATCCCAGGCATCGGTCGGTCCAGGTCTTTATAATGCTCCTTTGGCTGCACGAGTTCAAAGGAAGGACAGGGTGCAGTCTCCTCCTGGTAAGTACACGTCCAGCTCGTGGACTGCGTGTAGAAAGCCTCTTGGCAGTTCTTGTATGGTCCCTATAGATACCCGCGTGAGTTGTGAGAATAATGCAAAGGACAGCCATCAGCTTGCACTTCTAGTGTAGCTGAAAGGATCTGGAGAACACATGTAAGGTCCTGGTCCATGCCTGGTTTCCATAGTAGGGACAGGCAGTCCTGGCAGGACCCGCTGAGACTGTGCTTGCGTGCCTCTGCCTTGGGACGTTGTGGTTGGGGGAAACCTGCGTTTCCATCTCGGAAATGCCTGTGAGCCCGCTGGGAATGGCTCTGCAGGGCAGTGTGCAGTGTCTTGGTGGTGAGAGCACGTGGTGGCTGCAGAGCTGTTCTCCTTGGCGCGCCGTGACTTCTTGCGGAGGACTGGGGAAGGGGGATTGCGCCCTTGAGAAATCCTATTTTAATTTCCTTGCTACTTGCTCTTTTATGCCCCTTTTTGCCAAGGGTCAAGCTGCTTCTTGAAGCCCTTCGGCAGTAGATGGCTGCTTCCCTTTGTCATGCTTCTCAGGACAGAAGAGGATCAATTCCTTGCCCAGAAGATCCTTGCAGGGCAGGAGTGGAAGCTGCTGTGCCCACGCGCACTGCAGTGACAGGGCAGGAGTGGGTCCTCGGCCCTTGCCTGGAGGATGGCAGAAGCCTGGGAGGAGGCTGAAGCTACTAAAGGTGTTCCTGGTGTGGGCCATAGAAACGGAGATTGGAGCGGGCAGCTTCAGAGCTTGCCGTTGATTTCATCAGGGTGTGGTCTGAGATAAGATTTGTCATGATTTAACTCGCTTGCTAGGGAGAGACCCTGGGCAAATAGCTGTTAACGACTGCGTGCAGTGAAGGAAGGAGTTAAAGTTTAGCCCTGTTGCGGGCGATTGCATGTGCAGCGCAGCTCTAACTCGGTACCACCACCAGCCTTTCCTCATTGTGGCAAGGCTTTTCCCAGGCAGACGAACCTAAAAATACACGAGCTGTACGGTGAGGCTGCCTCTCCTGTGGCCTGCGGGCTTTTCCCTCCCCCGATAATCTCCCCTCGCTCCCCCTTGCTAATTACTGGCAGCCTAGCAGCTCGGGTGTTTGAAAATGGAGCTGGTTCCTTCTCAGACTGTTTGCTATTGCTGAGAGCAGCGAGTGACTTGGAGAGACTGCAGGTAAAGACCCACTAAATGCCATTTTCCCTTTTGTGGGTGGGTTCTATGGGGAGTTTCAATCCCATCGCTTCACTCTTCCAGTCTCCCTTGTGAAGTGCGAGGCTATGAAGCCCTTGGGGCAGTTTGCAGCTTCGTCCCTCAGTTTCCCTCCCAGAGAAACGATGCTTTCTCTGGCCCTGGGGATGCGGACCCACCGGGGACCCCTGCGGGGCTGCTCCTGGGGCGTGCGGGGTGGTGGGGAGCGCCAGCGGGAATGTGAGCCTGCTGGGGTCTTGGTGGTGTGGGAGCAGGGTGGCAGATGGGTCAGTGGGTGCCAGATGTGCACCTTGGTGCTCGTCAGCATGTTTTAAAGCCCAGCTTCGGCTGTTTCTGCAAGGGCTGCCGCGTTGTAGCCTCGCTGCCTGTGCTGACTCGGCATCCGTCAGTGCTCTGGACTCGCTGCCGGGATGAGTGGAGAGCTGGTCCTGAATGCTCTGTCCAGTCTTTGCCTTTTAAGGTAGTTTTTTTCCATCCCAGTACTCCTGCTTTGTGCTGTCAAAAGTGATGATTATTTTCCCAAAGCGTGATCTCCCATCCCGAACCCAGGTTTCCTGGCTGTGCTGCAGGACTGGGAAACCCGCAGCCTCGGGCGATGAGCGCTGCCGCCCCTTGCCACCTCTTCGGCAGCGGGCAAGTGGGACGCGGGCGCTGGCGGGGCAAGCCGCTGGCTTTTTACTGAAAGGCTCTTTTGACGTCGGGGTGCGTGAGTGGTGGCCGTGGCGAGGCGGGCAGCCCTGTCCAGGTCATGCAGCAGCTGCGACCGTCTCAGCGTGGCTGCTTTCGAGGTGAAACCATGAGCAAATATCCTTCCTGGCGTGGGATGAAAGGGGCTGGGGTGGCTTCGGCGCTTGCGTGATTGCTTCGCCAGCGTGGTTTCTGACGGCAGGTTTCCTGCTGTATGTTTGTGTGTCTGTGTGTATGTGTGTGCGTGGAAAACAAACAGAAGCCTGCGGTGTGGCCCCACTGCGGGGTGAGCACGCCCTGCGTGGGGATGCTCTCCGGGATGCCCCGTGCTGCATCGCTTGCTGTCCGGGCAGCGTAACGGGGTGTATTTTTGGTCCTGCTCTCCAGGTTGGCACACGTGCTTCCAGGCCGGGGTGCGTTATTTTATTGCAGTGTGTTTCAGGGCTGGGCTTGGCTCCAGGATGTCTGCTCGGGGTTTTCCACGCGTTGGGACCATGGTGGCGGTGTGGGTCTCGCTCCCTGGCAGCACTCTTACTTTGGTCCTGGGCTGGGTCCTGCCCGGGGTGAGATGCTGCTGGGGCACAGCCCCACGGGGGTTTGGGTGCTGTGTGGTTTAAAGCGCGTGCCGGCAGCAGAGCTGCCCTGCCATTAGCCATGCTGTCACCTCTCCGTGGGGGTTGGAGGCAGCGTGACGGGAGGGAAATGCCCTTTGGTCCCGCGCTGCTCCTCCCCGACTGCTCCAGAGGGCAGGGAGCTGGGGCCCTGCGGGCGCCTGTGCTGCGGTGCAGGGCTGCCTGCTGCCCCACCGCCGTGGGGTTGGACCCCACTGTAGTTCAGTCCAAGCCTCGGGTACCCAGATCATTTAATCCTGAAGAAAGCAGACAAGCTAACCTTGCCTGCTGTGGTTTTTTTTAATAATCACTGCAATGGTTTTAAGCAGGGCTGGACAAAAGCTCCACTGGTGTCAGGGCACTAGGACGAGATGTTGCTGCTAATGTATATTTAGAAGCAGAAATCTCGGAGGAGCTCTGCAGAGTGTCATCTCTCTGCTCGCCCCAGCTCTGCCTCGCTTTGCTCTGATTCCAGCTCCTGAGTAGCAGTTCCCTACATTAATTTGGGAATCTCCTGTTGGGCTTTCTAGCCCTGCTTTGTGGCAGCAGCCCGACCTCCAGCTCTGCTGCTCCCTGAAGTAGAAGTGATGAATCATAGAAACGCACTCAGAAAGTGACCTCCCTGTCCCCTCGCCCGTCCCAGCAGGGCGGTGCTCCGGCTGGCATCCCCGCGCTGCACCCAGCTCCCACTTTCCCCTCCTCTGCCTTCCCCGCTCCTTCGTTCTGCGGCGTGTGGCTGGTGCCCCGTTCCGTGTCGACGGTGATCTCCTTGCGAGGGAGCCGGCTGTGCTGTTCCTGGAGGGGCTCAGCCCCATGGTTCGCAGTGGCTTGGTGAGAGCCGTGCTGGTTTCTCAGGGTGGGAAACCTCCCTCCGGCAACCCGGCAGGAAACCGCGCTGCCTGCTGCCGCCGCGCTCGCGTCTTGCGGAGCTAACCGGCGGGTTTGTGCTGGCAGCGCCGCTTGCTCCTGTGCCTCGGCGTGGTTTGGGGCTAAGCAGCCCTGACCTGGGGTGCTGGTGGTTGTGCTCTTGCTGACAAGTTCATAAAAATGAGGATGCTGGGCATTAGGACCAGGATTAGGACCAGGAGGATAATGTCCAGGGCTGGTGGCTCCATGCGTTGGTTGTCTCCACACCCATGGAGCTTTGTGGAACCTAGCTTTGGTCTCAGAGTTGCTCATACTCAGTCGCCCAAACCTCCCTTGAGGCTATTGCTGTGGAGGGGGATGTGTTGAGGGAAGGGAGCAGGGTGGTGGGTGCTTGGGCAGTGGAGAGCTGGTGGAGCTGGCACATCTGCAGAGAGGGCTTGGAGGTGGTGTGGAGGCTTTGCCCGAAGCACTGGAGGCCCAGCGGAGCTGGCAGAGCTGCGGGGGTGGCCGGGGCTGGGCTCGCCCTGGGAAGGGAGAGGATGATTGCATGGTTTTTCTGCTCCCTGGCTTGGGAATCGCAGGATCACAGAGGGCAGCAGAACGGAAGGATGCAAGGTGGGATGTTGGGGCACCGTATGGCCCGGCCGCTGATGGCACTCTGCCCGCTCTGGGATGCAGAGCCGCGCAGTCACCGCGGGCCACGTTCCCTACCCGCACCACTCCCCGGTGGGGATCCTCCCGCGGGTTACCCCGGGCTGAGTCAGAGTTGGGCGATGAAGAGCGGGAGGCTCTCCTCCTCCCCCTGGTTTTGGAGCAGCTTATCTGCCATGGCTGGGGGGGACCTGAGCGCTGAGCTCCTGTCCTGGCTGTGGACCTTGGTGTCGGTGGGATGGGGCGTGTGCTGGCAGGGCGGGGGGGATGGAGAAGACAGGGAGGGGGGTGCAACTCTAGGGCTGCTGAGCAGACACGGAGGGCAGAGCTGTCTGCATCAGCTACTTGCGGCCACCTCCCCGCTACCACGTCTGCAAAGGTCACGCTGGCGTGAGGTTTTGGCTGGCTTTTTGCTGCTCCATACTGGCGAGCCCCAGCTGTGGCACAGCAGCCTGCAGAGCTCTCCATCCTCCCTGCGTGTGCCCCCTCGTCCCTCCAGAGCCTCTCAAGCCAACCGCCTGATGACTGGCCCTGCGTTTCTTAATGCATATAAATGCCAGAAGGATGTGCTTCTCCTTGGCGTGCCCGCTTTCTGCCCCCCAACTCCTCCTGCCCATGGCCCTCCTGGGCTTTGTCAGGCGGGCAGGTGGCAGGGACGCAGGCAGCATGCCAGGGCTCTCGGCTCTCCCAGCTCCTTTAAGAGGTCCTCCTCTGTGGAGGGGCTGGGGCTGTGCTTCCTGCAAACTGGGTTTTTGCATCCGTTCCCAGTGCTGCCGTGGAGCAGGGCAGGGGCAGCAGGCCGGGGGGGCTTCTCTTGTGGCTTGTTAGCAGCCGTCCTCGGCTAATGCTTCGGTGCTGCCGGTGGTCTTAAAAGCAGGTTGGGGCCAGCTACACCCCGCCGAGGCGTTTGTACGCGGTAGGTGTGCTGGAGCGCGTCGCCAGGCTGCTGGGTGCCGGGGATGTGCTGGTCCCACCCAGCCAGCGGCTGCAGGCACGCTCAGGTGGCGGAAGGGAGGGCAGGGTGGTGGTCCTCGGAGGGGGCTGCCGGATGGTGGTCGAGGCTCACATGGCGGGGCAAAGCACATGGCAGCGCCTTGGTTGGGACATGCTGTGTGTGGCCAGGCAGGGTTGTCCCAAGCGTCTCACAGGCTGCCTTTGTCCCCACACCAAGGATGGGTCTTCCTCCGCGGCAGGGGCTGGTGGGGTGTGTTTTGTTAGGCTGCCTGCTAGAAGAGCGTGAAGCAGCAAAGTCTCTGCTGGGTAGGGTGGAACAGGCTTGGTACTGTGCAGGAAAGCCCGCTAACTCTGCTCTTCTTGTCTTTCTCCCTCTAGGGCTGACTGGACTGGCCGTGCCCACGATGCCCTGAACGCCGTGCGCAGTGGAAGCAGAGGAGACTGTGTCCCGTTAGCTCCTCCTCCCTCCCTCCCTCCCTCATCCCTTTAGTTTGGGTTTGTTTCTATTTATTTTGTGGCTGGATTTGGGCATGGCCTTGGCCGGATGCGAGGCTGCTGCAATGTGGCTCCTTTGGCTTAAGCACCACTTGTCCGTCAACATTTGGACCTTGCTGCTCTTGGGGAGCACCTGGCTACCGCTGGCGGAAGGCAGCCCCAAGTCTCCCTTTAGGACTTTCCCAGTTACAGACTGGAGCTTGACGCACTTGGTGGTCCACAACAAAACTGGGGAGGTCTATGTGGGGGCTGTCAATCGGATCTACAAGCTCTCCAATAACCTCACGCTCCTGCGGACCCACGTGACAGGACCCGTGGAGGACAATGAGAAGTGTTATCCTCCGCCCAGCGTTCAGTCCTGCCCTCACGGGCTGGTCACCACCAACAACGTGAACAAACTGCTGCTGGTGGACTACTCGGGGAACCGGCTGATCGCCTGCGGCAGTGCCTCCCAGGGTATTTGCCAGTTCCTGCGGCTGGATGATCTCTTTAAGTTGGGTGAGCCCCACCACCGCAAGGAGCACTACCTCTCCAGCGTCAACGAGTCGGGCACCATGTCTGGGGTCATCATCGAGGTGCTGAATGGGCAGAACAAGCTCTTCATTGGGACGCCCATTGACGGGAAGTCAGAGTACTTCCCCACACTCTCCAGCCGCAAGCTTATGGCCAATGAGGAGAACGCGGAGATGTTTGGCTTTGTCTACCAGGACGAGTTTGTCTCCTCCCAACTCAAGATTCCCTCGGATACACTCTCCAAGTTTCCCACCTTTGACATCTACTACATCTACAGCTTCAGCAGCGAGCAGTTTGTTTACTACCTGACCCTGCAGCTGGACACCCAGCTCACCTCACCCGACTCCACCGGGGAGCAGTTTTTCACCTCCAAGATTGTCCGCCTCTGCGTGGACGACCCCAAGTTCTACTCCTACGTGGAGTTCCCCATTGGCTGTGTGCAGGACGGCATCGAGTACCGCCTGATCCAGGACGCCTACCTGACCAAGCCTGGCAAGGCTTTGGCCAAGTACCTGGGCATCTCGGAGCGGGAGGATATCCTCTTCACCATCTTCTCCCAGGGCCAGAAAAACAGGGTTAAGCCTCCCAAGGAGTCTGTGCTCTGCCTCTTCACGTTGAAGAAGATCAAGGATAAGATCAAGGAGCGTATCCAGTCGTGCTACAGAGGGGAAGGGAAACTCTCGCTGCCCTGGCTCTTGAATAAGGAGCTGGGCTGCATCAACTCGGTAAGTTCCTGCTTGTCTCTACCCAAGGCAGGCTGTTTCTGGCTCCTGGCGGTGCTCTCTGGCCGAGCCCTTGCTGGTGACCGGACCTGAGCTGTGTTTCTTGGTGGGAGGACTGGTGCCGTTAGGGCTGGGTGCTGGGCTTGCTTGGTAGCATTCCTTGTGGAGATTGCGGCTTCATTGCGGAGTGGCCATCTGGGTTTGGGCTGCATCGGTGCCTGCGGAGAACCACAAGCGAGAGGCCCCATGCTGATGGAAGTGCCTGCTTCTGGTTCCTCTGCCCTGTGGATCTGGGGAGTGTTGGTGAGCTGGGCTGGGAGGGGCAGGATGCATGGTCTCCAGGGCATCTGCTGCAGCTCCACTGGGGAGTCCCTCACAGGTGGCACGTGTGATTTTGAGAGTGTTGTGTCACCTGAGGCTTGGTGGTGGCCAAGCGGAAGGTGTTGGGGGCAGCAGGATGTGGGGAACAGGGATTGCAGAGCTGTTGGAGAGGGGCAGGGAGGTAGGTGGTCCTGGTAGAAGATGGTCGTGCTCAGCGTGGAGAGACCACGTCCTCTCCATGGGGTGCTGGAGAGGAGGGCAGAGGGCACAAGGTGCTGTGAATGAGGTGGGTTTTGAGCGTGGCCTGTGCAGATTGTCACCCGGAGGTGTTGGAGGCAAGTGTTGGTGTCCCAGGGCAGTGGTTCCCCATGGAGGGAGCGCTCTGCCCTGTCACCAGGGATGTGTCCTCCTGCCTGGTGCTCACGTCTGGCTCCTGCTTGTGGCTCAGCTGCCTTGTGTGGGGCTTGTGAGCGGTGGGGAGTGGGGGACCTTCGTGCTTGGCGCTCTGGGTTTGTTTTCCAACTATTGGTATTGCTGGATTTTTTTCCAGGCGGTGTTATAAACCAGCAGAGAGGCTCTGGGTGATGGGGAGATCTTATGATGGGCATCACCAAGCTGGGCTGGGTAGTCCCCAGGCAGGGTCAGATACCTGGCAGAGAGGGGTTTTGGGGTGCTGGTGTGTGCATTTGAGGGTCTAGCAGGGGTCTTGGGGCTTCCACTACCACCCACCTCCCACAGCCCTGCTTGCTGGTGTTCGGCACCCGTTGCTAAGCCCCCGGCCCTGCCTGAGCAGCGGTTTGGGTGCCTGACGGGGCGGGCAGGTGGGCAGGGGTCCCTGCGGAGCAGCCCTGCCTTCCCTCCCACCGTCCTCCCCGCAGCTCCGGAGGAGACAGCTAACAGCTGCCTGACAAAGTAAAGGGTTTGCTGTCAAGAGCGCTGGGCTCGCAAATCAGATTTTGGCTTTGAACTAATTTAATTTTGCTGGAGAATGATGAAATCGTTACACTGCTGCCTGTTGGGTCGCGCAGCTGCTGGCTCCGGCGGAGGAGATGCTTGCTGCTGCCTCCTGCGCTCCCGGCTCGCCCCCCCGGGTTTGGGGAGGGGGCTCTGCCCCCCTGCATTTGGGGCGGTTTCATGCTAGGAGGGTCCTGGGGTTGCTGCCTGGTGGCCAGCCCGGGCGAGTAGGTGGATCTCAAAGTGCTCTTTGGGTCCTGCAGACTTGCCGGGTGGACGAATGCCTGTCACGATGGGGGGTGGCTCCTGCTGTCGAATGGGCTGGGCTGGGGGGTGCCGCTCTCCCCAGGGGAGCCAGGTGGTGTTTTCTGTCCCCGTCCTGCTCCAGCTGCCAAGCAGGGCGGGGAGAGACATGACTGGATCATGAGTCAATCTCTCAGCTCCTCGCTGTGCTAAGCACAAGCCAGACCAGACCCCGCGGAGCATGTAACCCCTTTCTGGCAGGCGTCTCTGTGCCCCTAATGAAATGCAGCCGCCTCTGGGGTGGGTCGTGGCAGTGACGGATCTCTCCGTGGTGGGGGCTGGCCAGAAAAGAAAAGGCATGCTGTTTTTTTGTGTTTTTAAGGAGGCAGAATGCAGTTGCTCGAGTCAGTAGTTGCTTGGGATTTACACCCCATCCATATGGAGAATATCCCAGTAGCCCTCTTTCTCCCTTCCTTCGAGGCAGCGAGGGGCTGAGGCTGGTCCACGCTGGAGGAGGGTCTGCCGGTGCCCCGCTCCCAGGCCTGGAGCAGCGCGGGCCAGGGATGCTCATCCCCGGGCGCTGCAGGGCAGCTCCGATTCTCTGGAGCCGGAGCCAGGAGAGGCTGCCAGGCTTCTGGCAGCCAGCTCGGGAGATGTTAGCGGTTCCTCCCCAGTGCTGGCGAGTGGAGCAAATTCCTGTCTCCTGCTTCTCTCTCTCCCCTTCTGGGATGCAGCGATCTGGCAGTGGGAAGAGGAGCAACACCCCCTGTGCTGGTGTGCTCAGACCCGTGCATGGGCTCACGTGTGCAGCCAAGGCACTTTTCTGGTCTGTCTGGTCCTGTCTCTTGCACCAGCCTCACTGCCCAAATCACTCCTGAGCCCGTCCAGAGGTTTTGCTGCTCACAGTGTTTCACTGAAGAGGGGTTTGATGTGCTGTAGCCCGGCTCTTTGCTGTCCCTGTGCAACGCAGGGGCCGAGGTCTGCGTGCCCGTGGCCAGGAGTGCTCTGTGCATCTCCCCAGCACGCCCACCCCCAGTTTTGGGGGACGAGGGTCTGATGTAGCAGGGCTGGGAGAGGGCAGTAAGATGGAACTGGAGTGGGGATGTTGCAGCAGGGAGCGATTCGGGGTTCCTGGAGTCCTTGACCCCTGGGCTGGCAGCACAGGCAGAGCCAGTGCCTGGAGCCGGCAGGACATGGGCAGCAGCGCTGCCCAAGGGAGAAAATGAGATTTGAGTCCTTGGTGGGCTCCCTGCCCAGCCTGCTGGCACAGGGTGATGGCTGGGGACAAACTGGCCCAAACTGGGCCAGGATAAGCCAAATCCTTCGCAGGGGCAGCCAGGGAAATGCAGATGTTAACAAACTGTACTGTGCTGGGATGATTCCTGGGCAGCGATTAACACGGAGAAAACCTGGCATTGCCAGCCTAGGGCTTGGTACCTGCCTCCTGCAACCTCCTCCCTGCTCTTCATGCCCCTTGCATCCTCCATTGCCATCTCTGGGGGGCACAGGGGGATGGGGTGTGCCTATGATGGTGTTAACTGGGGAAGTATTGGCTTAATTAATAATGCTGAGTGGTGCGAGCTTTGCCTGTGCTGTCTGCTCCCTCATTGCCTTCGTAAGTGGGCTTGAAGGGAGGCAATGAGACAAGGCACATCATGGAGACGGCCCGCTGCTGCTCGCTCGGTGCTGCGGCCCGCTTTCCCCCCTCCGGCAGGCCGCTACCCTGGGAAAACCGAGTTTCCTGGCCCTGTTTTGGGGAGGTGGGTTGGTGCTGGGAGAGAGGAGAAGGCTGCAGCGCCGTGGAGGTGGGGGCCTGGGGCGTCTGGGGGCCAGGGGCAGCTGAGAGGGATGCCAAAGGAAAGCAAGGAAGTAAAAATAAAGGAAAAAAGTCATTATAAATAAAAAATACCCCGAACTCCCCCAAACAAACCCCCCACCCCTTGCAATGGGGTGAGTCCATGGTTCCTGCAAACACTCGTGCAAATGGGAGAGCGGGCAGAGCTCGATGCCTCCTGCAGATCCCAGCGTCTGCAAGCTGAAACGCTGCAAGGTCACTGGCCCTCGCGTGCTGTGGTGCGTGTCGGTCCCTGCTGGCACCGGCCAGGGGACAGCTGTCCCTCTGTCCTTCCATCCTTCTGTCCCTCCGTCCCTCCGCCTCGCCTCTCCCCGCCGCCCGCATCCGCCATGGAGGTGGTCGGTGCCGTCACCCCCGCACCACTGCCCTTGGCCCGACCTCGCCGTGCTGCCTGCCTGCGCTTCCCTAACGAGGCAGTTTGCTGTTAATGAGCTAATTGTCGGCATAATTATTTATCGAGGTGGTGTCGGCATCGCGGCGGCAGCGGCGGGTGCTCCTCGCGGTCCCGGAGCGCAGCTGTATTTGTCGTTTCCCAGAGAGTTTGTTGAGACAAAGCAGAGAAGAGTAAACACCGTAAACATCTCTCCTCTTGCATATTCAGCAGCCCAGGGCTTGGGGAGGCAGCAGGTTGAGTGCGGGGAGAGCAGAGACTGCACCCAGAGGGACTGCTGGGGCTTAAATACCTTCATGACATCGCCCTGAACCCCTCTGCTGGTGCTGGGGTGCTTCACCGGGGCCAGAGAGTGTTTTTTTTTCCCAGGAAAGCGCCTGAGGGATCCCAGGTATCCGGATGGGAGCTGCGTGTGGGCTGAGCATCGCTCCCGTCTCGCTCCGTGGCTGGGAAGATAATTTTCTGGGATCTTTAAAACGTCTAGCCTGGTGATGCGGAGGGGGATGCGGGGCGCGTGTACTGCCTGATGGATAGGAGAGGGTGCTTGCGAGGCTGGGAGTCAGAGGGTGGGTGCAGAGGTCCTAATTCCTCTTCCCCCTTTTTGCTCTGGTTGCATGGTGTCCCACGTTCCTGTTTTGGGGATCCCTGCATCTCTCACGCCTGGCTGTAGGAGTTCCCTCTGCTTAGGGAAGGGTGAGCAAAGGTCAGGCGGGGAAGGGAGTCAGCCTTCGGCTGTGCATTCAGCAAAAACAGAAGTTAAAGTAACTGAGGAAGCAGCCCAACATCCTGAGGCCGAACGTGGCCGGCTGGCATCGTTCCCGGTCCTTCCCCGCTGGAAGGCTGGCATGGTGCTGGGTCCCCACTCCAGCCGGGAGTGGGACCGCTGGCCTTGGAGTCGGTGTGGTGGCACGACGAGGAGGTCCAGCAGCCTCGCCATGGCTGCGGGAGGCTGAAACTGTTGTGGCTGAGAGTGCATCATGCCCGGGCGTGGAAAACCACCTTGTTTTCCCTCCTCCCTGTGGGTGACTGTGGGTTGCTGGTGGGGGTCGGTCGGGGCTGACCCTCGCTTCCCAGGCAGCGATGAGTGGGGGTCGCAGAGCTGTGTGCTGCACTTCTGTACGTGGAGCTCGGGAGCTCGGCGCTTTCCCATATGCTCCGTGCACACGCTGTATGGATTTAAACCCCCTTGGGGACTGGCACGCATTTGGAGGCTGCTGCTTGCCAAAAATCCTCTCTCCCCTTTAAATTCAGGGTTACATAAGGAGCCCTGTGAAGTGGAAGAATCCCCTGGCCGCAGCAGGCTGCCTCCCCATCAGCCCTGCCTGCCTTGCTGCCCCAGCCTCCCGCTCCCAGGCTCGCTGCTGCCCGCGGGGTTTTGGCCGGAGCCTCTTGCTGCCTGGGACAGACCGGGGGGTGCTGGGGGGAGATTTTGCTGGTGCTGTGCAACTGTGTGAGGCCATTGTATGGCGTGGGACCTCTGGGAAGCCCCTGTGCCCCCCCGGCCAGGTACCTGTGGCCAGGGGCTGTCACTCTGCTCAGCAGGTCAGGGTGACGCAGCGAGGATGCTGGACGGAGGGGGCGAGCGCTGTGGAGCTGGTCCTGGTCCCACTCCCCTGCCTGCAACCCGGCTTTCACAGGCGACATCCCTTGGGCTTTGCCTTGCCCATCGGCGTGACCATCCTCGCCGGAGGTCCCTGGGCACAGAGGGGCAGGTGCAGCCTTGCCTCTGCCTCTCTCCCCGGGCAGAGCTTGCAAAAGCTTCTCCCAGACCCGCGGGCGAGTGCTGAACCGAGGGAGCAGCTGGCCGAGCCAGGCGCCTTGTCTGGGGCAAGGCAGCACGAAAAAAATGCGGGGCTTTCCCGAAGACGTTCCTGCGGGTGGAGGAGCAGGGCTGGCAGGTGGGTAGTGTGTTTGCTGGAGGCTCTGCTATGCGAAGTGAGGCGCTTTCAGGAGCCCTGACCCGTTTGTCTTGGCACGGCCGTGGCTGGGAAGTGTTTTGTCTCTGGGGGAAGGCTGGGGCGCGGGATTCGGCTCCTCCTGCCTTGCTGCCAAGTCGTTTTCTTTTTGAAGCTGGCGCCGGGGTGAGGAGGGAGAGGTGTGTGTGCTGCTGAGGAAGCTCGTGCTGGCATCCCACGTGTCTGAGATGGGAGCAGCAGGGACGCTGTGCCAGCTCCTGCTGGGTGTGTAAGCGCTGCTCTGCAGGGTGCAGACGACCAAGAGCCTGGGTGCTGGTCTGCAAAGCTTGTTGAGAGGCACATGGGCAGCCCCATCCATGTGCCTCAGATGTGTCCCAAGTGCTTCCAATCAGCACATAGGGAATTCTGGGGAAACCCCAGCGTGATGAGCTTCCCTCGGCTGGTGAGCTGGGGCAGGGGGTGAGGCTGAGGGCAGCCGGGGCGGCTGGGCCCATGGCGTGCAAAGAGTGGTGGGGAGCTGGGGATACGGAGATGGGGCAATGATGTTTTCTGTGCCGGGGAGGTCAGCAACCTGCTCCGACCTAATGGAGAGTGTGGAATGGGGGGGACAGGAGGGGCGAGGGTTGGGGCTGCCAGCGGGGTGGAGGTGGGAGACAGCCGACAGCCAGCCGGGAGGTCCGGCATGGTGGGGCATTGGCAAAAACCTCACCTCTCCTCTGTTCTCTTCTGACAGCCGCTGCAGATCGACGACAATTTCTGTGGTCAGGATTTTAACCAGCCGTTGGGCGGGACTGTCACCATCGAGGGGACCCCGCTCTTTGTGGATAAGGAGGATGGAATGACCTCGGTGGCTGCCTATGACTACAGAGGACAAACTGTCATCTTTGCGGGCACGCGGAGCGGGAAGATCAAAAAGGTAGGAGAGCCCTCAGTGATGCCGGTGGGGAGGGATGACTGCTCGCCTCGCTGGCCCTTCGGGGGTACAGGTGGGGCTGTGCCTCCGTCGTAGCATGACTTGATATATTGGGGGTAAAGTGCAAAGGGCCAGTGAGGGGCAATTTCCCCTTTCTCCTCTCTGCCAACTAGATTTACAAAATCTCTGTCTTTTGGAAGGGTGATAACCTGGGGAATTTGTCCCGGCCGCTGGTGGATCGGAGCCTGTCTCGTTGTCTCTCAGGGCGGGCGGGTTTGCCCTGTAGCTGCCACAGGGTGGGCTCTGTCTGTCCGGGTCTGTATGGCTTTGCCATTGACCTGGGCAGGGTGGGCAGAGGTGGGTGCTGGTGGCTCCAGCTCGTCATGGGGGATACTTCTCTTCCTGTGCCCCGCCACGGCACAAAAGGCTGCTTGTTGGTGGCAATTAGCAAGTAGCTCCGTGTGTGCCTTTCTCTGCCTGCATCTCCACAGGGCACGGATTTCCTGTTATCGTAACGTCGTGCCTGTAATTACAGCTGTACATGCCCTGTATAAACACAGCTTGCATTAACTGCATCCTCAGCCAGGGAAAGGCAGTGCAAAGGTCCTGGTGCCGTCCTTGCCAGGGGCAGGAGGACCAGGGCTTGGCAGGGGGCCCTGGCCCGTTGCTCTGTGCCTGGTGAGGTGCTCCAGCACCCCGTCCTGGGCACAGCACCCTGCATTTTTGTTGCTTCTCGTGATCTGTGCCAGAGAAGGCAGGGTGGCTTCCCTCGCAGGAGTCAGGAGCAGGGTGCTGTTGTGGGTGATAGTCCCCGTGGGTTGTGCTCGCCCTGCCCGTGTTGCCTCTGGCCCCCTGACCTGCCTGCAGCCCTGCCTGCTAGCAGGGGGGACGTGGGCAGCATGTGTTGGGGTGGGGGGCAGGATGCTGGTGGTCCTCTCCAGCCCCACATCATCTGCATGGCTTTCTGCAGTCCTTGGGGATGGGCATGGCGGCGCCAGGGCTGAGCGGGGCTGCGGGGAGCTGACGGTGCAGCTCGTCCTGCTTCCGGATCGATGAGGGATCCGGAGGGAACGGTGTCGCGTTGCTGGCGGCTTCTGCCGCTGGGCTCCAGATGGGAGGTTTGAAATGGGGGTGGGAAGGAAGGAGGGCGTGGGAGGAGGGTTCACAAAGCTGCTGCGACAGTGTTACACCTCTAGTTCCTTATTTATCTAAAGGGGCTGGCAGTTGCTGGAACATTTGTTTTTTCTTCTCCTTCCTTTTTTCAGTTTTTCTCTGATCTTTGCACCTTCAGAGACACTTGCAAGCGGTGATCTACAGTGGGTGCTTGGCCAGGGTGAAGGCTGCGTGCTCCAAAGTCGTGGCTGAGGCCAGGACTTGGAGCCCAGGTGTGGTTTGAGCATCCTCCTCCCCTGCAGGCCTTTCCCCAGTTTTCTTTTTGCTAGTTTCTCAACTTGGTTCCCCAAAGAGCTGGTCTGGCACAGGGCACGAGGACACTGAGCGGGAGCTCCATGGGGAACGAAGAGGTGGGTCTCGGTCCTGTCCCAGCGCTGGGATGCTGGGAAGGTTTTGTAGGCTCGTCCTGCCTGGAGCTCCCAAAACCCCTGGGGCCGCCCAGCTCTCCGTGGGAGCGCTCTGCAGGCTCGAGCCCAGCGCTGCCGGGTCCCCTCCTCGTCCCCTGCTGTGACCTTGGGGTGGGCAGCCCAGCCTTTCTGCGGCAGCCCCTGCCTGGCCGGCCCGGCAAAGCGCTGCCTCAGCAGCTACCTGATCCTGCCGCCTGGCTGCCGGCGGGGCCGAGGGGAGCGGGGGGCTCCCCCCGCATGGGGGGCTGCCGTCCTGTCCCCGAACGGGGCTGGCTTGTCCCCGGCCAGGGGACGGGATGCCGGCGGGGGTACAGCAGAGTGTGGGAGAGGTGGCAGAGGGGCAGGAGGGGTACATCCCTTAGCAGCAGTCGCAATCCCTCTGCTTTCAAGCTGTCAGCGTTTTTCCCCCATCCCCTTGGCAAGCGCCTGCATTTGGCTTGGCGCAGCCCGGTGGCTTCTCTGCCCTTCTGCTGCTCCCCCCTGCCCTTGCCAGCACCCCCGGCACCTCCTTCAGGGAGGGAGGGCTGCACCGACAGCTGGGTGCTCCCCTCCCCGTCCCCAGGAGCCCTGTAATGGATGCTGCTCTGCGGAGGGGGCACCGATCACACCATATGGGCCGGGGTAAGGTCAGGGCAGAGTCACTGCCGCGTCTGGGTTTTCCTTGGATGGCAGCTCCCATGCCCAGCATTTGTCCAGGCTGTTGCGTGCGGACAGAGCCTGCCTTTGTCCCCCCCAAAAAGCCACGCGAGCCTCCGGCTGCCCTGCAGCCTCTCCCCAGCCCTGCCGCCAACAGTTGCCGCTGCGGGGCTGGGGTGCTGGGCAGCACCTGCTGCCGCCACAGCTGCAGCGAGACCCGAATTTCGGGGGCGCTTGGAAGGATGTTGCAAGCGATGTCAGATTTGCAAAACCGGCTGTGGGACGGGGGCTGCAGGCTGGGATGGGGAGGCGCTGAGCGGGGTGGAGGTACAGGACCCCTGGGATGCTGAGCGGGTCGCAGCAGCGAAGCCTGCGGCCGCCCGCTCTGCTCGGCCCCGCCGGGTTGCCGGGCAGGCAGTTATCTTTGGCTGGGCCCGAGTTATGCGGAGAGGCCGGGCTTGGAAAGCCCTTGGCCCCTCGTGCTCGCTGCCCTGCGTGCCAGCAGTCATGGGATCGGGGCTGCCCGGGTGAGCGATGCGGGGATGACTTCTGCCACTGACGGAGAAGCTGGCCGCTTCCCCCGCCCTCCCGGGGGCGAGTCGGGACCCGGCCTTGCACCCTGTGGTCTGAGGGTGCTGCGGATGGGGAAGTGACATGGGGACGTGAGCCGCGAGCACGCTGCAGTGGGAATGTCCAGGGGAGGTTTGTGCAGGGGAAGTGAGGCTTGCTTCCTAGGGCTTGGGGTTTTCCTGGGAACCACCTGCCCTCGCCTGACGATCTGTTCGTTGCGCGGTTGTCGTTTTCCCAGGTTGTCTTTCCTATTTTTTGGGTGGACAGAAAGCTGCGTGTGTAATTGCAGTGGGAATGCTCAGTCACGTGCTGGAAAGGCACGTTTCACACTGCACCCGTGGTCACCTCCCAACGTGTGTGTGCCAAGGACGCGATTTTGGCTGTGCTTGAAGTGTTGTATGGAGAGAGGGAGGAAGGACGATGCTGGAGGGGGTGTGCTGATGGTGCAGCCCCCTCCCAGTAACTGCCCTGTGCTGGGCTGGCGGCTCGGAGCTGGGGCAGTTGGGGCATCCTGGGAGATGCAGCACAGAGATGGCTGCCCTTGTTAGCTTGCCATCTGCTCCTCGTTATGCAAACAAGGCACCGCCTTAGGGCTCCACTGAGCCCCGGTGTGGCCCTTGTGGGCTGACCCAGTTTTGGGTGCCGCCTGGTTATTTTGGGGGGAGGTGAGCTGAGCTCCTTCCTCGAAGCAGCTGGTGACTCCCTGCCCGCTGCCGTCTCCCGGCTGCTTCCAAGCAAGGAGGCTTCGGGCTGTTCCCCCTGCCTCAGCCCTGCAGGAGATACCCAGCCCCATCTGGGATCCAGGTGCTGGAGATCCCTGAGGCGGGCATGGTCGTGGGACGGTGCAGCCGGTGCATCCCAGCCAGCATAGCATCGGACCGCGCATCCCTCGCAGCCAGCTGAGGTCTCATTTTTTGGGGATTATCTGGCTGCCCAGTCGCCACAGTAATCCCTGCAGCTCGCTTCCCTGTCTGGGGACAGGCTGGCCTTGGGTGTGAACGCATGGCGATGTGTCTCTGTGGGGAATCTGCTCCCCGCAGGGCTCACGCTTGCCGCAGCTTGTTTATTCTCTCCCACGGAAAGCACAGCTGAACTGGCCCCGTGTCTGGCTGCTTTGGCTTCTCCACTTTAATAACAACAGCAAATAAACTCTTCATGCTAAGTGGGTCATCCCCATCCCTACACAACAGGACACAGTGCTGCTCTCCTGGAGAGAGTCGAGGGGCTCCCCTGCAGCCCCCTGTCTTGCTGACGGCACGGAGATGGGGGTGCTTCAGAGGACCAGAGCTGGCAGCTTCTGGAGGCACCCCCTTTCAGTAGGGTTCTCTTAAAGCTTTGGAGAAGGATGCTTTGGTGCGTTCACAGCCCTTGGTGTGTCTGGGCAGTGTGACCCGAAAGTAGGTGCTATGGGGAGGGGGAACGGCTGACCGGGGGCTTTTTGGGAATTTCCCTGTTGCCTGCAGGCTCTCTTCCCATCACAAAAGCCCCCATGTGTCTGTCGGCCTCCTGGGTACGATGTGTGACCTTGTTGTGGTCCACGTGAGCTGGAAGGAGAAGCCGTCAGGCTCCCTGCCCGCTCTGCCCATCCCTGCGGGTCCTTTCGCGCCGTCCTCCGCTGCGTGCGCAGGGTGAGCGGCTCCGGATGAAAAGGGGCCCTTTGTGTCTCGGTGCGTGAAATCCGCTCCCGGCGCGCGCGGGAGGGCTCGGCCCCCCTCGTGACCCTGCTGCCGGCTACCCTGATGACTGCCTGCGCCTCAACGGGCTTTTTTTTGGGAGGGGGGTGGGAGGGGTGGATTTGGGGCATGAAGCCTGCCCTGGCCCCAGCGGTATCAGCTGGTGACCCCTGAGGACTCCCCCATCATCGACCCCATCGCAGCCCCTGGAAATCCTCTCCTGCCGGCGTGGCTGCCTCTCCGCAGCTGGCCGCCCGGCACAAGGGCCTTTTTGTTCCTCCTGCCTCTTCCCTCTGCCCTCTCCCGCTCCATCCCCGTCCCACCCCATCCCCTGGGGACCCCTCGCCCCCTCCCCACGCGCGCGCGGGCCCCGTGGGCGCCTGCGCCCAGCCCCGGGAGGCAGATCCGCTCCTCGGAGCATGCGTCCGCGCTGCTCCCCAGTCAGTGGCAATAATTTTATTGGCATGACAAGGTAGCCGGCGGTTGCCAAAGCGAATCCATCAAATACCTCTCGGCGGCTCCCCGCCCCCTCGAGAGCTCTCGCCGGAGTCGTTAAGCTGTTTTAATCAAGGTGCAGGCTGGAGAGCTGGCGTGTTGAGTGGATGGGGTGGGTGGGAGGGGGCAGCGGGGTCTTCCCCGTCCCCCCGCTGATGGTGGGGAGCGCTCGGCGTCGCCCCGCTCCTACCCAGCGGGCAGAGGCCCCGCTCGCCAGCGTCGGGCTTTGTTGAGCCGCCCGGCTCGGAACAGGATGTCTCATTGTGGGAGGAAACAATTAGAAATTCTTCGTGAACCCGCTGGCCTCGGGGCCGGGCCGGGGCAGCGGGGCTGCGGGCAGCTGCCAGCCCCGTCCTCGAGTGATTCCTGGGGGGGGACGCGGCTGGGATTTGGCCTCGTGTGGCACGGACGGGGCCGAGCGTTGCCGAGCCCCTGGCTCTCGGGGGGATGCTCCGGCGTGCTTGCGCAGGCTCAGGGAGGGAGAGGAGGGGGG
>Ga0065711_1033451_pt1 | contig 25473 bp, 12 predicted proteins | sample Hoacrofraction12_FD_59098 | JGI IMG/M metagenome (GOLD analysis project Ga0065711, IMG submission 59098) | Hoatzin crop microbial communities from Cojedes, Venezuela - Epithelial fraction 12 v2 (version 2) | ecosystem: Host-associated > Birds > Digestive system > Esophagus > Crop | place...
AAAAAAAAAAAAAAAAAAAAAAATGACTGAGTAACTGGAAAGGCTGCCTTACAGAAACCAGGGTGCTCCTTACAGCGCAGGACGTGCAGAACAAGCCATTTATTTATTTTTTGCAACTCTGTAATAATTTTGCCAATGTATTGGCTTTGGGTTTCTGTGCTGAAACTCGCTGATGTTTAACGCAACGACTGCCTCTATCAGGTCGTGCTTCTGAAAACTGCATCTGCCCAAAGGCATCGTCGCCCTTCGCACCCATTTACAGGGGGGAATCCAAACTCTCACTTAAGATGCGCAATAAACACTCTCCTGGCTGAGCCCCTGCAGCAGCTGCTGCGCAGAACAACGCGCCACGCGCCGAGCTGTGCAGCGGGGAGGCCAAAAGCCCTTTAACTGGAGCAGCACAGCTCTTCGTGGCTTTGGCCACAGCGTCTGCCTCAGAAGGGGAACAGCAGTTCCTTTCAACTCTCGTACTCTGGCAGCGGCGTGAGGAGTTGCACAACCTGTTACACATAACACCAAAGCACATCTTGCAAAATCCTTCAGCTGCCTTGGGGGCTGCGACTGCGCTGATGAGGCAATGACGGAGTTCACCGGGCAGCGGGCTGGGGGTTTAGAGGGACTAAAGTCTGCCAGCTCCTCCAGTTCTGCTCACTTGAGGATCCCATCCCCTCTGGGTCCTGAGCGCTACCAGGAGTACAGGACCACGCGCTCCACACCTCAGGGTAATGTTGTGACACAGCTGAATGCTGTGACACGGGATGCAAAGCATTCAGAACTACTGCCTTAAGGAGAGCAGCGGCAGAGCCGTGTCACCGGAGGGAAGCATGGGCGGGAGGGGCACAGCTGTGCAGCCCTTCCCTCGGCCTGGGGGGGGGGCTGGACAGAAATCCGTCTGTCTGCCGTGGCGTACCAAATGAAAGGGCTGGGGGGGCAAAAGCTTCCACACGGTGGAAATGCAATAGCACGGCTCCCAGGCTGGTGGTCGCAGTGAGCCCAGGCCAGGCCCCGCTGCCCGACGCTGCCGGATCAAATCCCCACGCGGCAGCGGGCGCAGTGATGCCACCAGCCTGGCTGACACCCACTTCAGCCAGAACGCAGCAGAACAAGAGCACGCTGCCACCTGACAGCACAAGAAGCCCAAGTACCTGCGCAGTCACAGGCGAAACATCAGTACTTTCTCAAACGCCTGCAACGGGCGCAGCCCCTTGGCAGGGTGACGTGGGGCAGGTAAGCCCATGAGGTTCGTTTCCTTCACCCACCTGCACGCCCCGCTAGCCGCCTCCCCTGCAGGTACAGCCACTGATTCGGTTTCGTCGTTTAGCTGGTGCTCAGTACACAGACCCAGTCATTACTCTGACAACATTTAGTATTACGGAAAATAGGAATTGCTGGGAAGAGCACGGGTAACGTACAGCTTCAGGACTACTAACCTGTCCCCCTTCCTGTTGGCCACGTCGTAAGGACGGAGAAAATCCAGCTTGTTCTTGCTTATAACGCAGATATCTATGTTACTGCCGGAGCCCAGATCATTGTATATGCCAGCTGCAATGGCATCTCTCACAAGCTGTTTGGCTTCCTCTTCCTGGGAAAGTTAGAAAAGCTGTCATTGCACAAGTGTTGGCATTTCACAGAAATGTTTGTCCATGTGACAGTGAAGCTGTGAGCGCTCGGCACAGTCACCGAGACACCAGCGCCTTTCTAACCGCCGCGGCGGTGCCGCACATTAACAACGCGCTGCCGAGCAGCGGGACGATCACGGGGAGAGCCGTCCATCCTGCTCGGGATCCAGCACCCCCAGGACCGGGCAGGCCGAGGAGCGACAATCAAGGAAACAAGATCCAGATTGCTGTCTGAACGAACGGAGGAAATAAATTTTATCACTTTTATCTTCCCGGCTTTTGTGCACGCGTCCATTGCAGGTTCCCTGTAGTGCTCTCTGTGAGGCAGCTGCACACAAATTAAATATTCACACTAGGTTAGTTACAAGACTTTCCTAGGTAGAGACTATTTAATCATCCTCTGTAGCATCAAAATTACTTCTCTGATTTTGTAACATAAATTTGCAAAATTTATTTGGCTCATCTTAACAGCACCTGTGCTGCAAAGCAGCCTAGCGCTGTTCTCAACTAACATGTCCAGTCCTGAAGACAAGAGCAGAATATTTAAAGAAACCTGCTGAAATTACTGGTCAAACTAGGTACCTCTGGCAAAAGACTGCAATTTCTGGTTCAGTTCTTACCCTTTAAATGAAAAAATGGACAATTTGCTACAGTTTCTTTTCTACTGTGCATTTCAGAAATTCCAAAATATGTATTTAATATAATTCACTTAATGCATACTGTATTTATGTGTTTCAAAAGCGTGTGGATTTCTGAATTATGTGGTACAACTAGTAGAATCCTATTTGCAGTAAAAGTAGAAGAGAAAACTAGAACAGGAAACAGCACTCACTATTTTTATTGCTTCTGAAACCACGCACAGATCCTGCAGAAGCTCTGGTGCTTCCTTCACAGGTTTGGTCTCTCTGCTCTCCTTACAAAGGGCAACCACACAGCCGCCCAGATACGCACGCAGCGTGGCACCGGCAGAAATTCCCTCTTCAGAAGCCGAATGGCCTGAAGCAGAGCGCAACGGCGTCTGCGCTGCACAAGCCGAGTAACATTCACTGAGCCTTCTGCACGGGAACGTTCCAAATTCATCACACTCTCCCTTGAAATATTACAGCAGATCTGTAGCCATCTTCACCCCCTCCCAAACGTGCATGAATGTTATTCATTAAGTGTTGATGCGAGGGCGTCAGAAACACAAGTTTGATGCGCCCGATCGCTGCCCGTAACGGCTGCCGCCATCGCAGCGGCGCGGGCTCCCTCTACAGAGCCCAGGCAGGGCCGCTCTGGCTTCCGCGCAGCTCCCGGGACATCACAGCCCTGACCTGGGCTGTCGGAAACAGTCGGACACGGCCCGTAAAGCCTTCGTTTGGCACCAAAACCGACGACGGTGAGCATGGAGAAGGGTTGCCAAACCGCTTTCTGGAGAGATCATTTCACCTCCCGTAAGAGCCAGGGGCCTCTGTCCCCGGTGCCTCCCGGTGCCGTGCGCGGGACACAGCCCCGCAGTCCTGCCCCGCAGTCCTGCCCCGCGCCCCCTGCGCCGTCCTTACTCGCAGAGACAACACCAGCGAGGACGTCTCCTGCGCGCTCAGCTCCGCTGCTGCCCCTGGGGAGTCCGTGCCGGGGCACCGGTCCCTGGCGGGAGCGTCGCAATGCAGGGAAAGCCAGTCCTGTCCATACCCCCGCGCCCCTTTCATCCCTTCTGTAGCCTCTCAACTGCACACCAGAGCACATAAGACCCCTCATTTTTCTCGAAGGTGTCCAAGGAATGAACTTACTTGAAAACTACGACTAGAGCATCCCTGTTCCAGCAAAGAGAGACTACGACTGAAAGGCATCTGTGAACACTCAGATTTGGGCTCAGTTTTACCCTCAGGTCATCTGTAGCAGTTGCTGCTCAGCTCGCCCAGCACGACAGAACTGAGCGCCCACTTTACCATCACCACTCCTGGCTGCCTTGCTGGCATTTCAGACGTTTGGATAGTCTTCTGCCTTTAGACACCGTGAAGGAAAGAGCAAATGCTCGGTGCTGATTCTATAAACGCAGCTTTTCAACACCGGCTTCGCTTCCGAGGCCTCGGTGCCTCTGCAGGACCCTGCCGCAGCCCCACGCTGCGCGCCAGAGCCCGCGCCCCGAACGCCCGGCTCCGGCAGCAGCTGCACCGGCCCCGGGGCCCAAGTGCAGCACAAGAGGAGCCCAAAATTAGCTCAGCTACCACCAGTCTGCCCCCCGCACATACTCTGCATTCTGCGGTGACCCTCTGTAACAGAACTCGCTAATAACTGTTCCTGCTCGAGCAGCTCAATGAAGGTATTGACCAGGAGGGGGGCATCTTTTTTCAGTAAACTATAGATAAATAGCATGAATTCTTATTTTTACAGTCTTACTAGCATTACTCTTTAAAAAAATAAATAAAAACAACATTGAATTACACTTTCTACCATGCTGACTAGAACAAAACAGCCACGCTGTAAAAATAATTCCTTCAGTGTTTTTGGTAGTAAAACTCCAATAAGCATTTCCTCATTCACCTGACAGAAGACTACTGCCACTGATTTGCTGCGTGCTAAGGGTGTTTTAGCACTACGGTGACAGCAAACGTACTGAAATACAGTCTGTGTAGGTATGTTTCAAAAATTGAATAGTAGCAAAACCAGAGTAATGCCAAGCTAGCAGGTGAGCCGTGTCAGAAAACACCACAGCTCAGGAAAACTAAAGCAGGTTGGTGGGAGTTTGCTCCACTCTCCCTTTTGATTTTAGTTTAGACTTTTTAGACAACAATGTAAAGCTCGCAGAGTCATCTCACACCTTTAACTGAAGTTTTAATTTTTTTTTTTACTTTTAAAAAGTACACTACCAACCTACTGTTATCAAAATCATTCTAAAAATAGTCAGCAGAGCTCAGCTGTAACTGCACTAAGGCATCCACTACGCCGAGAAAGTCTAAAATGTAATCTCAGCTCATTCACCTGATACAGTGCAGCCTAGTTCATGAACCTGGAATCATTTTAATTACAGAAAATGCTGCTTCAGTGCTGTGTTTACTCCTCCTCCCCTTTCCATAATTCAGAAGGATGACCAGAATAGCCAAAGAAAAAAAAAAACCCACCCAACATTCCTTGCTGGAGATCCTGCCCACAAAGTTCCAGCAAGGACTGCTGCCTCACACGCAGAAAGCACGGGGTTAGCATGGAAAGTGCTGACACGGTCTGAAGTGCAGGGGCATGAATGAGCCACTGTAATAATTAATCTTAAAAAACCCTAAAAGTTCAGAGTATATAAGAGGAGCACTTCCTACTTTACGGTTGCAAAGACCAAGCTAACTGGGAATATCATTCTCTGGGGTCCCCACTGCTGCTTAAATGAGATTACAGCGAGAGTGATGTACTGCGACACGAGTCGGCTGTGACAAGCAGCGCTTTATGGAGCTCTCTGCTTGTCTCCATCACCACATCACACAATGTGTCCCCGGACTCCAATGTGCAACTCCATTTACCACTACATGACGAATGGGCAGCACTTGTAAAAGGCGCAAAGAGGTCCAGATCAGCCGTGTAATGGTCACCACAGATGTACCGCGGTGCTTGAGGGGGGAAAAACAGACCCCAAGTTCATTAAAGTGACCAGTAATGGATCTTTCAAAATGTGTCTTAGGAATAGTACAGTAAAGGCTAAAATAAATAACTCAGCATGGAAGGCTAATCTGAAATGGTGTTTGATAAATTATTTATAACACAGACAATTGCCTGCATTTAATATTGGAGCTACTGGTAGCATCTTTAAAAGATGATTTATGTGTTGTAATGCCATTAAGCTTTATATGGGCCCACTGCTAGCTATAAAGTCTGCTGAGATTTAGAGAATGAGTTTTAAACTGTCACTGCAACATCAGAGTAGATAGAGCCTGTATTAAATCTTTACTTTAAACCTGTTATCTGGAGAGTTGCATTTTGTAGACACTCAGGAACTGATAGATTACCTCTCTACAGCTGCTACGGTGCAAGTCCCAAACAGCACCAATAAGGAACTTTTACACATTATTCTTGTATATGACTTGACTCAAGTTTCTCTTCTCACTTAAGCAATTTCCAGATTTCAGATGCCACTGAAGTGAAACAGAAAAGAGACTTTCCTACAGAAGATGTGGGTATTCCTACATCACATTAATCCTATCTTTACTAATAGCTTTGAAACAAGTTTATCGTGCTTCCAGCAGTACAGGGAGCAGCTGGAATGGCTTTGTGAAGATTATTTCCTCAACATTTTGTAATTTCACAAGTTAAACATGAGGTGCCTCCTCCAGATTTAAAAACTCTTGTAGAAAGGATTTTTTTTTTTAACTCTTACTAAAGCGAAATGAATACCTTCTGCAGCTTACCGGTATCCTGTTAGATATACGACACGTAGTGCAGTTCTCCAATATTAAGTCTTATCAATAATTTGAAATATAGTACACAATGGGTATTAATACAGGATGAATATGATAGTAACAATTTTTGTAAAAAGAAAATCTCAAATATTGATCACAACTGTTTTTTACAACAGAATGACATTTGTTCAAATTACATAGTGTAAAAAGTCGATGCTACTTAAAGTGAGAATCCACAAGACTTGCGTGGGAAGACAAAGGGAGGAAAAAAAAAAATCAGAAGCTTCAGCAAGGAATGATAATAAAAAATAAATCTATAAAGGAGTGCTGGGAATTTGGGGCTCGGAAAGTGATACCTCTTGAAGGACATAAGCACCTACAGCAGCGTAATTAGACTTTGGCAGAGTGATCGGCAGACTACAACATGCGAGAGGCTGTCTCAGGCTGCCTGTCGGGAGAAGCGGTGGTAGAGATCAATATGGAACTGGAAGCAGTGCGAAAATCTGCTGGCAAAATCCAAAGAGATAACAAAACTGAGAAGCAAAGTACTTGGCGTTTCTCTTGTAAGGAGAGACTGAAAGACTGCATTAGTGAGAATGAATTTGTTTTGGCTACCTTTTGAAGCTGGAACGGGGCTGGCACATCTAATCTAAACCACTCAGGTTTAACCAGTCATTTCAAGTAGTCCCTCAGAAGCAGATGAATGACACACCTCGTTTCACAGTTTGTTTGGTTTTTTTAAATAGACCTATGCTACAAGCAAAATATTTTGCTTTTCCTTCATCTTTGATCAGGTGAATGAAATTTCAAAGTAGCCAGTCTATCTCCCCCCCTGCCCTTCCTCCTTCACCATCTTTTGTTTGTGCTCTAACAAGTCACCGAAGAAGTTACAAACAGAATGCTGAGATCTAACAGTCCAAACAATGGAAAACAGGCTACTAAAATAGATATATGTGATGAATAGGAAGGATCACAGAAAACAGGATTAAACTGACATGCCAAATGACCACAGCACAAAGAAACTTCTACAAAATCGAAGTTGCAAGTAGAAAGAATTAAAGCAACGATCACTCAAAGGCAAAGGGGTTATGAAAAGCAGAATCAGTAAGATCAGCAGCGTCTGGGAGACGCGGAGCAGTGAGACACAGCGATGGGTCCTGGAAAAACCACCGGTTTGTGCCTAAAGCAGAGTGGGGAGAAATTATCAGGGTATTTCCAGCACACGATGGCAAAAATAAGATCTCTCTTTAGAGATCTGGGACTAAAACTATGCCCTGCAATAGGCATAAAGATGGCATCGCCTCCATTCTGCGCAATTTCAACTACACACTAGTTTGGAATTGTTCATGCTCTAAAGAGAAAGCTTTAATCTAAAGAAAAATATGCCTTCAAATATCATAGACAAGTTTGTTTAGTTTTACAGAACAGCTGTTAAAAAGTAAGATAAGCAGAAATTTGGTAGTTTCTAAAGCAAAAGCGTGGGGGGGGAAGCAAAATAACAACTCTACTACTTTGTGCATTAAACAGCGAAGTTATTTTAAATCAAGGCAACGTATCAAATTGTTTTCCAGTTCTTCCACAGCCTTCTTCAACAAGAACTGAAACGCTCCAGATTCTGAAACATTACTTTCATTCACTTGCAGGAAGGCAAGTGGATGACTCAGTTTTTGCACAAACAGTGTCAAGGACTCACAGACTATTAAATACGATTAGAACTTCTCTCCAGAATACATCCTGTTCAAACACTACGGAACACGCCTTCTGTTTGGAATGGTAACTTTAAATGCAATTGTCTAAATTCTAACTGGACTTTTAGTTAAACAAAGAAAAAAAGCAGCAGCAACCAGTTTCAGTTGCAGACATTCCTCTATTTTCTTGTGCCGCTGTGCTAGTTGTCTGTTCATCCCTCGGCACTTTCCCAAGCACAGACTACAGAGCCCGTCTGTGCCACCATCGCCAAGGCAGCACAGCAGAAGACAAAATCCCAGCTTCCGTAAATCCCTGGATTATGAACACATCAGAGTTAATGTGCTGTCTACGTTACGCAAGAAAATGCAGAGAAATTAGTAGCAATCTTCAATGAAAATACAGCATGGGCAGGAAATAATGCAGAAAGAAATCAGAGCGCAGCACTGGCCCGGCAGTCTTGCCAGAACGCAGCAATCGGAGTTTTTACACACGCACCTACGTTCCTTCGTTAACAGACCACAGAATCGCACATCAGGTAATTCTGTGCTGCATTTGGTGTCAGTTTTGTTGTGAATAGTATGTTAGCAAATGTTTATTTTTCATTTTCTACTATGAACTTTTCAAATAAAATGCACTTTAGTCCCTCATTTTTATTCTCAGTGATTACAGTTTTTTCATGTTCCGATGGTAGACGCCTGCAAGCCCAGGCTCATCAGCACCTCCCCCTTTCCGATATCGTGCACCACACAAGTATAATAAACCATGTTAATATTTCATACCAGTGTGAAATATGCTGGAGTATCAATTCAACATCTGCTGTCTTTAGGGTACTGGCGTCCCGCAGAGACACTTTCAATTTGTAATTGAGTTCTATACTGAATTAATCAGCAGTTTATCTTTTTTAGTAAAATAATGTCTTCCCCACTAACCTGGATTTACGTTAACAATTTATGCCAAATTACCTGCCAAGGCAAGAAACTTATATGCTTGGAAACTACTATTCAATAACATTAGTTCCTATATGTCATTCCTTACATGAAGATTAGTACAATCCATATTTCCAATAGAACAGAATTAAATTACAAGCTCCTCTCACAACTATAGGATTTCTTTTAATACTATTTCCATACTTTGAACTAAGAATGAATATGAAAATTCATTCAGTCCATCGCTTCTTATGTCTGGGTGCAGTTCATGGTTTTTTAGGGAACCGATTCTGAAAATAAAATGAACTCACTCCACAGTAACAGAGCTGTAAACGCTGCCAGTTCCACTCTGACCATGCGATACCCTCAGCTCACTGTCCAGCGGCGTCACCCTGCAGTGACACACTGAACCGCAGCCACCGGGAAGCAGCCAGAAGAGTAAACCACGCAAAAGGTGACAAAATTACTATGTGCTATTGCTGCACATCCAAACATTAATATCCAGCAGCAACACGTCTGCTTTCAGATAAAGCAAATCTCTGTTCATATGATCGACTTTACCTCCGCAAAAAGGATGGAGGGGAATAAAGGTCAACATTTTATTTGGAGAAGTCTTGGGCTCCCTGGTAATTTTGCCTTCCCAGCACACCAGAACGCTCCATAAAGCTCGTTGCCTGGGAGGGAGCCTCCGCCGGCAGCCCGGGCTGGCTCTCACCCTGCGCCCTTCCCCGCTCCGACAGGAATCGCGCTCTGCGCCGCAGCCCTCGCCGCAGGAGCCGCACTCGGGCTTCGTGCCATGTGAAATATTTTCCAGTGTGTTTTGCCTGTGTTCTGCAGTTACGGGAGATCTACAAACTGAAACAATTTAAACAGGAACACCTGCTCCTGAGAAATGCATCAAAAATAATTACCTGTCCTACATCTACCCTGTGCAGTGAAATGATCTCTTAACGTGGAGCCCTGCTTCCGCCTAGCTTGTCTACATTATTATGTACAAAGTTTAAGTGTTACTTTCGTAAAGGTGAAGAAATTGTTGCTCTCTGTCATGCAGCGAGGCCCAATTTAAACTAAGGTAAAATTTATACTCCGTAAGCAGAAAACTAGAAGAAGGTGCTACTGGGTATCACTGGTAGCGCAGACCAATACCGTTGGCAGCTTCCCACCTGATTTCTGCACAGCAATTGTGCTTCGATATATTCAAAAAGCACACCTCAAAACACTTCTCCACTAATCCTAGCCATTCCACAGCACATCCAGCTAGCCCTTTTTAAATCAGCTTCATATTTCCTGTTTAACGCTAGCTCCGCAAAGGAAATCCATCCAAGGCACAATTCTGTGTGAAGATGATGATGAGGACAGTACTAATTGTCCCATGTGTCAAGCAGAAGCCACGTTACTATGGAATAATTTTTAGCTAATCTAAACACAAGAAACAGCACGATAAGCCTTTATTTTCTGGATGACTGTCTGCACTCACACCTGATATTTACTCATGGAAATTCAACTCTCTGAAAGAGACAATAATACAGGTACGGAAGGAAAGCACGAAAGCTGTATTGCCATGAACTCTGCCAGAAAAGGCAGTGAAGATATGCCACCAAGTCTCAGTTATTGTCACTGGGTAATGAAATAAACAGATACACAGAGCACATAAATACTAAGTACTTATTTTTGTTCACAGAATCAGGTTTCCCCCCTCCTCCATTTACTTAATCTCTGTGTTTGACACCAACGGGGGTTCAAGTATCTCAGGCAGGCTCTCCAGCTTAACTCCGATAGTCCGGCTTGATCTCCATTGTCTGCTGTCTGAGTTCACCCGACAAACCTCCCAGCAAGTGGTCACCTTCCTGCGGAGTCATTAAACCTCTGCCTGTCAGCTGGCGGGATTAGCCTGCAGACTCCCGCACCTGAGCCCTATGGCAGGGACACCGGCATTTTGATCACCATCACTAATGAATACAGAATTCATATGCGGCTTGTCATCGCTCTTGAGCCTGGAATCACACAGATGCAGGCTAAATAAGACTGATGAGACAACTATTGTTGAAGATTAGAGAGTTTTGACAGTTTCCAAAAATAGCTCAGTATTATTGTCAGTAGTTAATAAACAAAAATAATACCACCATATTGAGGGACCGTAGGAAATATGAGCACAGAAACATTTGAATGATCTGTATGTCAGCTGTTTGAAAAGGGAAGAAACTATCACATTTTTGTAACATTTTGCACTATGCCTGATGTATTTTTTACTGAAATAAGAGGTACACAGTGAAAGCTGAATTGAGACTACTTTCCACTTTGATACAGCAAAAACCTTCCGTGCACATCGAGCATCCGGCAGAAGGCATTCTTTATACCTCAGCTTCTTCACTCTGGGGATACGGGGCTGCTCAAAAGAAACAAAACTGTGGAGCAGAGGAGCTCAAGTCTCCACATTTTGCAACTTCCAGCCCTCTTCCTTCCCGTGATTTCCTTGGGAACACACCTATCTCTGATGGCTGCAACTACAAACTGAAAAAGGTTGCTACCTCCAACGCCTCCTGCCTGCCCGACACCTCTCCTTTCACAGAGGATTACCCAGATCTGCCAGCCCAATTCCTCCGAACGTTGCTCCCTAACCCATGTTTGTCAAAACCAGACAACTTCGCAAAAGTAATCCCTGGAGAATGACCACAGAAGCAGACCTGGCCAACAGGTGAGGGAGTGCAAATCCCTGGTAGGAGAGCAAGGTGCAGTTCTGTGGACAGCACAGCTGCTGCAGGCGGGCAAGTGTCCACACTCCAAGTCAGAATAAAGTCAGAACAGCCCCCTCGTATTTCTAATCTGTTCCTACCCCTCCAGAGTCTTTTTGTTTTCATCCAGGAACACTCAATTTCCTGCCACACTAAAAAAAGTGGTTTAATAAATGACTGTAAATATAATCTCACATTTTTGGGGTGATCTACTTTAGCAATAGTTGTTAATATCTGCCAGACTACCTCCTTCCATTTTCTTCCGCCTATTCCACGCCCCTGAACTTATTACACAAAGATTTACTTCCCTTTCCCTGCAATAGTTCTGCTTTCTGTGGCTTCTACTGATTCTCTTCCTTTTGGATCCTCTTTTTATTAAACTTGACCGTTTTGATGAAATACAGAAAAGAAATGAAGTTACAAGCAGTCTGTTTCCTTGCTTAAATATGAAGCCCTTGTCAGAAAGCTACAACATAGCCTTGCTGTACATCAAGTAATTCTTTTACAGACAAAAATCTTCTACTTTTCAAACAGAAGTAAAATACCAGAATAAAATATATAATGTCCTCACAACCTCCCTAGGAATTCAGCAACTACAGTACAGATAAACCCAGAATTCCAGCATTTAATATTGTAGACACTTTTTTCCCCCCCAGATGGTGATGGTTTCCATATCCACTGACTCACAGTATTTCCTTATTATTGTTTAACACCAGCAGGCATGAATGCATTTGCGAAATGTGACAGTAAGGTTTAAAAACCATGTGGCTACTCTATTGAAACTCTATTGAAAGAAAAATTGTCTGCAATGAAAGATCTAAGCTCAAAACACTCCATTAGATGTGCTAGTTCTTCCACTTATGTTTTTTAAAGTGGATCTATAGCTGCCCACATGACAGATTAATATTGTTCCACAGTAGTTAGGTGCTTGGCATTACATTTTTGAAGCATCTACAAGGCCTTCAGGGCTGAAAGTGTTCACATCTTCAGCAATCTATAATGGTTCCTCTAGAGGCCAGCACTGGCTTCATAATGAAACATGCCTCCATAAATCAGACTGCAGAAGTGGCACTCGTGTACGTCACCATCTATCTCAGCGGTTTCTCTGAAGGATGTTGGGTAAAGATCATCTCCCGGCATTGCAACCAGGGAAAGGGCCATCACAGTTGGCACTGATAAAGCATGTGCTACTTAAATCTGAAGACACACTAAGTCTATGGAAAAAAACACATCCTGCTGGTGTTAGCATGCCTCAGGCAGTGGTAGAGGCTTCAGCAACTCATCTTCAAAAGGCAGAGAGCCAGGGCTCTGGAAACCTGCAAAAATTGGCTAAGCCTGCAGTCTTCTTTTTTTTATTTTATTATTTTTTTTATTTTTTTTTAAGTTGAGCATCTTCAAAGTCTACGATTCTAACTGTAGGGCACAGCAGCTGCCACTGCAGATTTGATCCTCTCAGCTTTTGGCAGCTCTCAACTTGAAATTCTAGCAAAAGAATTTTTCAAGTTGCTATTATTGCCTGTCATGGATTTATAAATATTGTGCACTATCTGCTGTGGCACGGCTCTCATGGGACACCAGTGCATGCCAAAAGCATAACAGAATGAAAAACAGTTCCTATTCTTCAAATAAATGCTAATTTTTTTTTAACTGTGCTCACATGATGCGTTTGGTGATCAGCTTCAATAGTACAGAATATATATCAGAGGCAAAAAAGCTGATTGTCTTTTCCAGTAGTATTCAGCTGCTACTTTCATTAGGCTTGTTTAATTACATTCCAGATGCTAATTTGCAAGTCGATACCAGAGGGTGCAGGACAGTTTGCCTTTGAATCATTTTTCTGTGATGTGATGGTCTTGAAGCACACCACTACCCTCCAGTAGCCCTAGCAAGATATTCTGACAATTAGTGCAAAAGACAGCAGTATTCATCTTGACAGAAAAATATTAATCCTCTACCCAATGTATTAAATTAATCTCCAGGAAATTTGTCATCATTGCCATTTCATAGCAAATTTTATGTAAAATATACATAGTGTACTTCATATTTAATTTAATTTCAATAGAAATAACAATTATTTCATTATTTTACTAGGAGGAAAAAACCACATCTGACGTAAAAGGTAAATATTTCAAGCTGGCAGCTGTAACAGAATATGAAGTGTTTAAGAGGGCAGTTGAGCTTTATCACCTGAAACTTTGCTGGTTTAGTTAATATAATTACGAAAGCGTTATTAGATAATGGAGTATCTAGTAAAAACAAAGGAAGGGTTAAGGTGTGTGCAAGTCTCAAAGATCTAAATATCTATTTCAACGAATTGGTAGGCTGCATTTCTACATACTTGTTATAACAGTGAATATCTGCTGCCACTTATGGTTGTGTATGAAGACAATTTAATTAGGATGACCTTTCTAAATAGGAAAAGTTGGAGATTTACCAATTTTTGGTGCCTTTTTTGGTTTTCTCTTACACAAAGAATGACTTAAAATACAAGCCTAAAAACTAGCTGAGAATCAGATTAAATTTTCAGTTTTATAGCACAGCTCTGACATTTGTATCTTTGAAAGCAGACTGTTGTGCTGTAGCTGTTGATTCCAGGGATTCGTAGTCCACGGTTTCAGTGTGAACAGCACACACACCAAGCAGAGTCACACAAGAAGCTCGAAAAGGAGACACTGTCATTCTTACAGCAGCACGAGGGAACAGGAAAAAATGTAGAGTCTGCCTCTAGCTGGTGGTTCTTTCCATCAGTCATCTACTGTAATGCTACTTAAAGAAGAAACTTGAGTGCCTATTAAAAAAATTCCAGTATTTCTGATAGCATTTATAAATATACTAGAGGCCGAGTCCAGTGTCTTCAGATATCGCCCAAAAAACCACAGCAACACAGGAATCCTGTGAATTTTGCACACCTACAACTATTTCATGTGTACTGACAGAAGAGGAGCTGGTTCCAGGAATAACTGGAAAACTGCTTATTACTAACTCCTAAGTAGCTTAGTGGAAAACTTCTCAAAGGAAGTTTGTTGGCTTGAGGCTGTTTTTTCTGGAGAGGGTTTTGGGGTTTGTTTGGTTTTATTTTTGTTTGGGTTTTTTTCCCCATCAACTGGTATTACATATCACATTTCTTCAGGAGATGTAACAGGGTATAACACATCACTTCAAATTTTAAGTTTAATTAATTGATTTTAGAGAGGAACTCAGCAGACTTATGAGCTCATCACCTGAAAATACACCGCAGTCACGCCAGCATTTGCAGGGGAGGAAGTGACCCCCAGCAGCAGCAGTGCAAAGACAAGGAACATCTGCAGACCTTTCCTGAAGGAACTTCTTCCTTGTCCACATTACTCAGTGATAGCCAACAGCTGTCAGATTTGTCACATCTGCATTTTAGGCTGAAATCATTGCAACTGTAATGGGTACGATTCCAAATTTCATGTTCAATTCTCTGTTTTTTCTTTATTGTGAAATTATTAATCAGTTGGAATTGAGAGGGAGAAATCACAGGAAGCCTGAAGAGATTAATGTAGTTCAAAGAAGGGCTTGACACTGCTGAGGCATTTTACAAAATCTGGTCACAGAAAGCACTTGAACTGTTTGGGGTTTATTTTCATCAATAGTCTGCAGGTAACTGGATTTTTCCACTGTTTAGTTTAGCAGGCATTGAACATGGTGTAACTAAGTGTACGGAAATACGGTAGATAATACAAAAATAATATACTGCATACATTCATACAAAATAACCAAATAACTGGTTCTGATCTTAATCACAACACTCCAGCTTTTAGCTCTCCCAAATGATTCTCTACAATGCACAACCAAACATTTTTCTATTTTTGTCAAGATGATCAGCAAAACACAAACAACCCATGACCTTATACATCTTCTGATAATCAGCTTTTAAGTAGGTATTAAAAACAGAAGTGCAGTTACTAGTTCTGAACATACCCAATCCACCGGAAATCTGACTGGTTTCATACACCACTTGAACACTTTTCTGTTGCTTTTACAGTCATGCCTTCTCTTTTCCAGACTGAGAAAGAGAGAAGGACTGACCGAGGGAAAAACAGCAATATCGACTATGCAAGGGCTTTTAAATTCCTGAAGTCAACTATAATCAGCAAGTTGTATGTTTTTAAAGCTTTCACCTATATTTAAATCATCCAAGTTTCTCCATACATAAATTTGCAAGTAGCTGTATTTCTTTAAATCTAGTTTACCCATCAACTTTTACAGTTTTGCAGGAAGCTGACCTTAGTACATTTAAGTGCAGGGAAACTAGAGCAGATTTAACTTTTTTAAAACTTCAAACCTCTTAAATTCTTATGATCATGGGAACTGAGGGAAGAAACAGCGAGCTTTGGGAAAAAAAAAAACAACCAAACCCTTCTTACCTCCATGTCTGGTTTGTATTTATCTTCGAATACTGCCATTGCTGCTAATGATCCAGAACCTATGGTGAAAAAATCAGGACACTTATTTCACCAGTGTATCTGGACAAAGTATTTTTTTGAAGGACAAGGTAACAAATAACAGTAGCACAAACCAGACTGAAGTCTGCCTTCGCTTACTATACATTCTAAAGTATCTACTCAGTTTAAATCCAGCACCTAATTTAATCCCAAATTTACAGCTAGTGTACACAGACTTGTCATGGCCCCCATTCCGACAGCTTTTTTGACTATTTTGAACACTAAGATACGAAAATGAGGTTCGAAAGAGAGTTAACGGAATGCCACAGTTTGTAATTCCTGCTCCTCCATTTCTCCTGTCCCACTTTTGTGCCTGGCCACGTTAGAGGGTATGTCACTTAATTCTAAGACATTCAGAATGAATAGATTGCTTTAATGAGCTGCCCTGGCACAGTCACCTTCACACATGGGGATGAGTAAACTAGCAATGGTAATAGGGTAGCTGGCTGCTGCCACTGGGTTATATCCCAGATCGACTTTAGAACAGTTTATTATGCATTTACTTTGTGCCATTATTTGTACATTGAACAATAACAGCTGAATAGATAAAACGACATATATGAAAACACGAGTTTAAGGTTACTTCTCTTAAAGGACGCAGCACAAGCGTAGTAATGGAACAGAAGCCACCTCTACCCAAAGCACTGTAACTGCAGGTGTTATAAACGTGCTTTCTGTAATTAATAAGAAAAGCAGGAAGGTACTACTTGAAACTGTAAGCTTGCTTTGTTCAGAAAGAGCAAGTCTTCAGGAGGGTATCTTGTCTGTCGGTGGCCCTAGCCATATTTCAGAGAGCTCTACTTTTGGGGAGTGAATAAAGTTACCTGCAATTTTTTACTCCAATTAGAAGATTTTTTGGCATTTATTACTTTTTAACTTGTTTTGCATACTGCTATCTGTTTAGCTGGGTCACAGAGAAAGCCATATTTTCTATTTAAAATGATTTGTGTATACCGCTTGACCACCTCAATGGTTTAGTGAAAGAAAAAGGCAGCGATTAAACAGTTTCAAATGAGGTGTCCTGCTGATTTTATCAAGTCTGCTGAATGTATAATGAAAAAGGAGAAGCTGACAGTGACACTGTTGAGAAAATACAGACTACCTTATCTGAACCATTTAAGGAGGTCCAATTATAGATCAAATTTAAAGGGTGGAAACAGCAGATTTACAGACACAAATCAATGAACATGGTAATCCCAATGAATATGACAGATATTCCTGTTACAGAATATTGCTGTGGTTGAGGATCATTACCTTTACAGTAGCAAATACATCACATCTAAAAGCAGTAGGACACTCTAAGTGTGTACTTGTAATATAAGCAATGACTATTCATTTACACCTTGGAGCAATACATGACTCCATTTTTAAAATGCTGAAACTGGGAATAAAGAAGATTTTTAAGCAACTAGTAGCAGAAATGAACTGCTGATACAAACAGCTGATATCACGGAACAAATCACAAATAAAAGGAATCTTGCTGATCCTTCAAACAAGGTCAAAATAAGGTGTGTACCAAAACAAATACAGGACTTGAACCATGAAATAATTCCTCCTGTGGAATGTCACAGGAACATTTCTAATGCAGGGGAAAGGGAATCTGAGATATGGTCTCAAACGAAGAGCACATTCTTACAACACTCAAATGAAGGCCTACCACAAGCAGAATGGGAAGCCTCAAAACTAGAAAACAATCCTACCCTTGGGTAAGGGTTCTTTGAAAAAATTAAGAGTATAAAGTTAAAAAAAGTGCAAGAATGAAAGTTTAAAATATAGTATCTGACAAATTACATCATCTGCTGAGCTAAGAAAAAGTGGTCTTAATTTCTTAAAAGTTCTACTGACAAAAATTATCAATAACACAAATATTGCAACAATCTCATACATGGCTCATACTGGATTCATTCCTCAAGCTCCTTTTTAAAAGAAGCTCCCAAAAGAACCTATGGGCAAAAACTCAGTAGACTTGAAAAAGGAAAAAGGCAGAAGGGGGACACACACCTACCCCTTATGTTACATTACATGAAATCCTTTATATGTAAAGAATTATACTTTTAATTATTTATCTCACTATGTTACCAAGATGCAAATAAATGCCAAATTCTAATATCAACTTTCAATGAATGCACAGTCCTATAATGTAGGTTTTCAAAGAGTTGTTGAAAGTCTTAATTTAATTAAACCTACAGGCAGACATATACGTCTGAAAACCAAGATCCCAAGGAGGTTCTAACAGAACAGGAAGTAAAGCTGGAAAAGCTGAATAAGCTTGTTTATTCTTTTCTCTACTGTTTATAAATCCCAAACACAAGCTTTGTAAGCTTGCACATAAAAAAAAAAGCCTTACCAAAAGTCTCACAGCACAGCTAAGCATTCCCTGAAAGAACAGATTTTTGTAATCTTAAATAGCACAATGAAATGCTTTACTCTTACTAGCACCAGATGTAAACACCATGTTTTTAGAAACACAAATAGATGTATACTTCTGAGTTTCTCCACCAAAACAAATCACTTGCTGTTTGACAACAGCAATGTGAACTGTTTGGAAAAATACTAATGATGTGCATGTATTCACCTGCAGCACAAACTAAGAAAACCCCCTCGATCCCCCGTCCGCGCTGCCGCTGGACCGCAACCCCGTCACTCGGCTGCCCACGCAGAAGCGCAGGAAACCGGCGGCGGACGGTTGCGAACTTCACTGTCCCGTTACACTGCCTTCCCCCTACTTGTCAAATTCCACATACCATCCAAACAACCCCCCAGTGTTCCAAGCAGTTCCTATGACTTGTGAAAGCTATGCATTGTAACAGGAGAGCTGGCAATAAAGTCTCTGAACTTAAGTAAACACTGGAAGTATGGTTTTCTTATTGTAGCACCTATAAAAGCACAGAAAACAGATATTAAGAGTCTATGGAGAAGTTGGTTGTTTGTGGGGAAACAGCTGTTCTCTCGTCCGTGTATTCAGTGCCCACCACTAATTCATTTTTAACAAGCATGCTTTGCCTTTATGCAGACACAAGCTTAACAATTCCCAAACAATGTCTGGAGAAAGATAAAATCCACATATTGCAAAACACCATCCATTAATTAGGGACAGATATCCCCACCTCATGCACCCAATAACTGATCTAAGTCACTACCAGCTTCCACACTGCCAGGAGGCAGCAGGTCAACCCCAGATCTACTAAAACGCTCAGGAAAGCTGTGAGATTATGCATCACTAAATAGTGTCTTTAACTGAGCTCAGATTCAAAGTAATACCAAACCAGATATTTATCTTGGATGATTTTAGTTTGAAATCTTAACAACACACACTCAATGCACAAACAGGAAATTTTCTTTGTTGGATTTTTTTTAATGTTGGAAGCTTACAACTGTTCTGTGTATGAGCAGTATGGATAATTAAAACAAAGTATATTTGGTAAAGTTGTCATGTGTTTGTATTATAGAACATTCAGAAAAACACCTTTCTGCGAGATTTTTATCTGCTATGAAAGGTCACACTTCAACAGCCTTGGAAACACAATCATCAAAAAAAAAACCCCCGTATAAATTCTTCAGAATTGATTTTACATACTTTTTCAGCAAGCTACACTTCAGAAAAAATATTAGGGAAGTATTAATCCAACATCTAAATATATAAAAATATTGACGGGCAAACAAATTCTAAAGAACTATAGAAACTGCGATGCAAAGCTCTGTTCTCAGACCAATGCTTTTCAGTCTGGTAATCAGCACGAATCAGGGAAGTCATGAGACCGTAAGAGTTTTCATTTATTTTTCTTAAGAAACATTGGCCATTTCATAAGTTTTCACGACTAAGTTACCAAAAAATTTTCTGGACTCAACTGTAATCACTTTAAAAATCCCATCTGATCTTCACTTGCACAGTTGTACCACTTCAGGATTGATTTAAAGTGACAGATAATTATTGATACATCGCAAAAATCCAGCCAACAATTTCCACCGTGTTCCGCAACTGCATAGCTTTTCTCAAACAGATGAACTGGATCTTTTTAGCAGAGCACTCACTGAAGACAACTTCTTCTTGCTAAGCACAGTCCATTTTCATCACCCAAGGACCTGTTAGCTACCTCAGCCTGCCACACTGGAGGACGTACAGAGCCTTGAGAGAGTAACATTTAGCACTTCCTAATCCATCAGTGTCAGGGCTCCCTGACAGGGCATTTATTCACACGCTCTCATTGCTATTCAATTTGCTGTTCGCTCTAGGTAAAAATTCAGTGATCTCCACAGCCCCATCGATTGGGATCATTTTTCACCCTGGTTCCTGGCTGAGGGGCTGAGCCTCAGCAGCGGTACTGCTTGCTCTGCAGGACGACACTGCCAATGCGTGAAGAGCTGATTTATGAATATGGAGCAACACTGGTACCAGGGGACTAGCTTTAGCCACCAGAGACAACTGGAACATACTTACTGTTTCCGAAAGCTGAACTACAGACTTCAAGCGCTTTAATTTTATGCATGCATTTCATTATAAGTCTTGGCCAGAAGCTTTCCTAGACAAGCCAAGCAATCAGACAATCTTGCACCGTTTGCTGAAATCCAATTTTGTCCTTTGTCAGCATAAACAGTTTAATTTGATGTTTTCACTCCTGAGTAAGCACTGAGTATCTCTTAAATCTCCCTTGCAAGGAAGGACACCACTCTATCCACCCACAAACACGCTCCAGCACATTAAAACAAACAAAACCCCAATACCTCAACAACCTTTCCTATTTAGCACTGAATTTCCATCAATTAACTGACCAAAAATACCTACCCTGATTTAATAAACTGCCCTTAGAACATTTGGAAAAAAATGACAAACAGTAGATTAGTCCAGGACCGAAATACAATTCCAATTACTATCTCTGATTTGACCTTTGATATCTTTTCTGCTCTCTCAGTTCTATCTTTCATTTATATGCATAAGCAAATCTTTTCAGTAAAATACATCCAAGTCACTGGAGAAAGTATCCGTGTCCCAGGGATGGAAAGGTAAAGGACTTTCATGCTGAGCAGGGCTTTGTTCGACAGCATGGACAGAAGTAACATGCAGACCACCAGGCTGGTACAGCCCTCAGCAAACCACAGTTTAAGCTACAATGAACTTAATCCACGGATATTCTACTTCCTACTTGTTTGAACTTATTCTGCTACTATGTTATTTTTGTGGTGAGAAACAGAAATGGGCAGGATTTTCAAGAATGCCACATTTTAAATCTTTTAAGACACAGGCACCAAAGTAACCAGGTACATAATGGCAACTGTGTGACTTTATTCTGGCAATGAACTCCCAGCAGCTATCAGTATAGAGTCAGTTATGGTTCTACAGTTTACTACAACATCGGGTGTAAGGCAATTACAAGAATCAGACATTTACTTTTTTTATATCAAAGGCTAAACAATGACATCACATGACCGTTGCAGGGATTTTCTCTGCCAAGCGCGTAATCCTGAGGCAGTGGCACCATCTACCGGTCCCCTGCCGCCCCTGCAGAATTTCCACAGGTTAATCACAGTTCTCGCTCACAGTTAACCAGATGATTCAGTTTCACAGCTGCATTGTGTCAGCAGCGGAAATATCCAGAAAAAAAGAAAGAAAAACCTTTAATATTTCCAAGAATACATTAAGTAGGTGTTTCACCTGGAGATGCCAACCACGAACAGAAAAAGATTAACTAAAATTGAAGTTGTATTTTCCCATCACAGAGTCAGCTTAAAAGCTGCATCAGACATTGGTTGAATCTGACTTACTGATCTGACACACTTCATTCTCAGATCAGTTTTCTTTTACGATGTATTTATTTGGACTCTACATTCACTTCTGCAGTTCTACCAAAATGAACTTTCACTTTGGATCTGTGTTTAGTTTTGAAGACTTGGATGACTTTAAATGAAAGTGTCCTCTTGAGGATGGGAGAGCAAAAACAAACTGGTTATGTTTAGAATTTTACTTTTTCCAGATAAATTATATTCTCAGTAGGGCATTAACCTTAAAAGCCACAAATGAAACTGTGCAAGAATATTACTAGCTCAGAACGCACTAGTTTGATCTCTGAACAGTATCTCAGTGACATCTCTTACCTTTTTTACCCTTCACTCCTAGATTATTGCCTATAAATCACAAAAGAATTCAGAACTAACCAAACAAGTTCAACACTACCATTGAAAACACTCACTTTACCAAAGAATGGGCAAGTTCGGTGATATTTCAAGACATGTGTTCTTCCCTTCATGTGTTATTTCCCTTCTTAAAAAAATTCAAGGATGATGGTGATCACTAAGGCTCATCCTGCAAGTGGCACAGCTTATCATAGCTTATCTCTTCAGGATTCTTACCACAGGGACCCTCCAAGCATCCCTCAATAATTCAGAAACAGAACAAGCTGCCTAAAGAAACAATTCTGTCTAGAGGACATGGACAAAGAATAGTTAGGAGACACAGGAGGAACGACAAGTTAAACTCACAAATCAAGATTAGAGACAAATGAAGATTTTCATATTCTGTAACACAGTGTCTTCCTGAATATACTCTTATATGAGACCTCTAATCAGGTTGCTCAGCAAGATCACGGGTAAAAGGGCATATGCTCAAGAGCCATTTCACAACTTGAAATTATTGCTACTGCAAAGCAGCAGTGAGGAGTTCAAAAGTTTAATTCTCTCCTGCAGGTATTCTTCATCTCCTTCTGCAGAACTGGGAAGTAACGAAGCAATGTTTCTGCTTTAAGTGAGAAAGACAAGATGCTCCAGAAAAGCTACCTGTGATTTGCATTGTGCTATCATGTAGTACTTCTTTCCACATTAGCCCATATCCCAGTTCATAGTTGAAAAAGCACCAAATAAGAATACACTTACCAAGACTGTATTTTACAATATATCCTGAACATGACTTTTGTAATTGGCCTTGACAGGGTAGTACCCAAGTGCCAAAAAAGCATGCAAAAATCTGTGGTTTCAGCTTTCAGTATTATCACAACTCCCAATTCAAAACGGAATGAGACGTACACAGAACTGAATACACCTACGGCTCAAATTACTGCTATTACAGAAAGCGTTGCACAGACAGAAGAGTCAGGGTACTAACACTTCATAACCTGATCATGGGCTGCTAACGCCAAGTTGACCCCAGCAATACAGAATTAAACATATTTATTGAAAAGCTCCATAGAGTAGTTAAGACCAACGTAGTAGTTAAGACCAATATGTAGCAAGTAAACCACGTGTTGCTTCACTACAATGGCACACCTTCTTGAGTAAAATACAGCTGCTACTTGGCAACAAACACCGAAACACAACAGTCCCAAAGTAGAAACAAGGCACATTTTTTTTTCCCTACTGAAGCTACAGAACAACTCCAGGCAGAATATAATTCCCCAAGTGACTCTTCAGATCAACCATGAGTTAGGACTATCTGGCAAATCAAGCTCCTAAGGATTTTTTTACAGCAAGTTTTTGTGAATCCCACAATCCTCTTGCTTTAAGCTATTCTGCGGAACACACACAGCAACCTTCCTAATACCAGTTTTTTGGCAGCTGTAGATTTAGACAGCATAACAGCTCATGCTTTTAAAGCCTTAGAAAAGAAACAGAACAGCACACCTGCCTCACAGATATGGGTAACACTTTATCTTTGAAGTCTGAGGTCTGTCCAGCTCCCAGAAAACAAGGGAATTTAAGTAAAAACCACTGTAAATAATAATTTGAAGTGTTCGCCCTTTTTACCAGGCAGTTGTGTTCCAACACTGAGGGAGTGTCACTTACCCATGGTAACGTAAGGCAATTTGTCAGTTGATCCATGGGGATATATGCTGTAAAGGTGAGGTCCCGTGACATCGACTCCCCCCAACACCAGGGCAGCGCCAATGTAGCCTTGATACCTAGGAACAACGTTTATACACAAATCTGAAAATCCTCAATAAAGCTGTGGTCCTTTTCACACAATGTAAGCATTTGAGGTTTTATTACTTTATTATGTTTTTATTTCGAGAATTCAGAGAAAACATATTCCTTCATTTCCCCCATGAGATGTTCTTGGCTGCTTTAATTTCTTAATCTCTTGTTTTGTGATACACTTAAAAAAAAAAAATCAAACTGTCCAGCAATACAGCATTAAGTGACTGAGCCGAATTACTGTCACTTTATCTCAGACACTTGACTGCACAAAACATTTTCTTTCCATTGCTTTATTTCACCCTCCTGGGGACTTTCCAACAGCTTGAACAATACCTGTAACTGAATACACCTCGTTCATTTCTTTCATTCTTTCTTTCTCTTTCAACAGCACTTTTTACTTCTGCAAGAGACAGTACTAAACAGTACTGGAACACTTAAAGGTTTGGAGAGTACGCCCTCAACCTACGGCAATGCTCTGTGTCATGCTGCCAGGAAGTTCAACTGCCACACAATAACGGTCTGTGATCAGTCAAGCAATCAACCAAAATCTTAAGATAACTGCAGCACAACTTCCAACCATTTTACTCGTTTATCTCACTGTATCACCAGCAGAGTCCCATATTAACAGCTGTGGGGTTCAAACAGTTAAACAGTTTATTCTTTTGAAAATAAAATACATTCTGAGATCGCGATTCTATTACAAGTCATGTGCAAGTCTCAATTTTACAAGCTTGCATATTACAAAATTATTACGGGTCCACTCATCTTGCCACAAAGATACACATCAGGTTTCACTGATGTCACCAATAAGTTATTAAACTCTTGGTCTTCTATTTCTGCAGTGTAAACACTAGCAATGCAGTACAACTATAGTATCAATTCTCTAAAACACCATAGACTTGACTTTCTTCCGTCTCAGTTCAAAAGCCTATGAAGCAAAAAGCAATTATTAACTCTTTCCCAAAGTCTTGATATGAAGGTTAAGTAGGCTAAGGAAGGGTGCTCCTTGGCAGGAGCTTAAATATTATCTAGTGCTCTTAACAGCATTGTCAATAAACAAGAAACCCATTCAATTACCTGAAAAGCATTTGCTTTAGCATTCGATTAGCTGTTGCCACTCTTGGAAGTCGACCAGTAGACAGTGAATGGAGCTCCAGATTGGAAGAAATCAGCTGGGTTGTCATATCAGTATCTGCAGCTGTTCCAGCACCGCAACAACTGAAAAAATTATGAGCAAGTTGCGAAAAGGTGGGGAGAATGGGAAACAAATAACTCCGTGCTTTATCCAACACGCAGAAATTTTCTCATTGTAAAATTGAGGAAATTAGGTTCTTGTATAGTCAATATTTTCAAATCATGACATGAGATAGCCTGTTTAAGTGTAAATGAAACACCAAAAATCCCCAAGCCGTGCTAAAGAATTATCATTTTAAAGTACACCTTAGTATTTGCTGTTAGCGAAGGACGTGGCTAAACACCCCAACACTATCACCGCTACCATCACACAATAAACAATTTCAATTCTTACTAGATATTAGGAGAAATGAAGTGTATTTTTGAACAGTTCTTGTCAGCGACAACCATTCCTTCCGTTGCTCTCGTATCTGCTCCCAGGACCACGCCGTCCTACGGAAAGAGAGGATGACTGCCCAGGCCTCGACCGCCACGGGGCACCTTCCCGGCACCGACGGGGAGAGCGGCCGCAGGGCCTGGGGCAGCGGGGGGGGGCCGGAGCCGGCTCCGCGCAGGCCGGGGACGCCGAGCGTGACTCAGCA
>Ga0065711_1006298_pt1 | contig 25467 bp, 14 predicted proteins | sample Hoacrofraction12_FD_59098 | JGI IMG/M metagenome (GOLD analysis project Ga0065711, IMG submission 59098) | Hoatzin crop microbial communities from Cojedes, Venezuela - Epithelial fraction 12 v2 (version 2) | ecosystem: Host-associated > Birds > Digestive system > Esophagus > Crop | place...
GGGGTGGAGAGTGGTGGTGATGGTTATGGTTATGGACTAGATGACCTTGAAAGGTCTGTTCCAACCCAAACCATTCTATGATCCTGCCCAAGTGTTAAGTTCAGGCTTGTTGCTATACGTAGTTTGAATTGCTGCACTATTTCTGTTCTTCAAAATGATTCCGAGTGTTTTCTGTGTCATGTTTTGACTTTTACACTGAAAATGTCTCATAAGAGTGGGTGGAAGTGTGAGTCCATGTCAGGAAAGAGAAGAAATATGTGGTAGAGCACTTCATCTGTCCAGACTTCCATTCTGTTTTGAAATAAATTTGCCCAGGACAGGAGAGCACTACAGGCTTACTGTGCCCAAGACAGGCTCCGCTGACTTTGCTTCCTCTAACACAAATACATAACTGTGATTTCGATTATTCGCACATATGTATATTTAAATGGGAGCTTCACCACTGCAGATGCTTTTCCCTCTAGGGGAAAACAAAACCACAAAGGTTAACTGGGTCTCTGGAGGCGCAAAGCCTGGGGGTTTGCGGTCTGTAGCAGTCAATTTACATGTAGGTTTGTGGGTTAAGCAAAAAGCTATGTATGGCAGGGCTCTCAAGACATTTTTCTTCTGCTTCAGTACATATGAAAATTGGATGAGCTTGAAAACACGCGTTGTGCTGTGTAAGCTGGAAGGTGCGTGCAGCACTTGATGTGCTTCATTAAGCCGAACGCGGCTTTCTACAAAGCTTTTGAATTCCAGCTGTGGATTGTGTTGACCTCTTCTTGGAAGTCACCTTCTGAACAGCCACACTGAGCAGTGAAAGCTGTGTGCATAGTGAAGATGGTGAGGTTCCTGGTTTCTGATGGAACAAATGGGCTGGGTGAGCTGAGAAATGAGCTGGCAAACTAGAACTGCCTGAAAAGTTACCTGTAACCAAGGGGCACGAAGCACCTGATACCTTGCTGAGCTGGTTCTGCAGAAGGTGGTGAACAGTTGGTATTATAGGTGACTTAATTCTGTACAAGGAACTTTACAGTGAAACTAGTCTTCTGTAATTAAGAGATGGAGCAAGTAATGCTCTAGGGAGGAGGCTATTAAACTTCCAGCTGTGTTTTTTTAACAGCATTTGTGAGAAAACTGTATGGCACACAGACTTTAAGTACTAGCCCAGTTGCTTGACTTAATTCTTCAGGTGTTGGTCTCTTAATGATCTCAAATCTTGTGGTCTTAAGATACAGCAGTCCCTTTTTAAAACTTATTTTTCAAGGGACTGACCTGAAACGTGGTGACTCTTTATGTGGAGAGGGTCACTACTGCCTTCCCCCAGGACAAAGTTAAATAATACATTCTGTGTTTGTGCCAAAGCCCAACCCCACTCCAGGTCTCCTGTAAGATCTACTCTGTCATCAAATAATGTGCCCTGTTCTCAATGTGCAAAGCATGACCAATTGCTTGTTATCTTGAACTTATGATTTATGACCCCCCTGGCACTCGGCTGTAATGCCAGCTGCAGAAATCCACATAGAAACAAGACACACAGGGTAGAGCTTAAAACCGAGAACTGTACCAGGGTACTGCGTGGCAGTTAATGTGCCCAGGTGGATGAATGGTCCAGCTGAGGCTGTTGGCATGTGTCTGCGGGATGGGTGGTGGGGAGGTGGTGCTGCTCTGTGAGTTCCAGAGCTTCTCTTACACCACACCTGCAGATAACTGTGGATTTGTATGGGAAATACGAATAGATGGGCAAAATAACATCAGGAGCTACACAAGAAAGGGAAGAGGAGCCGCTGTTAGGTGAGATCTCTGGGACGAAAGATGTCCAAATCTTTTTTTTTTTTTTTTCTTTTGTTAGGAAAAAGCAGAACTGCTTCTTTTTCTTGTGGTCTACCTGCATCAGCCTGGGAGCTCCACCATGCAGGACTTTGCATAGGACCATAGCTTCATCAGCGCCGTCCTGAGTGCCTGCTGTCCATGCATGCTCCTCTTGCAAGTCGGAGCACTCTAACCCAGAATAAACTCTTCTTATGTGAAAGGTGCTGTAGCATAGCAATAGTTGGATATCTTCAGTAGCAGCTAGTTCACTATATACTTCCCTGCTGCCTCATGTCTTGCAGACCCAGAGATAACCTGGAACATATCCTCCACTCCTGTTCATTCCTTAGAACATCCACTCTGCCAGTTTTGCTGCGGGTGCTTCAAGCGTTGGTACAAGGGTATTTGGGAGGGAATGACTAAAGACCTCTCGTAGAGGCTAGAGGATGTGAGTGAGTAGTAGTCCATCTCCTTAAACCGCTGACAGGCCTTTTGCTGCTCCCAGGACTGATGGAGGGTATGTGTTTTAAGCCTTTCCAGCTCGGGCGCGCACTTATCTTGCAGGCAGCGTGTTGGCCGCGCTCTATGAACTGTGGCTGCTATTTCCTCCCATTGTGTCCCAGGTTGAGCTGCCTGAGCAGCCGCATGCTCGGGCCAAGAATAGTGCAGACCCCAGGGTTTTGGCCTCTGTATCCTGCATGTTGGCTTCTTTCCTGCCTGGGGCTTGGAAAAAGCCTGGGAAAGGGTGTGTCCTTCAAAATAGGTTGAAATGTGTTATTGGAGACTCTACTGCCTATAAATAACGTGGAAGTTGGGCAGGGGGAGAGCTGCTGTTTCCTCCCTGGTACAGCAGCTCTGAGTCCTCTGCTGCTAGGGCCAGAGATAAAGTCCTGACCCTCTTGCTAGTGCGATGTTGCCCCAGAGATGGGCCCTGCTCTTAAAAGCAGGTGACAGTGTAGCCAGGTCTGGGCATTACAGCCTTAATTTTTTTGGCGATTTTTGGCTGCAGCGCTTTCTCTGAGTACTTCCAATATTCATATTCAGCATTCATCCTCTGGGGCCTGCCGCTGAGCTTGGTGGCATCAGGCTTGCATCTCCTGTCAATCCAGTCCTAAAAGCTTTGGCCAAGTCGACATCTCCCTTCCAGACTTCAACTTTTGAATCTTTTGGTTAATTGCAGTAAAACTTATAAAGGAGGTGGTCTGACTCTCAGCCAGGCACACCTAAGCGTCTTCTAGGGAAAGATGTTTCCCCCTTTAATTTTGTAGAGACCTGAGTTAGTAGTCTGGTTTGCTAATCAGCAGCTAGTTGCTGCTGCAGGTAATTCTGCCTGGATTAAGGCTTTTATTTCCAAATGAGGTGAAAGGCACCTGTGCTGATACACACACCTGCAGCGGAGCTGTCTGAACGCAGTGTAGGGTCAGTGGATGCAAGCGAAGGTGTTGCACGGGGGAGTGCTCCACCGTGAATGGGGTGAGGAACAGCACAAGGGAACTGGGTGGTCACTGCTGTCCTTGTCTTAATCAATTCTAATAATCGGGAATTTGTTTAAAAACAAAAGTAGACAAGAAAACACCATAATAAATATCTACCTCTTAGTACTCTGAAAAAAAAAAAGTGAGGATAGCCGTCACTGAACTTTTATCTTCTAGTTTTCTGACTATTTACAGATCTATAATGAAAGAATCTCCTCCCAAACATTTTTTCCTTTACATTTCACAGGTCCTTATTGAGACATTCAGCTTCCACCCAGCCTTGATGATCCTCGGGGAATTTCAAGCATATATGATCTTTATTGTCCTTGACTGAAGAGGAAGGGCCTGGGAGTATTTTTATTTCCTGCCCTGCCCTTTCTCAGCCAGGGGCAGAGTAGGGCTTTCAAATTGTCACTCATCTTCCTTCCCTTTTGTTTAACTTCATGGCTTTGTGTCTGCAGTAGCTGGAGCTAAGTAGGGGCAGAGTGGTAACTTATGAGGACACCAACTCAAGACGGCAGGCTGTCATCTCAGTGGTGTTTTGCCCCTCTTTAATGGGATAGACCTGGGTCCCTTTCTCCTGACCCTCCCAGGAGCATCGTCTTCCCAGCTGCCCAGCCTTTTGCTGAGATGCTTTGGACCATGTGGCAAGTCTAAATGTTCACACAGCACTTCACCTCCATGCTGCAGCAGGGCTGTGCTCCTTGGAGCAGCTTGTGTGCTTCAGGCTGGGGTTTCGTGAGGCTTCCTTTTGTTGTCCTTGAGGACTGTCTTTGCGTTTCCTTCAGAAAGGCTTCATTTCTTCAGTGTGAACTATTTTACTGTTGACATCCACCCACTTTACTGGTAATTGAAATTTAAATGGAATCATTCAGGAACAGATTGAAATATGTTCAGTGCAGGGTTGGGTCCTGCAAGAAGAGCCTGGGCAAGCAGTCTCCATCTTCCTCTCTTGAGCAACTTTTTTTTTTTTTTCTTCCATGGTGCTTGCTGTAGCATCCTGCTCTGTTACAAGGACCCTCAGCCATGAGCGTGGGCTGTTCAGCTTTATTTCACCCAGCATCTCCTATCAGCCTGTGGTGCCTCTGCAGCAGCAGTAAGCACTGCTGGCTGGTTTTGTGCTGTCAGAGAGGTGGTTGAATTGACACGACTCCCGGGTCTGCTGCTCTTCAGAACACAGATAGGTCTGCTCTGTGATAAAAGGGCCAACTCGGTAGGCCAATGACACTAGCTAGGACTTGCCTTAAACGTGCTGCAGACATCCAGACTTTACACCACCAGTGGAGCTGGGAGTTGAGGCTGACTTCTCCAGCTTCCCTGCTTGAAGTTAACCCTGGAGCAGTTGTTCCCAACCCGCATTCAGCTTTGAGGTTCGTTGCTGCTTTTAGACGTCAAAGATTTGTCTGAAAGCTTCCACTGGTGATTTCTTCCGCTTAGAAAGATTTGAAGAGAGAAACTAAAGGTTCATGTGGATTTTGCTTCCTTCATATGTTGTTGGGACTAGTTTCCTGATTAGTGATGATGTGAAGAGGCACGGGGTGAGATCGGGAGTCCTTACTCTGTGTGCGTAGCATGCTTGTAAAGACTGAAAAAGTTAGTGACTAGCACATGGGTCTGTGAGGAGCAAATGCGTGCCGGAAAGCTGGGGAACCTGTGCTTTCCTGGCCTGTGGTGTAGTGCAGACTGCTGCCCTAATTAGGCTGTCCTAACTGGGCTCGCAGTATCCGGCAGCTTGGGAGGATCACTCGGCTGTAGTGATGCGCAGTAACACTGCTTCCTGGCAAAAGCCAGCTCACTGGACAAATGGGCAAAGCTGAGAAGGGAGGCAGAGTTAAAATAAGCAATGCTGTGGCTGGTAGCACTGTTGAGGAGACAAATGCCTGTTGTCTTCTGGTGTAGACCCAGTACACGCTGGTCTCATTTTTAATCTAGTTGCATGGGGGTTCTCTCACATCTTGTGCAGCTCTGTGTGCAGTAAACTAAATTTTTAAATGGTTGTAGGTGCTGAAACTTACATATTTCTTTCTTGCTTCATGCATGCATGACTTTTCTTAAAATAAATCTTAGGGGCGGACTGATCTGTCTGAGCCATGCTAGCAAACCCGTGCCTACAGCCAGTGGGAAACTGAGCTGACCCCAGTGAGTGGAGGTGAGTTATGAGAAGAGCAAAGGAGACTCCAGCCTTTCTTCAGCCCCATGCAGCTGAGCCTGTGGCTGTGCCACACCGTGGCTTGGCTCTCTTCAGGGCTCGGAAGAGGAGAGGGACACTTTGCAGTTGCTCCTCAGCCTGTTGCTCCAGAACCCTGCCATGCTCCCAAAACACAAAAGAAGCAGTGCTGCTTCAGAGAGGACTCGTCAGTGCCTTGAGTTTGAAAAGACCTCATGCTGCTTTTATGTGGGTTTAGCATCACCCCTAACCTCTGGGTCACAGCCACCAAACAACTCTGCTGCCTGTTTAAGCTCCGGTAATCTTGGCTGGATTTCTGGTTTAATTTGAAGACAGCCTGCTGCAGCTCTGCACAGTAAATGCCCTATTAAGCAGTTAATTATTTCTCTATAATACTAGCTTTTATCTTTAATACAACAGTTTTACTGTCTCTGATAATTACACAGTCTCGGATAACTCTCTTAAATCTAATGAGGCATGACAAGCTGTGTTCAACAAGGCAGCACACCATTAACATCTTACCTCTTACTTGTCATCTTATCATACTGAATTACTGTACTGCTAGCCTGAGTGGCTGTGGATACACAACATGTCATTTCTCATTAAGACAATGAAGAAATTAATCCCTGGTGCTCTTGCAGATGGGCTAGTGGTCAGCTGGCTGACTTGGTGGCCTGCAGACCCCTTCAACAGCTTCTCTGCAGCATAGTGCTCTTTGCCCCACGAGCTCAACAAGCTTGTTAGGTTTTGTTTGAATACTTCTGGCCACTCAAACAGCTTGGTTGGCCCATGGGTGTCTTTTCTTGTGGCTGGGTGAAATGGAAGTGGCTGTTTGAAGGGCCATCAGTGATGGTAGAACTTTTTTGTGCTGCTGGAAGTCATTGCTGCAGGGATATCTTGTGGGATTCCACTGGGTAAGGGAAACCAGGCATTTTTTCTAGATAGGGATACGCCACAAACTGCTGTGGAAATGGTTGGTGTAACCTGACCTGGCTGCTGCTTTGTTAGCCAGGAGTGGTGGTAGTGGATTACGTCATTGGGGTTCTGATTTTCTGTGAATTTGAGTGACACCATAAACCAAAGTTCTGAAGTTGAGGGGATCATCTTTTCATCCCTGTCACCTTGCCAGTAAAAGTAGTGCAAAGTTATACTGGCTCCTGGCAGGAAGCGCCTGCATCTTCTCAGGCTGGACCAGGCAGGCGTTTCCCAGTGGAAGGAGCCCAGGCTGTCCCTCGGGGCAGGAGGTTGGGCTCCAGCTGGCAGGCTGAGGCCGGACTGATCAGATAAATTACTGACTGTCTGCATGCAGAACAGCACAGAGCCTTTTGTTGGGGAATCTCTTGTATCCAGCTAACGTTTTGGTGTTTCTTCCCAGCCTTTGCAGAGCTGACTCTGCTTTCAAAGGTGGGTTTGCCTTCTGGTATGTGGAGCCCATATGAGTTGTGCTGTCAAAGCTGTGTATTTCCCCACAGGGCAGGGGAGGAAAAAGCCCTGTTAAGGTTATAACCTGAGTCTTTCCGATTCCCTGTGGGTGTTTTCTGGGATCACCATTGGACTGGCTACAGTGGTGTGCTGGAGTAGATCAGTTCCTGGCTCTACAATGGCACTTTTTGCTTGAACAGAATTTGCTATTTGCTTCTCTGCCATCTCGTTAACTGAAAGACTTACTAGCGGGTAGAGTGTAAATCTGGAAATGGAGAGTGGGATACCAAGTTGTGTTTAAAATTGTTCTGACCTTGTCAGGAGTGTTAGTGATCTAAAATGGACCAGAGGTGTTGCCTGTGCCTTGTTCCTCCTGCAGGCTGTAAGTGAACTCATGTCCATCAAAGTGCATCTCCTTAACCCACTGGGGAGCAGGCAGAAGCATGTCGCTCTGATGCCCTTGCTTTCATCTGTGGTACTCTGGGTCCCTGTCTCCACATCCCCAAGTTGCCCTGGGAAGTGTCCTCATGTGCCAGGATCTGTCAGCAGTGAGAAAAATCCCTGCCTTTGGTTGTAAATCCGAAGGCAGGGGCTGATCACGTCTAGCTGGGGAGATGAAGGAAGAATAGCTGCTGACCAGTGGGATGGTGCGTGTCTGTTCTGGCTCTACTTGCTTTTTAAAGTAGCTGAGTAGGCTACAGGGCTCCCAAGGGTGAAGACTTGGTGATGGTAAAATCGATTAACTGCTGGCCTCTTCGGGCTTCCGCAGTGTGTGTGCTCTTCTGTACTCATCGCAGGGATCTACCTGGTATCAGGCACATCTGGGAGGTGCAGAAGGATTTGGTGACTGGGATGGTTTCTCTAACAGGATTGTGCCTTGCGTACTCCCGTGTCCCACTGCTTTCAGGCTCCTGGTTTCACAGAATCACAGAATGGCGGGGGTTGGAAGGNACCTCTGTGGGTCATCTAGTCCAACCCTCCTGCTGAAGCAGGGTCACCTACAGCAGGCTGCACAGGACCGCGTCCAGGCGGGTCTTGAATATCTCCAGAGAAGGACACTCCACCACCTCCCTGGGCAGCCTGTTCCAGTGCTCCGTCACCCTCAGAGTGAAGAAGTTCTTCCTCATGTTCAGCTGGAACTTCCTGTGCTTCAGTCTGTGCCCATTGCCCCTTGTCCTGTCGCTGGGCACCACTGAAAAGAGTCTGGCCCCATCCTCCTGACACCCACCCTTCAGATATTTGTAAGCATTTATAAGGTCTCCTCGTAGCCTTCTCTTCTCCAGGCTGAACAAGCCCAGCTCCCTCAGCCTTTCCTCGTAGGAGAGATGCTCCAGTCCCCTCACCATCCTCGTAGCTCTCCTCTGGACTCTCTCCAGTAGCTCCTCATCTTTCTTGAAGTGGGGAGCCCAGAACTGGACAGAGTACTCCAGATGGAGCCTCACTAGGGCAGTGTAGGGGGGAAGGAGAACCTCCCTCGACCTGCTGGCCACACTCCTAGATTCACTAGATGGCACCACCAAGCAGCGGCTCTGCTCGCGTCACCAGCCGGACTGTCAGGAGTTAGAGGATGCACTGCGTTGTTATTTTTTTTTCCATTTCTCTCAGTAAAAGAAAAAAGTCACAGCTCATTATTTTTACCTCTGAATCCTGTTCAAGCTTGCAGCGTGTTTGGGAAGTGATGGTGCCAGATTTAATGCGCCTTCCATCTTCAGCTCATTAGCACTGGTGAGGAGGAGGAAGGTGGTTCCAGCAGCCGAGGCGAGGTCGGGATCCGCACCCTGTGTGTCTCCCTGAGGTTTGGAGGCAGCGTGCTTGGGGCAGCAGCTCTAGCGATGATGCCTCTAGCTCTAGATGTAGCTATTAGTAACCTTACCAGAAAGCCAGACAGTGCCACTGAACGCACTTTGCTTTTTGTTTGGTGTTGGTTTTTTTTTTCTTCTAATTTAATTTAGTGGAAAAGCCTCTTCCAGGTCTGCTTGTTACAGATCTTTGGTACCGATGGGATTAAAGGGAAAAGACTTGTCCTGGTAGCTGGTACTTTCTAAAATGGGCTGCTAGCTGGAGTGACAGCAAAACAGTCCAAAATTACTTTTGCGTGGTACTTGGTACTTTTCCATTAGCAGCTCCTATTTGCACGTGTAAAAGCTGGTTGAACCCAAGGAGAGCATTAAATCGCTGTGACGAACTAACTGGGACCCTTTGGGATGTTTCTGCAGTGCTCGGACTCTACTCTGAGCAAAAGTAGGTAAAAATCCAACTTGCTGTTGTCTTCAGGCCGTCACAGGAGAGAGCTTGGACTGTGATAGCTGGCACTGGAGGGCTCCGTAGAGGAGGACAGGGCTGAAGGGCTGCAAAGACCAAGCTCATCTAATGGATGAGGGGACTTCCTTTAAAGAGTCAGGGTTTGGGTTGGAAGGGACCTTTAAAGTTCATATAGTCGAAGCCCCTTGCCATGAGCAGGGACATCTTCAACTAGATCAGGTCGCTCAGAGCCCTGTCCAGTCTAGCTTTAAATGTTTTCAAGGAAGGAAGAGTTGCTTCAGATATCTTTTTCAGGGCATATGGTTGGTGGTACTGAAGCCATGTGTCTCAGACTACTGCTCCACAGTGGTAGCCACTGGGCATGCAAAATATTGTGTAATGGAATAATGTTTTAATACGAAACATTATTCCAAGCCTGGAGCCATGCCAGCTCACGGGGTTTTGGGGCTTGGCACTGGTACCTCTACGCTGGAGATAAGTGCAAGTTCCAGCTTCCTCGACGGTCCTCTGGTCCTGTTAGCTGCAAGGAGGAGGTGGCTTTATTGCGGTGCTGTGACTCAAAACCTTGATGGACTCTTGTTTCATATTTTTTTGCTGTCGCTACCATAATTTATGTTTGCCTGGAAGAATTATTAGGGCTGGTAGGTAGTGGTGAACCTGAACCTGCCCTACCTTCCCTCGGGTCACTTCTCATGGTGTGAAAACGCTGCTGCCGAAGGGTGCCAGAAGCACATTCCTACCTCCCAAACACCTTAGCTGTTTGCCCTTCTGACCCGTGGATCCGTGCATTGCCTCTGGGCAGTCTGGAGCCGGGTCTTTGGGGTTTGCTCAGCTTTAGACTGGAAAATGCTGGGCGTCCTCCAGGTTTTTCTGACTGCTTTTGCGTTGAAGATTGACGCAGGCTGCACACGTGTATCAGTTCAGCTCTGATGGGTAACGTAAGCTCTCTGATTTTCTTTGCAGTTAAACGGTTTAAGGAACCAAAGGAAGAGAGGCGTCCCTGGAGGATATGGTGAGATTTTTAATTTGGAGCTTGAAAAGACCATGTATATGTAATATTGTTGTCTCTTATACTAACAATCTTCTAAGCCCTCTGAATATCCTGTATGGTATTTAGCTGTTAAATGAAATGCTCTGCTGCCGCTTCCCAAGGAAACCTCCGTAAAGTAGCTGGTGCTCTCTAGAAGTAAAATTCCCTGCCTACCTCCTCCAGAAAAGTTTGGTTTTACTGTAGGTGACTGAACTGAGAGGTTATGGTCCTCTCTAGCTGCTGGCATACCTGCATGTGGGCTGTCTCCCAGACAGGTTCAAATTATGTTCTTAAATTCGATTAATTGCCTTGTCCCCTGACCCAGCTCAGGCATAGAACAGGCAACGTGTTTGGCAGTGTGGTGATGTCAGGTAGCTGGGCATTGCTGTCAGCTTCGGACACCTCTACAAAGCATCCCTGTATCGATGGGTTTACGGGCTGCCGAGAGGTGGGCGTGTGACGGGGATCAGCGTAGTAGCACAGAGCTACCAGCCAGCGTTAGCGATGGACAAACGTGACAATCTCCTCAGCTTCCTTCTTCCTCTAAAATAATTTGGGAATTCAATCCAATTCCTTGTGGACGGGTGCGAAAATCGTAAACAGCTGAATGCCTTCCCTGCACCTACTGATGGTTGGAGAAACTGGGGCTGGGCACTGGAGGGAGATCTGCCCTTCGCTGCAGGCTAAAATTGGGCAGCAAGTGTCAGGTGCAGATCTGCAAGGCTGAGCTGCCGCGTGCTGCAGTGGTGTCTTTTTTTTTCTTCAGTATTTGGAGACAGCCAAACTGCCCTTTTTCACCACGTACAACTTCTTGAGTATCACAAATACATCTTGGAGGAAAGCAGGAGCATGCAGGGCCTTTGGTTGTGGGGCTGCTGGTGCTCCAGGGAACAGAGTTTCTTGCCTTTTTTCTCCAGGTTTTATGATACCTCCAAGCAAGCAATAGGTGCCCTCTTCATCCACTTTGCCAATGTTTTTCTGTCGGATCTCACTGAAGAGGACCCTTGCTCTCTGTAAGTACGCAAGATGCTTGCATTCATGTCCTACATCTGTTAAAGGAAGAAACGAGCCTGTTGGAAAACGTCATGCACAGTGGGAGCTGATCCATTGGAAGTGCTACACGGGGATAAACTGCGCCGAGCTCATTTTCAAAGTCTGGGTTGTCTTCTGGTCTTTGCAGTCTGCTGGTCTGATGGAGATGAGGCAGTGCAACTGCTTTTCTGATTGCTAAAAGCACCTTGGTATCTATTGTAAAGAGACTCGATGGTCTTGGGTGTCTCTTCCAACCTGAATGGTTCTGTGATTCTAAGATGCTGTGAACAACGCGGTGGTGCCTCATGAAATTGCAGCGGTTAAATGTGGCATGTGTTTGCTCCCCAGACTTTGCAAGTGGCTCATCTCAGAGCAGTGTTGAGGATGCTTTCTTGGCTGTGTGGGTGAAAGCCTGTGTTCAATGTAAGCATGTAGAAGTGCCACCTTTACTTCAGAAAAGCCACTTTGCAGCTACAAATTTAGTTTCAGAATTAACTTCATCTGATTTTTAGAAACTCCTCTAGGCTTCAAAATGCTGCTGAAAGCCCTCTGGCCCAGCTCCTTTTTGTATATTAGTGCTGCACCTTGATATGTTTCTTTAAGCAGGCACAAGTTTGGCTGGGACTAAATATAACCTCTAAAATGATTCATTGTTGTTTTTTTAAACAGACAGTGTTTTAAAATAAACGCTTCATGCTTGTGCTGTGCCCTTTGGGGTTTTTTTTCTTAATGTTTGTTTTGCATTTCCCTGTGCTGCCTGACTTGTCATCTCCTGAACCAGGCAGCTCAAAACTCGAAAGCCCCGTGCCTGGGCTTTGAGGCTCATACGCTGCACGTCCTGCCCAGTATAAACCATCAGAGCCTCATGTTTGTGGCGGAGTACTCTGACTTCAGCAGCTGGAAACTGCAATAAGCTGCTGTGAGCCTCTCGATGTAGAAGAACTTAATGTCATGTTGTCGAAGTGGATATCAAAAGCAGATTGTTGTTTTCAGTGTCTTTGTTCAGAGGCAGTATCAAGTTCTGGAAAAGGAAATGTTCGTTCCTGTAGCTCTGTGCTTGGTAATTTCTTCACGCTGTAGAAATCTGGCCTGATCTGACAGAAAATATTCCAATAATGGAAAACTGGCCAGAAAACATTCGTCTGAGTGACTCTTGTTTTGTCTTTTTTTTATTTCCCTCTGGAGTACATTAAATTACCAAGCCCTGGAATAGAGCTTGGGCCTTGCAATCCCCAAAAGGTCCCTACTGGTCTCCTGCCTCTGGCACTCTGTGCAGTGAGGCTTTTAAATACAGAAAGTTGCAGAGCAAACCCGTCAGGCCCAAATCTCCTGGTAGGTATGGGTTCAGCTTCTGGATCTCCAGTGGGGACCCTGAATCAGAGGCTTTTGGGGACCCCAGAATGCCTCCTGTTGAGCCAGGGCTGGTTGCCTCTCCCAAGACCTTCTGCCTCTCGGTCTGCATCTCTGCTCATAGGCGCCTCTTGCAGCTGCGCAGTAAAATGGACTTTTTGCCTCTTCTGCTGTGCAGTTTGCAGAGCAGCTGTGCTGTCCAAGAAGCTTCCCTTTTCTTGTATGAAATTCCAAAACTGTCTGGTACCGTTTCCCTGAAACTTGGTATTTCATCCTAATAAGAACAAAAGATGCTGTGAATGAAAAGCCTTCTTTTTTGGCGTAACCCTTAAGCAAGACTATCCCAGGAGGTATTTAATGCTGTACGGATAAATGAGCAATGCCAGAGAGTTGGTGGAGCCTGCTCCCTTCTCTGCTGAACAGACTTTTAAACTAAGAAATTGCTGGGAAGGCTAGAGGAAAATCTAGTAAAAGCGAAAGGAAGTGAGCTCAGACTAAGTGGGGATTTTTTTAAATGTTGGGGGGTTTTTATGGATCCCCGTATTGAAATAAAAGATTTTGAATAAGGCTTAAGAACACAACTGAAACTGGAATTTTCCTCTGCTCTTAGCTACCTTATTAATTTCATCCTTGATGCCACGCTGGGGATGCTGCTGATCTGGCTCGGTGTGAAGGTTGTCTCCTGGATCGTGCAGCGTAAGAAGTACACGTACCTGGTCTTCGGAGAGTATGGTAGGTGTCAACTGCTGGGCACGAAGGTGCCTTGTTTGCTCTCAATTATGAATGAGGAGAAGAAAATGGCAGAAACTGTGGTTTGGGGAGAAAACGTGAGCAGCCGGCTTCTGTTACCTTTTCTCCAAGGAGCTCACAGAGTGTGGTAGCGATCAGCGTGTTAAACACCGGGACATGGCTGGGTCGCAGGTAACCCTGCCTGCTGCCCTGCCAAGCACACCTCAGCGTAGCAGGCTGGTGATGAAAGGTTGAACATTCCTCTGGGCAGATAATATACCCCAGGACGTGCATATAATAAATTAAGGCGTTTGGGCGCTGTGGTGGTGATTTTTATGGGGCTCTTTTGGGTTTTTTTCCTAGCCTCTCGGTTAAGAACACAGAGTTGTTCTTGCATTTGCCTTGAACTGTAGTAGGCATCAGCAGGAGACAGCCTGGCACGCAGACTGAGTTCTCAAATGACTTGTGGGTTGCTTTGGGATTTTATGCCAACTGATGTTAAAAAAAATTTTGAAAACCACAATGTTAAGGATGCCCTAGTCCAGCAACCACTTTGCTTCGATTCGTGTTGAGAGGAGGAAGAAAAACTGTTTCAGAAAAGCCTTTCTCAGCCAGCCCCACTAGAGGGTAGCACTTCTCTGCATAAAGAGCAGAGCAAGCTTCCAGGAGAGCAGTGCTTCTTTGTGGCTGCAGGAAAGGGAAAAATTAACCCTTTTGCCGATTTTTAAGTTAAATAAAGACTTAATTCAGTCATACCTTAGAAAATGCATCCTATTCATACCAATCAGTTGCTCACCTTTTAGACCTCACTCATTAAGTCTGTTCTGAAGGTAGTCTCATTCCTTTGTGTTTTTAGTAGCTGATCTATTAACTGAGCTGGTGAAACCTGGACCAAACTAGGATTAGCGTGGAGACCGCACCAACTGGTGAGCTCTTGTTCAGGCCCATGTTCAGCATGTGTAAATGGGTCATGGCACAGGATGAAGGGCATGGCTGCGTTTGTGAGACAGCAGAAGCAGCTACAGACTGGAAATGAGATGACAGTAGATGGGCTGAAATGATGGGATGTGGCAGGACCAGCTCTCGTCAAACCTGAGAGTGGCTTTGAAGTGGTCTACAGAGGAGATTCTGCATCCTGACAGTATGGATTTGGTGGGGTCTACCTTTTCTTCCCCTAACGGTTCTTTCTCAAAGAGCTGAGGAGCCAAGCGCAGAGTGCTAAAGTCATTCAGATGAGACAGCAGAGGAATCCCAGTATTCTTGTTCCAGGGACTGGCATTTTTCCATTTGAGCAGCAAGGACTTGAAGCCCAACCACGACCATCCCAGGGCACGGCATCAGCTTCATGCGCCACGTCTGCAGTTGAGCAGAAGCAAGGAAATGTTGAAGTATATTGACAGCTTGCTTTAACCTGGCAGAGCAGTAATGAAGTTCTGTTGAGCTGTAGCTGGCTCCTCATGAAGGCTGGCTTAGACTACAGAAACAGCTTGCTCCTCGGAGGAAATCTTGCTTTCATTAATTAAAAAAAAATCTGCTTTTGCTTGAATTTAGCTCTTAAATTGAGGATTAAACATCTTATCCACCCAGCACCGCTCTTGGTGCAGGTCTCTGGCCAGGGTCATCATGATGGAAAAGTTAAGTAGGAGTCAAGCGGGATGTCCAATGCAATCCTGCCGCGGGGCTAGGGGAGCAAAACACTGCTATCCTCATCTCGGGTGTTAAGTAACTTCCAAAACAGTTTGGAAGATGCTAGTAAATTTTGTACTGTTTGACACAGGCTCCAGAAATATGATTAATTTTCTAGTCTAATTGCTATACCAGACTTTATGTTGCTTTCCTCAGCTCTCTTGGGGAGCAAAAGTGTCTCTTGCAGTTCTGCAGAGGAGGAAGGGCAGAACACCAGCGAAGCACCAAATCCGTGCTGCAGACAGTGCCATTGCCCCAACCATCAGGAAGAGACAGTTGTGTCTTTGTCCAGCATAGGCAGTACTGATCTACCTGTATGGTCTTCAAGCAAAAGTCTGTTGCAACTGCTTCCTTTCTGGCCCTCCAGCTTTTGGTTGCATCCCTGCAACTGATGCAAACCACTGCAGTTATCCTCTCTTTTGGGCTCCGGCAGTCCCTTCTGCTCTACTGTCGATACGCCCATCTCCACGGCCCTGAGTTGTTCTCCATGTGTCACTGCAATAGCTGCATTAATACAAAAGCAAAGAAAAAGGAAGGAAAAGCACCTAAATCTACGCTGCTATTTTAAGCATCCAGCTGTCCAGAACTGTTTAGAAAAATAAATTACTTTCCTATTTCAAAAAAAAAAAGCAGGAGACACCCATTCTGAGATCAGCTTCTCTTGTGCCGGAGCTCTTAGCCAACGACTGCTGCAGCCAGGAATGACCTGCTTTTTAGCTAGCGGAGAGTCAAAGGCTCCTGTAGGCTTATGTTCCTCCATCGTTGTCCAGCAGATCTTGATTCCTCTTTGGACTGCATCTAAGCACAAGCAACTGCATTTTAAAAGGCTGCTGTCTCTTCTGCAGACACTTGGATCCTAAGATCAAAGATTGGAGAGGTTTATTCTTCATCTTGGTTCAAGTAGGCTTTGGAGCATGATGGTTGCCTTACACCTACTCAAAGCTGACAAACTCCACAAATGCTCTATGCACCATTGCTCTAGCAGGGTAGCAGCAGGGGACTTCTGCGGGGAGGAGAGCAGAGTTTAAGCTGCAAAGGACTTGGACGGTGGATAACCAAGGTCTTGGAAGTGCTGCTGGGTCTGCACAGACTGAGCAGAGGAGATGCTGGCTGGAGTCAGAGCGTGCGGCTGAAGCCTGGTTCAGCTTTGTGCCCTACCTCCAAACTTTTCCAGCCCTCTTCTCCTTCCCCTATTCCCATGGTGATAAGCAGCTCCGTAGAGGGAACTTCTGGATGGCTGTAATGTCCTGGCATTGTAGCTGTGTCTAATAACTCTAAACTGTTACTTCAGAAATACTGGAGTATTTCTTAGGTAAGCAAACCCTATGAATTTGCCTTAAGAGGTGGTTTCTGCAATGTGCCAGTAAAATGCTGAAGAGGAGCATTATGAAATGATGGGGAGAAAGAGGGTGTTCTTGCTTGAAAACGCCTCTCTGGATGCCCATTTGGATCCTGACTCGTGTATGACTGTGGCTGCCGTCACTGACGAGCCTAAGCTTGATGCTTTGTGCTCATTCACTGTCTGGAAATGGAAAGGCATGTTGCTTGGAGGCCTTTAAAGTCTGTTTGGTGGCCTGTTGAACTCTGCTGGTCAAGTTTAGTTGTAGGGGAATATGCTCTGCGTCAGCTGCTGAGTTTAACTGAGGACCTGTGTAGGCTGCTTTTGGCTCTGTTGTGATGTTGTACAAAATTTCCATAACAAATATTCCCACGTCCTGAAGAAGCCAAGGGAGCTGGCTGCTAATGCCTGAGGAAATACTGCTGGAAATAGCTCTAACCTGAGGGCCTGTCCTTGGCATGCTTGGCCTTTCCACCCCTAGGACCAGGGGGGGAGAGTAAGGAAGAGGACTGAGGATCATCCTGAAATGGCCGAGTGTGTGGTCAGATCTGTTGCTCTGAGCAGGGGTGCAAACCTTTGAACCTCCTGGGTTTGGATGGTAGCAGCGGTGTTTACCCCACTGCAAGAGCAGTATCTCCAGGGACAGAAGACCCAGGGCAGTGGGGACAGCTGTACACTCACTTTTAGTTCAGAGCATGCCAGAGAGGGTCTGGGATGTCCACTGGACCCATCTGGCTGCTCTGATGCATCAAGTCCCAATCTCTGAAAACCTATTTTTGTACCTGAAGTTAGCACTTCTCAGTAATTCAGATGCTTGACTGCTATTTCTTACCCTCCTCTGTACTTGACACTGATAATTGGATCCCTTGATTTTGGAGGTGCCGTTTGAGTATCTCAAGAGATTTTTATTGACTTTTTCTATCCCTACCATGTCACCCAGTACAACTTTCAGTGCTTTCAAATATTTGCTTTTCCTGAACTCTCCGCTTTGGCTGTGGTTCAGTTTTGTTTTTTTTTTTTTCTACCTGCTCAGTGCACACGCAGTCCCCAAAAGACCGTAAATAAAGCTGTCTGGCACTAACGTGTGGGCTGTGCTGACAGCTTGGTACATTAGGCAGTCTGGATTAGAACTAATCCTGTTGTGTGGTAACAGCTCAAATACCTCAAGCAGTGCTGCTTTTGCGAGCAGTTGGGCTCCCACGCACAAGCAGAATATGCGAGACGTGCGTTTGTGCGAGGTTGCTGCAGGCACCGGTGGTCCTAGGTCTGCACCAAGGGAGTTCTGCTGATCATGGGGAGCACCAGCAATGCTGCTGGAGGAGAACAGTCTAAATGCAGTGTGTGCATCATTTGGGATGAAGGGGGGTATTTTTTTATGTCAGGGTGGGAGATGGCTGTAAAAAGGTTTGAGCAAAGGGTGTTCATTAAGATAAAAGGAGAGGTTGGTGGTAGAGTCAGTGTGTAGAGCTGACATGTCCTGGGTTACCTTCCGACTAGGACTGGGGACAAGAAAGTGTTCAAAGGAAGCATGATATGTGGAATCTCCCACCGAGTGTGATACAGAGGCTGCAAAGTTCCTTTGGACCTGTTCCCCTCTTTTACAAGGAAAGGGAAGCTTTTGACACAGCAAAGAGGAGGACATCTGTTCGGCTTAAGCCTCCAGGGAGCAGTCTGGGTTTTGCTGGCTGGCAAGCTTGTGTGGCAGAAACAGTCTTGTAGGCGCTCACCTAGGTTTATGTAATGCAAACACTTCATGTAAGAAGAATCGTCTCCCACCCATGGAGCAGGGCACTTGTGGACAGCACTTGATCCATTAAAGATATAAAGTTGCATCTGAGGATGCCTCTGACCATCTTGCTGTAGGAAGCCAGCACCTAAATGAAGTGCGTGGTTAGCTGGTGGTTAGCTCAAGTTTTCCAGCCTTGTTTCTCAATTGTGGAAGGAGGAGATGATGTGACCAATCTGTCTTATGGGCTTGCTCAGGGACCGCAGCAAAGGCTTGCTCTTCCCTGATAAGATGCCAGTAGGTGGTGACTTGTATGTTACTGGTGTTAATTGAAGTTAGATGAATTAGTGATGAGTAGGCTTGGATGATGGCCACTCTGAGGTGTATCAATGGTCTTTATATGACTTCAAACCTACTGAGGTAAGGAGCAGCCAGGTGAGTTTCTTAGTGAAGAGGAAACAAGCCACTGTCTATAGCTGAAGTCATCATTGCAGCCCTGTGGGCCATGCTGCTGTTTCATTTTCATCTTTGTCCTGAGTTGTTCTGGTACTGAGCAGCCTCCTGTCCTTGGGAGACTAAGATGCAGTAAAAAAGTAACTGTGGAGACAAGCTCTGATCTTCCTGTTAGGGGGTGGAAATGAAGTCCTGTCTAATTCTGTGCTCCAGGATGGCTTCCTGTACAGAAACTTCTCAACTCATAGTCTGAAAACAAAGCTCAGAATGGAAAAGGAGGAGGAGGAGGAAGTTGCAAAACAGTAGCAACTTTGAGCTGCTTAAGGTGATAGAGCAGATGGCCAAATCTGGCCTCTGCATAGCTCTGTGGGTGTCTTTCCATATGCTTCCACTGTCTATGCTGGACACGTAAGAAGTGCTGTTGTCCCTGTAACTGTGGAGGAGATTCATAGTGTCTTCTGTAGGTGATGCAGAAAGGACTAGCGCGAGAACGTTGAACATGTAAAGCTCCATGCTGGAATGGAGGCACCTTTGACAGGGTGGGAGGTGGTGGGTAGTAAGGGGTGCAGGTCTGTCCCGCTTGGTAGCTTGTGCTTGCTGTACTGCTTGTGTGTGCCCTGCACCCTGAGCCAGTGAAGCTGGCCGAACTGCAACAGACCTCTGGTCTTGGAGAAGTGGGGTTCCCTAGATGGGGTCTTACAGTTGCACAGTAAAAACTGTTCTCTAGCAAAGGGAGAAAAGGTTTTCCTTTTCCAAACATGGTCACTTCAAGAAAACTCAAGGGCAATTTAATGGCTTTTATGCCAACTGGAAGCGAAGGGAGAATTTTCTGGGTGAGGCGCTATTCTCCCTGGAGACATGGGTCATGCCTAGGGTGCGTTGAGAAGCAGGTTGTCTTTTCTAGTGTCTATCTTTCAGCCTGGTTAGGGCTGTCTAGTGCACAGTGCACAAAACGAAGAACCATAGCCCACTGTTCATGATGATCAATGGTAGCGACCTCCAGTCCCCAAAACGGTGTGAGGGGACAGGTATTTGGGAGAGATCTCGAACTTGCTGCTGCTTTTTGGGCAAGCTGAGGTGAGAGGGAAGTGTTCCACAAGTGCCATCGTGACTGCAGCGCAGAAGAGCCGACTCGCAAAGGGTGCTGTGGCTGTTAGCCCTGTCTCCCCACGGGGGATGGAGCACAGCTGACAACACAGAGCGGAAGGGAAAGAGTTCAAATGCAGGAAGGACATGATGGGTATGTTTGTTTTCCTGTTTTGTTTGTACTTGGAGCTCTCATGGGTGATGGTAGCCTGGGGGTTTGTAGGAGAATTGGTCTGTCTTGGGGTATGGGGTAAAAAGCCCCACTGTACCTAACCTGTGCCAAAGACAACCAGGCACCCGAGTCTATCGGGAGAGGCTGTCCATGCTTCAGGAGGATCAAAGGCTCTCTGGCACTGGCCTTTAGCTGCCAGCTGCCTGTAACACTGCTCCCGTCTCCTCCGCAGACCACCCATTAAGCCGTTGCCTGCCAGGCAGCGGAGACGTGTGCTTTCTGAAATCCTCTGCGGGCTCGGCTGGTTGCACTCGCACGTAACCTTCCTGGCTCCCTCTTCCTTCCCTCCCTCTGCGTGGTTGCCTGCTGATCTGGCTCACTCTGCTTGCTGTCCTCCCAGCTCAGCAGCCTCTCTGCACCCCTGGCCTCCCAGTCCTTCCCTCTCCCCTCCTTTGCTTCCTTCTCGATGGTGGCTTGAGGAATCAAAAAAGCTGAGATGCAAGGTGATCACTCTGAGGTCTCTAGGAGACACTAGCTGGATGCCTCTGCTTCTTAGCTGTAGCTTTGCAACGAGGCAGATGCAGATGCTTTGGTGCGTTGCCAACAAACGGCAGAATAAGGACAAATACACACGCAAACCTGTTCTGCCCTTGCTAGGAAGCGGATCCCTGTAGAGTTGGGCTTGGTTGGGTACCAGCTCTTACTAAATCCTGGTATGCACTGCTGGTCTCTGTGGCTGGAGGATTGCGTAGTGGTTTGGATAAGTGTGCTTTTGCAGACTGCTGGTTTTGTCTTCCCCTGCCACGTCTCGACTGTGTTGTGCTGAGGATAAGTGGGGCAGAGCTCCCAGTCAGCCAGCACGTCGAGCATTGGCATCTCTCAGAGGGTTTGGTTCTCCTGCACAGATGAAATTCCAAATTCTGGCCCAGTTATGCTGGAAACAAGTGCTGCCAGAGGTTATCTTTATGTTCAAGTGGTAAGAGGAAATGCTGCAGCTTTCTTAAGGCAGATACTGTAGCCCGGTTTTGCAGACCGGAGATATTCTGATGAGCCTGGGAAGATGATAACCAGCTGGCAGGGTGCTTACACAGGGCTGAAGCAAGCACATGTAATAGATACGGTACCATTATCGTTGATAACAATACAAATATGCTTTTACTTATTACTTGGTAAGCACCCCATTGGAAACATTCATATTTAATTAGCATTGATTCTTTTTGAGTGAATTGCTCTAAAACCTGGGGCGATGGAGCCCCTGTCTCTTGCTCAGACAGTGAGTATCACATAATCAGCCGTTCACTTCATCAGCAAAAAAAAAAATTAATTCTGTTTAGGACTGAAAATTTATGCTTCTCATATTGAAAATGGTGACCAGAAATTTTCAGACTACTGCTGGCAATGGGATGGCTAAGACTTGGCAGGGAGCAAATTGTGGGTGAGGTCGTTAATGGTTGATTTTTTTTTTTTTTAATTATTTTTTTAAGGAGGCGTGTACAGGATACTGACTGGTCCTGGCGTAGAGGAGGGTCAGTCCAGCAGTGTCTTGTCTTGGGGATTGCTGATGGGGTTAGCTTTAATTCAGAAGGGATTATCAGTCTGCCGTAGTGGTCAAAATGCTCTAGAATTTTCTGAGCTCACCTACGAGGCTCCTATCCGCTGGAAGGGTGGGAGAAACATCCAGGGGCCCATCTCTGTGGACATTTCTAGGTTTGCCGAGGTGAAGAGAAATTAAATCTCTGGTACCTTGACAAAAGGATACCAGAGAAGGGGCAAACAAAATGACCGATGTCCCAAAGCAACACATGCTTGTAAGGACCTGTTTGAGTAGGATGCTGAGATTTCTGAGCTTTCAAGCTTTCTCTGTGTAAAGGATTTTAATGGTCTGGGCTTTGAGGAGATGGGACACTTGCTGCCTTGCACAAGCAGGGCTTCCTCCCCTCAAATCCCTGTATCCATCCAGCTCAAAGTAGCTCAGCACCATGGGAAGGATAGTGGCAATGCCCATCAGTGTCTGGAGGAGAGGGAAAACGTGCATCTCCAAGGCTTCCCCCAAGTGGAGGAGAACATATTTGTTATCCAAACCAAGATTTGTAAAAGTTGATCCAGTCCCTTTAGAGTTACTGGGAATGGCTTTTCCATTAAGCACTGGTGATGCTACAGGGCTGTGGATCTAGAGAGACCGGGAGTGCCTGCAAGTGCTGGGGTTTCTGTATAAACAACGGGGAACTTTAGGTCTTCAGGCAGAGCTAGAGCTGTATCTCTCCCATTTTGCAGAAGCTACCTGCCTGCCTCGTAGGGCGCTTGTAGGACTTTTGCTCCAGCAAAGCCATTGATCTAGGAAGGACAGGCAATGGAGGAGATGCAAGGCAAGAAGGTTTTTGGTGGTGGTTTTCTCCTCTTGGTGGGTTTCAGAGGCAGGTTGGTGGAATGGAGAGCAGGACAGGAGGCAGATAAATACCCGTCGTGTTAGCATCTGCAAGGTAGGTAGGGCTTTTTGAGTTGTGTCTGAAATTTGCTATTTGCTCGCCCTTCAAGTGAACCAGAGTTCTGGTTAATTGCCATCTCCATTTCAGAATCAGCCCTAAAAAGAGTAGAAAAAGAGAATCACCATCTAGAACACAAGGCCAGTGGTGGTAGTAGTGCATGTCATGTCTTGGGAGGGACAGCTCTCTTGCTTATAGCCAGGTTTAATTCAAAAGTACAGCTGCAGTATGAAAGACAAATGGCTGCCCTGATAAAGGGGGTCCGCACAAATGGAAGCGGGGTGCATTTTTGCCTTTCTGTGCTTATTTCTCTACATCAGTTTGCAAAGATGCAAAATGAGGTGTGACTAGTAAGGAACGCAAAGTTTTCTTTGAAAGAGGTCAGGTTTGCTTTTTTTTTTTTTTTTTTAACTAGAAAGATTTGAGCTTAGATCTTGGTGAAGTTTTGATCTGCAATGGAGTAATGACTTGTAGACCCAGCAGGGACACCAAACCTTTCTACCTCGGGTATCTGCTCCTACAACTAGAGACAGAAAACCTCTCAACTATTTTTAATTTTGGTACTGAGTATTTGTCTTGCTCCAAAACTTGCAATATGGAGACACTTCCCCTGTCCCTCTAATCAGCTCAGGAATCAAGCATGAGGCAACTGTTCTGCAAGGCTGTCTCCTCCTGTCCTCTGTCTCAGATTTAATATGTTGTTTTCCCAGGTGACCCTCCACAAGCTGCTGCCTGGATTGGCCAGTGTATCCTCTACTTGCTGATAATGGTTTTTGAGAAGACTGTGATTAGCCTTGTGCTGCTTATTCCTGGTTGGACAAAGGTAAGTTCCTGAGCTGTATTTTTGTAGCCACAGTTGTTGTAGCTTGTTTCTTATCAGCTTTGCCTTATTAGTGGTCCCCATCATCATAGGTCTTTAATCTTTATGACTTGTTGACATCTGTCTGTAATCATTAGTTATTATGTTGAGGGAAACATGACTTTCATAACGGTTTGGCTTTTGGTACGTTCTGTTGCTACTCAATAGCTAGTGGAATAAGATGATGCTTTAATTTTCTTTTCTGTCCTTGGAAGGATAAAATGGGCTGGACTGGCAGCTAAGCTACTTCAGCTCTGCCAGAGGATTTCTACGTAATCTCATCACTTGAGTTCATGTTGGTGTTTCGTGATCCCATGCCTAAACTAGGGAGGACTCTTGGAGGTTAATTTGGAAAGAACTATCTCAGTAGTACCCTGTCCTACCCGCTCCCAACTGCTTCTGTATGGTAGCTCATGCAGTGGTAATTGTGTTGATCATGATTTTCTCTTCTAAAAAGAATAAAAATAATCCTGTGGCAGTTGTGGCCACATACCTGGTGGCAGGTAGGTGTGATAAAAAAGAATTCTGAGTATTGATGGGTAACTTCAGTACTTGAGTGCATTTACACATACTGCCTAGTACCTTGCAGGCTGATGTGGCTTGACTGAGGAGTTACAGCAATCTGGGAGCATTTATCTGTTCCTCTTAAGGGCTTGTCTTTCTAACCCAGTAGTCTACAGTGCTGCCTTGGACACAAACATGTTGTTTAGCAGCACTCACCATCCAGAGATGCTGCTGGATTTCTCTCCGTGATTATCACGTAAGGCTGGTGCCCTTATTTTGCAGCTAGGCTTCAAAGAACCAGGGAAAGTCCCACCAGTTGTCAGGGGTAGTTAAACTGAAAGACTAGCAGTACTTATTTCTCGATCTGTACAAAATCCTGTGTTTGGCAGCTGGGCTAAAGGAATAGCCCACATAATCTTTCGAAGATTAGGCTGGGCTAAAGCAAAGACTGCAGAGACCTAGCTAGGAGACTGCTGGTGTAAGAAAGCAACCAGTTTGCAGCAAAGATCTCACAACAGAGCTGTTCAAATAATGCTTTTAAATGTTTTCTCCTCTGCAGCTTCAGCAGATCCTCCTGGGTTACATCCCAAACCCCCAGCTGGAGCTCATCCTGGTCATGCTTGTTGTGCCTTTCATAGTCAATGTAAGTGATGCCTCTGCAAGCACTGGGTGGGGTGGTTTGGAAATCATGGTCCCCCCTCAATGGGAAGCATGTGCAGTAACTGGCTTGGGGCAGCCTTGAGTAATTGAAGTGGCTGGGACGGGGTGGAGGAGAGTGGAAACAAATATCTTTGTTGTCATGAATACACAAATATGTCACTACTGCCCTGCAATGGTCTCTGTTCTGAATTCCCACTCCCTTGTCCAAGCTGCTGGGTGGCTGACTCTTTGAAGAAAGCTGGAGTTCATTAGCCGAGGGCTGCATCTCAGCAGCAAGCAACAGGCGTGGGAATGCCCCAAAGCCCTTGAAGTTGCTGTAAGATGGCTTGACAGTGGTGACTTTTCGCAGCCTGCCAATCGAGCCATTTGGCTAGGCTTCATATTGCGCTACAGCAAGGCAAGATATTCAGGTTACCCAGAACTACTGATCTTTGCAAAACTCAGAATCACAGAATGGTAGGGGTTGGAAGGGACCTCTGTGGGTCATCTAGTCCAACCCTCCTGCCAAAGCAGGGTCACCTACAGTAGGCTGCATAGGACCTTTTCCAGGTGGGTCTTGAATAACTCCAGAGAAGGAGACTCCACAACCTCCCTGGGCAGCCTGTGCCAGGGCTCCGTCACCCTCAGAGTGAAGAAGTTCTTCCTCATGTTCAGATGGAACTTCCTCTGCTTCCGTTAGTGCCCATTGCCCCTTGTCCTGTCGCTGGGCACCACTGAAAAGAGCTTGGCCCCATCCTCCTGACATCCACCCTTCAGATATTTATAAACATTTATTAGGTCCCCTCGCAGGCTTCTCTTCTTCAGGCTAAACAAGCCCAGCTCACTCAGCCTTTCCTCGTAGGAGAGATGCTCCAGCCCCTTCATCATCCTCGCAGCCCTCCTCTGGACTCTCTCCAGTAGCTCCTCGTCTTTCTTGGACTGTGGAGCCCAGAACTGGACACAGTACTCCAGATGGGGCCTGTGTAGAGGGGAAGGAGAACCTCCCTCGACCTTCTGGCCACACTCCTCCTAATGCACACCAGGATGCCACTGGCCTTCTTGGCAGCCAGGGCACACTGCTGGCTCATGGTAAACCTGTCGTCCACCAGCACGCCCAGGTCTCTCTCCCCAGAGCTGCTCTCCACAGGTCCACCCGAAGCCTGTACTGGTGCATGGGGTTGTTCCTCCCCAGGTGCAGGACCCTGCACTTGCCCTTGTTGAACCTCATCAGGTTCCTCTCTGCCCAACTTTCCAGCCCAACT
>Ga0065711_1033452_pt1 | contig 25465 bp, 23 predicted proteins | sample Hoacrofraction12_FD_59098 | JGI IMG/M metagenome (GOLD analysis project Ga0065711, IMG submission 59098) | Hoatzin crop microbial communities from Cojedes, Venezuela - Epithelial fraction 12 v2 (version 2) | ecosystem: Host-associated > Birds > Digestive system > Esophagus > Crop | place...
TTTTTTTTTTTTTTTTTTTGTGTTCTGTGGGTAATTCCTCACTCATTGCCAGGAAGAGAGCGAGGTGGCTAACTGGGAGTCCTCAGCATCACAGCAGTCAAATGTTGCAGTCTTCTCACTCAGACATGGGAAAATTCCCAGTGACTGTGTCCAGGTTTCGTCTGCTAAGGACTGACATGTTGGTTGCTGGAGTTATTCAAAGTCTATTTCATCTCTTGAAAAATAGGTATTCAATGAATGTGTCTATTGGCTATTAAAAGAATAGATATTTCTGAAAATCAGCGTGACTCTGCCAGCGATCTCTGGAAAACTCGTGTGCCATTTGGCTTAGATAAAGTTGCATTCAGCCTTGCCAGGATTTCTCTCCTGCACAAGCAGCTGATGCATTTGCCACTAGGACTGTTAGTGCAGCCGTGAACAGGAGGAACAGGGCTTTGCATTATCGCAAATAGGATGAAGAGTCCTTTACGAAACAGCCTTTTTATTAGGATGCAATCTGCAATCCGGAGTCGGGCATGGAGAGCCGGGCGACGGATGCACACCAGTGCCATAGCCCGATGCAGTGGGCTGCGGGGACATCGGCACAGGGTCCAGGAGTGTGTTGTCCCCGCGGGTCTCTGCAGAGCCCCAGGGGGACAACCCATCACCTCAGCAGGACCACGGCCCCACACGGCGGTGTGATGGAGACAGCCCCTGAGTACAATGTGCAAGGTTTGTCGCACGTCCACGATACGTTCAGGGCTTAAACACCCAACTGCAGGCAGCTGCCTGCACAGCAAGGCCAACCTTAATCTCGAAAGTAAAGTCTTCCCCTGCTTACTAAGGATAGTCGGCTCTGATCCTGCTAACACCCGGGTCTCTGACAGATGGGCTGTAGCAGCCTTAGCTGAGGGGCTCAGTGTGTCGCGACCACCCTGTTTCCCCGTGCCAGGGTGCCCCCAGGCTGCTGTAGCAGCTTCGCTGGGCAAGGTGCAAGGGCACTGCCTTAGCACACTGCCAGCGACGCTAGCTGAGCCTGCCACCCCTTGCTGGAGTCACTCCAGGTTCAAGCATTCCTTTACTCACGAGTGGACATCTTCAGGAGGGGGGCCCGGAGGACGCGGTGAAGGCTTTGCACAACAACAGCCACCACTTTTGTGAATGACTCCTCTAATACCTGCTCCAGGCTTTGTGGTCTCTGTACTGGTTCGTGTGAGGAGATCTCTGACATGAATCGAAGCCTGGCTCTTTACCTCTCTTGGAGGTTTAGAGCTCAGTCAAGAAAACGGCACTGGCAGAGCATCATCGCAAAGTCAACCCCTTGGAAATGAAGAGCTGTTAAAAAGGCCATGGGTTGTGCTACTTTAATTGAACAGCCCCTATCATATGCAGACTTTAATTACTAATGTAATTGAACGCACATTAATCCAAATCAAATTTTTCTGTGGGACTGCCATCATCAGTGCACAAGACAGAAATCCCATTTGATAGCCACTACTGAATACAGTATTTTCCTGTTTCTCCATCTTGTCCTTTCCTTACCTTTCCATCCAGATTCATTCTTTTCTGCCCAAGCAATCCCAATTCTTATTCAATTCCTCATCATCTTGCCCCCTGTCACCACCCACCTGCCACCTACAACCTCCCCTGTCACTCCCACTTGTGGCTGTGACAAGTTTTCCCGGGTCCCTTGGGGATCAGGTGTGCCCACATTAATCTGCTCCAGGCTGCGTAATCCCCCTGGCTAAACCCGGTCACTGGCTGTCTCTTCTTCCACCCACTGGTCTGCATCATCTGCTCCTGGGGTGGCCTGAGCAAGTCAGTGGGACATGCAGTACCAAAGTAGAAGCAGGCTGGAGGCTGGAGGGGTGGAAGACCTCAAAGCTCATCCTCTGCCTCAAAATTGCCCACCCTTAAGCCAAGCACCCATAAATTAGGAGCAAACAAAAAGCACTTGTTTGCTGAAGCATCCTTCACTCAGGCAGGAGTCATCAAACCACCTTCTGCCATTGCTTGCCCCTCCAGTTCAGTGAGGCAGATATCCCATGGGCACAGCTCAAAGCCACTCTTACCTGTCCAGCCAGAAAACAGTGTTAGCCAACAATTTCTTGGAGGCTTAATTAAACTGCAAGCAAATGACTAATCCATGGTGAAGCAAAACATTCTCTTCTTCATCATGGCCACACAGGCAGATCTCAGACTGAGACCTTCCTTCCTCATGACCGTGTGCATGACAAAGCCATGTAACCGGGATTATTTTGCTCACTTACTTGCACGCCAGAGATTAATGCATGCAGCTCATACACATCTTTTGTCTGAGAGCAAACACAGTGGCCTGCCCTCCTTCTCTGAGCGGGAACGGGTCTGGGAGACTGTCCACTGGCTCTGCCTTTTGCGGGATGAAGTGACTCAGGACCACCTTCATCCACCATCTGCTCCATGTCCTCATGCCTTCACGCGGTTGCTCTGAGCATCATCTTCTCTGTGGTTGTTAGCAGGGCAAGAACAGGGAGCTCTGAAGAAACTGTGCCCCTACTTTCAATCCCAGTATCCATACCGGGACCTGGGGATGTCTGGATAGACACCCCAGAGCCAGGTAGTGGCACAGAGAAGAAAAGTAACACAAGACGGGGAGGACAAAATTATTGGGGAATTCCACCGAATCACTGAAATTCTTGCATGTTTCTTAACATATGGTCTTGTTTTCCAAAGGCTTATACCTAGCCCAAATTTGGGAAGATTTTCACAGGAACAGCAGAAGGCACACCCCAAAGGCCTATTGCACCTGCCAAATTTCACAACTCTGCTCCAAACCATGGAAAAATAGAGCTCGGAAAGGTCACTGATATTTTTAGCCTTGCTGCGTAAGGAAATACAGCTATGCAATCATGCTGCCGCTCGCTCCCTTTGCATTCCCCACTATTACGTTGGAATTGTTGGCCGGCCTCAGCCAAATTTGACAGAGGAACGGAAGGCGCAAAGATATTAAGTTCCTACAAGCTTCATGAAAATAGGAACTGGGCAAAGCAGAGATCCCAATAACGCCAGCAATGACAGGGAAGCAGCAGGCGCTCAGACTTTGCTGGACAACAGATTAGATATCCTTCATCTGCTTTGGCAATAGGTTCCCTCTAGGATATAGGGGATATATTTTGGTTGCATCATATGTTAGCAGCTCGTAGTCTCTGGTGCCGGAGCTGATAGGCTCATGGGGAAGGGTCCATGGCTCTTCGTTCCCCTTAACAAGAGGTAGCAGCCAGAAGACTCACTGTAATGATGCCCTCAGTTCAGCTTTGCAGGTGGTCTCAAGGTGATCTCCTCTTGCCCAGTGATGGTGTCACCTGGGTGTAGTCAAATATTTGGGTGATTTTGTGTTAAATAGAATGTCTTCCACGATCTCTAGAACCTGAGGACTTTGCTAGAATATTAGCCAATATTTAAAAGGGGATGCCTGGTATTTGAGTAACATAATTTATTTGCATACCTCAGTGTAAATATGGGCTAATTACTTTCTCACTTTAACTTTAATGACCTCCCACATTTTATGGGCATATAACGTACTGAGAGGACATAAAAGAAGGCACACAAATATGAGGCTATTAAGCCAAAGATTTATTTGTCACTTTTGCAGGAAGGACATTTTGTACCTGTAAGCAAGTTCTCTAGAGCAGCAGCCCAAAGATGGCAGGACTCTGCCCTTAGCCCCCCAGGGACGAGCCAGGCGAGCAATGATGTCCCTTGTCCCCAAGGGGCAACCTGAGTGCGGGAAGCGTGCTGAGAGGCCACGTGTCAAGGTGGAAGATGATGGCGGTCCTACCTCCGTAGGGTGTGTGGTGCCTCGAAACCTGGATTAGAGAGAGCTCTGCAACTATGAGGAACCTTTAATGGAGCAACAGGCAGGTCAACAAACAGGAGGAGGAAGAACTCGAGAGGCATCCGAGTGTCGAGCTGGTCCAGGCTGGCTGATGCAAATGTCCATGGGGCTCTGCCAGGATCTTGTAGGGTATTAAATTGCAAATAAGGCTCTTACTGGACTGGCTAACCTCTCAAACTGGATGAGGGCACGGCTCACCTGCCTTGTCAATGTCTTCTGGTCCTCAGATGCATGGGTTTATGCTTGGCTCTGCTAAACCGAGTATTTTTTGTTCAGGTGCGGGTCACCAGGTGATGCTGATCTGTGATATCCTTTCTTTGTTACCAAGGTATCCCCCAGCAACTGTGTCACCCACAAGCATTATCAGTGGTGATATTAGGTTTTCTTCTTAGAGGTTATGGAAAATATTAGCCGCAATGGAGACAAAATAAATGCTTGCTGCAGTGGCCTGCATGCGATGCACACAAGAGAAGATGATTCCTATTCACAGTTTATTTTAAGATGTAGACATTAAGCAGCTTGTAGTTGCTTAATTTAATTTAATATTGACACATTGATTTCATGCCATTCGAGTTTCTAGCCAATGTCACACAGTACCAAGTCCAAGGCTTTTTATCTCTTTCAGCAAAATTTATCGTCTCTTCAAAGGTGTCTGGTTAGTTTGAGAAAATACATTTCATATAAACCAGTGTGGATTGGCATCAATTTTAGTGACCTCCTTTAGTTCTTAGAGCACTGTGCCAGCTGTTACATTCTTTGGCCTGTACCGTATCTCACTTTATTAGTTGGAATCTTAACCCTGTCCTGCAATAGAGCCCTGAAGCAGGTAATGTGAGAGTCCTGTAAGCTTATATAGAAAGAACCTAGATAATTTCCATTCTTGTAGTTTCCTCATTTTATTCCTCTCCTAATCCAAAAATAAATGACAAATTTTGAAATATCCCCTGGAATTAGAATTCACTTTACAAGTGTATTTTGGCTTAATTGAAAGGTTTTCAATAGAACAAGGGATCTGTGATGTTTTAGTAAGATCAGAAGACTTGGCTTAGGCAAAGAAAATAGTAATGTTTCGTAAATCAGTACACAGGTCATTCTAATTTGTGTAAAAAGGCAATCTCTAATAGGAAAATCTTTGGTCAGAACATAGGTTATGTAGAACAGAACATATCAGTTACGCATAGGATAAGCGAGGAGAAGATACACGACGATGCTTCCTGCATTATTGCCTACCCAAGCCTGATGCAGTGTGAACCTCACGTGGTGCCCGCTCGCTCTCGTCCCAGCTTAGTTGCAGTGAGTCCCACAGAAAGAGAAGGCAGACTTGCTTTGTGTGCTGCTAGAGCCTGGTGTTCATAACCACGGGGGAAACGTCAGTCTTTCTGTCCGAAGGGGAAGCAGGGAAAAGAGGGTGACTCGATTTTCCTGAGGTCACCTAAGTTTACATCACTGTTTTCCACAGCCCCAGAAGAAAGAAACCAGCTTTTTAATTTGAGCTGTATCAGTTTATACATCTGAGCCTGGCGGTCGGAGCGCAGCCCCCCCGCGTTGCCTGTGACAGCAGCAATGCGGGCTCAGCGGAGGTGCTGACGTCTCGGAGCAGTGAAGAGATCTCAGCAGAGCAATGTCTGGGATCAGATATCAGCTATTCCACAAGGAAAAAAAACCTCTTAGGAATTCTTGTTCTATCTTCCTTAGCCAAAGGATAGCAAATTTTGTCGCTGTAGCTCATGCTGTCTCTGTGGAAGTGGGGAGGTTACCAGAGGGCCTGCGGGGTGGGAAAGGGGGACCTGGAAGACTATTGAGGTGCATCGCTAGACTAGACATGGTACCCCTGTCCCCAAATCCTGGTGACCTTCTGCTCAGCTGGTGGTTTGTGCCCATGACCGCCGTGTCCTCAGCGTAAGCAAGGATTACCTTTTGTAATCAGATATCATGAATGGAGAGTATTTAATCAGGCTTTTTTGCGGCTGTTGTTCTTATCATAGAGGAAAATATTCTCCTGTCATGTATTTATTAACATTTTGTATGACAGTAGCGTGTCTCAGTCTGTGTCTCTGTTATAGCCAAATGCAAAACCTACTGGTTTCTTTTCTTACTGTATAAACTAGACTTCTAAGTAGAGGCAAAAAAAACACTCTGTGTGCCTTGGAAGATTTCTGATGACTTTTTCTTAAAAGTTGAATGTGTTTTGTTGTATGTCTGTCGTATTATCGCTGGGCCTGATAGTCTAGATACTTCATCTCCTTGACAACAGACAACATCCAGCATGGAGCATCCCAGTGTCGCCAGATGCTGGGGGAATCTCACTGCCCCGGCGGGCAGGAGGGCTGAGCCCGGGGTGGGAGGTGAGGAGCCTGTTCGCAGGGTGCCTGCGAGGGGAGGGAGGCAGTCCGCAGCCAGCCCGCCTTCATCCCTGCTCTGCTCAGCCCCGGGGAAGCCTGAAAAGCCACCGACCACAACAAAATCAACTTTTCTGCTTTTCAGAAATGTAAAAACTCAGTGCGATGGAATAATTAATGCAGCTGATTAAAAGCAAAGACTACGCATTAGCAAAGGAAGATAAGCATTTAATTTCCAGCCTTATTGCATTTCAGACTTGAATATTGGTTCCAAACGTGGCTGTAGACTTGTTTGCCTTTCTGTATGTGTATGTACATAATATACATATGTAGGATTACAATCTCCTGCCCTGCTTTAATAATATACTTAATTGCTTTCTGGCCCCACCTCAAGCTGCCTAAATTCATTTCACAGGGGAAAGATTATTTGCTGTTGGCCTTTAGCAAATAAATTGCCTGCCATCCTTAATCTGGGTAATCAAAGGTACTGCACCAGCCTGCTCGCAGTTCTGCACGTTGCATCTGCTTCCACGTAAAGTATTACTGACAGCTATTTTCCTCGTGCCATCCCCAGCAAATGGAGTGTGTACGTAATGCAAAATGTAAACCCAACAGATCCGCAGAGGGACGGATTCCTCATCTTCCATTACTCTTGCTGTGACACTAAGTAAATTATTTGCATATGACATTTGCATTACATACTACATCTACTATGCTGTCTTTTAAGATGCCATACATCATAATAAATGATAAATATACAGGTGCAATACTTTGATCAACTGGTGTGTTTGCATATACGCATAATTACACACATGCGCATACAGCATACATCCGTACATCCTCGCATACGCAATCACCAGAAACCATGGCTGCGGTTCATATTGTTCATGTCAGTAGGCTTTTCCACCAAAGTATTGTACAATGGGACACAAACTGAGCTGGAAAAGGGAGAAGACACATAAAAGAGAAAGACACACTAGTGTTCAGGAAGGATTTTTCCATATGAGAAGTCGCTGATGTGATGTTTTTCATTAAGGGAGGGCAGCTGGAGGCAGGATTGACCAAGGATGGGGGGGAAACATGCAGCCCTTCACTCTCATTACTTTCACGTGGAGGACGGTGGGGATGTAAAAGGTCCAAGGTGTTACAAATGTCATGGCCAGGCAATTCCCAACACATCAGGTGTGAGACTGCAAAGACAAGAAGCACGTTGCGTGCTTTGAAAGTAATCCAGCGGGAGGAAGGAGCTCCCAAAGATACTGTAATCTCCTCCTTGAGGTGCACGCTGCGCTTCTCTGCTTAAGCATTTAAGCAGCTGTGAGTGTCTTTGGTGGAAGAATACAGGGCACTGAAAGCTTCCAGATTGCTTTTCTCTTTTTTTATATGTATCAGGAAGAAGGGGTAGGAGGTGACATTTTTTCTCTGATAAATATCAGACATATTCCACATTCAACTTCACAGAAAATAAGGACAATGCTAGCAAATGTCAGGGTAAATTTTGCCATGGCGTCCTTTTGTAGTGGTTTTGTTCAGCTCCACATCAAGTGCACAGCCAGAAAGGGCATGAAATCGCGAGGGGCGGGACATGGTCGGGACTGGGACACAACCTGCAGCACAGAAAAGTGATCGAGTTTGGTCCCCAGCACTGGCAAACACCAAGGACTACGGGATAGATTGTGTGTGGGTTTGGTCCTCAACGTACTCCACAGCTGATCCCCGTTTAAAGCTCGGCAGATATGAAAACATATGGGATATTGCCGACATGTCTGGTTTAATGACGGTAAAATATCATTCCTCATTGAAGCAGTGGCGGGGGGGGGCAGCTTCTCAAAGGCAGGAGGTAAAGGCAGTAATTAAAGAAAATTGGAACATACTGATGAGCTGAGGAACAGCCAGGCAAGAGGGGAGGTGTGTGCCCAGCAGGGAGGGCTCCCTCAGCTCCTCGTGAGAGGGAAGAATTGTGCCCGCTCCCCCCCAGCCTGCTTTGTCTCCCGGGGAGAAGCATCCTGCTCCCAGGGCTTGAGGTAAGACATTTCCTCTGCAGTTGCTCCTGAGCATCCCTCTCATACGGGTTCTGCCCTTGCCTTCTGGGTGCTCTTGGGCATGGGCTGAGAAACTGCGGCTGTCACCCTGCTCCTTCTTCACCTGTGCAGTTTTCCAAGATGGACCAAATGATGCTGGGCTGCATCCCTGCTGCACCTGCACTGTGGTCTTTCAGTTATGCTGGGAGCTGGACCTGGACAGCCTGGAGCTGCCAGTGTGCTCATGGTCACATCCAGCAGCATCATCCCCGTGGCTGAGCACAAGAAGGAAAACAGGGAGACTTTCCGTGTACAGGGCAACGCTGCACGTGGCATGATAACCTCAGACAGAGCATTCCACTGACAGAAACACAGAATACAGAATGTTGGGGGTTGGAAGGGACCTCTGCGGGTCATCTAGTCCAACTCCCCTGCTAAAGCAGGGTCACTTCTACCTGTACCTCCACTGACTCGTTGTGAGATACCCCAGGTAGATCAACACAGATAGCACTGACCTCCAGGGCAAAAAAAGGCAGGCAGAGGTAGGGAATGGCTGCTGCAGGAGGATGGGTTGGATAGGCTGGGATTTATCGGCCTGGAAGAGAGGTGTCTGCAGGGCAAGGGTGAGTATGTGAGAGGTCTGTGAAAGAAAGGGAAAGTTTAATTTGTTCTCACTGGACTTAAAGGCATAACATAAATTTGTTAGGCAGCAGGTTTAAAGGAAGCAGGGGAAAAAAGGTATTTCAGCACTTGGTTACCCTTTGAGATTGTTGGCACAGGATGGTGTGGGTGCCGGAAGCTTTGTAAGGTCTCCAGAAAGCAGCTAGACAAATTTAAGGAAGCAAAATCCTTCAAGGTCTGCTAAACACATGGACGTCACCTCAAGCCGGCGAAGTCCCTGAGCCACCGGGTGGGATTGCCCTGGGCAGGCTCCCTGCATGCCTGCACTTCCCTGATGCCCTCCCTGGATATCTGCCCAGGCCCCTGGGTAGGGGCTGGCTGCCGGGGACGGCTGTTTTCTGTCCTCGCAGCCTGCTGCACTGTTTCGACATTCCTCCCCAGTGAATCACCTCGGCCGGCTTCGCCTCCTGGAACCAGACTTTGGCAGGGCAGGAACTGAAGGGTCGCAGGACGCTCAGCCCATCGGCTGAGTGGGGAGGATCCCCCTGAGCTACACCAGTCCCACGCTTTGGGGAGGCCCGAGCGCCTTCGCATCCCTGCCACAGATGGAGGCTGCAGTGACTAAGCGCGTGCTAACGAATGGGATGCTTTGCAGATTGCAAGATTCTCTAGAATACATTGCATGCATTTGTCACAGGGCTCCTAACTTGCTCTGGCCCTTTTCTACTCCCACTTCAGGAGTAAGGCGGCCTCGGTTTTGCAATGGAATATTCTGCTCCTTGTGAACGTCATGAGCAGCAATGATTAATGGCAGATTTTAAGAAACAAATTAAATATGAATTTCAGAGTTTCTCATGTGGCGCCTTCTGATGCCATTTCATTGTGCAGCTCGATGACACTTGAAAAAAATCTTTTGTGAAAACTTTCTGGCATTGTCGCAACTCCCCGTTCCTGTAGCTCTGGGCTGAGAAACACCGAGGCTACAAGGAACCCTGAACTTGGCAAAACTCACAGGGACAGAAAAACAGAAAACTTCATGGCTTTGTGCTCAGAGCTGCTGCCTGCTAACAGCAAGGAAGCTGGCTTTAATTTTAGAGGTGCAAATTAAACCATACGGGAACAAATTGTGAACAAAAAACTAAACTGCACAGGTGAAACTCCTAAAACTTGAAGCGTAGGAAAGGGAAGGGAAGGCAGGCTGTGCTCTTTGGAAAGAGGCTTCCCGGAGCCCCCTGTTGCAGGAGCCCCTGGGGGCTGCCCCCGGGGAGGTCCCCAAGGATGCTTGCAGACCAGCCAGAGACTGGCTGGCTCATCGGGTTCCCAGCAGTTTTAATTGCAATGCACCTCGGATTTTCCTCCTTCTTCCCCCTCTTTTCCACAGAGCGAGTCCCTTGGGACACATAAAGGGTCGTGAGGAGAGACACGCTGCCTTGGCAAGCCGTTGCAGACCCCCGGAGAGCGGAGACGGACGAGTGAATCTCTGGACTTTACCCTTTCTCTTTCCAGGTGCAGCAGCTGTGCATGCTCCCAGCAGGCAGAGGAGACCCAAGGGATCACCACTTGCTTTGGGAGGGGGACAGGAAGACGCGATGGTGGGCAGAAAGCCTGGGCAGCCTCGTCAAGGCAACCTAGCGCAAGGAGCGGTGGACTGGGGTGTGCCCACGTGCGGTCACACCGTGCCCGCTGCCACGTGTGTCCGTGACTGGACCCCTTGAGGCTCCGGCGCTGGGGGTGCTGGGTGCATAGCTGGCCAGCCTGCGCTGGCTGATTGGGTCATTCTGCTGCCCGGAGGCCATGGCGAAAGGGCAGGTGAAAGGGGCCAGATTTGTCCTTACCAATTTTACTGAGCACATGGGAGGCTTGGGGGCTGCTGGCAAGGCAGACGTGCTTGGGGCGCGCCGGGAGCGGCCAGGCTCCAGCTTTCAGGGGAGAACCATCTGCATCACTTAGCACCGGGGCTCAGCTTCAACTTTAAAATCTTAAACTCTGAGAAAAGCATTTTTTCTGCTGGTTTCTGTTGGAAGTGGGCTCAAACTGAAGCCCTGGGCACACAGTCTGGCTCCAACTTGAGATATAAACACAAATCTAGGGTTTCAGCAGCATCCCGGGTGCAGGTATCAGCGATGCTGGGAGTGCCTGGAACCAGAGATGGAGAGCTGCTTGCATCTTAGGTCTCTTTACTTAATTTATTCTTGATGAGAGCTGAAGTTGCCTGTGTATATAAATCATTCAGATTACTGTAGTGTTACTACAGCATCAATTGCTTTCATGGGACTTTGTGGCCATAAAGTTAGTTGTTGCCACGAGTGTGTGTGTGTACATTTACACAGGGTCAGGTATCCTCAACTCTCTGCAGGCAGCAGCCCCGCTGGAGACTGTATAGTAATCCAAGAAACTCTGAATTTGGAGGCAGTGCCCCTCCTCACACAGAGCAGGTGAGAGACCTGAATTGTTTCAAGACACTGACTGGAGTATTCGTTAAAGGGAGTATCTCTTCCCTGACATGCCTTGCACGTAATGAAACCAGCTTCCGTGGCATTGGTAGCCTGATGCTGGGAATTTTTCTGCCCTGAAAGCATTCTATTTTAATACTTTTTAAAGTTAGTAGCATAAATGAAGGGACAGGTATTCTTTCTGCCAGTTTAGGACAGTTTTTTCTAAAGAAAATGTTTGCTCCAGCCCAGGCAAGCAGGTTTCTGTTCCTGAAACCAGCATTTGCACCAGGGCTGGAGCAGGAGCAGGCGGCTGGTGAAAACATTGGGTGCACCCAGGGCTTAGAGCATCCTGACCAGAGCTGGGCAACATCATCCCTGGCGAGACAAGTGAGCCCCGGAGTCTGGAGATGAAGCACAAAGACCTGCAGTTGGAGAGAAGTGTGAGACGAGTGAAGGAATAAATCTGTTAACAGAGCAAGGTTTTGTATATCTAACAGAAATAACATTTCAGACCTGCAATAACACGTAGCACTAAATTGAACAGAGCGTTTGAGCTGCTAATACATCTCGTTGTCGTGTTTCTTCTAGGTTTGCTTTGTGCTGAAGGGACGCTGTCAGAGAGCTGAAGCCAAAACTTTCAGGTTTATAAAATAAAAGGGTCTTTTAAAGTTCTTTTTTCATTATTTCAACAGAATAAAATAAAATGAGTGTTGCTTGTTTAAATGTCCCTGGCTTGTCTTGGGAGGAGAAACAAAGCAGGGCTCTCTGACGCAGTAGGTGTCTATGGCAGCTGTGTGTCCTTGTCCCGGCCAAGCAGGACGTGAAGCATGAGCACACCTCTTCAGCCCTGGGAAAAAATGTTGTGTCCTGAAACATGCCCAGATGAAAACACATCCCAGGTCCGAAGGGCAGCGCAGCTGAGGACAGAGAAAACGAGTCAGGGGGCTTTCATCCCTGCCCAAGCTTTAGCAGCAGGCTCCGTGTTTGATAATATTCTGCATATCTCAAAATGCAATTGCCTTGCTGAAGAAGTTCAGGATTATTTTTAGGCGTTTGGGATTGTTTTTTGTACCCAAAAGCTCTCTCCAGGACTACAAACAGGAGGTCAGCTGGAAAGCTCGGTTTTAGGTTTGCTTTGGAAGCCAGCACTCCCCAGAGAGCTGGGGAGGGTTTGCCCCGGCCCCTGGTCCCCAGCGGGGCGGTGGCACCAGCAGCAGCAGGGGTGCTGGCCATGCAGAAGCCCCCGCTGGCCCCAGGGTTTGGCGAGGGAGCGGGGCTGATGCTCCGGAGCACCGTACCGCAGGTGGTGGCAGCCCTGCTGGCTGGGTTGTGCTTTGGGAGGGGGACCCACTGCTTTCCCCCCTCCCCGAAAGGAGCAGGAGATGTCCTGATCTGAACTTCTGGGGCTTTTTTTCTGATTTGCTTTCTTTCTGCTGTGCTGGAAGGCGCAGTGTCCGTTGTGGGGGCTGGCTTGTATCCTGCAGCCTGCACAGCAGCTCAGTGATGGTTGCGGTGCTGCGGCCGTGCCTCGTGTGAGGGTGGATGGAAAGCTGTGTTTCCCATCTGCACGTCTCACAGTGGTTTACAGCCTTTTGAAGAGATTCCAAAGATATTTGTAAAAAATGTTCAAAGTCTTGGAATTGGGGCCGGACCTCTGAAAAGCCAAGTGCTACCTCTGGCAGGGCTCGTGATCTCGGCACGGGCATCGCTGGGTGAAGCTTTTTCAGCTGAGTTACCAGGAGATTAAACCAGATGATGGTGATGGTCTCTTCTGCCCTGAATCTGGATGTGCCAGCCAGCAGGAGAGCACCAGGCTTCGCAGGGAGCAGGACAGAGCCTGGTTTGGTAAAACCAGGGCATGGGAAGGCTGTGCCGCACTGCAAGGTGGAAACAAGGCTGTCGCTAAAGCCATACCTCCTCCCAAGTACCCTCCACCGCTTTCAGCATCCAGATGGGGATCTGCAGAGGACATCGGAGACGGGGGCAGCACGACCCTCCTTCACGCTCCCCCTCGGCTGAGCTCGGAGCCGTGCTTTGCCCACCCTGTTCGGCCCCCCTGGGGCGCGCAAGGAGACGGGCGAGAGGGAGAAACTCCGAAAGTCCATTGTGGTGGTCCTGCTTTCACAGCCAATTAATAATGAATCACATTTGAGCAGGCTGCAAGCTGAAGGTTACAGCATTGCCAGAGGAGGAAAACCCAGCGGGAGCAGGTGGCAGGAGAGCTGACTCCAGGTACTGTCAGCTACGCCGGCTTGCAAGCAGATAGCACAGAGAAGCGGAGGCTCCGGATTAGCGAGCTTTGGATTTATTTTAAGTGCAGGACAAAAAGCACTGTGGAAAATTGACCCACTATGCATGCCTGTAGCCGTGATTTTTCCCTGTGCATTTCTGCAGGGCTGCACTAGGTTGTCACCTCAGGTCAGATGCAGGTTCCAGCTCTATATTTATCACATGGGGCGATAAACCCTGTGCTGCTCTTGAGTTACACCTTCTGCTATGCGGTTACTACCTGCCAACGACAAGCGGGATGTTTGTTATAAAACAGAGCTGTTGTCAGAGCAGGAGGCTGATTGCCGGCTGCCTCCTGGTTATCTCCCGAGAGGCAGGCGACCACACACCAAACCTTTCCCCGACCTCCGGGGCAGGCGGTGGGAAGGTGAAGAGGACTTTTCACGTTTAAACTTTTCCATGAAGCATGCCCAGGTGACTCGCAGCCGTAAAAGCTATTCCCAGCGTGGGCTGGGTGCGGATGGTGCTGGCACAGCTCCCCGGCAGCCCATAGCTGGCATAGCTCAGCTCTGCAGGGAGGATGCTGCTCCAGCCCTGGCTTCTGCAGAGGGCATGCCACCCTGTGCTCTCTCCTCACAGTGCCTATTTTGTCTACAGGCTAATATTTTCCATTTTGTGCACCCAAAAAAAAAAAACCCAGCTGGGCCAGAGAGTGCTTTGTACCCTGACGCCCTGGGGCTGCAAATTTTCCCCCCTCCAACAAAGTTCTGCAGCCAGAGCTCCGCACTCCCCACCACCCCGGGAGGCAGCTCCCACAGCCGGAGATGGCTTTGTGGCCTCCTGACCTCGCTGGCTCCTCGGGGTGCATGGGTGCTGGGAGGAGGGACGGTGCTTTGCCCGTCTCCGGGTGCACAGCTGAGATCTGGGTCGAAGCAATGTCCTGGCTGGACATGGAGCTCCCAGACCTCCGTGCCCGCAACCGGGAAAGGCAGCGGATGACCCAGGCACCATCCCTCCCGTGTGTTAAAGTACAAACCGCCCGACTGGGGTTGTGTGCTGCTCTTTAAAACGGCTGGTGGAAAGGAAAGCCGTAATCTGAGGCTGACTTTGGACTCATCTTCCTCCTCAGGGCTGTATCCCACCATGCCATGGTTCTGCAGGAGGGGAGGTTTCCCGACAGGTTCTCCCGCACCTTTGGGTAGGAGGAATGGCTCAAGGTGTCAGATAAAACCAGCACGGTGGTGATGGCCTTGCCGAGCAGGAAGGCTGCAGCCGTGCGGCTGTGTAGCATGGCAAGCAGTTTAATAAGCCCCCCCATCCCTCACCCTGACCTCAGGACCAGCCCCCCGAGAAGTGGCAGCGGGGAGAAACCCAGGGTGCGTAGTGCAGACCCACCGTCACACGTCTGCCTCAGCTCTGGCAGAGCAGCTCTGCGGCGCTGCATGAGGGCACCTCGCTTGTGCCGACACAGCAAGCAGCCTGCCCTGGCACCAGGGCATTCCACCCGGCAGGGCTGGTGGCCAGCCAAAGCAAAAGGCGGCGGGGCTGAAGCTCATGGCCCCACAAGAAGAAGGGTGGAGGAAGAAAAATGAGTATGCGCCGGGGAAGTAAAAACTACAGCGGGTGAGGGATGTTTGTATAAATAAAGCTAATTGACTGGCATGATGGTGGCTCTAATTTTGCTGTTTATTGCTTTTTCTTTCCAGGTTGTGCCCAACCCAGCTGCAGGTGCAGTGGAGGTCTCTGCAAAAAGCCATGAAGCACACCAGCAGCAATGGGAAAACTTCCCCGGATGCCTCTCCCATGCCTCTGGAAGGGCTGCACGGCACGACCTTGACACGCACAGCAAAGAGAGCAGCCTTGCAGCACGGCTGGGAAGCCGGCAGGCGTGGCAGCACCCGCTTCTCCCCGAAGGCTTGTGAAGATATTCAAGCCCTGATTCTGTGGAGGATGTGAGGGATCCTGATTACCAACACACCTTACATAATCACGACTGGGAAATAGCCCCGTCACATGAGGGAAAGCATAGCGAAACAGAGACGGAGGCAGAAATTGAGGAGCTGGGGATCATTTTTGTCCGGAGAGCTGCAGGAGTAATTCACAAATTCATTAAGAAGGCCAGTGGTGTTTAATGCACACCTTAATGATCTGGAAAAAGAGGCGAGCAGTGGGGTGGCAAATCCGCAGATGGCCCCAAATGGTTGCAGTCGCTCAGGATGGGGCTGTGGAGAGCACTTTTATGGCGAGGCCCCTGCCCAGGAACTTGGCCCCCAACGCAGAGTGGCGGGGGGGTCCCGCTCGTTCGGGGCTCTCTGGTGGCACCCTTTGGCTATAGCACACAAGGCAGCAGAGCTTCAGCTGCCCCGTCTTTCAGATGGGTCCTGAAACAAAGCATGTGACAGAAAGTTTTGGAGTTGCTGCGTGTTGCACGTTGCCAGGTCCAAGGAATGCAAAAAGTCATGTGGAAATAAAATGCATAGACAGAGATAAATCATATATATATATATTTATTTATCTGTAACGAAAGTACTTGTATGGAGTGAGTATAAGAAACAGTCACGAAACATTGGGGAGAGGAATCAAACACTCTACGTCACAACATTTTCTTTGTTTTTTCACAGTGATAGTGCTTTACATGGTGGTAGTCCACTTGTCGGTGTTTGGAAGATGCTCGGACATTGCCAAGGTTGCAAGCACACAAGCAGGTAACAGGGCGGCACTGTGACGAGAGGAGAAGAGAGGAGGAAATTTAATTTCTGCCAACAGCAGATGCCAGAGCCTCCCTCTGGAATAGCCACAAATCCTGAGGAAAACGGCGTCATAAGCCACTTCCTCTTGGGCCAGAGAACAATAGCTGTGTGCTAAGCCTCTACTGCATCCAGGCACAGGCTTAAACGAGCTACACTGAACAGCAAGAGACCAGCGTCCCCACATTTCCTAAAGATCTTGGTTGACCTGCCTCAAACCCAGGGCCTGACTCGGCGAGATAGAGAATTTACACCCACTGAAATCCCAATTTCAATGGGTTTAAGTCTGTGCTTAGCAGCACACGAGCCTGATGGCCCAGGCTGTTTAACGCAGCAGCCTATAAAGGTGTGGAAAACACTAAGGCTAGGTCTCATCGCACTTTCAACTTGCTGAAAGATGTTATGGTGTGTGTGCTAAGATGCTGTGCTGAATCGAACCTGAGAAAAGCACCTTGTAGTGCCACGGTCGGCGTGTTAGATGGTATTATCTTCTACATGGAGGGAGCTGTCAAAACTCAGGAAGATGAATTATGTATAGCTTCAAAAAGCATGCCTTACCTTCATGTTTTCACATATATAATAGTGTCGTGGCAGCAGTAGTCAAGTGATAAAGCCAAGTCTCAAGCTAGCTCAGCAGGAATGAATAAATCTTCATAATTGACAGGCCGTAATAATAATAAATACGTGAAGAGTTTATTTCTCCCTCTATCCGGTTAGAAAATGACTACATGGGACTCTTCTAAATAATTACCAAGTCAACCCACTCTGCAACCTCTGCCAGCTTCAGCATCTCAATAATTAAAAAGGTACCACTTGTAGCTAATGGTAAAGAGAACAGATGTTTCCCCTCAGAACCTTTTTCCTGCTTTCCCATCGTTTCCACTGCCTTAAGCTGCACTGTGTCTGAGCATCTCCCAGTTACAACGTCACGCTTGTTCCCACAGATCGCAGAGGCAAAGCCCAGTGCGGTCCCACACCCCGGAGCACGCGAGGGATGTATCCGCAGAAGCAAAGCTGGGTTTGTTGTACTGAAGGTGATCACTGTCATTAGCTGGAGGGTGAAGCAGCAGCATGTTCTCAGTAAGTTGGCTCAATACTCTCCTCCATTTTCCTGCTGGTGCCCAGTCACCTGAATGCCAGGCAGGATGAAACACACAGCCATGTGCCCAGGCTGGCTGGGGGAGGAACCTTCAAAGCTTGTCCTACCTTGGCATGGAGGTAGCTCGTACGAAAAGCTTCCAAAACTGGGATTCATTGCCTGCTAAAGGTTTGTACACCACTCTCAGCCCCGGCACTGGTCTGGGCCGTGCTCAGGCTCTGCATTCTCCAAGTGTGGAGTTTGAAGGTTGCTCCTCCAGGCATGGAATCATCTGCTCTGTGGTGCTGTTTTGCTTTTCTCTGACATTATAGCTCTTCTGTGGCTTAGTTTGCTTTGGTTGCTACTACTACCACACAGTATGTTATCAACACTCAATAAATGCCACAGCCATCTCAGGGTGACATAAAAGATATGAAATACGAATGCCTCCCTGTTTTTTTTGTGTTGGGTCTTAGAAGATGCTTAACCTGTCACGGCATCTCAACAGGCGGTGTGGTTGCTGCTGTTTAAAATCTGTGTTTTACACTGTGAAATGAGATCGTTGCTGTTCGCTAGCATTTGACATAGTAAAAATGACTACTGGAATGCTGTGGGTCACTAAAGGATGTTGGCAACCAAACTGCAAACATTTGCCATCTTTAGAAAGACTTTTTCCATTCAAAGTTTAAGATTTATGATACCATAGTATTCTGGATTTGCACAGAAGATAAACAGAGTTGCTGGTTTTGGTCTCAGCAAAGCTCAGTCCTTGTGAACCGGATAGAGAGCAGCATGGTAGTGCCACTGATACAATTTTATGCTTGGCTGAGCTATCAGTGACTCTGATCTCTCCATTCCTGCATGGCGTCCAAAGGATAAAAACAGCCTATCTGCTTCCCTTCTGGGGGCAAATATAAACAGGTTCAAATTTAAGCTGTCCTAAGTCAACCCAAGCCTAGCTGGCTCATTGAGCTAGAGTAGTAAAGGCACATAAGAAGATGGTGGGCCTAACATTATCTTCAGCCGCCTCTGACTCCACAGGTCAGACATGCATTTATAGAGAGGCAGGCACGAGAAGTGAAGGCACAAATGAAGCATAGCAGTCAAAAGCCCATCTCTGGACCTGTAAAACCTGTCATGCATCTCTTTGTACAAATACTGCAGTCCGGAGGTGAAAGCAGCAGAGCTGCAAGGATTTCACGCAGCCAAAGGTCTGTTACAAAGCAGGCAAACTATTGGCAGCTACAGTCAAAATGTCATGTTGCTCCAAGCACGCAATTGCTCAAGGTCCCTTTGGGGTGGGCAGTGATCAAAGGGACAGCGGTGGCCTCCCAGTGGCACACCTTGGGCCATGAGGGGTGACCAGACATGGAGTCAGGTCTGGCAGAAATTACGGCAGAAAGGCAGTAACTGGCAATGTGCAGGGAAGCGAAGGGAGTCAACAGGCGCAAGGAACCAGAAAGGGGCCACAGCAGCCTCTCCCGCCATGGCAACCGGCCACCTGTGCCACGGGCTGTTGGCAGTGCCCATGTCAGGTCATCAGCTGCATGGCGTGAGGGGTACCAGGGCTGGGCAGCAACCCCGCTGCCTGGCCCCAGCCTATGGCGGAGGAGCACTGAGTGGCGCCGGGACCCTCATCCTCAGCGCAGGAGACCTGACAGCTTAGCTGAACTTCCCTCCACAGACCCTGACCTGATCAGGTCCAGCTGGACCTCCAGGTAAAGCTGTACAGATGCGCTTGCATCCTTCCTAAGGCAATGAGGGGTCGGGTGAGGCAGGAATGTCCTCACTTCCCTTTCATTGTTCAAACGCTCTTTGCCCTGGAGGGGTTGCACAACGCCTGCCTGCCTGCTGGGACAGCTGGACAATACCCATCAGCCTGCCTTGGCTGTGCTGCAGGGACTATTTCCAAAAGCAGCTGGGTGACATAGGTGCTCATTATCATCTTGCAAGTCAACAGGACTTGTGCTCTTTTGAAAACTTTCACTCTGCATGAGCGAAGGTCTTTAAATATTTTTAAAGCCACTCCAAAGGCACGTAAATATTTAGGTATGGTCAGCCCTATTTTAAACAAATAAAACTACCTACAGGGACACTCAGAGATGCTCACGTCATGCCAAAGAGCGGTGTGAGACTGATGTCTCCTCTGAAGGTTGCTGGTTTGATCCATTCACTGTTCTGATCCCTCTTTCCTCCTTCTCTTTAGCCCCTGCAGAGAAAAGTGGTGACATGATTTATACACTTATTTCAAGGTATTTGAATATTTCCAGCCAGCTACCTTGTTCCTGCTGCCTGCTCCGACGGCTGTTGTGCTGAGGGCTCCCTGAAGAAAGACTCAGGACAAATGACTCTTCGTCTTCAGTCCCAAGAAAGGTTTAAAAATATTCATCTCCTTCTTCTATTATTTGCTTGTCCTGTTATTTTTCCCCTGTGCAGACAGCAGCATTAAGCCCACTGGAGAATGAATGAACACGAATGAGAAAGGGCAAAGATGGAATATGCAGCAGTCCTTTCCCAAAGTTGTAATGAAAATGCCTAGAGGGAGGTGGCGTGGCAGCAGAGAACACTCCCATACGCACCATTTGTGGGAAACCTCCACGTTTACTGAGAAATACCTCCTATGTGGGCAAGTTTCTAAATGTCCATTCAAGTTTGTGGTGTGAACGTGCTTTTAGCAATTTTATACAGTGATTGCCTCCTCTGTGTTACAAACAGTGGTGCAGCCGGAGCCCAGGGATGCAACAGCCTGGCAACGCCAGCAAGTTAGACTCAGGCTTTGCTCTGAACTCCCAAATCAAGGACAGTTTCTAATTATAAAATGCATTGCTGGGGTATTAAAGGAATTGATTCCTTGCTGGCAGGGGAAAGAAAGAGACGTGTTTCTAACAGAGGGCAGAGACAGAGGGAGAGACAGTGTTTATCCCATCACAAACGCTGTGCCAGCTACATCATCCCTCCACAACTTTCCGCTTGCCCTCTGTCTGAACCCAGCCATTTGCCCCGGGTGCCCTTCGGCAGCGTCCCCTCCTCTGCAGCTATGGGGATGCCCTCGCAGCTCTCCAGTTTTAGTAAAAACCAGGAGGGGACCGCATGTTTTTGTGAGACAGGGACTTGAGCCCAAAGCTGGGGCATGAGACCAGTGTCCACAGCAGGAGCTGGTGGCTACTCAGATACTTTCTCTGAACACCCAGCTCCCCTCCTTTCCATAGTCCCTCAAAACAGGGGAACAACAGCCAGAAGTTACAGGGCACATTTCCCTTACAAGGCTGCCCGGGCAGTACCCAGCTCCGGAGGCTTTCACAGCCTCGGCAAAGGAGGAGCGTCATGGCCCCACTGAGGGACACACCAGAAAGCAGAATTTTCTCTGAAGCTGTGAGCGAAGTAACCCAGCCCTGCCCTCCCCCTGCCAAAATATTCACAAACCTTAGCCAGCTTTAAAAGGAAAGTTTAGTTAAAAGCTAGTTGATAACACAGTTTTTGAAAAATGTTCTAGGCTTTTCAACTGCAAAGAAATGGCTTGCAGCAGAGTAAATATTTTGCAAGCATTACGAGCGTTTCTTGCAATGGAAAAAACATTTCCCATGGAAATTTCTGATGGCAAAAACAGGCCTTTCAGACAGGGAAGTATAAACAGAATTGGCTTCTGGTTTCGATTCTTCGCAATCTGCTCTCCGCTCGCCAGGCTCAGGGGCAGGGCAGCTCCCAGGAGGGCTCTGCAAGGGCTCGTCAGCCCAAAGCTCTGCAGAACCACCTCCCGACAGCCACTGTGGGACACAACGGACAGAAGCGGTCGTACAGCACATCCCGTTCCAGCAACGCTATGTACGCAGCCGGCGGAGACATGGCTACCACATGCATGCAGCGTTTGAGGATGCGATGGGAAGGGAGGGCTGGGTGGCCATGGGCGGCCAGTTGGAAGGCAGCAATGAGCTGGACTACCAGGAGAGGGAAAAATATTAGGAGCCATGAAGGACGATGCAAAAGCTTGCCAGTGGCTGGTGCGAGGGGTCAGGAAGCTGTTAAGAAAGGGGTAAAAGAGCTACTGGGGGAGGGAGGGCCAGCAAGGGAGCCCGGGGAAGCACAGAGGAGGCTCTGCCAGCTGTGCTGTGCCACGTCTGTCATCCAAACGCTTGCTGCCGTCGCATTTGCTCTAAGCGTGAGGCCAGCTGAGAGCATAAATTCAGCTCATTCTCGTGGCTCCAAGCAGGGGCAGAGGAGGCTGCAGGAGCGCGTCGGCAGGCTGGGGGAGTGCAGGAGTGCAGGCAGGAGATGCTCGCTCGCTTGCAGACCAGTCCGCGTATTGACTCTGCAAGGCTGACAGTCAAACAGCAATAGGTTGCCAAGTTTTTGCAGAAAGCACATTTTTGCAGTTAAGCTACGTCGGTTGGTTGGTGCTTTGTACGTAAATACTTCCCTTTCTCTGAAGGCGGCAGCAGCCCTGCTTCGGGGTGCTCTAGATCTAGAATGCTTTCAGCATCACTGGGAGCAGACAGCAATATCTTTGTTGCTTCTGTCGTGACCAAAAACCGTTTTCTCTTCATCTTCTTTCCGAACTGTGTCATCACCGGCGAGCTAAGTAGTGTTTGGGGATTGGGTTTGGTTTTTTTTTTTGTATGATAAAAAACTCAATGCTGCCCTCTGTCAGAAACGCAGCAGTACTGGTCTTAAATTGCTTGTCCTTAATTAACAAGTACTATGTGTTCTTTCTGTGGCGCAGCTTTTAACCATAAATCCCACTCATCACATCCGAGCCCGCTCATAAAGGCGAGGAGGCGATCCAATTGCTTTCCGCTGTGCTAAACATCTGATGGTGATTAATAACGCACCTCAACTGCTCAGCTATTTATGGTGATGGCTAACCTAAGCATGAGTTAGTGAAAAGAAGACATACTACTGTCCAGGTGAAAAAAAGAAATAGTGCTTTTCCCACTTGTCTTTAGTGCAGTTTAAGTGGAAGAATACCTGGGCACTCTTTTAAATGATGATTAACCTAGCGTGCAGGATAACTTCTTCTCTCATGAATGCCAAGTTGAGGGCAAGCCCTCTAGATATACTGGGAGAAAGACAGCTTCTCCAGTCTGGCACAGCCCTCCCAGCTCAGTCCCATGCAGTGTTGCTGTAAAATATCTGCATGGTGGTGGCATCTGTCCATCCCACCTGCCTGGGGCACCGGGCTTCTGCTGTTGGGACCTCTGCCCAGGAGTGGGTTTAACACACCAGGAAAGCAATTGCCTTTAAAGGGATAAAATACAGCTCTTAGCAACATATCTATCAAATAAATGGCTAAATTCAGAGCTGTTTGTTCCCAGCACACTATGCCATAGTCTCTTATGAGCAATCAAAAACAGAGTGCTGTTACAGGGGATGCTGCCTGGCTTAGTCATCTCTCAGTGAGGCCTGGTGACATTTACACGCTGCAGACTTACCGGTTGCTGCCTGCAACCCCCAGTGAGCGGGATGCATGCACCAGGCACCCCACAGCTGCCCCCGAAGCACACCTGAGACACCTCTTCTCAGGCACAGGAGTTTCTCTCCACAAGTTTATGACAGCTGTGGAGGGGATCAGGCGGCCAGGAGGGCGATGAGAGCCTCCCTTCTCCTTGCTCCCCAGCGTGAGTCACCTTTGCACTGCTGCTGGGGTCACTACCATGCAGTCCTTTCACCTCCCCACCATGAGATGCTACGGGGGAGCCCACCTTGCGGGTACCCTGCCTGCAGCCAGAGCAGTTCTGCCTTTGGGGACCGCTTTGGACAGCATGAGCACGCTCTCCAGCATGGGCTGGCAAGGCCCGCAGCCAAGGGAAGGACATCTGGGCTTGTAAAACACCGCATTTGGTCTGGAGCCACAAGCGCAAAGCACGGGGATGCATCACTTTTCAGGCAGGTGTTGCCCTTGAGAAGGTGCAGAGATCTGGGATGAATTTTCCTGAACACTGACTGAAGATGCTGCGGATTTCACTTGGTTTCACAATGAGTCACTGAAACTCGAGAAAGACAATTCACAAGGGAAATCAACAGGAGTAATTAAGAGAACATAGTAATTAAAAATGTATCCTAAGAGATCCTGTACGTGACATCCGCACCAGATGGAGAAGCACGCCTTTACCCACCCCAGGTTACACGAAGTCTGGGGAAAGCTGCAGCCACAAAGTCGCCATGGTTACAGATGCACAAAACTGAGGGCCATGAGACGTCCTGCTCTGCCACGACCACAGTGTGCATCTTCGAGCTGCCACTATTTAATTGACCCTGGATTATGCAATTTAAAAAGAAAGAACCACAGAAAGTCCTAATATATTCAGGGATATAAAAGGAGACAGATTAGAGAAGAGATTTTAATACATGCACGCTGTACAGGGTGTGGGGAGGAACAGAGATTATGTTATCGAACTGTAATTTGAGGTACTCATTATGCAGTCCTCATTCCATGTCCAAAACTTCTGCTTAGATTTGTTTATGCCACCTTCTGTCCTAGAGATGCCTGCATTTAACACACTGATATATTATGTGTGTGTGTGCAGGTATACTTGTATACTAATATGTAGTTGTAATACATCATGAATCCTACATCCTAATTATCACATGCTAATGTAGCAAATTAACCATACGCTAGTTTCCATCAAAAGCAAATTTCCTTTGCGTACAAGGTGCCAGATATAAACCCATGTGGCCTGATCAGAGTGGAAGTGATGGGTGCATAATAACTACTTGAATACGCTTTCCATGCTATTTTGCTGACATAAATCCTAGTAATAAAAGCATAAGAAACCACCGAGGGTTTTAACATCACTCTGTTTACTGCACACGATAAGGAAACTGGATTTCATTGTCTGAATGTATTCCCAAGGGCACACTGATACACAGACATGGTTTTAGGGTAGCGGTAGTAAAATCCAACCTCACTTTTCAGATTTCTTAAGGTGGTTTGCTATTTTTCCAAACGCTGCTTTCATGTGATGCTGAGGGGCTGACGCAGCAAGCTTAGTGGGCAGCATCTTGACTCTACAAGTAAGTCTCTAGGCAGGAAGAATCTGTCTGGAAACACAGCCTGTGTCTATAGTAAGAAATAACTCACCTAAGGGTAGGACCAGAGCCAGGTCCTATCTCTTGCCCTGAGGCTCCCAGTCCACGGGACCGTGTTGACCCACCTTCTTTGTCCCAGCCACTGGAGAGCAAGCAGCTTTTCTGTGGCAGTGGGGAGGCTGTTCCTCCATCCTTGAGCATGGGCATACATGGGACCAGTAGATTACATCCTTATGCTCATACTTCTTGCACAGATGTGGCTCCTAGCTATGATTTAAGCCATGCTGAAGGTGCATGGATGGAGGTACAGCAACTTCCACCGAGCCACAGAGTTGGTTGCGTGTCCGGCAGATTGCAGGCGTGCTCTTCTGAGATGAGGCTGGCTCTCTGCAGATGCAACAGGACAGCTGGCCTTGTTTCTGGAAAGAGGAGGAAATTAAACAGCCATCTTTTTGCTCAAAAATCTCAGTTTTCTTTTAATTTTCAAAATACAGGTTTGTAATTTCTAAGCTACGGATATGCCACATAAAAGGTAAAATTATTTTCCTTGGAAGCACTGGAAACACCTGCTGTGTAGATAATAATGCATCATGACACAGAGCAACCCGAGTTTCAGTCACCAAATTTCAGTAAACCTGCTAGAAGCAGTGGTTTGTAAGCAATGAATTTACTGGCAGCATTTGGCTGTAAAGGATTATAACTGCTGGGCTGGTAATAGGACTCAGGCATCACATAAACCCTAATTAGAAAGGGAGTAATTTGCCTACGTATATATGATTACACCTTAGTCATGTCACACTGCTGTCTCGGCTCAATTTTCCTGTAAGTAAGGTGACCAGGGACTGTAATATCCACTGTGACGTGCGTCTGCGAGCATTTGGGTGCGAGCTGTGCTGCATGGTGCCCCACAGCTCCCGTGCAGCCTGTGCACACAGTTCCTTGGGCTGGACAGGACAATCCATGGGCTGCTTTGGAACAGGCTGCCCAGGGAGGTTGTGGAGTCTCCTTCTCTGGAGATATTCAAGATCTGCCTAGACGTGGTCCTGTGCAGCCTGCTGTAGGTGACCCTGCTTCGGCAGGGGGGTTGGACCAGATGACCCACAGAGGTCCCTTCCAACC